>OUNM010364910.1_pt1 | contig 45861 bp, 45 predicted proteins | sample 1769961 | NCBI WGS metagenome assembly OUNM01 (sample SAMEA3914820, study PRJEB12502) | metagenome | biome: forest; material: soil | place: USA | collected 2012-03-12 | depth 0.3 m | reverse complement strand
TAGACCGTCATGCGCGGATTGAGCGAGCCGAACGGGTCCTGGAAGATGAACTGCAGCTTGCGGCGGAAGCGGTTGAGATCGTCGCCCTGCAGCGCCAGCACGTCGGTCTTGCGGCCCCAGTCGTCGAAGACGATGCGCCCGCTTGCCAACGGGGCGCCTTCGGACGTGGTGTCGGCCATGATGCCGCGCATCAGGATCTTGCTGAGCGTGGTCTTGCCGCAGCCCGACTCGCCCACCAGGCCCAGGCACTCGCCGCGCTCGACGTCGAAGCTCACGTCGTTGACCGCGCGCACGCTCTTGGTCGTGCCGCCGCCCATCAGCTGCTCGATCAAGGTGTCGGCCTTGCGGATGCGGAAAGTCTTGGTGAGATGCCGGACCTTGAGCACCGGCGCCTTGGGATTGAAGTTCGGCGCGGGCTTCACCTCGATCTTCTGCTGCAGCAGATGGCCGGTCGCCGCCTTGATCTCCCGGATCGGCTGCAGGCGCTCGCCGGGCTTCATGTCGAAGCGCGGCACGGCATGCAGCAAGGCCTTGAGGTAGTCGTGCCTCGGATCGCGGAAGATGTCGGCCAGGCTTCCGGACTCGACCACCTTGCCGCGATACATCACCACGACGTCGTCGGCCACGTTGGCGACCACCCCGAGATCGTGGGTGATCATCAGCAACGCCATGCCCAGTTCCTTCTGCAGGTCCTTCATGAGGCGCAGGATCTGGGCCTGGATGGTGACGTCGAGTGCCGTGGTCGGCTCGTCGGCGATCAGCAGCGCCGGCCGGCAGACCAGCGCCATGGCGATCATCGCGCGCTGGCGCAGGCCGCCCGACAGCTCGAACGGATAGGTGCGCAGCGCCCGCTTGGCATCGGGGAAGCCCACCAGGCGCAGCATCGCCACGATGATCTCGTCGATCTCGGCGCGGTTCATCTTGCGGTCCGGACCGCCCATGCCCGGATGTGCGCCATGCAGCGCGACGGCCTCGCCGATCTGGTCGCCCAGGGTGTGGAGCGCCGACAGCGAGGTCATCGGCTCCTGAAAGATGATCGAGATCTCGCCGCCGCGGATCGACCGCATCTCGGGACCGGCGGAATCGAGTTTGGCGATGTCGACCGCGGGCGAGCCGTCGCGCGGATCCTGGAACAGGATGGAACCGCTGGAAATCTTGGCGGTGCGCGGCAGCAGCCCCATGATGGCCTGGCTGCACACCGACTTGCCGGAGCCCGATTCGCCTACAAGCGCCAGGGTGCCGCCGGGCGGGATCGAGAAGGAGACGTTGTCGACCGCCCGCAGCGTTCCCTCGTGGACACCGAAATCGACGGTCAGGTTCTCGACGCGCAGAAGATCCTTCATACCGTCTCTTCCTGACCCGTCACCGAAATCCCCATCGACCTCAAATTAGCCCTCGTCGCCGCCGCAAGCTCGACCCCGTTCGCCTCGGCTGCCTGGGCCGCCCGCTCGACGACATCGTAGAAGCCCTCGAGCGCGGAATCGACCTTGATCGTTCGGCCCCCGGCCGATCCGATGGCCAGCTGCATCCAGCCCTCCGTCCGGTCGCGCTTGGTCGAATAGTAGCTGAGCTTCAGCCGGTCGAGGCGGCTCCATTCCACAAGGGCACCCGCCGGGCCGTCGGCGCAGAGCGTGTCGGGCGCCAGCAGATACCGCGTCCTTTGCCGCAACGCGGTGCGTGCCAGGAACAGGGCGAACAGCACGAAACCCGCGCCCAGCACGACCGCCAGCCAGCGATTGACGTTCAACGTCAGCAAGGGCGCGCCGCACAGCACGACGCCGGCCGTGGCGCGCACATAATCGGCCCAAAGCGTCTGACGCGGATAGCGCAGCTCGGCGGAACTCAAACGCGCGCCTCCCGTGACGCGAATAAACCCTGCGCCGGGTGAATTCTGAGCCCCGACATCGTTGGTACTCTCCCCAGTATCGACCTTAGGAAATCCCATGCCCCCTCGTCCATCGCAAGATGATGACTAAGGAGGCCAACAGGCTCGCCCGTCGATGTACGAGAGGTTTGCAGTGCGCGGACCAGCGTGTCGAGTGCTGCTTCGAGGCCGACGAAGCCCCGCCCGCCCCTCCAGTCGATCAGGTCGAGATGCGTGTTGATCTGGCGGAGGCCACGGACCGGCTCGGCGCGCGCCCGGGCGCCGAAGGTCGAGAGGCCGCGAAAGCCGATCTCCGGCAAAGTGGGCACGAGCGGCGGCGCGATGCGATTCCAGGGCGGTACCAGCACATTGAGCGCGCGCGGGCCGAAAAGTCGCTCCAGCGCCATCCAGCCGGTGCCGAGATCGCCCAGCACGATCATGGCCGGCCGCTGCAGGCCGAGTTCCGCCTTCTTTTCCGTGCCACTCGCATGGTTGGCATGGGCGTAGCCGTGCTGCAGGACGTCGACCCCCGATTCGTCGGCGAGGCGTCTGGCGAGCGCTTCGGTCGCCTGCGCCGGCACGACCGCCAGCGCAAGCGGGGCTGCGGTCGCGCGCTGCAGTTCGAGCAGGCGGTCGAGAGCCGGCGTCGCCTCAACGGCATCGTCGTCGCGCCACCAAAGGGCTGCCTCGCGGCCGGCCTCGCGCCAGCGCGCGAGCTCCTCGTCCAGGGCGTCCCAGCCGCTCATGCCAGGGCCGCCAGCAGAGCGGCGGTCTTCGCGCCGCCCTTGGCGTCGCACGGCGGGAAGCTCCTGATCGAGCGCCCGGCCATCGCCCGATCGACGGCGGCGGCCAGGATCGGCCCGTCGAGCCCCTCGGCGGAAACGGTCTGCACGAGGCCGCGCTCGGCCAGCACCTGCGCGCGCCGTGTCTGCTCCGTCTCGCGCGCCGTCGCAAAAGGCACCAGCACCGCGCGATCGCCATGCATCAGCGTCTCGACGACCGTGTTGTAGCCGGCCTGGCTGATCGACAAGGCCGAGCGCGCCAGCAACGACGTGAAATCCCGGCGCGCCGGCTCGATCTCGATGCCCGCGCCGGCGTGCAGCGCCGATCTGTCAACGTCGGGCAGATTGCCGCCGACCAGAAGCCGCCAGGTGCGGCCGGAGAGAGACGTGAGCGGACGCGCCGCGATGGCCGCGCGCAGCAAGGGGCCGCCGACGGCGCCGCCGCCGACCGAGACGATTACCTCGCCACAGGGCACCCCACCTGTTCCGTCGTCACCCGCCGGTGCCGGGATCGCCTCGTCCTCGACGACGTAACCGGTGTAATGCGCGCGATCGGCAAGATGCGGCCAGCCGGAAAAGCTCTTGTCGAGGCTGACAAGCCTCGGATCGGCATGGACCAGCACGGCGTCGAAGAAACGATCGAAGAGCGCCAATGTCTCGGCGATGCGCGCTTCGCTCGCCGTATCGCGCAGCACGTCGCGGATCGACGACACGATGCGCGGCAGCTTGGACAGGGACCTGGTAGCCTCGAGCAGCGGCAGCAACTCGAAGCGCAGCTGCGTGCGTCCAAAGGGAAACTGCTCGGTGACCAGGATATCCGGCACTTCGGAGTGCAGCAGCGCGACGAGCTGCCGGGTCCGCCGGTCCCGAAAAGCCTCGTCGAGCGGCGTGCCATCGAGCTGCGACAGTTCCCGCAGGCCCTCGTCGCGCGCCCGGACCGGGGGCAATTGGTGAAAGCGCGCCTTGCCGAGATCCAGTCCCGTCACCGGCGCGCCGCCCGATACCAGCAGCACGTCGAAACCATCCCGCGCGAGCGCGCGTGCGAGGGTCGCAGCGCGGCGCAGATGGCCGATGCCCAGCAGGTGCTGCACATGGAAGAAGACGCGGCGGCTCACGATGCTCCCCCCAATGACGCCCCAAGGGAGACATTGGCGCAATCGAGTGTGACCGTGCCGTCAGTCCCGGCATGGAAAAAATGGAGCGCGCGCCAGTCGAGCTTGACCGGCGGACGGCCCATCATGTCCCAGCCGGTGGCCAGGGCCAGCATGGCCCGGATCGCTGCCTTGTGCGAGACGGCCACGACCGGCTCGCCCTTCTCCGCGATCTCCCTCGCCCAGCCGGCGATACGCCCCAACACGGCACGCGGCGACTCGCCGCCCGGTGGCTGGAAGTCGAGTCCCTTGTTCTCGGCCTCGACGAATGCCGCGCCCACCGTGGCACGCAGCTCGGTCAGTGTGCGCCCTTCCCAGCTGCCGAAGCTCATCTCGCGCAGGCGATGCTCGACCACGACGGCGGCGGCTGGCTGCAACAGCTCGGCGGTGCGCCGCGCGCGCTGCAGTGGGCTGGACAGCCGTTTCCAGCCATCGGCGGGCGGCGGCAGGCGCCAACGGCGCGCATCGGCTTCGCCGGCGGCACTGAGCGCGGTGTCGGTGAGTCCCTGCAGGCGGCCCTGTTCGTTCCATTCGGTCGATGCGTGGCGCAACAGGGCGAAGGCCGCGCCGCTCATCGTCCAATCCTCGGGGGGAGAGTCCTGAGCGCTGCCGCCAGAGCATGCGCCGCGGCGCGATCGTCATGGCGCGCGGCGATACGGGCGGCGGTGTTCGCAGCCAGACGCGCGCGTTCGCCGGGATGGTCGAGCAGGCGGGCAACCGCCGACGCAAACGCATCTGCATCGCCGACCGGCACCAGCAGTCCCGTCACGCCGTCGGCCACCACCGCCGGAACACCGCCGGTGCGGCCGGCGACGACGGGAACGCCCGCAGCCTGTGCTTCCAGGAAAGCCATGCCATAGGCTTCGTTGATCGCGGGCCAGACGTAAAGGTCGGCCGAGGCGTACAGCGCCGGAAGCTCGTCCTGGCTTACCGCGCCGGCAAGGCGGACGCGCCGGCCGAACGGCGCTATCAGCGCCTCGATCTCCGCCCGCGCGGCGCCATCGCCCACCAGCACGGCCTGCCACGGCCGCTCGCCCAGCAGATGAAAGGCCTTCGCCAGCACGCGATAGGACTCGAGCTTGTCGCGCGTGCGCATCATGCCGACGGCGAGCAGCAGCGGGACGTCGCTCTTTGGGCGTCCGGCGCGCGCGGCGCGATACGGTCGCACGTCGACGAAGGGCGGCAGCCAGACCTGTCGCGCGCCCGGCCGCAGCCGGGTACGCACGCCGGCCAGGTCGCGCGGATTGACCGTGATCACGAGGTCGGCCGCGGCCAGCGCACGCTCGGTCGCGCGATGGCCGAGCCGGGTCGCCCCCACGGCACGCCGGGCCGCGTGCGAGGCCTCGGCGATCACGTAGGGGATACCCAATGCCCCGGTCACGATCGGTCCCAGCCAGTCGGGCTTGCGGTAGTAACAGTGATAGGTGAACCAGAGATCGAAGCGTTCGGGATGGCGCGCCGGCAGCGCCCGCCAGCGGTCGATCAGGCGCGCAGCCTGTTTGCGCGCGCGGCGCTCGAGATCGATGTGGGCCTCCGGACGAGGTACGCCCTGCGGCACGCGGCTCAGCGCCGGCATGGTCACCTTGTGGCCCAGACGGCCCAGCAGACGGGCAAAGCCGCGCGCCATCTCGCGGTCGCCCGACGGCACCGGATGATCGGGCGGCTTGAGCGGCGTGTGCAGCAACACGCGCATGACTAATCGGCGGCGCGTGTCACTTCGGTGGGAGCCTCGATCTGCGGCGCCAGGTTGGTGTTGGCCGGCTGACCCAGCGCGCCGGCGATCCAGTCCATGCCGGCTTCGTAGGAAAAGCGCGTGCGCACGATCTCGTTCGAGCGCTCACCCATGCGCGCGCGCAGGTCGGGATCGCGCGCCATCTTCTCCAGTGCAGATGCAAGCTGGTCGGGCGCGGCGGGATCGGCCATCAGGCCGTTGTCGCCGTCGCGCACGAACTCGCCGATCGCGGCCGAGCGCGTCGAGACGATGGCCATGCGCTGGTAGCCTGCCTCCTGCAGGACGTTGGGCATGCCTTCCTGGTCGCCGTCGGCGGCCTTCTTGCTCGCCAGCACGAAGATGTCCGCCCGCTTGTAGGCGGCGAACACCTCGGCCTGCGGCCGTGCGCCGTGCCACACGCAGCGCTCGGCGATGCCCAGCTCCTGGGCGACCTGCTCGAACGAATCGCCCAGCACACCCGCGCCGATATGCTCGAAGCGCCAATTGAGGTCCTTCGGCAGGCGCGACAGCGCCACCATCAGATCGTCATAGCCCTTCTTGGCGACCCTGCGGCCGACCGAGAGGATGACCACCGGATCCTTCGGGTCCGAGCCGTCGCGCCGCGAGCGCTCGGTGGGCGGCGCCGGCAGGTTGGCGAGATCGAGGCCGTGATAGACGAGCCGCAGGCGCTCGGGATCGGCGACCAGCTCCTTGAGGCGCGCCTGGGCGAAACGCGTGCAGGTGATGATCCAGTCGATGTCGGCGAGCTTGGCCTTGAGCTCCCATTCCTCGCTGGTCCAGATATCCTTGGCGTGCGCCGATGCGCTCCACGGCAGGCCGCGCATGATCGCGGCATAGCGCGTCGCCGAGGCCGGCGTATGGATGAAGTGCGCGTACATCCGCTCGATTCCCGCGGGCATGTCGGCTGCCAGCACCATGCCCTGGCCGAAACGCCTGATCCGGTTGGGCGTGCGATCGCGCTTCAGATCGTGGAAGAAGCGGGCGCGCGCGGCCTTGTAGCCGGGCAGCCTCCGCACCTTCCACCAGGCGCGCAGCACGCGCAACGGATCGTTCTTGAGATACTCCGGCAGATAGACGATCGGCGCCTTGACCCGCGCATGCACGGGATGGATCGCGGGATCGGTCGGCAGGCGCAGCGAATAGATCACGAGCTTCAGCCCGCGCGCCTCCAGCCCTGCCATCTCCTGTGCGATGAAGGTCTCCGACAGTCGCGGCCAGCACTTGACCACGACCGCGATGCGCGCGTCTTTTGACTCAATCATGAAACACCGGTGTCCTTAGGATCTGGCCCGCTTCGGCTTTGACACGAGAGCGGACTCGACGGAAGCGGCTGCCGACGTATCGGCCTCGACGGACGAATCGATCGACGCGGGGCCGCGATGGGTGCGCGCCAAGGTGCGCGCCACGAGCTTGATGACGTTGGGCAGGCCGTCGAGCAGGCCCGGCACAACGACGTCGCTCGGCGCGCCCTGCTGCGGCAGCTGGCGCAACGCGGTCGCCATGAAATGCGGATCGCGGCCCTTGTCGGCGTCGAGCATCTCCATCAGCCCGAGATTGCGCGCGGCGCGCGTGCGGATGAGCTGCTCCTGGCGCGGCCGGGTGCGCGGCACGATCAGCGCCTTCTTGTCGAACGACAGGATCTCGCAAAAGGTGTTGTAGCCGCCCATCGCCACGACGCCCGCCGCCTGCGTCATCAGGGCGCCGAGATTGTTGGTGAAGGTGAGCGTGCGGATGTTGGGGAACCGCGCGGCGCGCTCCTTGAAGCTCTCGCGCGCGGCAGCCGACATGAAGGGGCCGAACACGATCACCGCGCCATAGGGAATGTTGGGATCGCTCTCGTAGGCCGACAGCACCCAGTCGACCAGGTCGGGGCCGTCGCCGCCGCCGCCCGGCGTCACCAGGATGAAGGGCCCGTCGATCTCGTCACCCTCGTGCGGCACGTCGGTGTGCAGCGGCAGCTCGCGGCGCAGGTAACCGGTGTAGACCATCTTGTGACGTACCGACGGCGGCACCACGATGCCCTGCAGCGGTTTGTTGATCTGGGGCAGGCCGTAGATCCAGATCTCGTCGTAGAGATCGCGCAGCGCCGGCACGATGTGCTTGCGCTCCCATTCCTTCGCCAGCTGCTCGGGATCGTCCATGACGTCGCGCAGGCCCATGACGATCGGCGTGCCGCGCTCCTTCAGCATGCGCAAGGTCGGCTCGACCTCGCCGCGCAGGCCGAGCGGCTCCTTGTCGACGATGAACAGGTCGGGCCGGTAGATGTCGGCGGTGTCGCGGATGATGCGGGTGCGCATCTCGAGCGTGTGCTCGACGCCGACCCGCAGGTTGGCCGAATCGTAGTCGCCGGTGTCGATCTGCTTGACCACGCCCGGGATGCGCACGAAGTCGATACCCGAGCGGAATTCGTACGAGCCGATGACCGCCGAGCCCGAGATGATCAGGACGGAGATCGAGCTGTCGGCCTCGACGAGGGCATTGGCGATCGTGCGGCAGCGGCTGACATGGCCGAGACCGTACGAGTCGTGGCTGTAGAGCAGCACACGCTTGGACCGGCTGCTTGCGGGCATGCGACGCATCTCCCCCTGGCCGATGCGATTGCTCCGACCGGTATTCCGGCCGGGACTATGCCATAACCGGTGGACGGCGCGAACCCCCATGGGGCCGCGCCGCGAATTCTAAAATATCGAATGTAATCAAGGTACTGATCGAATATAGGTGGGGTCGACGGGGGTCGACGCAGGACTCGATGCAACGCAGTCTTTTCTCCTATATCTGGCGGCACAGCCGGCACGAGCAGCTCGTGATCCTGGTCCTGGTGGTGTTTGCCCAGGTCTTTTACTTCCTGTCGCTCAGTGTTCCCAAGTCGATCGTCAACAACGGCATCTCGGGCAACGCCTTCAAGGACACGCCGACCGTCAAGATGCTGGCGGTGACGATCCCGGTGCCGGACTTCCTCGGCCACAATATCCATCTGTTCGACGGATTCTCGGCCGACCAGCTGACCTATCTCGTGATCATGAGCTTCGTCTTCCTGGGCGCCGTGATCATCAACAGCCAGTTCAAGAAGAGCATCAACACGCAGAAGGGCCGCATGGGCGAGCGCATGCTGCGCCGCCTGCGCTACGAGCTCTACGACCGCATCCTGCGCTTTCCCGCCGCGCACTTCCGCAAGGTCAAGCAGGCCGAACTCGCCACCATGATCAAGGACGAGGTCGAACCGCTCGGCGGCTTCATCGGCGATGCCTACGTGCAGCCGATGTTCCTGGGCGGCCAGGCGGCGACGGCGATCATCTTCATCATGATGCAGAATTTCCTGCTCAGCATGATCGTGATCGCGTTGCTGGCGGCGCAGATGGTCATCATTCCGCGGCTGCGCAAGCCGGTGCTGGTGCTCGGCCGCCAGCGCCAGCTCTCGGCCCGCCTGCTCGCCGGCCGCATCGCCGAGACGGCCGACGGCGTGAACGAGATCCACGTCCATGGTGCCGCAAACTACGAGCGCGCCGACATCTCCGAGCGGCTCGGCCACATCTTCAGGATCCGCTTCGACCTCTACAACAAGAAGTTCGTCGCCAAGTTCTGGAACAACATCCTGTCGCAGGCGACGCCTTTCGCGATCTACCTGCTGGGCGGCTATTTCGCCATCACCGGCAAGATGGACGTCGGCGCCGTGGTGGGCGTGCTGCTCGCCTACAAGGACCTGCCCTCGCCGATCAAGGAGCTGATCGACTGGGACCAGCAGCGCCAGGACGTGCAGATCAAGTACGAGCAGGTGATCGACCAGTTCCAGCCCGAGGGCATGATGCCCCCTGAACTGCAGGCGATCCCCGATGGACCGCCGCCGCCGCTCGGCCACGAGATGGTGCTGTCGGGCGTCACCGTGACCGAGGACGGCAGGGTGAAGCAGCTCGATTCGGTGACCCTGGTCGTGCCGACCGACGCCAAGATGGCGGTGATCGGCGCCACCAGTTCCGGCAAGGACGTGCTGGGCCAGGTGATCGCGCGGCTGATGCCGCCCAACGGCGGCTCGATCAGGATCGACGGCAAGGACTTCCTGCAGCTGCCCGAATATCTGCTGGGCTCGCGCATGGCCTACATCGGGCAGGAGACCTATCTCTTCCCGCAAAGCGTGCGCGACAACCTGCTGTTCGGCCTGAAGCACCGCCCCGCCCGGCCCGCGGTCTACGACGGCGACACGGCGGCCGCCCGCGAACTGTTCTGGCGCGAGGCCGAGCGCTCGGGCAATCCGGTGCTCGATCCCACCGCCGACTGGATCGACTACGAGCTGGCCGGCGCGACCGGCCCGCACGACCTGCTGCCCTGCATGGTGCATGCGCTGGAACAGGTCGAGTTCGACGACGACATCTATTCGCTGGGACTGCGCGGCGCGATCGACGCGGTCAAGCGTCCCGACCTCGCCGAGAAGATCCTGAAGGCGCGGCATGCACTGCACGGCCGCCTGCAGGATCCGGCCAATGCGGGCCTGATCGAGCCGTTCAACGCCGACAAGTACAACAAGAACCTGTCGGTGGCGGAAAACCTGCTGTTCGGCACGGCCGTCGGCAAGGATTTCGACGGCGACAACCTGGCCGCCGATCCCTACGTGCAGACGGTGCTGGCCCGGACCGGATTGGACCAGGATTTGCTCCGCATGGGTCTTTCCATCGCCGAGACCATGGTCGAGCTCTTCTCGGGCCTGTCGCCCGACAACCCGCTGTTCGAGCAGTACAGCTTCATCTCCGCCGACGAGCTGCCCAACGTGCGGCTGCTGCTGCAGCGCCTGGGCGGCAAGGGCGTCGAGGCCGTGCCGCCGGCCGATCGCGCGCGCCTGATGACCCTGCCGCTGCGCTATATCGAGGCGCGCCATCGCCTGGGGCTGATCGACGGCGCCATGGAAGACCGCCTGCTCGCCGCCCGCCGCGCCTTCGCCGAGAGCCTGCCGGACAGCCTGCGCGGCGCCGTCGAGTTCTACGACTTCGGCAAATACAACAGCTCCGCCACCCTGCTGGACAACATCCTGTTCGGCCGCGTGGTCTATGGCCAGGCGCAGGCCGAGACCCGCATCCGCGTCCTGCTCACCGAGGTGATGTCCGAACTCCACCTGCGCGATTCGGTGATCGAGGTCGGGCTCGACTACAATGTCGGCGTGGCCGGCCGCCGACTGCCGGCGACGCAGCGCCAGAAACTCGGCATCGCCCGCGCGCTGATCAAGCGGCCGCAGTTCCTGGTGGTCAATGAGGCGGTCGCCGTGTTCGACGGCCGCACCCAGGACCGCATGCGCGACAACATCCTGGCGGCGGCCGACGGACGCGGCGTGTTCTGGATCGCCAACCGGCCCAGCCAGACCGAGCCGTTCGACCAGATCGTGGTCATGCAGGGCGGCAAGATCGTGGACCACGGGACGCCGGCGGAATTGGCGGCCCGGTGCGGGCTCTATGCCGAGCTCATGGCGTCGGCGTAGTATGATGGACAGGAGGACGCGATGAACCTCAACGAGGAAGTCGAGCTTCTCAAAGGCGTGCCGATCTTCTCCAAGATCGAGCAGGCGAAGCTGAAGCTGCTGGCCTTCACCAGCGAGCGCATGACGTTCGATGCGGGCCAGGAGCTGTTCCACCAGGGCGACCAGGGCGACGCCATGTACGTGATCCTGGGTGGCGTGGCCGACGTGCTGATCGACACGCCGGGCGGCCAGATCGCCGTCGCCGAGCTGAAAAAGAACGGCTTCGTGGGCGAGATCGCCATCCTGTGCGACGTGCCGCGCACCGCCACCATCAAGGCGCGCGAGCAGCTGGCGACGCTGCGCATCTCCAAGGACATGTTCTATCGCCTGATCGCCGAATTCCCGCAGATGGCGATCGAGATCATGCGCGAGCTCGCGCACCGTCTCGAGGACACCAACGAGAAACTGCGCAACGCGACCAAGGCCGCCTGACCGGCCGACGGATGAGCCGTCTCGACAGCTTCATCGCGCGCATGCAGGCGCAGCGCGACTGCCTGAATTTCCTCAAGCCCAGGATCGACGGCATCGCGGGCCCGATCCTCGAGGTTGGTCTGGGCAACGGCCGCACCTACGATCACCTGCGCGATCTCTTTCCCGGCCGCGACATCTACGTGTTCGAGCGCAAGGTGGCGGCCCATCCCGACTGCATCCCGACCGACGATCGCCTGTTCCTGGGCGATGCCGACAAGACGATTGCCGACGCCGCGCGAAAACTGGGCGCGACGGCGGCGCTGATCCACACCGATCTCGGCACCGGCGATCACGCAGCCAACATGGCGATGGGCAAGTGGCTCGGCCCAGCGCTCGATACTTTGGCCGCGACGGGCGGCTACGTGCTGGCCAACCAGCCGCTCACCGTGGCGCGCTGGCAGCTCCAGCCCGAACCGCCCGGCGTGCCGAAGGACCGGTACTTTCTGTATCGCGTGGTCTAGTCGACGGGGCAGCGCACTAGCGCTAACTGCGCTAACTGTCGTCGAGTGCTGTCGCGCATGAGCTTGATCGCTGACATCTCGAAAACACCTCCTCGCGAGGATCATCATTGGACGCTGCCTCTGCTGCATCAGAGGAGATTCCTCGCGAGCTTCGCGAGCCTCGCGAGGAAGGCCGCTCGCCGTCCGCGCCGGTAACGGAACGCTCGCAAGCCGGAAAGTCGAACGGGCAGCGCACTAGCGCTAATTGCGCTATTTCCCGCCGAGTACCGAGACTCGCGTGTCGCCGCACTGCGTGGCCGCCCCGCGCCGCCTGAATTGCCTTTTGCGAATTGTCCGTTGCTCTCGCGCGTGAGCCTGTCTGTCACTTTTAAACTCCTTTTGATAGCGGTTGTGCCAGCCACAATAGGAGCCTTCGCACAAATCGCTGAATACGGTCGTTATATAGGGTGTATCGTTGGCCTGCTTGAAACGAACGCATTCGGCCTGAGTGAGAGTCGCGGCTCCGATGGGCCTTCGCCGGACAAAATCGACGGCTTGTTCCCGGCACCTGGATCGGAACACGCATCATCTTCGTCAATGACAGAGAAAGCGCCTACAGCTGCTTGCGCCTCGAGCCAGAGGCCTTCGGCGTGGCAGCGAACTGCTCTGTCGAGAATATTCGCCCACATAACGATGAAAAGCGCTGGCCTAACGCAGGCTCGTTGATTTGGGCGACAATCCTCCGCACTCTTTCATCTCGCGGCGAAGGGCGGGGCAAGGACTAAGGCCGATGAACGAAAAACTACAGGAGTGGTTCAACGGCGGGGTCAACCCATGGGTATGGATTTTCGCAGGGTTCGTCGTGTTTGTTGGCGGAATCCTTGGCAACCAAATCGAAGCAGTGATTTTCGGACCCGTGTTCACCACCCTTGGCCTACTCAAACTTCGCTTTCGCAAACACGACTAGGCGCATCGACCTATTGTCAGGTTGGATTTCCTGAAAATTTGACCTCAGGTGCCGCAGATGTACTCGGCGCTGGCTTCGGAGGATCGGTCGGGGTCGCCGGATAGATCCGCTGCATCTCGCTGCAGTTGTTACGGATCATCGCTTTGTGAACCGCCTCTTGCTCGCCCTTGTACCGAGCGATTTGGGGCGCGATCGACTGACCAGACATTGATCCAACAGGCAGACCTAAGAGAATCACGCCGGCGACATCATTAGAGCGAGCAGAGTTTTGCTGTGTAGCGGCCGTCGACAGGGCATTGTTCAACCGCCCGGTCTCCTCGCTCAGTTGAGTGCAGGTCCAACTTAGGAAAGGGACCTCGCTCACGTATGCGGGTTGGATACTCTCTGGCGTCGGTGCACACGCCGCCAGCCCCAAAATTGGAGCTAACCAAAGTAGTCTGCGCATTTTTCATTCTCCCCAAGAACGAAAGGAGAGTGAATTACGGTAGCTCAACCATCAAGAGCGTAGTCTTGCGCCGCGAACTATTTTGAGCGGTCCTACCGCCCGAACAACTGCACCAGCGCCAGCAGCACGATCGCGCCCACCACCGAGCCGATGAAGCCGGCGGGACGTCCAACGCGATAAAGGCCGAGCGCCTGGCCGCCATAGGTCGCGATCACCGATCCCACGATGCCGATCAGCACCGTGATCCAGAAGCCATGGATGTGCTGTCCCGGGCCGATCCAGCGCGCGATCAAGCCGACAAGAAAGCCGATCAGGATGATGAAGACGATCTGCATGACTGCCCCCCTTCAGACGTCGAGTGTCGCCAGCACCGGCACGTGATCGGACGGCACGTCCCAGTCGCGCAGGTCGGTGTCGATGTGATAGCCGTTTAGCGCGCCGGAGAGCGCCGGCGTCGCCAGGATATGGTCGAGCCGGCGGCCACGGTTGGAGACGCGCCAGTCGTTGTTGCGATAGCTCCACCACGAATAGAGTTTCTCGCTGTCGGGCACGAAGCGGCGCGGCACGTCGATCCAGTCGAGCGACGCCATCATCTTGCCGAACAGCTCGACCTCGACCGGCGTGTGCGAGACGATCTTGAGCAGCTGCTTGTGGTTCCACACGTCGTGCTCGAGCGGCGCCACGTTGAGGTCGCCGACGGCGATGCGGCGCAGGCCCTTCTTGGCGCGCGGCCTGGGCTTGCGGTCGGCGTACCAGCGGGCCATCTCGCGGTAGAAGTCGAGCTTGTGCGCGAACTTCACGTTGGCGTCGGGATCGGGAATGTCACCGCCGGCCGGGATGTAGAGATTGTCGAGCAGGATCGGGTCGCCTCCGACGTCGAGCGCGGCCTCGATGTGCCGGCAGTCCTCCTTGCCGCAGCGATGATGCACGTTGATCGCCGTGAACGGCACCTTGGAGAGGATCGCCACGCCGTTATAGGACTTCATGCCCTGGATCAGCCGGTGCGTGTATCCGAGTGACTCGAAGGGCTGGTGCGGGAAGAATTCGTCGGGACACTTGGTCTCCTGCAGGCAAAGCACGTCGGGCTTGCGCAACTTGAGAAAGCGTTCGACGTTGCCAATTCGCAGGCGGACCGAATTGATGTTCCAGGTGGCGATAGTCAGGCTCATTCGGGCGCCAATATAGGTAGAGAACGGAGACGCTGCCATGGAGTTGGATGGCCAGGAAAGCAGCAACATCGAGGATCGCCGCGGCGACGGTGGCGGCGGTGGCTTCGGTGGCGGTGGTTTTGGCGGTGGCGGTTTCGGCGGCATGGGAGGCGGCTTCGGCGGTCCCGGCATCCCGATCCCGCTGGGCGGCGGCCTGTTCAAGGGCGGCTTCGGCCTGATCGCCATCGTGGTGATCGCCTTGATCCTGGGCATCAACCCGCTCTCCCTGCTCGGCGGCGTCGTGGATGGCGGCGGCGGCAGCTATGTCGCGCCACAGAGCCAGCCACGCACTGCGTCGCGGCCGGCGACCAACGATCCCGAGACCCAGTTCGTCGCGCGCGTGCTCAAGAGCACCGAAGACGTCTGGGGCGGCCTCTTCCAGCAGATGGGCCGGCAGTACAGGCAGCCGCGGCTGGTGCTGTTCCGCAATGCCACGCAGACCGCCTGCGGCCCGGGCCAGTCGGCGATGGGTCCGTTCTATTGTCCGGGCGACCAGCGCGTGTACATCGACCTCACCTTCTTCGACGAGCTCGCCGAGCGCTTCCGCTCACCCGGGCAGTTCCCGCAGGCCTATGTGATCGCCCATGAGGTGGGCCACCACGTGCAGAACCTGCTCGGCATCTCCGGCAAGGTGGCGCAGATGCGCGAGAACATGAGCAAGCGCGACGCCAATGCGATGTCCGTCCGGGTCGAGCTGCAGGCCGATTGTTTCGCGGGCGTCTGGGCCTATCACGCCAGCAACGATCAGGGCGGCCGGCTCAAGCTCACCGACCAGGACGTCGAGCAGGCGATCGCCGCGGCCACGGCGATCGGCGACGATCGGCTGCAGAAGCAGGCGCAGGGTCGGATCGTACCCGACTCCTTCACGCACGGATCCAGCGCGCAGAGGGTGCGCTGGTTCAAGACCGGTCTAGAGACGGGCGATGTGAGGCGATGCGATACTTTCAACGCCAAGCAGTTGTAGCGCTTACGCTCTTTCTGCACCGCGCGGGCTCTCGCGCATATGAATGCGCTGCCGCCCGCCTGAGTGTCGAAGCCGTGAAGCGCTACGCGCTACACGTATTCGACACTCACTGTCCCGCACTTGTCGACGAAGCCCTGCAGCGTGTCGCCCTTGCCGACCGCCGCGACGCCTTCCGGCGTGCCGCTGTAGATCAGGTCGCCGGCGGCGAGCGTCACCAGGCCCGAGAGGTAGGAGATCGTCTCGGGAATGCTCCAGATCAGGGCATTGAGGTCCGACTTCTGGCGGGTCTTGCCGTTGACGTCGAGCTGGATGGCGCCCTTCTCGATATGGCCGACCTCGCTCACCGGATAGATGATGCCAATCGGCGCGGAGTTGTCGAAGCCCTTGCCCATGTCCCACGGGCGGCCCATGTCCTTGGCCTGGTTCTGCAGGTCCCGGCGAGTCATGTCGAGGCCGACGGCATAGCCGAACACGTGGTCGAGCGCCTTGTCGACCGGGATGTCGGCGCCGCCGGACTTCATGCAGACCACCAGCTCCATCTCGTGGTGGAGGTTCTTGGTGGCCGGCGGATAGGGGATCTTGGTCGGGTTCTTCGGGTCGGCGCAGAGCACGATGGCGTCGGCCGGCTTGGAGAAGAAGAACGGCGGCTCGCGGTCCGGATCGTGGCCCATTTCGCGGGCATGGGCGGCATAGTTGCGGCCGACGCAGTAGATGCGGCGGACCGGGAAAAGGTCCTTGGTGCCGTTGACCGGAACGCCGACGGTCGCAGGCGGCGTGATAACGTAGGCCATCGCTTTCTCCTTTAAGAGCGGGCCTTTATGAAGGTCCGTGGAGTTCGATTCAATGTCCGATGCCGACGATTTGACCGCTGTCCCGGCCAATGTCCTGACCGTCCAGGCGGATTCCGCCGATTCGGCCTTGGGCTGGGCCACCCTAGGGGACCGGCGCTGGCGCTGCGTCGTCGGTGCAGGCGGCGTTCGGGAGGACAAGGTCGAGGGCGACGGCGCCACGCCCGTAGGCGAATTCCCGCTGCGGCACATCTATTTTCGCAATGACCGGCTGGTCCTGCCCAAGGTCGCCCTGCCCGCCCGGCCGATCTCCAAGCACGACGGCTGGTGCGATGACCCGCGGGCCGACGGCTACAACCGGCTGGTCCGCATCCCGAACGACTGGAGCCACGAGAAGATGTGGCGCGACGACGGGCTCTACGATCTGGTCGTGGTGGTCGGCTACAACGACGACCCGCCCGAGGGCGAATGGGGCAGCGCGATCTTCCTCCACATCGCGCGCGACGACATGGGCGCAACGCGCGGCTGCGTGGCCTTCGCCCGCGCCGATCTTCTGGAGCTCGTGGCGATGCTCACCCGGGAAACACGCCTGCGCGTGCTGTCGATCCCGGCCGCCGAAGCCGCGCCGCCGCTCACCGAGGAAGAAGACACGCTGCGGGAGTTCGAGGACTTCGACGAGAAGGACTGGGCCTGAGGTCTAACCCACCATCCGTCCGATCGTGCGGGCGGTGTAGTCGACCAGCGGGATGATGCGCGCGTAGTTGAGGCGCGTCGGGCCGATCACGCCGATCGCGCCCAGGATGCGTTCCTGCGAATCGCGGAACGGCGCCACCACCATCGAGCAGCCGGTGTTGGCGAACATCGGATTGTCGGCGCCGATGAAGATCTGCACGCCGGCGCCCGCATTGGCCAGTTCGAGCAGGCGGGCGAAGCTTTCGCCGCGCTCCAGCGCATCGAACAGGGTGCGCACGCGATCGAGATCGGCGATCGCCGTGATGTCCTCGAGCAGCCGCGCCTGGCCGCGCACGATCAGGTTGCCGCCGGGCTCGCCCGCCCAGGTCGCCAGGCCCGACTCGATCACCCGCGCGGTGAGGTCGTTCAGCTCGGCGCGCTTCAGCTTCAGGTCCTCGAGGATGAGACGGCGCGCGTCCTCGAAGGTGCGGCCGGTCAGCCGCGCATTGAGATAGTTGGTCGCCTCGACCAATGCCGACGCCGGCATGCCGACCGGCGTCTCGATCAGCCGGTTCTCGACATGGCCCGACTGGGTCACCGTCACGACAAGCGCGCGGCCGGGGCCGAGGTTGACGAATTCGATGTGCTTCAGCGGCTGCTCTGTCTTGGGCGCCATGACGAGGCTGGCGCAGCGCGACAGGCCAGACAGCAGGGTCGTCGCCTGTTCCAGCGCTTCGGTCACGCTGCGGCCGACGGCGGCGCACCGCGACTCGATGCTGACGCGCTCTTCCTCCGAGACGTTGCCGACCTCGAGCAACCCGTTCACAAAAAGCTTCAGGCCGGCGTGCGTCGGAAGGCGGCCGGCCGAGGTATGCGGCGCGTAGAGCAGGCCGAGATCCTGGAGGTCGGCCATGATGTTGCGGATGGTGGCGGGCGACAGCGTCTCGGTGATTTTCCGAGTGAGCATCCGCGAGCCGACCGGCTCGCCGGTCTCGACGTAGCTCTCGACCACCCCGCGCAATACCTCGCGGGCGCGATCGCTCAGTTCGGTGACTGAGGCGGTTTGCCGCTGCTGGCCAGGCGGAAGGTCGGTGAGGCCTCCGGGTAACCCAATGCGGTGTATGGCCATGGCAAAAATGTAGGAACTGGCGCCCCCCCGGTCAACGCACGTAGACGACATCGTTTCCGACCTTTTCCCGCGGGCGTTACCCCTCCCTTGGCGTGCAGGGTTCGTGGTAAAAGAACGAAATGCCCTTTCGTCCGTATCGCTTCGAACATCCGACTACGGAAGTGACGGAAGGAATTTCCGGCTGGTCCTACCTCGCCGCCGCCTTCTTCGGCCCGCTCTACGTCCTGTATCGCCGGTCTGCCGGCTTCTTCCCGTCGCTGGCGCTGTGCGTGGCACTGACCCTCGGCATCGTGGGCCTCTCTGGCGTCGGATCGTATGTCCTGCCGAACCGCATGCTTCTGGCCGCCCTCGTGCTCTCCGTGCCGATTGCCCTGCTGATCCAATCGTCCTTCGTGATCGGCTGCATCAAGAAATCCTACCGGCGGCGCGGATGGCTGACCCGGGCGCCCTAGTTCATTTCAGGCGGCGCCTTGTTCGGGCCGCCGGTATTGGCCATAAGCCCGTACCCTCGAGAGTAGCCCGAGATCAGGAGACAGAATGCGCCCTTCCGGCCGCGCCCCCGACCAGCTTCGCAAGATTTCCCTCGAGCCGGGCTTTTCCCGCCATGCCGAGGGCTCGTGCCTGGTGAAGTTCGGCGATACCCACGTGCTCTGCACCGCCTCGGTCGACGAGCGGGTGCCGCCGTGGATGCGCAACTCCGGCAAGGGCTGGGTGACGGCCGAGTACGGCATGCTGCCGCGCTCCACCCACACCCGCACCGACCGTGAGGCCGCGCGCGGCAAGCAGTCCGGCCGCACCCAGGAGATCCAGCGGCTGATCGGCCGGGCGCTCCGCGCCGTGGTCGACCTGACGGCAATGGGCGAGCGGCAGATCAACATCGACTGCGACGTGCTGCAGGCCGACGGCGGCACGCGCACCGCCAGCATCACCGGCGCGTGGGTGGCACTTCACTTCGCCTTCGATCGCCTGATCAAGGAAGGCAAGCTCACGGCCAATCCGATGACCGGCCAGGTCGCCGCCGTGTCGTGCGGCCTGTTCGGCGGCACCGCCGTGCTCGACCTCGACTATCCGGAGGACTCCAAGGCGCAGGCCGATGCCAACTTCGTGCTGACCGGCGACGGGGGCATCGTCGAGGTGCAGGGCACCGCCGAGGACAAGCCGTTCAGCGAGCCGCAGTTCATGGAGCTGCTGGTGCTCGCCAAGAAGGGCGTTATCGAACTCACGCACCTCCAGCGCCTGGCAATCGGTAAGGCGTAATGGCGCGTCGCTTCGTCCTGCCGGAGCTCGTTGTGGCGACCCACAACCGCGGCAAGGCGGGCGAGTTCGCCGCGATGCTGAAGCCGTTCGGCGTCGAGATCGTCTCGGCGGGTGAGTTGGGACTGCCCGCGCCCGAGGAGACGGGCACGACATTCAAGGCCAATGCGACGATCAAGGCGCTGGCCGCCACGCGCGCCAGCGGCTTGCCCGTGCTGGCCGACGACTCGGGCCTCAGTGTTCATGCCCTCGACGACCAGCCCGGTGTCTACACCGCCGACTGGGAAGGCCCGACGCGCGACGCGATGGTCGGCATGCAGCGCATCCAGGACGAATTGGCCAAGCGCGGCGTGCCGCGCACCGATGCCGCGCGCACCGCGACGTTCCACTGCGTGCTGGTGCTGGCGTGGCCGGACGAGCATCTCGAACTGTTCCACGGCACCTGCGACGGCAGCATCGTCTGGCCGATCCGCGGCAGCGGCGGGCATGGCTACGATCCGTGTTTCCAGCCCACAGGTGGGACGCGCACCACCGCCGAGATGAGCGACGCCGAGAAGAACGCGATCAGCCATCGCGGGCGCGCTTTCAAGATGATGGTCGAGGCGTGCTTCCAATGAGCAAGCCATTAGGCGTCTACATCCACTGGCCGTTCTGCAAATCGAAGTGTCCCTACTGCGACTTCAACAGCCACGTGCGCGACGGCGTCGAGCAGGGGCGCTGGCGCAAGGCGCTGCTGACCGAGCTCGAACACGCCGCGCGCGAAGCGCCGGAGCGCCGGGTCGAGACGATGTTCTTCGGCGGCGGCACGCCGTCGCTGATGGAGCCCGAGACCGCAGCCGCCGTGATCGCCCGCACGCGCGAACTGTGGGACACCGCTCCCGACGTCGAGATCACGCTCGAAGCCAATCCAACCTCGGTCGAGGCCGGCCGCTTCGCCGCACTGGCACAGGCCGGCGTCAATCGCGTGTCGCTGGGCGTGCAGGCCTTGAGCGCCACCGATCTTCGTTTCCTCGGCCGCGAGCATTCGCCCGACGAGGCGCTGGCCGCGCTCGAGACCGCCCGCCAGAACTTCGCGCGCTATTCCTTCGACCTCATTTATGCGCGGCCCGGCCAGACGCCCGAAGCCTGGGCTGCGGAGCTCGGCCGCGCGCTCAGCCTCGCGGGCGAGCATCTGTCGCTCTACCAGCTCACCATCGAGCGCGGCACGCGCTTCTTCACCGACCACGCGCGCGGCGCCTTCGTCCTGCCGGACGAAGAGCTGGCGGCCGAGATGTTTGAGCTCACACAAGCGCGGCTCGCGGCGGCGGGACTGCCGGCCTACGAGATCTCCAACCATGCCGCCCCCGGTGCCGCTTGCCGCCATAATTTGATCTACTGGCGGTATCAGGATTACGTCGGCATCGGCCCGGGCGCGCACGGCCGCTTTTCGGACGGTGGCGGCAAGCGCGCGACACGACGGCAGAGCGGCCCGGAAGCCTGGCTGGAGGCCGTCGAGCGCGCGGGCCACGGCACGGCAGAGAGCACGGTCGTCACCGGCCGCGACCTGGTGGAGGAAGCGTTGATGATGGGCTTGCGCCTCACCGAGGGCATCGACCGCACGATTTTCGTGGCCAACACCGGTGCCGACCCGGTCGAAGCGCTGGGCGAAGCGGCCCTGGCGCCGCTGATCTCCGCGGACTTTCTCGAGGTCACCTCCACGCATCTCGGCGCCACGCCGGCCGGACGCCAGCGGCTGAACGCGGTGCTGAAGCGGCTGGTCGCATGAGGCGGCTGATCGTTCTCTGCGCGCTGCTGATCGCGGCCGCCGGCACGGCCTTCGCCCAGGCGCCGACCAAGCCCGCGCCGCGCGCGCCCGTTCCCGCCACGCGGCCAGCCGCGCCCAAGTCGCCGTTCACGCCGCCTGCCTTCAAGATCACGATCGCGACCGAAGCGGCGTATCCGCCCTTCAACTATCTCGACCGCAAGGGGCTGCCCGCGGGCTTCGAGATGGATATCGCGCAGGAGGCCTGCATGCGCATGAAGGCCGAGTGCGAGTTCACCGTTCAGAAATGGGACGATCTGGTGCCCGGCCTGATCGACAAGAAGTTCGACATCGTGATGTCGTCCCTCGAAGTGACGCCGGAACGCCGCCGGCGCCTGGGCATGTCGCGGCGCTATTACCTCTCGCCCGGCGCCTTCATCGCCAAGAAAGGCGCGCCCTTCGATGGCCCGCCGTCGCTGCTGCGCAACAAGAAGATCGGCATTCAAAAAGACTCCATGCACGCCGACTGGGCCGACAAGAGCTTCCGCCGTTCCGCCCAGCTGAAGCGCTACGCCACCGTTAACGAGGCGCTGGCAGCCCTCGCGACCGACGACGTCGATGCCGTGTTCGGCGACAAGGCGCAGCTCTATCTCTGGTCGCAGAAGCCCGAAGGGAAATGCTGCGAGCTGATCGGCCAGGACATCAAGGACACCCAGACGCTGGGCATCGGTGTCTCCGCCGGTATCCGCCGCGAGGACATCAAGCTGCGCGAGGCCTTCAACAAGGCGATCGGCGAAATGATGAGCGACGGCACCTACAAGAAGCTGAACGAGAAGTATTTTCCGTTCGCGTTGAACTAGGGATCTCGGCCCTTCCCGTTAAACAAACGGGAATTTAACGGAGGCGATCTCCGAACGTCTTGAGATCACCCCGCATCATAAGCGCTTCCCGACGCATCTCCAATTACAGTCATTATATCCGACTAATGCACGCCAGCTTGAAACTATTCATCGAAGCTTGACCCCCTCCGCCCCGTGAGACGGGGCACCTCCCCCGATGACGGGGGAGGATTTAGAGTCATTCCGCCTCCCCATTCAGATAGGGAGGTGGCGGCGTCATACGCCGTCGGAGGAGTCAGGCCGCGTTGGTCGCCGCAAACGTCTCGAACGCGTCTTCGACGAGGCTGACGTGGTGGAGCATCGCGGCGTGGGCACCGGCGGCGTCGCCGGAGAGGATCGCACGCACGACCGCGTCGTGTTCCTGGTTGGAGCGCAGCAGGCGGCCTTCGACCTGGAACTGGGCGCGGCGGAAGGGGCCGACCCTGCGGCGCAGGTTGAACGCGTAGTCCGCAAGCGGCGCGTTGTGCGCGCCGGCGTAGATCGCCGAATGGAAGGCGACGTTGGCGTCGGAGTAGGCCTGCGGGTCGCCCGCCTTGGCGAGCGCCATCATCGCTTCGTGGCGCGCCTGCAGGCGGCGGCGTTCGACCGGCGTCATGCTGATCGCGGCCAGGCGCGCGCAGGTCGCCTCCATCTCGGCCATCGCCACGAACAGGCTTTCGACCTGGTCGGGCGTCGCCTTGGAAACGACCGCACCCTTGCGCGGCCGCATGTCTATGAGGCCGCTCATGGCCAGCTGGTGCAGCGCCTCGCGCACCGGCGTGCGCGACACGCCGTGCTGCTCGGCCAGGCCCGCCTCGTCGAGGCGCACGCCGGGCTGCAGGGAACCGTCGAGGATGCCGTCGGCGATCGCCGTGGCGAGCTTTTCAGCCAGAGTGGGGTTGGTGTCGGTACGCATCGATCCTCTTGCATACAATTTGGATGCCAACGCGCACAAATGCGCTGTGCATGCTCAAAAAGAATGCAATCTGTCGATCTTGCATACAATCTGAAAGCGACAATCGCCGAAAATGCCGATTCTAAAGGGTTTCCGCGTGGCACAGCGCTTGCTGACCGTTTCCCAGGGCCGCCATTGGCCGGGGGAATCGGAGGAGCAGGCAAATGATCGACAAATTCTCTATCGGCCGTCGTGGTCTTCTGGGCGGCGCGGCCGCCGGCGCGATGACCTTGGGCCTGGGCGGCGCAGCGAACGCGCAGAAGCCGCTGGTGATCGGCTTCATCTATGTCGGCCCGCGCGACGACTACGGCTACAACCAGGCGCACGCCGAGGCAGCTGCCATCCTGAAGAAGATGCCGGGCGTGAAGGTGCAGGAAGAAGAGAAGGTGCCGGAGACCGTCGCCGTCGAGAAGACCATGGAGAGCATGATCAATCTCGATGGTGCGACGCTCGTCTTTCCGACGTCGTTTGGCTACTTCGACCCGTACATGCTGAAGGTCGCGGCCAAGTATCCCAAGATCCAGTTCCGTCATTGCGGCGGCCTGTGGACCGAGGGCAAGCACCCGATGAACACGGGCAGCTACTTCGGCTACATCGACGAGGCGCAGTACGTCGCGGGCATCGTCGCGGGCTCGACCACCAAGTCCGGCAAGCTGGGCTTCGTCGCCGCCAAGCCGATCCCGCAGGTCCTGCGCAACGTCAACGCCTTCACCCTGGGGGCGCAGTCGGTCAATCCGAAGATCACGACGCAGGTGATCTTCACCGGCGATTGGGCGCTGCCGGTCAAGGAAGCGGAAGCGACCAACAGCATGATCGCGCAGGGCGTCGATGTCGTGACCTGCCATGTCGACTCGCCGAAGGTCGTGGTCGAGACGGCGGAACGCGCCGGCATCTACACCGTGGGCTATCACTGCAACCAGGCCAAGCTCGCGCCGAAGGGCTACCTGACGGGCGCCGAATGGAACTGGGAACGCGTCTATGTCGACATGGTCGAGACGATGAAGGCGGGCAAGTCGCCCGGCAACTTCGTGCGCGGCGGCCTTAAGGAAGGCTATGTCCGCACGTCGGCCTACGGCCCGGCCGTGTCGGGCGCGGCCAAGGAAAAGGCCGACGCGGCCAAGACCGCGATCCTGAACGGCAGCCTGTCGATCTACAAAGGCGCGCTCAAGGACAACAAGGGCAACATCGTCATTCCGGCGGGCACGTCCTACGCCATTACCGAGCCCAAGCTCGAGAGCATGAACTACCTGGTCGAGGGCGTGGTCGGCTCGACCTCGTAAGACGTCGTGGGGCAATCCCTCGAGCGTATCGCCGTTCCGGCGCTGGCCCTGCTGGCGTCGGCGGTGCTCTTCGGCCTGCTTCTGGCCTTCTATGCGCATGTCGATCCGCTGGAGGCCTACGGGCTGATGTACCAGGGCGCGTTCGGCAGCTGGTTCTCGTGGCAGAACACGCTGACGCGTGCCGCCCCGTTGATCCTGACCGCGCTCTGCACGGCGCTGCCGGCGCGGCTCGGGCTCATGATCATCGGCAACGAAGGAGCACTTGTCGTGGGCGGCGTCGCGGCCGCCGCGGCGGGCATCGCCGCCACGAACGCGCCGCCGCTCGTCGTGCAGCTCGTCATGGCGGCGGCGGGCATGATCATGGGCGGCCTGTGGGTCGCCTTTGCGGGCATCCTGCGCCAGCAGCGCGGCGTCAACGAGACGATCTCCAGCCTGCTGCTGACCTACATTGCCATCGCCCTGATGAACCATTTCGTCGAAGGCCCGTTGCGCGATCCGGCGAGCCTCAACAAGCCCTCCACCTATCCGATCGGCGACGCCAACATGATTGGCACGATCCCCGGCACCGACGTCCATTGGGGCCTGGTGTTCGGCCTCGTGGCTTGCCTGATCGTCTGGCTGTTCCAGCGCTTCACGACGTTCGGCTTCGCCATGCAGGTGATCGGCGGCAATCCGAAGACCGCGCGCATGATGGGCCTCGATGTCGGCCGCTACGTGCTGCTGGCCTGCGGCACGGGCGGCGCGGCGGCGGGGCTCGCCGGCATGGTCGAGGTCGCCGCCATCCATGGCCGCGCCAACGCCTCGCTCGCCGTCGGCTACGGCTACTCGGGCATCCTCGTGTCGTTCCTGGCGCGCCATAACCCGGCCGCCATCGTTCCCGTCGCGATCCTGCTGGGCGGCATCGGCGCCTCGGGCGGCCTGCTGCAGCGAAGGCTCGACCTGCCCGATGCCGCGGTCGTCGTGGTGCAGGGCATCCTGTTCGTGGCCATTCTCGCCAGCGAGACGCTGTACGGGCGTCTGTGGAAGCCGAAAGAGGCTGCCTGATGGACGACACCAGCCTCGGCCTGTGGGGCGTGCCGCTCGCCATGCTGGCGGGCGCCATCCGCGTCAGCACCCCGTTTATCTTCGTGAGTGTCGGCGAATGCCTGACCGAGCGCTCGGGCCGCATCAACCTCGGCCTCGAGGGCACGCTCGTGATGGGCGCGATGAGCGGTTACGGCGTGGCCCTGGTCAGCGGCTCGCCATGGCTCGGCGTGCTGGTGGCGGGCTGTGTCGGCCTGTTGTTCGGCGCGCTGCATGCCGCGATCTGCCAGCTGCCGCGGGTCAACGACATCGCCACCGGCATCGGCATGATGCTGTTCGGCACCGGTCTCGCGTTCTTTTTGGGCAAGCCCTACATCCAGCCCAAGGCCCCCAATCTCGGCGCGATCGATCTTGGCTGGTGGAGCAGCATCCCACAGGTCCGCCAGGCGCTGCAGGTGAATTACCTCTTCTTGATCGGCGTCGCCCTGGCCTTCGCGATGGCCTGGGCGCTGAAGAACACGCGCTGGGGCCTGATCGTGCGGCTGGCCGGCGAGAGCGTCGATGCGGCTTTGGCGATCGGCGCCTCGGTCGCGCGCACGCGGCTGATCGCGACCTCGATCGGCGGCGCCTTCGCCGGTGTCGGCGGCTCGTTCCTGTCGCTCTACTATCCCGGCAGCTGGAACGAGGGCCTGTCGAGCGGCCAGGGCCTGATGGCCGTGGCGCTGGTGATCTTCGCGCGCTGGGATCCCATCCGCTGCCTGTGGGCCTCGCTGCTGTTCGGCGCGGCGGGCGCGATCAGCCCGGCGCTGCAGTCGGTCGGCGTGACCCAGGGCTATTATCTCTTCAGCGCGGCGCCCTATGTGCTGACGCTCGCCCTCATGATCGCGACCTGCTCGCCCGAACGCAGCCTGCGCGGCGCGCCGGGCGAGCTCGGCGCCGTACGCTAGGAGAAGGCCCATGCCGAAGCACATCGATTCCCGCCCCTATCCATGGCCCTGGAACGGCGAATTGCGCGCCGACAACACCGCGCTCGTCATCATCGACATGCAGACCGACTTCTGTGGCGTCGGCGGCTATGTCGACAAGATGGGCTACGACCTGTCGCTCACCCGCGCGCCGATCGAGCCGATCAAGACGCTGCTGGCCGCCGCGCGCAAGGCGGGCTGGCACGTGATCCATACGCGCGAGGGCCATCGCCCGGATCTTTCGGACCTGCCGCCCAACAAGCGCTGGCGCAGCCGGCAGATCGGCGCGGGCATCGGCGATCCCGGCCCGTGCGGCCGTATCCTCGTGCGCGGCGAGCCGGGCTGGGAGATCATTCCCGAGCTGGCGCCGATCGCCGGCGAGCCGGTGATCGACAAGCCGGGCAAGGGCTCGTTCTGCGCCACCGATCTCGAGCTGATGCTGCGCACCAAGGGCATCGACAATCTGGTGCTGACCGGCATCACGACCGACGTCTGCGTGCACACCACGATGCGCGAGGGCAACGACCGCGGCTTCGAATGCCTGATCCTGGAGGATTGCACCGGCGCCACCGATAAGGGCAACCACGCCGCCGCGCTGAAGATGGTCGAGATGCAGGGTGGTGTGTTCGGCGCCGTCGCCAACTCCGCAGCCGTCCTCAAGGCGATTGCGTGAGCGCCCCCTCGATCGAGCTGATCGGCTTCTCCAAGCACTTCGGTGCATTGGCGGCGCTCGACGATGTCTCGGTGAAGGTGAAGGCCGGCGCCTTCCACGCCTTGCTGGGCGAGAACGGCGCGGGCAAGAGCACGCTGGTCAAATGCGCGATGGGCTACTACGCCGCCGACGAGGGCCAGATCCTGCTCAACAACCGTGAGGTCACCATCGGTCATCCGCGGCAGGCGCACGAGCTCGGGCTCGGCATGGTCTATCAGCACTTCACGCTGGTGCCGAACATGACGGTGCTGGAGAATTTCGTCCTGTCGCGCGGCGATCTGCCGGCGGTGATCGACTGGACGACGGAACGCAAGGTGCTGGCCGACTTCTTCTCGACGACGCCGTTCGCCGTGCCGCTAGACCTGCCGGTGGCCGATCTCGCGGCGGGCCAGAAGCAGAAGGCCGAGATCCTGCGCCAGCTCTACCTGAAGCGAAATCTGCTGATCCTCGACGAGCCCACCTCGGTGCTGACGCCCGACGAGGCCGACGAGGTGCTGTCGACGCTGAAGAAGATGACCGAGGACAAGCAGGTCACGATCGTCACCATCACGCACAAGTTTCGGGAGGTGAATGCCTTCAGCGACACGGTGACGGTGCTGCGCCGGGGCAAGCTGGTCGGCACGCATCCGACGTCGGAACTCGACAACGACACGATGGCCGAGATGATGGTCGGCCGCCGCGAGACCCGCGCCGTCGTCGAACGCGAGCAGCATGCGCCGGGCAAGGCCGTACTGAAACTGAAAGGTCTGTCGGTCGCCGACAATGTCGGCCAGCTTGCGGTCGAGGATCTATCGCTCGAGATCAGGGCGGGCGAGATCGTCGGTGTCGCCGGTGTCTCAGGCAACGGCCAGCGCGAGCTGGTCGAGACGCTCGCCGGCCAGCGTCACAAGCAGGCCGGCGCGATGCTGGTCCATGGCGAGACCTATGCCGCCACCCGCCCGGAGATGATCCGGCACAAGATCGCCTGTCTGCCCGAAGAGCCGCTGCGCAACGCCTGCGTGGCCGAAATGTCGGTGGCGGAGAACATGGCGCTGCGCTCCTTCGACCAGCCGCCCTCGTCGCCCGACGGCATCCGCCTGAAGCGCGGCCCCATGCGCGACATCGCCCGCAAGCTGATCGAGGCCTATCGCGTGAAGACGCCCGGCCCTGACGCCGCGATCCGCGGCCTGTCGGGCGGCAACGTCCAGCGCGCCGTGCTGGCCCGCGAGCTTTCCAGCGAAGGCGATCTGCTGATCGTGGCCAACCCCTGCTTCGGCCTCGACTTCGCCGCTGTCGCCGAAATCCGCGCGCGCATCGTGCAGGCGCGCAACCGCGGCGCCGCCGTGTTGCTGGTCAGCGAGGATCTCGACGAGATCCTGCAGCTCTCCGACCGCATCGTCGTGATGTTCGACGGCAAGTTGGCGCTGGAGATGCCGTCGGCCGCCGCAGACATCGGCGCCATCGGCCGTGCGATGGCCGGGCATTGATGCGAACCATCGCCGCCCAACCGTTCGACTTCACCTTCGAGCCGGCACAAACGGCGCTGATCGTCATCGACATGCAGCGCGACTTCATTGAGCCCGGCGGCTTTGGCGCCACCCTGGGCAACGACGTGAGCCTGCTCGAAAAGATCGTACCGACGGTCGGTCGCCTGATCGAGGCGTTCCGCACCGCCCGGCTGCCGATCGTCCATACCCGCGAGTGCCACAAGCCCGACCTGTCGGATTGCCCGCCCGCCAAGCGTTTGCGCGGCAAGCCGTCGATGCGGATCGGCGATCCCGGCGCGATGGGCCGGATCCTGATCGCGGGCGAGCCGGGCGCCGACATCGTGCCCGCGCTGGCGGCCAGGCCGGGCGAGATCGTCCTCGACAAGCCGGGCAAAGGTGCGTTCTACGGCACGCCGCTGTCGGAGATCCTGGCCGAGCGCGGGATCACGCACCTGGTCTTCGCGGGCGTCACGACCGAGGTTTGCGTGCAGACGACGATGCGCGAGGCCAACGACCGCGGCTTCGAGTGCCTGCTGGCGGAGGACGCGACCGAAAGCTATTTCCCCGAGTTCAAGAAGGCCGCGATCGACATGATCCGTGCCCAGGGCGCCATCGTCGGCTGGACCGCGACCGTCGACCAGATCGCCGAGTCTCTCGCCTAACCTCCTTCCCGCCCTTAAATTGGCGCGCAACGAACGCGAGGAGGAAACAATGACCGATGTGTTCGACGGCTACATGGTCGATCCCAAGGTATCGCTCTTGGACAAGGTGAAGATACAGGCCCAGGTGCTGGTGCCGGTGCTGCGCGCCTTGCGAGCCGAGCTCGGCAAGGACAAAGCCGACGTCCTCGTGAAGCAGGCGTTGCGCGAATGGTCGAAGCAGCTGTTCGCCGACATCGGCGGTGGCATCGAGGGCAGTCCGCGGCGCAGGTGGGCGACCATGCAAAAGGCGATGGCCGACGTCTCCGAGCGGGAAGTGGCCTTCGAGGTCCTGCGCCACGACAAGGAGGCGTACGACCTCGACGTGACGAGCTGCCGGTTCGCCGAATTCTTCCGGGCGCTCGACGAACCGGATCTCGGTGCGCTGCTGGTGTGCGAGACGGATTTCGACATCGCGTCGGCAGCCGATGGCGAGGTGAGTCTCGATCGTGCCCAGACGATCATGAAAGGCGCGCCGAGCTGCACCTTCCGCTACAGGTTCGCGCCGCGCTAACCGCGGGGCGCGCCTGCTCTAGTTGAGCGAGCGGTCGCGGCTGACGTAGTGGCCGCGCTTCAGCTCCTTGAAGAAGTGCGGCACCTGCGGATGGCCGACCGGCTTGCCGGTATCGTCGGCCAACAGGTTCTGCTCCGAAACGTAGGCCACGTAGGTGGTCTGCGCGTTCTCGGCCAGCAGGTGATAGAAAGGCTGGTCGCGGCGCGGGCGGACCTCTTCGGGGATCGAGGCCAGCCACTCTTCGGTGTTGGCGAACACCGGGTCGACATCGAAGATCACCCCGCGAAAGGGGTAGATACGGTGCTTCACCACCTGGCCGATGGAGAACTTGGCCTTCCGCATCGGCGGTTCGACGACGGCGGGACCGGCAGTCTGGTTGGCGATGTTCATGGCGAAAGTATTACTCCGAACGAGGGTTCAGGCAACGCGCCAGGCGGGGACGATTTCTCCAGGTTACTGCAAATACGAGCGAAGGGCCGGGCGGATTGCACTTATTGGTCACAGGCAAGAACGCGGCCAAACCCGAGCCCTCCGCTCGGTTGACGGCTCGGTTGACGGGCGCGCCAGCCTGTGGACTCTGTGCCGCAAGGCAGTTGGGAACCACTTTGGCCGATGGTCTGAAAGTCCGTTTCTGGGGCGTGCGGGGGTCGATCTCCTGCGCGGGCCCGGAGTATGTCCGCTATGGCGGCAATACGTCGTGCCTGGAAGTGACCGCGGGCGGCCGCCGGCTGATCTTCGACGCCGGCACCGGCATACGCACCCTGGGGCTCGAGCTCGCCCGCCAGGCGCCGCTCGACATCGACATCTACTTCACCCACACCCATCTCGATCACCTGTCGGGCCTGACGTTCTTCGCGCCGCTTTTCGACAGGCGCAATTCCGTGCGGATGTGGGCGGGCCACCTCGAGCCGCCGTACAATCTGAAGAAGGTCGTTAGCAATCTCATGCAGGCGCCGATCTATCCGGTGACGCTCGAAATCTTCCAGGCCAGTGTCAGTTTCATCGAGTTCGCCGCGGGCGATACGCTGTCCTGCGGTCCCGTGAGAATGCACACCGCGCCGCTCAACCATCCCAACGGCGCCACCGGCTACCGCATCGAGCATGGCGGCAAGTCGATCTGCTACATCACCGACACCGAGCATCGCGAAGGCAAGCTCGACCAAACGATCATCGAATTGTGCCGCGGCGCCGACCTGATGATCTACGACTCGAGCTACACCGACGACGAATACCCCCGCTACAAGGGCTGGGGCCATTCGACCTGGCAGGAAGGCATGCGCGTGGCCGATGCCGCCGGCGTCGGCACGCTCGCGATCTTCCATCACGATCCCAGCCACGACGACGCCTTCATGGACGACGTGGCCAAGAAGGCCGCGGCGCTGCGCCCGGGCAGCGCGCCCGGCGGCCTGCCGCGCGTGGTCGTGGCCCATGAAGGTCTAACGCTGGCGCCATAGGATGAGTCGTACGTTGTCCCTGCGTGGACGTTGGCGCCGACTGATGCTCGGCCTGCCGACGATCCTCGGCCTGAAGCCCGGCGGCTGGTTCATCCCGCACCGCTATGCACCGCTGTTGCCGCCGCCCGGCGCGCAGCCGCCCTATACCGCTGTTGAAACGCTGTTCGAGCAGAACCAGGCGGCCTTCACGGCCATGATCGATCTGCTCGATGGCCATGCCGCCGAACTGGAAAAGCTCGGACATCTGCTCGACCAGGCCTGGTTCCCCGCGCTCGACGCGGCGTTGGCGTATGTCATGGTGCGCGAGCGCAAGCCGCGCCGCATCGTCGAGGTCGGCTCCGGTCATTCGACGCGCGTACTGGCCAAGGCCTCGGCCGGCGCCGTCGAAATCCTGGCGATCGATCCCTTCCCGCGCGCCGATATCGCAGGCCTGCCCGGTGTGACGGTGGTGCCCTCGACACTGCAGGCGGCGCCATCGCCGCCGTTCGACGGCATGCTGGCGGGCGACATGCTGTTCATCGACTCGAGCCACATCCTGATGCCGGGCAGCGACGTCGATTTCCTGTTCAACCGCGTGCTGCCGCGCCTTCCGGCGGGCGCGCTGGTGCATATCCACGACATCTACCTGCCGTTCGACTATCCCGCGATGTGGGGCTGGCGGAACTACAACGAGCAGCAGGGCGTGGCGCCGCTGCTGACGACCGGCGCCTACAAGCCGCTGTTCTCCAGCGTGTGGGCCGAGCGCCGGCTCACCGAACGCCTCGACCGATCGGTCGTGGCCCGCCTGCCGCGGCCGGCCGACGCGCTGTCCGCCAGCCTCTGGCTCGAAAAGCGCTGATGTTCGCGGGCCTCCGCGCCTGGCTGTTCGACGGCGGTGGCGCCGACACTCTTCCCGAACGCGTCCGCGAGGCCATACGCCTCCAGCAGGAGCGCAGCGAGATCCTGATCGCCTGGGTGCAGCTCGCCATCGTGGGCCTGGTCGCCACGGTCTACGAGACGACCTCGATGCCGGGCGGCGTGGTGCAGTACGACTTCTCGTTCGAGACCCAGGTGTTCGCGGCCTACGGCGTGTTCTGCATCGTGCGCCTCGTACTGGCCTATCGCCGCCTGCTGCGGCCCTGGATGCTCTACGTCTCGGTCGTGGCCGACATGGTGCTGCTGATGGGCCTGATCTTTTCCTTCCCCCTCAAGTACGCCCAGCCGGCCGCCTTCTATCTGAAGGTGCCGACGCTGCTCTACGTCTTCCTGTTCATCGCCTTGCGCGCGCTGCGCTTCGAAGTGCGCTTCGTGCTGTTCACGGGGTTCGTGGCGATCGCCGGCTGGATCGCGCTGGTGCTCTACGTGCTGAGCGGCAAGGGCGGCCCCGAAGACGTCAGGACCGACGACTTCGTCGAGTACATGACGTCGAACCTGCTGCTGGTGCATGCCGAGGTCGACAAGATCATCGCCATCCTGCTGACGACGGTGGTGCTTGCCGTCGCCATCTCGCGCGCCCGGCACCTGCTGGTGCGCGCGGTGACCGAAGGTGCGGCGGCACGCGATCTCTCGCGCTTCTTCGATCCCGGCGTCGCCAATCGCATCCGTTCGGCGCAAATCTCGATCAAGGCGGGCGAAGGCGAGCTGCGCGACACCACCATCCTGGCCGTCGACCTGCGCGGCTTCACACGCCTGTCGACCGAGCTGGCACCTGCCGACGTCATGAAGGTGCTGCAGGACTACCAGGCGCGCGTCTGCCCGCTGATCGTCAGCAACGGCGGCAGCATCGACAAGTTTCTGGGCGACGGCATCCTGGCCTCGTTCGGCGCGGTCACGCCCTCGGCCACCGCCGCAGCCGACGCCCTGCGCGCGGCGGACGCTGTCCTCAAGGCCGCCGATCGCTGGGCCGAGGAGCGCGCAGCCGCCGGCCTAGCCCCGCTGGGCATCGGCTTGGCGCTCGCGGCCGGCCGAGTCGTGTTCGGCGCCGTGGGTGACGGCGAGCGCCTTGAATTTACCGTGATTGGCGACGCGGTGAATTTCACCGCAAAACTGGAAAAGCATAACAAGGAAGAGCAAACGCGGGCGCTGACCGACAGCAAAACCTATGCGTTGGCCGAGCGACAGGGTTACACTCCGCCAACGGTGCGCGAACGTCGGCTGGGGCGACGCGTGGGTGGCGTGCCGGATTTGGTCGATATTGTGGTCCTGGGCCCATAGGAACCACATAGGATGGCAGGGTCGCTGCCTTGCCCTTTCCCTAATCGGGGCCTATGTAATTTTCAGGTGAGGCGATCGTGGGCAATAACTACGACATCATTTTAATCGGGCTGGTCGCGGTATTTTTGATCCTGCGACTGCGCGCCGTCCTCGGAAAACGCACGGGCAACGAGCGCCCGCCAGCGCAGGATCCGTTCGCGCCACCCGCACCGCCGCCGGCCCAGCCACGGATCGGCGATCCTCCGCCCAACGCATCCGGCGGCAACGACAATGTCATTCCCCTTCCCGGCGCTTCATCGCCGCCGCGCACGTCGCAATCGACCGGCGGCCCCGGCGGCATTCGCGCGACGGTGATGCCGACGGCCTCGGCCGGCATTTCCGCGATTCGCGCGGCCGATCCCGGCTTCGATGCGGTGGGCTTCGCGGGCGGTGCGCGCGCGGCCTTCAGCACCATCGTCGAGGCGTTCGCGCGCGGCGATACCGCGACCTTGCGTCCGTTGCTCGATGCGCCGACCTTCGCGAGCTTCGATGCGGAAATCCGCGCCCGCGCAGAACGGCGCGAGAAGCACGAGACCACCCTGATCGGCTTCGAAGCGTCCGACATCGCCGCGGCCGAACTGCAGGGCACGATCGCGCAGGTCACGGTGCGCTTCATCAGCGAACAGGTCCACGTCACGCGCAACGCCGAGGGCCAGGTGGCCGACGGCAATCCCAATGAAGTCGTGAAGGCCGTCGATCTCTGGACCTTCCGGCGCGACACCAAGTCGAGCGATCCGAACTGGGTCCTTATGAAGACCGAGAGCGAAGGCTGAGGGGGGACGTTTTCCGAATGCGCGGACTGCTTTCGTCCGGCGGCATCGCCCTGCTCGCAGCCGCAGGGCTGCTTGCCGGCTGTGCCACCAGCACGCCCAGCGACCCTGCAGCCAACGTCGCGATGGAGCCGACGTCCTTCAATGCGATGCCCGGCTGGGCCGACGATCGGCATGCCGATGCATTGGCCGCCTTCCGCCGCTCCTGCCCGAAGCTGGTCGCCGGCGGCGATACGCGGATCTCGACCGACGGCGGCGCGAAGACGGTGACGACGGCCGAATGGAAGCGCATCTGCGACCAGGCCACCGCGCTCAAGGACGGCGACAACCCCGGCGCCAGGCATTTCTTCGAGGAGAATTTCCGCCCGCTGATCGTCAAGGTCCCGGGCAACTTCACGGGTTATTTCGAACCGGAGCTGCGAGGCAGCCGCGCGCCGTCCCGCATCTTCACGGTGCCGGTCTATCGCCGCCCGACCGATCTCACCGACCAACCCTATCTCACGCGCGCGGAGATCGAGCAGGGCGCGCTGAAGGGCAAAGGCCTCGAAATAGCCTGGGTGCAGGATCCCGTGGCCTTGTTCGAGGTCCAGGTGCAGGGCAGCGGCCGCGTGCATCTCGCCGAAGGCGGCTCGCTCAGCCTGGGCTTCGACGGCTCCAACAACAGGCCTTACACGGCGATCGGCAACACGCTGGTCGAGATGGGCGTCCTGCAGAAGGACAAGGTCACCTGGCCCGCGATCCGCGACTGGCTGAAGCGCAATCCGATCAAGGGCCGCGATGTGATGCGCAAGAACGAGCGCTACATCTTCTTCAAGGACACCAAGAGCGCGGCGGCGACCGGATCGCAGGGCGTGCCGCTCACTGCCCAGCGTAGCCTCGCGGTCGATCCGACCTACGCGCCGTACGGCACGCCGATCTGGATCGAGACGACACGGCCGGTCACCGGCAAGCCGAACGCAACGGAGGTCTATCGTCACCTGATGGTGGCGCAGGACAGCGGGACGGCAATCAAGGGCCCGGCGCGAGGCGACATCTTCTTCGGCAACACGCCTCAAGCCGCCGATTGGGCGGGCCGCATGGTCGCCGGCGGCCGCGCGATCGTCCTGGTGCCGAACCGCAGTTAGACCCGATCGCTAGTTCGGCGCCGCCGGGGGAGAGCCGTCGGTCGGCAGCCCCGCCATGTAGCGATAGAGCGCCGTCAGCCGGTTGATGTACGGCGACGCGCTGTGCACGGCGATGAAGTCGGAACCGTCTCCCACGCCGATCGTCTGGTAATAGCCCCATTCGTTGGGACCCCGTCGCTCGATGAAGGTCGCGGTCCTGAGGTTGTGCGGCTCGAAGATGGTGAACATCGAATACTTGACCGCGGTCAGGTTCTCCGTGACCAGCTCGACCTTGTCGTTCGTGCGCTGTCCTACCTTGAGATGATGGATCGTGCGGCCGGTGCGCGGGTCGATCTCGTAGTAGTAGAAATCCTTGCCCGCGACGAAATCCGCGGGTTTCAGGTCTGGATAGGTGTAGTTGGCGGCCGGCCCGTCGGTGAAGCCTGCCTGGGTCGTGAAGGGCTCCCACGCCTGATGCATCGTCGACCAGACATGGATCGAGTTGTACCGGGAGAGAGCGCCGTACCGCGCAAGCAGGTCGTCCAGCGACGGCGCATGTAAAACGGCGGCGAGGGCCGTCGCCAGGCGGGTATGGCCGCCGCTCCAGCGCAGGCACGGGGAGAGATGCCACGCGGCCTTGTCGAGATCGCCTTCCGTCCAGCTGGCAATGGCCGGCGGCCGGCCGGGCGCGGCGTAGGCCGGCTGAGGAGCCCCATCGTCGCATGGCGGGCGCATCGCAAAGCCTTGCAGCGGCGACTGGATGGGCGACTGGGCGTAGGTCGCCGGCGGAGCGAGCAACACCACCGCGGCCAGGGCAATCAGGCGGTTCACGGGGGATATAATGCCACGGAAGGGGTGTCGGTGACGCCCCTCCCGGATCACGTTCTCGCGCATCCCTCCGGGATGCATTGCAGTCGGGATGCTTGGACCCGCCCGATCAGACGAGATCGAACCGGTCGAGGCGCATCACCTTGTCCCACGCTGCCACGAAGTCACGAACGAATGCCTGCTGCGCGTCGCTGGAGGCATAGACCTCGGCGATCGCCCGGAGCTGGGAGTTCGAGCCGAAGAGCAGATCGACGCGGGTGGCGGTCCACTTGAGCGCGCCCGACCGGCGATCACGACCCTCGAACATGCCTTTGGCTGTCGCGGACTGTGCCCACTGCGTGCCCATGTCGAGGAGGTTGACGAAGAAATCATTCGTCAACGTCTCCGGTTTGTCCGTGAAGACACCCGAAGCCGTCTGGCCGTGGTTGGTCTTCAGTACGCGCATGCCGGCAACGAGGACCGTCATCTCGGGCGCAGTCAGGGTCAGGAGGTTTGCCCGATCCACCAGCTGCTCTTCCGGTGAGCCACGCTCGAGGTTTCCGAGGTAGTTGCGGAAACCGTCTGCCTTCGGCTCGAGCACGGCAAAGGCATGCGCGTCTGTCTGCTCCTGCACTGCATCCGTACGGCCAGGCGCGAAGGGAACCGCGATCGTGTTGCCACCGCGCTTGGCGCCTTCCTCGACGGCGGCGCAACCGCCCAGGACGATCAGATCGGCGAGCGAAACCTGCTTGTCGCCCGACTGCGCGCTGTTGAACGCCTTCTGGATGCCTTCCAGCGTCTGCAGCACCGCAGCCAACTGGGCCGGCTGGTTCACTTCCCAATCCTTTTGCGGCGCGAGGCGAATGCGCGCGCCGTTTGCGCCGCCACGCTTGTCGGATCCACGGAACGTCGACGCCGACGCCCAGGCGGTCGAGACCAGCTGTGAAATGGACAAGCCCGAAGCCAGGATCTTGCCCTTGAGGTCGGCGATGTCCTGCGCGCCGATCAACTCGTGCGTGACCTTGGGCACCGGGTCCTGCCAGAGCTGCGGCTCCGCCGGAACCAACGGGCCGAGATAGCGCGTGATCGGACCCATGTCGCGGTGCGTGAGCTTGTACCAGGCCTTGGCGAAGGCGTCGGCGAACGCTGCGGGGTTCTCGTGGAAGCGCTTGGAGATCTTGGCGTAGATCGGGTCCACCTTCAGCGCGAGATCCGACGTCAACATGGTGGGGGCGTGTTTCTTCGACGAATCGTGGGCGTCCGGCACGGTGCCTGCCGCGGAGGCGTCCTTGGGTTTCCACTGGTGCGCACCGGCAGGACTCTTCGTCAGCTCCCACTCGTAACCGAACAGGTTGTCGAAGAAGTTGTTGTCCCACTTGATCGGATTGGTGGTCCAGGCACCCTCCAGGCCGCTGCTGATCGTGTCGGCGCCCTTGCCGCTGCCGAAGCTGTTCCTCCAGCCGAGGCCCTGCTCCTCGATGGAACCGCCCTCGGGCTCGGGGCCGACATACTTGTGAGGATCGGCAGCGCCATGGGTTTTGCCGAAGGTGTGTCCGCCGGCGATGAGGGCAACCGTCTCCTCGTCGTTCATCGCCATGCGGGCGAACGTCTCGCGGATGTCGCGCGCCGACGCAAGCGGGTCCGGATTGCCGTTCGGACCCTCCGGATTGACGTAGATCAGGCCCATCTGAACGGCGCCGAGAGGGCTCTCGAGTTGCCTCTCTCCGGTGTAGCGCTCGTCGCCGAGCCACATCTTTTCGGGACCCCAGTAGATATCTTCCTCGGGTTCCCAGACATCGGCGCGGCCGCCGGCGAAGCCGAACGTCTTGAAGCCCATCGATTCCAGGGCGCAGTTGCCGGCGAGGATCATCAGATCGGCCCACGAGATCTTGCGGCCATACTTCTGCTTGATCGGCCACAGCAACCGTCGCGCCTTGTCGAGGTTCACGTTGTCGGGCCAGCTGTTGAGGGGCGCGAAGCGCTGTGTGCCTGAGCCCGCACCGCCGCGACCGTCGCCGATGCGATAGGTGCCCGCGCTGTGCCAGGCCATGCGGATGAAGAACGGGCCATAGTGGCCGTAGTCGGCCGGCCACCACTCCTGCGACGTGGTCATCAATGCGGTGATGTCCTTCCTCAGGGCGTCCAGGTCGAGGCTCTTGAACTCTTCGGCATAGTTGAACGCCTTGCCCATCGGATCGGAGAGCGGGGAATTCTGGTGGAGGACCTTCAGGTTCAACTGATCGGGCCACCAACCCTGGTTCGCCGAAGTCCCTACCGCCCTGCGCTTGGGAGCACCCCCGGTCATCGGGCACTTGCTTTCAGTCGTCATGTTCGTCTCCGTCGTCTGCATCATCGCTTTACTTCATATAGTTTAGAATAATTCTAAACAATAGACCAAGCGTATGTTTTTTGCCGTACGCCTTTTGCGCCCGGATCAATGCCCTTGGATGACAGCCCGAGGGCTAGACGGTGAGGTTGAAGGCGATCGAGATTCGCTCGGCGGCGCCGCGATAAGGACGCACCTGGTGCATGACCCAGGACGGGAACATCACCATCCGCCCGGACTTCGGGCGCACCCGTTCGCCGGCCGTCTGGCCGCCGCGCATGGCAACGCCGAGATGCGGCGCCAGCATCGTGGGGATCGGGCCCCGCGGATCCATGAATTCGAGCTCGCCGCCCAGGGCCGGATCGGCGTCGATGCCGCCATCGTCGACATAGTAGACGCCCGACCAGTACGAACCGCGATGGCAGTGATATTCGTTGCCGTGGCCGGTGCGATTGATGTTGGCCCACATGTTGGCCTGCCAGGTCACGGCGAAGAAGCCTGGATGGGGACCGGAGCCGGTATTGCCCTGCTTGTCGGTCGTCACACGGTTGGCGACGTTGCGGCCGATGGCCAGCAGCTTGATCGCTGGCGCACCGCCCCATTTGTCCATGTCCCAGCTGGACTGATAGCCGCCCATGTTGGAGTGCTGGGTGGTCGGATGGGTCTTCTCGCGCGCCTCGATGACCCGGCGCAGATCGGCATTGAGCGCGGCCGCATCGGGCACGTCGTAGAGGACGAGGGGCGTCGCGAAGATCGGGACGATTTCGGGAGCGGCTGGGGGTGTGTTCACGGGCGCAAACTACAGCGAGAGCATGGGGTCGCCGCCGAGGGGCGAAACAGACCAGACATGCGGTTTGGTGATGTCGATCACGGGCCTGTGAGTATCGCGCATAATCGCTGCGTTTGCAGTCCCTTATTGCGGTCGAGAAATTCTGGCCGGGAGGCGTTGCACGCTATTTTTGCGACTGCCATGGTGGCTGGGTGTCCATGCCATCGACCCGCTCCGCCTCTCCGCCCTGCCGCGTTGCCCTGTTCGTCACCTGCCTGGTCGACCTCTTCCGGCCATCCGTCGGCTTTGCAGCGATAAAACTGCTGGAAGACGCCGGCTGCACCGTCGAGGTCCCGCCTCTGCAGGTTTGCTGCGGCCAGCCGGCCTACAATTCGGGTGATCGCCGAACCACGCGCGCCATCGCCGCCCAGATCATCGAGGCCTTCGAAGGTTATGAAGCGGTGGTCGCCCCGTCGGGCTCCTGCGGCGGCATGCTCTCGCATCACTATCCCGGCCTGTTCGACGACGATCCCGCGATGAAGGCCCGTGCCGAGAACCTGGCCGGCCGTACCTATGAGCTGATGGCTTTCCTGGTCGACGTGCTGGGCGTGAAGAAGGTCGCCGCGCATTACGACGGCATCGTCACCTATCACGATTCGTGTTCGGGCCTGCGCGAGCTCGGCGTGAAGGCCCAGCCGCGCCGCCTGCTCGAGTCGGTCGAGGGACTTCGCCTCAGCGAGATGAAGACGCCCGAGGTCTGCTGTGGCTTCGGCGGCACCTTCTGCGTGAAATACCCTGAAATATCGAATGCCATGGTTGGCGAGAAGTCGGCCGATATCGCGGCCACCGGTGCCGGCACCCTGCTGGCCGGCGATCTCGGCTGCCTGATGAACATGGCGGGCAAGCTGCAACGCCAGGGAAGCCCTGTGCAGGTGCGGCATGTGGCGGAAGTGCTGGCCGGCATGGGCAATATATCGGCCATTGGAGAGCCGGAGACGGACAAGAGCTGATGGAATCGACCGCGCACGACTTCAAGGACAACGTCGACGCCGCACTGGCCAATCCCAACCTGCAGGATTCGCTGGCCATGCTGAAGGTCGGCTTCTCCGAGCGCCGCCGGCTGGCGGCCGAGCGCCTGCCCGAGTTCGAGGTGCTGCGCGACCGGGCGCGCGACATCAAGAACCATGCGCTGGCCAACCTCGATTTCTATCTCGAGGAATTCGAGCGAAAGGTGATCGCCTTGGGCGGCCATGTTCACTGGGCGCCCACGGCGGCGGATGCGCGGCGCATCATCACCGACCTGTGCAAGAGCGTGGGCGCCAGGACCGTCGCCAAGTCGAAGTCGATGGTGGCCGAAGAGATCGCGCTCAACGACCATCTCGAGGCGGCCGGCATCGCGCCGATCGAGACCGACCTTGGCGAATACATCATCCAGCTGCGCCACGAGCCGCCGAGCCACATCATCGCGCCTGCGGTGCATCTCACCAAGGACCAGGTCGCCGATACGTTCCTCGAGCACCACAGCCCGCTGGGCTTCACCAAGCGGCTGACCGAGCGCAACGATCTGGTGGCCGAGGCGCGTTACGTGCTGCGCCAGAAGTTCCTCGATGCCGACGTCGGCCTGACCGGCGCCAACTTCCTGGTGGCCGAGACCGGATCGTCGATGCTGGTCACCAACGAGGGCAATGCGGACCTGTCGAACACGCTGCCCAAGATGCACATCGTGCTGGCCACTATCGAGAAGGTGATCCCGACGCTCGAGGATGCCGCCGTGCTGTTGCGCGTGCTCGCGCGGTCGGCGACCGGACAGGAGTCCTCGGCCTACACCACCCTGAACACCGGGCCGAAGCGCGACGGCGACCTCGACGGGCCGTCGGCCTATCACGTCGTCATCCTCGACAACGGCCGCTCCGGCGTGCTCGGCACCGAGATGCAGGAGATCCTGCGCTGCATCCGCTGCGGCGCCTGCATGAACCACTGCCCGGTCTACGGCGCGATCGGCGGCCATGCCTATGGCTGGGTCTATCCCGGCCCGATCGGCGCCGTGCTCACACCACAGCTGATCGGTGTCGAAGAAGCCGGCAACCTGCCCAACGCGTCGACCTTCTGTGGACGCTGCGAGAGCGTCTGTCCGGTGCGGATCCCGCTGCCCAAGCTGATGCGGCACTGGCGCGAGCGCGAGTTCGAGCGGCACCTCACACCGAAGGGTGTGCGCCGAGGCCTGGCGCTCTGGGCCTTCTTTGCCCGGCGCCCGAAGCTCTATCGCCGGCTGAGCAGCCTCGCCAACCGCGCACTGGCATTGTTCGGACGCGCCGACGGCCGCTATAGCGCCTTGCCGCTCGCCGGCGGCTGGACGCGCTTCCGCGACTTCCCCGCGCCGCAGCCCGGCGGCACGTTCCATGCGCAATGGTCGAAGCACGGCGGAGCGCGGACACGGCCATGAGCGATTCTCCCGCCAGCGCGCGCGCGCAGATCCTGAATGGCATCCGCCGCTCGCTGCATCGCGGCGAACTGACCGGCGCGGCGCGGCAATCCGTCGAAGCACGTCTCGCCGCGCCACCGCGCGGACCCGACGTGGCGCGCGCGATGCTGGCCCAGCCGGAGAAGGTCGCATTGTTCTGCCAGTGGGCGGAGACCAACAACGCCACTGTCGCGCGCGTCGATGCCAGCGAAGTGGCCTCGGAGGTCACGAGCTATCTCGCGCGCAACAACCTGCCGGCGCAGGCCGCGATGGCGCCCTCGCCGCTGCTCGACGGCTATGACTGGGCGGGCCAGAAGATGTTGTCCCTGCGGCGCGGCCGCGGCGAAGGCAGCGACCAGGTCTCGATCACCGGCGCCTTTGCCGCGATCGCGGAGACCGGCACCCTGGTGATGGCCTCCGGCCCCGATCACCCCGTCACGCTGAATCTGCTGCCCGACACGCATATCGTGGTGCTGCGCGAGAGCGACATCGTCGGCGGCTACGAAGATGTCTGGGTCCGCCTGCGTGCGCGCTACGGCAAGGACCGCATGCCGCGCACGGTCAACACCATCACCGGACCGTCACGCACCGGCGATATCGAACAGGCCATGGAGCTTGGCGCGCACGGGCCGCGGCGCATGCATGTCGTGGTGGTGCGCGAATGACGGAAGCCGGCGGCGCCTCCCCTTCCTCGAACAAGGGTGAGTTACGCGTCGTCGGCACGAGCGTGACCCGCGAGGTCGAGCTGCTGCTGGAACGCCTTGCCATATTGGCGGGCAAGCGCGCACCGCGGGTCCTGCAGGTCGGCTCGCGCTCGCTGGTTTCAGATCGCAACGAACGCAATTGGCGCGGTCTCGTAACCAGGCGCTTCGGCGAGCGCGCGAAGTTCGTCGGCATCGATCTGCTGGACGGCAGCAACGTCGACAGCGTGCTCGACATCTGCAGCCCCTCCAAGGCGCTCAAGGCAAGGCTCGGCGAGGAGCCGTTCGACCTGGTGGTCTGCTGCCACGTCCTCGAGCACACACGCGATCCGATGCGGGCGGCGCGCAACATCGAGAGCGTGCTGCGCCCCGGAGGGCTGGCGTTTGTGGCGACGCCGTGGTCTCAGGCCTTTCACGCCACGCCCGACGATTACTGGCGCTTCTCGGTACGCGGCCTGATGCTGATGTTCGAGGGCCTGGAGATCCTGTCGTCGTTCTACAGCGGCGGCGACGTCGGTCTCGACGTCGCCTACAGGGTCGAGCGCGACGGCCGGCCGGAGCTCGATTCGCGGGCCGGCGCGGTCGAGCAGGGTCTGTTCCAACTGGTCCTCGACCATGAGGACAATCGCGCCGTATTGGCCCGCCAGGCCACGGAGCGCCTGCCGGTCTCCCGCACCTACATGCCGACGCTCTTCGTCAACGTCGTCGGCCGCAAGGCCTAGGCCTCGATCTTTCGGTCGCGCGGGGCTTCTGCCTCCGGCAAATGCACAAAAGAAAAGAGCGGGCTTTCGCCCGCTCTCTCCAGTTCGTTCCAGTCGTCTGAGACTAGAAGCGGAAGTCCATGCCGAGCAGCGCAGCCCAAGACTGGCCGGCGACGAGGTTGGACGGGCCGCTGAGGTTGTTGAAGATCGCGCCGCCGGTGAGCTTGATGCCCGGTCCGATGGCGTAGTTGGCGCCAACTTCGATCTTCGAAGCCGTTTCCGTACCGAACGACAGAGCGCCCGCGTTCGGGTTGGTTCCGAAAGCCGCACCCGTCGTGGTCGGAGCGCCCGGAACAGCAACGCTGGTGCCCGCGATCGTGTTCACGAGCGAGAGCGAGCCGTTACCGTTGTTGTTGTACGAGACGGTACCAGCGACAGACATCTGCCACGGGCCGGTTTCGTACATCACGCCGATCGAGTAGGCGCGCGTGTCGTTGTCCACGCCGGTGTAGTAGTTCGTGCCGAGACCGTTGTTGTCCCAGATATACGAACCACCGAGCGTGAAGCCGGCGACGCTGAACTGCAGACCAGCAGCGAACTGCTTCCACGAGGTCAGGTTGGCGCCGGTGATCAGGTTCGCCGGACCCTGGAGGTTGGCGAGACCCGGAACGAAGTTCATGTACGAGTAACCGACATAGGCGGCCACTGCGACATCGCCGAACTTGTTCAGGTAGTTGGCGCCGACGGAGAGCGCGTCCTGCCAGCTGTAGTCGTTGGTCGGGCAGCCGTTGGCCGTCGTCGCGTCATTGAAGCCGCAAACGCCACCGGTGTTCGAGTTCGGACCGACGTTCAGCGTGCTGGTCAGGTTGATCTTCGGCGCGTAGCCGACACCGACCTGCAAGCCGAAGAAGCGCGGCGTGTAGTAGTTGATGCGGTTGACGTCCTGATACTGGGCGTCGAGCGTCATCGCCGAGATGTGGAACGCGGCCTTGTTGGCGCCGTTGGCAACCGGGTTGGTCCAGCTGAACGAGCTGTTGTGCTGGACGAAGCCGAAGCCGAGCAGGGCGGACGGCGTGCCGTAGTACATGACGTACGGAGCATCGTCCTTGGCGCCCATTTCGAAGCGGCCCCAGTCGCCGAAGGCGAACAGGTAGGCTTCGTCGATCGTGCGGGCCGAAGAGCCAACCGTCAGACCGGCAGTGGCGGCGTTGGTGTTGGTCGCCGGGTTCCAGGCTTCGAGCTCGACACGGAGACCGATGGTCGTGCCGTTGTCCATCTTGCTCTGGCCGATGAAATGAATTTCACCTTCCTGGATGGTCTGGACGCCCTTGTACTGGATCGAGCTGCCGCTGAGGGCGTAGTTCGATTCAATCGAGCCGGCCAGTGCGTAGAACTGGTAGTAGCCACCAACACCCATCTTGATGGGGTCGGCTGCCATAGCGGGGGCGGCCATCAAACCGCCAACAGCCAAGGCGGTCGAGCCTAGCAAAAGCTTCTTCATCATTCTCCCTCTCTCATTGATCAGAGACTGGTACGTACCCAAAAGGCCTTGTCTGACCGACGGAAGCGAACCCTCAACCACAGGCACGCGGAAACCCGCCAATGCGACAAAGCCATAAAACACGCGGCCAAAAGCTGGGTCAAGAAATGGTCGCCTGCCCACCGGAATCTCTCCGCACCTGTGGCGGGTTTGTCACATTTTGACGCCTCTCCCGGGCCTTTCAGGCAAGAATCGGGGGGTCCTGTGCGAAACTTTGATAGTTTCTTGTAGAAACCATAAAAGTCCCCCGACAAGACTCTGATAAATCGCGGAAATTCGGCCACTTGCGGTGCACGGGGGAGCCGCTTATGGTCCCGGCCGCCGCGCCAAAGGCGCCGTGCGGCCAAGTCGATAGGGTCCAATGAACAGTATCTTTATGGGCATCCGGAAATCGGGGGGTTCGTGGCCTCTGCGCGTGTTCCTGGCTTCTTTGCTGTTCGCGGGGCTCACCGCCTGCGGCGGCGATCCCAGCGCGATCAAGGAACGCGATCTCGACCGCGGCAAGGCCGGCAGGGTCGACGCCGCCCAGGGCCTGGGCGGCCAGAATCGCGAGAACGGCACCCTGTTCGGCCCCGGCGGCCTGTTCGGCTCCAAGGGCGAGAAGAAGGATAGCTCCGAGGGCGGCGTGGCCGTGAACGCCTATCTGTGGCGCGCCAGTCTCGACACCATCAACTTCATCCCGCTGGTCTCGGCCGATCCGTTCGGCGGCGTCATCATCACCGACTGGTACACGCCGGCCGAGGCGCCCAACGAGCGCATGAAAGTCCAGGTCACGATCCTCGACCGCGAGCTGCGCGCCGACGGCGTGCGCGTCTCGGTCTTCAAGCAGCAGACCAACGCCAAGGCCGGCGGCTGGGTCGACGCCGCGGTCGATCCGCACACCAACACCGACATCGAGAACGCGATCCTTACCCGCGCACGTCAGCTTCGCATCGCGCAGGGTGGCTAGCAGCTCGTCCTCGTCAGATACTTGACTTAAGGGGCCGCAGCTTGCACTCGCTGCGGCCTCTGTCGTTTTGGGAGTCTTTCCGTGTCGTCGTCCGCCGCTTCCGAGCCCAAGCGCTATAATTTCCGCGAGACCGAAGCCAAATGGCAGAAGGTCTGGGACGGACGGCAGACCTTCCGTGCCGTCATGGATAAGGCGCGGCCGAAATACTACGTGCTCGAGATGTTTCCCTATCCGTCGGGACGCATCCACATGGGCCACGTGCGCAACTACACGCAGGGCGACGTGATCGCCCGCTACAAGCGCGCCAAGGGCTTCAACGTGCTGCATCCGATGGGCTGGGACGCCTTCGGCATGCCGGCCGAGAACGCGGCCATGCAGAACAAGGTCCACCCCAAGGACTGGACCTACGAGAACATCGCCGTCATGCGCGAGCAGCTCAAGATGATGGG
>OUNM011195727.1_pt1 | contig 45901 bp, 41 predicted proteins | sample 1769961 | NCBI WGS metagenome assembly OUNM01 (sample SAMEA3914820, study PRJEB12502) | metagenome | biome: forest; material: soil | place: USA | collected 2012-03-12 | depth 0.3 m | reverse complement strand
TGTGCGGTTCAGGGCCTCTTCTTTGGTGACTTTCTTCTGGCCCCGCAGAAGAAAGTTACCCGGCCGCCGGGACGGACTCCCGGCAATGCAGCGATGAGACGCACCGCCCCGCAACAACGACGCTCACGTCAGGCCAGGATCTCCTTGATCACATCCCCAAACACCGTCGTCGCCTTCTCGGCGCGACCCTGATGCGCAAACACCAGCTTCTTGTGGTTCAGCCCCAGCTGGTGCAGCAGCGTCGCCTGCAGGTCATAGGTGTCCACCACCCCGGTCGCCGCGCGCAGTCCGATCTCATCCGTGCCGCCGTACGTGCCCGGCTTGATCCCGCCGCCCGCCACCCATTGCGTGTAGCCCCAGGGGTTGTGGTCGCGGCCGTTGCCCGACTGCCCGTACGGCGTGCGCCCGAACTCCGACGCCCAGACGACCAAAGTCGTCTCCAGCAAACCGCGGGCCTTCAGGTCAGCCAGCAGCGCACCCACCGGTTGGTCCACCTGCTTGCACATGACGGCGTGGTTTTTCTCCAGGTTGTTATGCGCATCCCACGAATCCACGCTGTTGTCCGGCGCGCCGGAGATGACGTGGATGAAGCGCACGCCGCGCTCCACCAGGCGGCGGGCGCGCAGCAGGGCGGTGCCGTACTCGTCGGTCTCCTTGGTGCCGATGCCATAGGCCGCCTTGGTGGCCGCGGTTTCCTTGGCCAGGTCGACAGCCTCGGGTGCCGACGACTGCATGCGGTAGGCCAGGTCGTAGCTCTTGGCGCGGGCGATCAGCTCGGTGTCGCCGGGGTAGCGCTCGGCGTGCTCGCCGTTCAGCGCGCGCAGCAGATCGAGCTGAGCACGCTGTTCCTTCTCGGTGATGCCGTCGGGGCGGGCCAGGTGCAGGATGGGCGAGTCGCCCTTGCGGAAGGGTGTGCCCTGCAAGGCCGCGGGCAGGAAGCCGCTGCTCCAGATGACGGCGCCACGGCCGCCGCCGGCCGCGCCGACGCCGGTGGGCAGCACGACGAAGGCGGGCAGGTCGGGGTTGGCCGAACCCAGGCCGTATTGCACCCAGGAGCCCAGGGCCGGGCGGCCCGGCACCAGGCCGGCGGTGTGCAGCTTCAGCGAGGCGATGACGTGGGTGCTGCCCTCGGTCTTGCTGCCCTTGAGAAACGCGATGTCATCGGCCTGCTTGGCGATGTTGGGCAGCAGGTCCGACACCCAGGCGCCACTCTCGCCATGCTGCTTCCAGGTGCGCTTGCTGGCGTAGAGGTTGCCGACACCGCCGTCGGTGGCCGTCTTCAGGTCCTTGCCGAAGCTGTCGGGCAGGGGCGTGCCGGCCAGCTTGATCAGCTCGGGCTTGTAGTCGAACAGGTCCAGGGTGCTGGGCGCGCCGGCCATGTGCAGCCAGATGACGGACTTGGCCTTGGCCGGGTGGTGGGGCTGGCGCGGCGTGGTCGGGTCGAACAGTTCGCTGGCGAAGGCCGAAGAGAGGCCGCCGAAGCTGCCGAAACCGAAGGCGCCCGCGGTGGCGGCGCCGGCTGCGGTACCGAGGAAGTGGCGGCGGGAATGGTCGTGGGAGTGGCTCATGGCGGCAGTCCTCAAAAGCGGTAGGTGAATTCGTTGGTGTTGACCAGGGTGTGGACCAGGTCGACGAAGGCGGCGGCGCGGGCCTTGCTGGCCGCGCCCTTGACGGGGCTGGCCGTCGTCGCGGCGGCCACGGGGGTCGTGCCGCCGCCGTCATCCGTCGACTCGTCGCCGCCGTCGGCCTTCTTGCGCTTGGCGGCCTGCTGGTCCAGATAGCTCAGGAAGGCGGTGCGTTCGTAGCGGTCCGGCTCACGCTGGTAGGCGGCCTTGTAGAAGCCGTCGATCTGCTTGGCCAGCTTGGCGTTGACGCCCCAGCCGTCGGGCAGATGCGGCTTCTTGACGGAGGCGGCCTGGTCGGCCTGCAGCGCCTCCTGCGCATTCAGGAACGCCACCAGCTTGTCCTTCTCCTTGGCCGTCGGCTTGCGCGAGAAGAGGATCTCGTAGACGCGGTCGAGCTGGGCCGCCTCGTTGTTGCCGGCCTCCTGGATGACGCGACCGGCCAGGGCCTGGCTCCAGCCCAGTACCAGGTCGCTGTTGACCAGGGCCAGGGCCTGCGGTGCCGTCGTCGTCACGTCACGCTTGAAGTGGGGCGATTGCGGATTGGCCCAGTCGAAGGTCTCCAGCAGCGGATAGGGGGAGTTGCGCAGCACGAAGACATAGAGGCTGCGGCGGTTGTGGTCGCGCGGGTCCTCGGACGTCTGCCAACGGTTGCGCTGGCCGCCGATGTCGAAGTTGGCAGGGATGGGCGGATAGACCGACGGGCCGCCGCGTTTTTCCTCCAGCAGGCCGGAGGCGGCCAGCAGGGAGTCGCGCAGCTGCTCGGCCTCCAGGCGCTGGCGCGGGAAGGCCCACAGCAGCTTGTTGTCGGGGTCCTGCTTCACTTCACGCGCCTGGCTGGCCTGGCGGTAGGTGCTGGACAGCAGGATCTCGCGATGCAGCGTCTTCACGCTCCAACCCTGCTTGACGAAGTCGGCGGCCAGCTTGTCGAGCAGTTCGGGGTGGGTGGGCTTGGTGCCGGTCTTGCCGAAGTCGGCGCTGGTCTCGACGATGCCGCGGCCGAAGAACTGCGCCCATTGGCGGTTGACGAAGACGCGGGCGGTCAGGCCGTTGTCGGGGCTGACCAGCCAATTGGCCAGGGCCGTGCGGCGGCCCGATGAAGTCGCCGTCGGCTCGATCTTCAACGTGGTGTTGTCGGTCAGCAGCGCCGGCAGGCCGGGCTGCACTTCCTGCAGCGGCCGGTCGTAGATGCCCTTGAACAGCACCCTGGTGGGCGGCGCGTCGCTGCCCAACTCGACGATGGTCGACACATTGCCCGGGTCCCTGGGTTTCAGGTTGTCGAACTTCTTCAGCTGCGCCGTCAGCACCTCGTACTTGGCGTAGGCCTCCTTGTCCTTGGTCTTGAGCTGGTTCTCGGCGTTGCGGGTGCGGCCCGAGAGGGTCCACAGATTGCGGTGGTAGATCCAGCGGTCGTAGGCATTGCGCTCGGACGCCGGCTTGGTGATGGAGTCGCGCGTGGCCGGCACGAAGCCGGACAGGCGGTCGGTCTCCAGCTTGTCGATGATGGGCTTGAGCAGGGCGTCGCGCTGTTCGCGAATGTCCTGGGTCGCGTCCTGCCACCTGGCCAGCTGGGCGTCGTAGTCGGCCTTGGCCTTGCCCGTCAGCGGCGAGACGTCGTCCTTCCAGCTGGTGTTGGCGAAGAAGGCCTGGAACTCGTAGTACTCCTTCTGCGTGATCTTCTCGGTCTTGTGGTCGTGGCACTGGGCGCAGCCCAGGGTCGTGCCGAGGAAGACGGCCGAGACCGTGTCGGTCAGGTCGTTGGCGACTTCCTGCTTCTTCAGGTTCAGGTCGCGGGCATTGATCTCGTCGGGCAGGTTGCGCAGGAAGCCGGTGGCAATCAACGCTTCGGTGCGCTCGGGCCAGAGTTCGTCGCCGGCGATCTGTTCCCTGACGAAGCGGTCGAAGGGCTTGTCGGCGTTGAAGGCGTTGACGACGTAGTCGCGGTAGCGCCAGATGTTGGGTCGGGTGCCGTCCGTGTTGTAGCCGTCGCTGTCGGCATAGCGGCTCAAGTCCAGCCAGCGGCGCGCCTGACGTTCGCCGTAGCGCGGCGAGGCCAGCAGGCGCTCGACGAGCTTCTCGTGCGCCCTGGGCGACTTGTCGTTGACGAAGGCGTTGACTTCTTCCGGCGTGGGCAGGATGCCCCAGGCGTCCAGCGTCGCGCGGCGGACGTAGGCGTGGCGGTCGGCTTCGGGCGAGGGCGCGATGCCCTGTGCCTCGAGCTTGGCCAGCACGAAGGCGTCCAGCGGCTGGCGCACCCAGGCCTTGGCCTTCACGGTGGGCGTGGCGACGCTCGTGTTCAGCGGCGTGTACGACCAGGGGCGTTCGCTGCCCTTGACGAAGCCGCCGGGCGGCGCGTAGTCCTCGGCAGGGCTGAGGGTGGTGAAGCCGGCCAGCAGGGCGGCCAGGGCGAGTGGAGCGATCCGGAACAAGGGCACGTAGGTCTCCCGGGAAGATGAACTGAAGGGGTCAGCGCAATAAGCGCGCCAGCTAAAACGGCGCGATGGGTGGCAAAACGGAGGTGGCTTTGCGGTCGGGCCAACAGCGCTGTTGAAACGCTGTTGGCGGATCAACACTGCTTACAACTTGGCCTGGAACTGGATGCCCACGCTGCGCGGGGTGGCTGGCGTGTAGCTGGTGCTGCTGATGGAGCGCACCGTGTCGTCGTTGAAGAGGTTCTTGACGATCAGGCTGACGTTGAAGCTCTTGTTGCGCGTGCCAAAGCCGATGCCGGCATCCACCGTCGTGCTCTTGGGCACGACCGAGTAGGCCGACAGGCTGACGTCCGAGTAGTAGGACGAGGAGAAGGCCACGTTGCCCGTGTAGTTGATCTCCTTGTCGCCCCAGACCGGCTGGCGGTAGTCGACGCCAACGTTGCCGGTGTACTTGGCCGCGCCGGCCAGCGGCTGGCCGCTGATGTCGGTATAGGGCGTGGAGCCCGGGTAGCCGTCCTCGACGCGCTGTGCCGCGTTGGGGAAGGACTTGTACTTGGCGTCGTTGTAGGCGGCCGAGAAGCGCACCGTCAGGTCGCGGATGCCGCCGTAGACGCCGTCGACTTCCAGCCCCTTGACCTCGACCTTGGGCGCATTGCCCGTCGCGCTGGTGTAGTAGCGCGTGCCGTCATTGGTCTGCGTCGTCGTGTAGTTGTCGACGATGCGCACGCTCTGCTGGTAGTCCTTGATGCGGGTCAGGAAGACGTCGGCGTTCAGGATCAGCGTCTTGTTCAGCAGTGCCGACTTCAGCCCCAGCTCGAAGCTGTTGGTCTTCTCGGCCTTGACCGGCGTGGAGATGCCGTTGACGAACTGGGCGATGCCGGCCTTTTCACCGTGCTGCAGCGAGGCATAGCCGGTCAGGTCAGGGTTGAACTTGTAGCTCGGGCTCAGCACCCAGGCCGGCTGTGTTGCCTTGAAGGGTTCGGCTTCGGTGGTCGGGAACAGCACGCCGATATTGGCCTTGCGGATGGCCTGGGCGTCGGCCAGCTGGCGCTTCTGCGCGGCGCTCAGCGCGTCCCAGGTCGCGACGCCGAAATATTTGGCGGCGGCCTTGTTGGCGGCGGCCAGGGCGCTGGCGGAGCGGGCGGCGTCCGTGCTGTCCGTCGTCAGTGCGACGGTGGGGGCCGCGGCGGTGCCGGCAGCCACCTGCACGGCGCCGCTGGTGCCCGCGGGCACGACCAGGCCGTCCTTGACCCACTTGGCCGTGCCGGTGTTCAGATAGCTGTCGAAGCCGCCCAGCAGCACGCCGTTGACGATGGAGGCGTTCAGTTCGGGCGCGCTGCCATCGCTGGTGATGCGGCTGACGCCGCTATTGCGGCGGTCCTCGCGGGTCAGGCGGGCGCCCGTCGTCAGCGTCAACGACTCGCTGAAGTGCCAGTTGGCCTGGGCAAAGATGGCGGCGCTCTGGTTGCGGATGTCCTGCACGCCGGTCGGGCTGTTGTAGGAGGCCTTCACATTGGCCAGGCTGTTGCGCAGCAGGTCGCGGCCGGCGCCGTCGGCGTCCAGGCGGGCGTACTGCGCATTGGTCGCGAACCAGGCGCCGGCGTCGTTGCCCCACCAGCGGCGGTAGTCGGCGGTGTTGTTGACCTTGATGAGGAAGAGCCCGGTCTGGTAGTCGACGAAGCCGCCGGGTGCGGAGGTCAGGCGCAGCTCTTCGGTGGCCTGGCGGTAGTCGTTCCAGAAGCCGCCGGCATTGCGGTAGACGTCGAAGGGCGTGGCGTCGTCGTTGACCGCGTCGAAGTGGTAGCTCTTGAAGGCGGTGATGGAGGTCAGCGTGTGGCCGGCGACCTGCCAGTTCAGGTCGGCCGTGGCGCCCGAACTGCCGGTGACCAGCGGGCGCACCGAGTCGTTGGTCAGCAGGTTCTGGTAGTCGCTCAGCGAGTAGCCGGTGTTGTCCTTGAACCAGCGGCGGCCCAGGCGCTGCTCGTTGGTCAGCGAGGTGATGGGCGCGCCGTTGGAATAGGTCGTCGGCGGGTTGACGACGGGGAAGCTGCGACCGTTGGTCGTCTCACCGGCGCGCGGCTGCAGGTCGAACTCGAAGCGGGCCTTGAAGTCGGGCGAGGGCGTGACGAGGAACTGCACGCGGCCCGAGATGCGGTCGGTGTTGGTATAGCTGACGTCGCGGTTGTAGGCGTTCTTGACGTCGCCCGCGCCGCGGTTGGCCGAGAAGGTGCCGCGCCAGGCCAGCAGGCCGTCGACGATGGGGCCGCCGATGGCCGCGGTGGCGAACAGGCCGTCGCGTTGGCGGAAGCCCAGCGTGAAGTCGGCCGTCGGCGTGAAGCTGGGGCGCTTGGTCGTGAAGATGATGTTGCCGACGCTGGCGTTCTTGCCCAGCAGCGTGCCCTGCGGGCCGCGCGTGACTTCGATGGTGTCGATGTCGACGAAGTCGAAGCTGGAGGTCAGCGCGTTGTAGGCGTAGGAAACGCCGTCCACGATGATGCCCACGCTCGGGTCCTGGGCCTCGGTCTGGCCGATCTTGCCGATGCCGCGGATGGAGATGGAGCTGGTGCGCTGGTTGCCGAGGTTCCAGCTGACATTGGCGGCGCGCTTGGTGATGTCGTCGATGCCGACGGCGCCCAGGCGGTCCAGTTCGGCGCCCTGGATGACGGAGATGGACAGGGGCACGTCCTGCAGCTTCTCGATGCGGTTGCGGCTGCGCACGGTGACGGCCCCGAGGGCCTGAGCCTGGGCCTCGGCTGCGGGTTCGGCGGGGGCGGTGGCTTCCTGCGCAAAGGCGCTGCCGGCAACGAGGGTGGTGATGAGGGCGGCCAGCGGACGGAGTCGGTGTTTTGTGGTCATGAATGAGGTGATCGATGAAGGTTTGCCTGTCACTTCATTGCAGGGAGCGTGCCCAATACGCTGGGCGATTAAGCAACTTCGCTTCGCGTTGGCAAGGGGGCCTGGAGCCGGTTTTGGTGGCCTCGAGCACCCCACTGCCGGCCTCGTCGCAGCGCGTGCTGTTGCAGGATCAACAGCGCGACAGCAGGTGCTGCGCGTGAAGGCGCAGTTCTGAGGTCCGCGACGCGCTTTTCACGGCCCCGGAGCTGGCATGGAAGCTGCGCTGCCCTCGAGGTCTGCCACTTCTTTGGACCTCGACATGAAAACACTCCACACCCTGGCCCTCGCGGCTCTGCTCGGCCTCAGCGCCATCGCCCAGGCCCAGACGGCCGCCCCCGCTGCCGAATGGAAATACAAGACCCAGCGCCTCAAGGCGGCCGAGGTCGATGCCCTGCTGGCGCAACCCGAGAAGCTGCTCGTGCTGGACCTGCGCCGCCCCGACGAACTGATCAAGTACGGCAGCTTCCCGGTCTTCCTCAACATCCAGAACAAGGACCTGGAGAAGCAGCTGGCCTACCTGCCCAAGGACCGCGCCATCCTGACCGTGTCCAACCATGCGGTGCGCGCCGGCCGGGCCGGTGACATCCTTGCCGAGAAGGGCTTCAAGGTCGTCGGTGCCACCGGCAGCGAGGACTACGAGAACGAAGGCGGCAAGGCCGTCGCTCACATCCAGGCGCCGGTGCCGCGCGCCCAGGCCGACGGAAGCGCGAATGTCGCAGCCGCTGCCACTCGCCAGCCCTGAAGCGCGGGTCGACGTCCCCGTCTGGGACCTGCCGCTGCGCGTCTTCCACTGGTCCCTGGTGGGCCTGGTGTCGGTGGCCATAGCGACGGGTCTTGCCGGTGGCGCGTGGATGAGCTGGCATGCGCGTGCCGGCCAGGCCATCGCTGCGCTGCTGGTGTTCCGCCTGGGCTGGGGCCTGTGGGGCACGCGCTATGCGCGCTTCGCGCAGTTCTGGCCCTCGCCCCGGCGCGTGTGGGCCTATCTGCGCGGGCGCTGGCAGGGGCTGGGCCACAACCCCCTGGGGGCCTTGTCGGTGCTGGCCCTGCTGGCGCTGCTGATCGCCCAGGTCCTGACGGGCCTGTTCGGCAACGACGAGATCGGCTTCGCGGGCCCCTGGTCGAGCTGGATCTCGGAGGACGCGAGCCTGCGCTCCACCGGCTGGCACCGGCTGCTGGCCAAGCTGCTCTACGGCTGGCTGCTGCTGCACCTGGCCGCCATCGGCTTTCATGTGGGGGTCCGCCGCAAGCCGCTGTTACGCGCCATGCTGACCGGGCGTCACGCGGGTGACGCGGCTGCGGCCTCGGAAAGCCCGCGCAAGCGGCTGTTGGTCCTGGCTCTGGGTCTGGCCCTGATCGCCTGGGCCACGCTTTGGGGAACGGGGCTGTCGCAGGTCTAGCTGCGCGCTGCCGTCGCCGACGGCCTGAAAGTCATAACGCCTCCATGGCACGGTGTGCCTGAGGCGTCATCGCGTTTGGCGCTTTCCCATTTCAGCGTCAAGCGTTTTCGGATGGGAAAAATTCCATCCGATCTCCTCGGGGGCAATGCACTCGCGCCCCGTGCCGCTCTCCCTCTGTATCAAGCGGTTTTCGGTGGTCCGAAGGACGGCGAAAGGCCGTCGGCCTAGCGCCATGTTTCAACTGATTCGACCTGCCGGCGGCCGTCGAACATTTGAAACCAACAGCGCCGTCGCGTGGAACGCGGGTGAAACGGCCGGCTTTGAAGATTCATCCCGTTCCTTCTGAACTTCAACGCATCAAGCGACATCGACAAGACGCCGCGAAGTCCGGCAGGCACACCACCTTCTTATCCATCTTCATCAAGGAAACCGAACCATGAACAAGCAACTGACCCTGTCCAACGCCGCCCGCTTCGACCTGAACAGCACCGGCCTGACCGAAGCCCAACTGAAGGCCATCGCCGGCGCCCGCCCCGCCGACAAGACCAACATGGTCACGTCGTCCGGCGTCACCAAGTGCTGCTGGGGCTTCTGAGCCCTGTGCTCAGGCTTTCTTCTTTCAACCACGGAGAGATCACCATGCAAAAGACCATCGCCCCCCGTTTCGACCTGCGCAGCACCGGCCTGTCTGAGGCTCAGCTGAAGGCCATCGCCGGTGCCCGCCCCGCCGACAAGACCAACATGGTCACGTCGTCCGGCGTCACGAAGTGCTGCTGGGGCTTCTGAGCCCAGCGCTCAGGCCTCTCTCTTTTCACCATCTGGAGATCAACATGCAGAAGACCCTCGCCCCCCGTTTCGACCTGCGCAGCGCCGGCCTGACCGAGGCCCAGCTGACGGCCATCGCCGGTGCCCGCCCCGCCGACAAGACCAACATGGTCACGTCGTCCGGCGTCACGAAGTGCTGCTGGGGTTTCTGAGCCCAGGCTCGGACCCGACTTCAACACCTCACGTCGCAATACCCATGCATGAGACCCTCGCCCCGCGCTTCGACCTGCGCCGCCTCGGCCTGACCGAAGCGCAGCTGAAGACCATCGCCGGCGCACGACCGGCGGAGCACACCAAGCTGGTCACGTCACCCGTCGTGCGTTTCTGCTGCTGGGCTTGAAAGGGCGGGTGCGATGACGACAGGCACTGGATCCGCCATGGCCCCCATGGCCTTCCTGGCGAACGCGCTCAACGCGTTCGTCGCCGGCGCCCGGCGGCGCTGGCCCCGTCGCATCCGCCCGGTCCTGCAGATGGAAGGCGCCGACTGCGGCGCGGCCTGTCTGAGCATGGCGCTGGCGGCGCATGGCAAGCATGTGCCGCTGGCCCGGATTCGAACCGTGCTGGACGGTGGCCGCGACGGCGTGACCGCGCTGGACATCGTGCGCGCGGCGCGCGCCCAGGGGCTGGCGGGCGGCGGCTATGCCGTCCCGGCGCAGCACCTGGATCAGCTGCCGCGCGGCAGCATCCTGCATTGGGAGGGCGGCCATTTCGTCGTCCTGCTGCAAGCCGATGCGCAGGGCGCGCTGCTGCTCGACCCGGCCCGTGGCCGGCGCCGGGTGGACGCACAGGCGCTCGCTCATTCTTACTCCGGCATGGCCCTGGTCTTCGAGCCCGGCCCTGCCTTCTTGGCCGACGGCGAACCCGGCCGCAGCGGCCTGGTGGGCCTCATGCAACTGGCCTGGCAATCCGGCCGCTGGGGCCGCATCGCGGCCGCCTGCCTGGCCCTGCAGCTGCTGGGCCTGGGCCTGCCCCTGTTGACCGGAGAGCTGGTGGACCATGTGGTGCCGGCCGCCGACCGTGGTCTCGCCACCCTGCTGGCGGTGTCCGCCCTGGCTCTCGTCATCGCGCATCCCATCGTGGGCCTGCTGCGCGGTCGCCTGCTGCTGGACCTGCGCGAGCGACTGGACGCCGACCTCGGCCGCCGTCTCGTGCGGCATCTGATGCGCCTGCCCTATGGCTATTTCGTGCGCCGCACCGCGGGCGACATGATGACCCGCCTGCAGGGCAACACGGTGATCCGCCAGATCCTCAGTGCTGCCGTGCTGTCCGGCCTGATGGACACCACGCTGCTGCTCAGCTATGCCGCCCTGCTGGCCTGGCGCTCGCCGGGCATGGCCGGGGCCGTTGCGGCCCTCGGCGGCCTGCAGCTGGCCGTCTTCCTGCTGACGCGCCGCCAGCGCCTGGAGTTGTTGAACCGCGCCCAGTCGGCGCAGTCGGCACGCGCCGAATACGAATCCCTGTTGCTGTCCAACATGGAGACGGTGAAGTCCTCCGGCGCCGAAAGCCGCGTGGAGATGCACTGGCGCGGTCTCTTCGACACCACTCTCGCCATCGAGCGCGACCGCGGCTGGCTGGACGCCATCACCGATGCCGCCAGCGCCGCCCTGCGTACCGCCGCACCGCTGGCCCTGCTGTTTTACGGCGTCGACCAGGTGCTGGCAGGCCAGCTGTCGCTGGGCGAGATGCTGAGCCTGAATGCGCTGGCCGTCGGCGCTCTGGCACCCATCGCCAACCTCGCGGCGAGTGCGGCGCAGCTGGGCCTGCTGGGCGCCTATGTCGAGCGCATCGACGACGTGCTGCAGGCCCCGCCCGAGCAGCTCGAGGGTGCCGCTCGCGCCGCACCGCAATTGACAGGCGCCCTCAGCCTGCGCCATGTGAGCTTTCGCTTCACGCCGCTGCGCGACGACGTGCTGCACCACATCGACCTGGAGATTCCGGCCGGCAGCTTCGTCGCCATCGTCGGCGCGTCGGGTGCCGGCAAGTCGACACTGGCGCGGCTGATGTCGGGCCTCTACCTGCCGACGGCCGGCCAGCTCTGCGTGGACGGCCACGACCTGAGCACCCTGGAGCTGGGCGCCGTGCGCCGCCAGATCGGCGTCGTGCCGCAGCGGCCCGAGCTGCTGGGTGCAAGCCTGCTCGACGCCCTGCGCCTGGGTGCGCCAGACGCCACGCTGGCCGATGTCGAGCAGGCCTGCCGCCAGGCCGCCATCCACGACGAGATCGCCGCCCTGCCGATGGGCTACCAGACCGTGCTGCACAGTGGCGGCTCCACCTTCTCGGGCGGGCAGATCCAGCGCCTGGCCCTGGCCCGCGCCCTGCTGCCGCGGCCGCGCATCGTCGTGCTGGACGAGGCCACGAGCGCCCTGGACAGCCTGTCCGAGCGCCACATCCAGCAGGCCCTGTCGGCCCTGCGCTGCACGCGCATCGTGCTGGCCCACCGCCTCAGCACCATCCGCCAGGCCGACCAGATCATCGTGCTCGACGCGGGTCGCGTCGTCGAGGTCGGCCGCCACGAGGAGCTGATGCAGCGCCAGCGCTATTACGCCGACCTGATGAACGCCCAGATGGCTTCGCCCCATCCCCATGAAGCACGACGCGAGCTGCACGATGCCCTGCACTGACGATGATTTCCTGCGCGGCCTGTGGGCCCGCGCCAGCACGCTGGACGAACGCCTGTCCGGCGCCTTCCAGCCCCTGCCGGGCGCCGAGGCCGAAGCCGAGCTGCGCTGGTCGGCCTGGCAGTCCCTGGCCGCCGAGAACGATGCCTGGCGCATGGCCCGCCGCCTGGCTTTCGACGGCCTGGACGAGGCGCGTGCGCGGGCCTTGCTCGGTCATGTGACGGCCCGGCCCGATGCGGCACTGCCGCGCGAGTTCGCGCTGCTGGCCGAGGCGCTGGCGGGCAATGTCGCTGCGACCGACCCGCTGCTCGAACGCGTGCTGCCTCAGATGCCCTTCGGCGAGGTGCTGGCACCGTTTCTGCGCGTGGCACAGGGCCGTCTTGACCAACGCCTCACGGGCCAGCCCGCCGCCGCGGTCGAGTCACTGCGCCTGGGTTGCGTCCGCGGCCTGGCGGAACGCCTGTGCGAGCAAGCCGGCCCGACGCTCGCGTCGCTGCTCGAGGCCGAACGCGGTCATCGCTTCGAGGGCTGCTATCAACGCTTGCTGCAGCTCACGACAACCGAGAACTTCTGGCTGCAGCATGCAGCCTTGGCGCGCGGCCTGGCGCTGTCGGCCCACCATTGGATTGCAGCCAGCGCTGAGCTGCTGCTGCGCTGGCAGGCTGATGCCGACGATCTCGTGCGCGCTTTCGGTCCTGGTGCGGCGGGCCGGCCGGTCGAGTTGAAGACCGGCCTGGGCGATCCGCATCGCGGCGGCCGCACCGTGGCAAGGCTGCGTTTTGCGAGCGGCCTGGAGCTGTACTACAAGCCACGCAGCCTGGCCCTGGACCAGGCCTATGCCGGCCTGTTGGCACAGCTGCGCAGTCCCGACGTGCCCGAAGGCCTGCGCGTGGACCTGCAGGTGCCGGCCCTGCTGGCCCGCGAGGGCTATGGCTGGGTGGAAGGCGTCCTGCCCCAGCCCGTCGCGGACGGCGGCGCGGTGGAGCGCCACTTCGAGCGTGGCGGTGCGCTGCTGTGTCTGGCCCATCTGCTGGACATCACCGACTGCCATTCGGGCAACCTCATCGCGGTGGGCGAGCACCCCGTGCTCATCGACCTCGAGACCGTCTGCCATCAGCGCGCCCGCGATCTGGACGAGAGCTACTCGGATGCCGAGCGCCGCGCGCGCCAGACCATTGCCGCCTCGGTGCTGGGCTGCGGCCTGTTGCCCGAGGCGCGCCTGGAGGGCGGGCTGCGCGTCGAACTCGGCGGTCTGTCGACGGGCCTGGAAGGCGTCGTGCCCACCGAAGTGGCGTGCTGGATCGACCTGGGCCAGGACGGCATGCGGACCGTGCTGTCCCCCCAGTTCGTTGGCGAGGGCGCCCACCAGCTGATGCTGGACGGCGCTCCCGTGTCGGTGCGCGAGCACGGCGCGGCGCTGCGGCGCGGCTTCACGCGCATGGCCGCCCACGCGATGGCGCGGCGCGAGGCCTGGTGTGCCCCTGGCGGCCCGCTGGAGGCGTTCGCGGCCTGCGAGGCGCGCTTCGTCTTCCGCGGCACCCTGGTCTATGGCGCGCTGCTGAACCGCTTCACGGCGCCCGAGTTGTCGCAGGAGGGTGTGGACCGCAGCCTGCTGCTCGAGGCCCTGGCCCGCCCGCTGCTGGGCGCCGACAAGGCCCCCGCCATCTGGCCTCTGCTGGCGGCCGAGCGCGCGGCCATGGCTCGGCTCGACGTGCCACATTTCCACGCTCCCGTGGCCGAGGCGGTATTGCACCTGGAAGACGGCAGCCCGATCGCGGGCTATCTGCCAGACGCTGGCCTGACCCGATTGCGCAGCCGTCTGATGGGCTTCGGCGCCGCTGAACTGGCACGCGAACTCGGCTTCATCGACAGCGCCCTTGTGCGTCCTTTGCTGGCCACCGCACCGCCGCGGCCGACGGCTGCCCTGGCCGCACCGGTCGACGCGCCCGCGCTGCGCGCCGCGGCCCTCAGCCTGGTCGAGCGCCTGGACGCCACCGCCATCTGGGGCGACGACGGCTCGGCCACCTGGATGGATGCGTCGCTGGACGCCAGCCACGACTGCCTGAGCTGGCGCCCGCTGCCGCCGGGGCTGGGTGATGGCGTCGCCGGCCTGGCCCTGGTGCTGGCGGCGCTGGAGCGCACGGCGCCCAGCGCCGACCTGAATCGCATCCGCCGCCTGCGCCGTGGGGCCCAACGCCACCTGGCCCTCGGCCTGGCCCAGGTCGCCGCCCAGCCCCTGGGCGGCGTCACCGGCGCGCCGTCGGTGGCCTATGCCCTGGCCCAGGTCGCGGCGCTGACGGGTGACAGTTCCGCCCTGGACCTGGCCGGTCGCGTGGTCGCCAGCATGGCGCTGGAGGCCATTGCGGCCGACGAGGTGCTGGATGTCGTCGGCGGCGCGGCCGGCACGCTGCTCTGCCTGGTGGCCGTGCGCCGCATCGCGGAGGCCGCGGGCAAGCCGGCCGTGGCCCAGGCCGCGACGCTGCGCATCCGTGCCTGTGCCGCACGCCTGGCTGCTGCTTCTGCCGACACCCGCGACGGCCTGCTGCCGACCGTGGCGGGCCGCGTGCTGACGGGTCTGTCGCATGGGCAGTCCGGCTTCGCGCTGGCCATCGCCCGGCTGCGCGAGGGCGATGGCGCCGCCGCGCTGCAACCGATGGCGCGCGCCGCCCTGGCTTTCGAACGCGGGCAGCGCGACCTCGCGGCCGACAACTGGCGCGACCTGCGCCCCGACGTGGCCGAACCCTGCAGCTGCGCCTGGTGCCATGGTGCACCCGGCATCGGCCTGGTGAGGGCGGTGCTGCGGGCCCAGGGCGAGGCGGATCCGGCCCTGCTCGAGGACCTGCAGATGGCGGCCCGCAGCACCGCCGCCGAGCCCGATGCGGTGCTGGACCATCTGTGCTGCGGCAACCTCGGCCTGCTGGCCTGCACCCAGGGGCTGGCGGAAGCCCTGGACGATCCCGGTCTGATGGCCCAGGCCGAGCAACGCGCGGCCCGGGTGCTGGCCCGCGCCCAGGCGCGCGGCGGTTTCAGCACGCTGCTGGGTGCCCCGGCGGCGCAGCAGTCGCTGGGCCTCTTCACCGGTCTGGCCGGTGTCAGCTATGCCTTGCTGAGGCTGGCCGAACCGGGTCTGCCGGCGGTGTTGACGCTGGACTGAGTCGCGGTCAGCGGCGCAGTTCGTGCCTGAGAAAGGGCGCCGTCCTGCTCGCCGCTGCCACCGCGACCTTCTCGGGCACGCCGTGCGCCACCACCCGTCCGCCGTCTGTGCCCGCGCCCGGGCCGACGTCGATGACCCAATCGCAGGCGGCCACGACGCGCATCTCGTGCTCGACGACGATGACGCTGTTGCCCGCATCGACGAGGCCGTTCAGCTGCACCAGCAGCTTGTCCACGTCCGACGGATGCAGGCCCGTCGTCGGCTCATCCAGCACATAGAGGGTGTTGCCGCGCTGCGCCCGCTGCAGCTCGGTCGCCAGCTTGATGCGTTGGGCCTCGCCGCCTGAGAGTTCCGTCGCCGGCTGGCCCAGCCGCAGATAGCCCAGCCCGATCTGCTGCAGCAGGGACAGCGGCCGGGCCAGGGCCGCGTCCTGGGCGAAGAAGGCCAGGGCCTCGTCCACCGTCATGCCCAGCACGTCGGCAATGTTCTTGTCGCGCAGCCGCACCTTCAGCGTCGCCTCGTTGTAGCGCGCGCCGTGGCAGGCCGGGCACGGGGCGTAGACGCTGGGCATGAAGAGCAGCTCCACGCTGACGAAACCCTCGCCCTCGCAGGTCTCGCAGCGGCCCTTGGCGACGTTGAAGGAGAAGCGGCCGGCGTCGTAATGCTTGGCCCGCGCCGCGGGCGTGGCAGCAAAGAGCTTGCGCACATGGTCGGACAGGCCCGTGTAGGTGGCGAGGTTGGAGCGCGGCGTGCGGCCGATGGGTTTCTGGTCGACCTGCACGAGGCGACGGACGTGCTCTGCACCGGCGGCGATGCGGCCATGGGTGATCTCGCGGGACGGCTCGTCGTCGTCATCGTCGGCCTGCGGCGCGGGCGGCTCGTGGCCCAGGGCCTGGCTGACGAGGTCGACCAGGGCCTGGCTGACCAGGCTGGACTTGCCCGAGCCCGAGATGCCGGTCACGGCGGTGAAGCAGCCGAGGGGGACATCGATGTCGACGCCGCGCAGGTTGTTGCGCGTGACGCCGGCCAGCTGGAGCCAGCCGCGCGGCGCGCGACGTGGCGGACGCGACTGTGGGGCGCGCGGGAACAGGTAGGCACCGGTGCGCGAAGCAGCCACCGCTTCCAGCCCGGCCGGTGGCCCGCTGTAGAGCACCTCGCCCCCCAGCTCGCCGGCGTCGGGCCCGACATCGACGATCCAGTCGGCCTCGCGCATCAGCCCCAGGTCATGCTCGACGATGAAGAGGGAGTTGCCGGCGGCCTTCAGCTCCTTCAACGCTTTCAGCAGGGCTTCGCCATCGGCGGGATGCAGGCCGGCGGAGGGCTCGTCCAGCACATAGATGACGCCGAACAGGTTGGAGCGGATCTGCGTGGCCAGGCGCAGGCGCTGCAGCTCGCCGCTGGACAGCGTGGGCGTGCCGCGGTCCAGCGACAGATAACCCAGGCCCAGCTCGTTCAGCGTGGTGATGCGCTCCAGCATGTCATGGGCGATGCGCTGGGCGGCAATGAGCTTTTCTTCCGACAGATTGGGCGTGCGGCGCACGTCGGGCGCTGCGGCGTGGGCATGGCCGCCGGCCGCCACCCGCTGGGCCGTGTGGGCCTTCGAGGCTTTTCGGCTGACGCCATGGCCTTGCGCGGCTGCATGCGCCGCACCCGCGGCACTGGGGCGCAGCACCTCCGCGAGCTCGCGCAGCGGCATGTGCGACAGCTCGCCGATGTCCAGGCCTTCGAAGGTCACCGACAGCGCCTCGCGCTTGAGGCGCTTGCCCGCGCAGCTCGGGCAGTCGCTGGCCACCATGTAGCGCGACACACGGCGCTTCATCAGCGCGCTTTGCGTCGTCGCGAAGGTGTGCAGCACGTATTTGCGCGCACCCATGAAGGTGCCCTGGTAGCTCGGCTCCATCCTGCTCTTCAGCGCAGCGCGCGTCTCGGCGGGCGTGAAGCCGGCGTAGACCGGCACGGTGGGTTGCTCCTCGGTGAAGAGGATCCAGTCGCGCGTCTTCTTGGACAGGTCTCGCCAGGGCTTGTCGACGTCGTGCCCCAGCGTGACAAGGATGTCGCGCAGATTCTGGCCATGCCAGGCCGGTGGCCAGGCGGCGACGGCGCGCTCTCGGATCGTCAGCGACGGGTCGGGCACCATGGACTGCTCGGTCACCGCGTAGACGCGGCCCAGGCCGTGACAGCTCGGGCAGGCGCCCTGGGGCGTGTTGGGGGAGAAATCCTCCGCGTACAGCATGGGCTGCCTGGCCGGGTAATGGCCGGCGCGCGAATAGAGCATCCGCAGCAGGCTGGACAGGGACGTGGCGCTGCCCACCGACGAGCGCGCGCTGGGCGTGCCGCGCTGCTGCTGCAGGGCGACGGCGGGCGGCAGGCCGTCGATCGAATCCACCGCCGGCACGCCGACCTGGTCGATGAGGCGGCGCGCATAGGGCGCGACGGATTCGAAATAGCGCCGCTGCGCCTCCGCGTAAATGGTCGAGAAGGCGAGCGAGGACTTGCCGGATCCCGACACGCCGCTGAACACGACGAGCGCGTCGCGCGGCACGTCCACGTCGACGTTCTTCAGGTTGTGTTCGCGAGCGCCGCGAACGCGCACAAATCCCGAGTGCTTCACGAACGGCCTCCTTGCTGGCGTGAGTTTTCAACCATGCATCCAGACGGGCGCTGCACCTGTAGGACAACCGCCTGCACGCCTACGCAGCGGGTCGGCCGCGCAGGCCACGATGGGGGCAACCGGAGCAACATCATGTCCAATCCCTGGCTGAAGAAGAACCCTTTCATGAGCCTGTGGCTCAGCGCTGCCAACTCGGCAGCCGGCAGCGCGCGCGGGCAGATCGCCGCCAGCGCCAAGCGGCAGTCCAACGCCGCGATCACGCGGGCGACACAGGAGGTGATGAGCTTCTGGACAGCCGCCTTGACGGCCCAGCCCCAGCCGCGGGCAAAACGCAAAACGAAGCGCTAGGGGCGAGTCAGTGCCGCGAGCACCGCCGCGATCACCTGCCCAGGCCGCTCGCGATGCGGCACATGCCCGGTGTCGGCCATCAGCGCCAGTTGTGCCGGGCCGCCCGCGAGGCGGCAGATCATCTCTGGATGCCGCGCAGAGCCGTATTCGTCGTCCGCACCGTGGATGGCCAACACCGGGCACTTCACCTTGGGCAGCACCTCCTGCAATGACCAGCCCGAGAACGTCGGGCTCAGCCAGGTTCCCAGCCAGGCTTCCAGCACCCAGGCGGCCTGGTCGCCGTGATAGCGGGCGAGGCGCTCCATCTGCTCCGGCTGCTGGAACAACTCACGCGCCGCCCGCAGGCCTTGCACGGTGCGGTCCTCGACAAAGGCCTGGGCCGATTCGGTGATCAGCGCCTCGCAGCGATCGCCCAGCCCGGCCGCGCAGTGGACCGCCATGCCGCCGCCCACGCTGTGGCCAAAGACGACGCAGCGCTCGATGCCGAGTTGTTCCAGCAAGACCGGGAAGAAGCTCCTCGCCTCGTCGGCGATGAAGTCCAGCGGCAGGGTGCCCGTGCGCGCGTCCGAGCGGCCGAAGCCCAGCCGGTCATAGGCGACGACGCGTCGGCCCGTGGCTGCGCAGAGCTGCTCGGGAAATTCACGCCACAGCTCAACACAACCGAGGGAGTCGTGCTGCAGCACGATGGGCGCGCCCGCCGCCTGGCCCGTCGGCGCCCAAAGGCGGACGAACAGCCGGCCGCGCGGATGGTCAACCCAGTGATCGTCGACTTGCATGGGCCCATCATCCCAGGCCTGGGATGCGTGCTTGCCCTGAGGTGGGCGCCGCCACGGCGCGCTCCGCCGCGCCTACCATGCTGGGGCCGACAACGGCGTCGGATCGGTTGTCGAGCCCCACTCCCTGACCATGCCCTCGCGAACGTTCTGGACCTCACGCCCAACGGCGACTGCCATGCGACGGCTCCTGGCCTGCGTGGGCGGCTTGCTGCTGGGGCCGCTGGCGCATGCGGCACAGTTCCGGGTCGACATGATCCAGTTCACGCCCTGGGCCATGCCCAACCCCGACAAGGCCGCCGCCACGCCCTATGTCGGCATCGTGGTCGACTTCCTGGACGAGTTCGAGCGCCGCAGCGGCCACACGACGCAGCGCGTGCTGACGCCCTATGGCCGCGTGGAGCTGGACCTGGAGTCCGGCGCCATCGATTTCTCCGTCATGGCCTGGGGCGATGCCCGCGCGCGCTATGCCAACAAGGGCACCTGCCTGGTGCCCATGGACTTCGGCGTGCGGGCCCGCAAGGGCGTCGTGCTGCAGGGCTACACCGACCTCTACAAGATCACCACCAGCGCGTCGCGCGGGCTCAAGATCGACCCGCACTTCGACGAGGACGCCAAGGCCCGCAAGGACATGGTGCTGGACTACACCACCGGCGTGAGGAAGACCGCCTCAGGGCGGGACTCCGACGCCGTGGGCGGGTCGCTGTCCACCATCAACTACCTCATCGCGATGCTGGGCGTGGAAGACAGCTTCGGCGACACCCTGGTGCTCAACACCACCCACCTGGCCGTCGCCTATTCCAAGCGCTCGCGCCAGGCTGGTCTGGAGGCCGAGGTGAATGCGGTGTTCAAGGCCATGGTGGACGACGGCACCGCCCGACGCATCTACGGCAAGTGGCTGGGCCAGCATTTCGGCGGGCTCAAGAACGAGGGCCGCGCGCCCAGTTGCAACAAGAACTGAGGCGCAGCGCGCCTACCGGCCTTGCAGCGCCCGCCGTGCCGACAGAGCCATGAAGACGGCGAACACGACGACGACGACCAGGCCGCTCGTCAGCGACGAGTGTTCGGCGATGAGGCCGATCAGGGGCGGGCCAGCCATCATGCCGAGATAGCCCACGCCCGACACGGCCGCGATGCCATGTGCTGAAGACACGCCCGGCACCTGCGAGGCCGCGCTGAACAGCACCGGCACGACGTTGGACAGGCCCAGGCCGACGAGGGCAAACCCGATCAGCGCGACCACGGGCGAAGGCACCGCCAGCGCCAGCGCCATGCCGGCCGCGCCGAGCACGCCGCTCGCGCGCATCAACTGCGTGCCCGACAGGCGGGCACGCACCCAGTCGCCACCGAAGCGGCCCGTCGCCATCGCACCGCTGAAGCTGGCATAGGCCAGGGCGGCGGTGCTGGCCTCGCTGGCGCGCTCCTGCTTCATGAAGAGCACGCTCCAGTCGTACATGGCGCCCTCGGCGATCAGGCCCATGGAGGCGAGCACGCCCAGCAGCAGCAGCGGCCCGCGCGGCAGGCTCAGCGGATGCTTTTCCTCGGCGGCTTTCTCGGGCACCGGCAGCATGGCGCGGCTGCCGACCAGCACGACGACAGCGCCGAGGCCTGTCGCCACCAGCAGGTGCGCCTGGGGCGAGAGGCCCAGCGCGGGTGCGACGCTGCCCAGGCTGGCGCCGGCCATGCCGCCGAGGCTGAACATGCCGTGAAAGCCGCTCATCAGCGGCTTGGCGGCCAGGCGTTCGATCTCGGTGGCCTCGGTGTTGATGGCCACGTCGACCAGGCTGCCGGTGATGCCGAACAGCAGCATGACGGCCAGCAGGGCGGCATAGGCCGACCCGGCCAGCAGGCAGGCGATGGAGGCGCAGCAGGCCACGCCCATCACGGCCGACACGGTGCGCGGCCCCCAGCGGCCGACGACACGGCCGGCCTGGGCCAGGGCCATCAGCGCGCCGACGCCGCCGGCCAGCATGGCGATGGCCAGGGCCTGTTCACCCAGGCCGTAGTGGCCCTTGACCGTGGGCACATGCACGCCCCAGGTCGCGAACATGACGCCCAGCACGAAGAACTGCGCGCGCAGCGCGCGCGACGCACCGGTGACAGGGCTCACTTGGTGCTCGAGGCGCTGATGCGGGCGAAGAAGTCGTAGACGCCCTGGTCGCCCATCTTGCGGGCGTCGGCCAGCTCGCCGCCTTCCGTGGCATAGAGCAGCTTGCCCTGGGGCGACAGCACGGCAACGGCCGGGATGCCCTTCTTCAGCGGCACATGGTAGGCCTCGGCGATGTCGACATTGCGTTCGAAGCGGCCGACATCGACCTTGACGACCTTGAAGCTCTTGGCGATCAGCGGCGCGCTCGCGCCATGCTTGAAGCTGTTGTCCAGCATGCGGCAGTCGCCGCACCAATTGGCGCCGAAGACGACGAGCACGGGCACCCTGGCCTTCTCGGCCTCGGCCAGCGTGGCCTGGATGGCGGCCTTGGCGTCCACGCCCTCGTCATAGATGGGCGGCGGGCCACCAGCGGTTGCGGCGAGGGAGGTGGCGAGAAGGAGGGAGGCGGTCAGGAAACGCATGGCGACACAGTATGGGGGAGAAAATTGGAAGCGATTCCAGCGCGACTATCGGGAAGCCTGTTCGAAGAAGCGCCAGATCACGTCGTTGGCGTCCAGGGCCTGGGAAGCGGCTTCCTTGCCGCGCCGCACGCTGGCCGCGCCGGGCCAGGAATGGCCGCCGGTCTCTGTAACGCAGAGCTGCACGCTCACGCCGCCGGAGCAGCCGCTGTAGGTTTCGCAATAGGCACCCGGGACGTCCAGAGTGCGCTGTGGCGGGACGGCGCAATGGTCGCGCTGCACCCAGCGCGCGATCGTCCCGGGCACGGATGTGAAGTTCATGACCTTGCTGTCGTCGCGGAAGGCGCCAGCGCCCGCGCCGCCGTTGAAGAGCACATGGTCGTCGTCCTTGGCATGGATGTGCAGCACGGAGACGGCGCGGCCGGGCGTGCAGCTGGCGGTGGCGTCGGTGCCGGCCACCGAGGCGATGGCGCGGAAGACGTCGGCGGCCTCGCAGGCCAGGCGGTGGCTCAGCATGCCGCCGTTGGACATGCCGGTGGCAAAGACGCGGCCGGCATCGATGCTGTACTTGGCCTTGAGGGCCGCGACGACGGCGCGGGCAAAGGCCACGTCGTCCACGTTCTTGTCCCGTGCGTCACCGCAGCAGCCGCCCGCGTTCCAGGTGGCGAATTTGCCGCCCGGCAATTTGCTGTAGCCATTCGGGAAGGCGACGATGAAGCCGGCCTCGTCGGCCTTCTTCTGCAGGCCGTACTTCTCGTCGTCGGCCATGAACTCGGCCCAACCGCCGCCGCCATGGAAGGCCAGCACCAGCGGCGCCGGCCGTGTGGCGTCATAACCCGCCGGCAGGTGAACCAGCATCTTGCGGCCTTGCACCTGCAGCTCCTGCAGGCCGCCTCGCGTCTCGTGGCCCGCGCGGCGCTGCTCCATGCGCGCCTTGATGCGGTCTCGCAGCGTCTCCTGGGCCTGTGCTTGACTCCGAACTGTCAGCAGCAGCATCAGGAGCAAGAGTGCGAGCGCCGCGGCGCGCATGTTCAGCCTCCGCCGCCCAGCGCCCGGTACAACGACACCAGGCTTTGCGCGCGCTGGCTCTGCACCTGCACCAGCGTCTGCTGGGCGGCGAACAGCGAGCGCTGGGCGTCGAGCCGGTCCAGGGCGCTGGACACGCCCGCCGTGTAGCGCTGCTCGGCGGCGTTCAGGCGGCGCGTTTCCGCGTCCACCTGGGCGGCGAGGGCGGTGCGCTGCAGGTCCAGCGTGGTCCGGCCGGCCAGGCCGTCGGCGACCTCGCGGAAGGCGGTCTGGATGGCCTTCTCGTACTGGGCCAGCGCGATGTCGCGGTTGGCTCGTGCGCCCGCCAGGTTGGCGCGGTTGCGGCCGGCGTCGAAGAGGGGCTGCACCAGCGAAGGCGCAAAGCTCCAGGCCGAGTTCTTGAACAGGTCGGACAGATGGCCGCTGGCCGTGCCGACGCTGCCCGTCAGCGTGATGCGCGGCCAGAAGGCGGCGCGTGCCGCATCGATGTTGGCGTCCGTCGCGGCGAGCGCGAACTCGGCCTGGCGGATGTCGGGCCGGCGCGTCAGCACCTCGCTGGGCAGGCCTGCCGGCAGCTCGGCCAGGGGCTCGAAGTCGGCCAGGTCGCCGGTGGGCGCGGGCAGGTCGGCCGGCAGCGGGCCGCCGATCAGCAGCGCGAGGGTGTTCTGGTCGAGGGCGCGCTGGCGCTGAGCCTGGGCCAGCACCGCCTGGGCGGCCTGGAAGGAGGACTCGGCGGTGCGCAGGTCCAGCTCGTTGGACACGCCGCCGTCAAAGCGCTGGCGGGTCAGCGACAGCGACTGCTCGCGCGTGCCCAGGGTGTCGCGCGTGATCTTCAGCAGGGCTTCGTCGGCCTGCAGCGCGATCTCGGCATTGGCCACGCTGGCCACCAGGGCCGTGCGCACGGCCTGCTGGTTGGACTGGGCCGCCAGCACTTGCGCTGCGGCCGCGGCGCTCAGGCCGCGCAGGCGGCCGAACAGGTCCAGCTCATAGGCCGAGACCTGCAGGCCGGCCTGGTAGAGGCTGTTGATGCCGCCGGCCGCCGTCGGTGTGCGCGAGCCGCTGATGCCGGCATTGACCGTGGGCCACAGGTCGGCGTCGCGGGCCGCGGCGCTGGCGCGGGCGGTCTCGATATTGAGGGCCGCGATGCGCAGGTCGCGGTTGTTGGCCAGGGCCAGCGGGATCAGCTTCTGCAGCCGCTCGCCCTTGAAGGCCTGGGCCCAGGGCAGGTCGACAGCGGTCGTGCTGCCGGGGCCGCCGGCCTGCGGGAAGGCCTGAGGCACGGCCGCCGCGGCGGCTTCGGAAGCGACGGGACGCTTGGGCTCGGGGCCGGCGCAGGCGGCGAGCAGGGCAGCCAGCGCGATCAGCGAGAGGGAGGTCTTCATTGCTGGCTCCCCGATTCCTCTTCCACCTCGTGGGCATCGCGCTTGCGCTGCCGCTCGCTGCCCGGGAAGAACCTGCGCACGACGACGAAGAAGACCGGCACGAAGAACACGGCCAGCATGGTCGCGGAGATCATGCCGCCCATGACGCCGGTGCCGATGGCGCGCTGGCTGGCCGAGCCGGCGCCGCTGGCGAGCACCAGCGGCAGCACGCCGAGGATGAAGGCCAGGGAGGTCATGACGATGGGGCGGAAGCGCAGGTGGGCGGCTTCGCGCACGGCGTCGTAGATGCTCTTGCCATGGGCCTGCAGGTCCTTGGCGAACTCGATGATGAGCACGGCGTTCTTGGCCGACAGGCCGATGATGGTGATCATGCCGACCTTGAAGTAGACATCGTTCTCCAGGCCGCGGAAGGTGGCGCCTAGCACCACGCCCAGCACGCCCAGCGGCACGACGAGGATGACCGACAGCGGGATGCTCCAGCTCTCGTACAGCGCGGCCAGGCACAGGAACACGGCCAGCAGCGAGAAGCCGAACAGGATGAAGGCGGTGGAGCCCGAGAGCTTTTCCTCGCGCGACTGGCCGGTCCATTCGTAGCCGAAGCCGTCGGGCAGGGTGGCGGCAATCTTTTCCATCTCGGCGATGGCCACGCCGGTGGACACGCCCTTGGCCGGTTCGCCCAGGATGCGCATGGCCGAGTAGCCGTTGTAGCGCACCGTCTGCATGGCGCCGGTGACCCATTTGCTGGTGGCGAAGGCGCTCAGCGGCACCGACTGGCCGGCACCGTTCAGCACGTTCAGGCGCAGCAGGTCCTCGGGCTGCATGCGGGCGGGCGCGTCGGCCTGCACGATGACGCGCTGCAGGCGGCCGGCGTTGGGGAAGTCGTTCACGTAGCTGGAACCCAGCGAGGTGCCCAGCACCGCGTTGACGGCGCCGATGTTGACGCCCAGGGCCTGCGCGCGCTCGCGGTCGATGGCCAACTCCAGCTGGGCGGCGTCCTCCAGGCCGTCGGGGCGCACGGCTGTCAGCAGCGGGTTCTTGGCCGCCGCGGCCAGCAGCTGGTTGCGCGCGGCCAGCAGTTCGGCCCGCGTGTGGCCGCTGCGGTCCTGCAGCCGGAAGGCGAAGCCGTTGGCGCGGCCCAGGTCGCGGATGGGCGGCGGGCTGGTCGGGAAGATGATGGCGTCGCGCACCTTGGCCAGGGCCGGGAAGGCGCGTGTTGCCAGGGCCTGGGCCGAATGCTCACTGCCGTGGCGCTCATCCCAGGGCTTGAGCGTGACGAAGGCGAGGCCCGCGTTCTGGCCCGAGCCCGAGAAGCTGAAGCCGACGACGCCGACCATGCTCTCCACCTCGGGCTGCTTGAGCATGTAGCTCTCGACCTGCTTGACGACATCCAGCGTGCGGGACTGCGTGGCGCCCGGCGGCAGCTGGATGTTGACGAGGATGTTGCCCTGGTCTTCATTGGGCACGAAGGAGGTCGGCAGCTTCTGGAACACCAGCACCGCGGCTGCGATGACGGCCGCGTAGACGATGGCCATGCGCGCGCCGCGGTAGATGAACTTCGACACCCAGCCCTCGTAGCCCTTTGCGGTGCGCGAGAAGCCGCGGTTGAACCAGCCGAAGAAGCCGCGCTTCTCCAGGTGGTGGCCGGCCTCGACCGGCTTGAGCAGGGTGGCGCACAGGGCCGGCGTCAACGACAGGGCCAGGAAGGCCGAGAAGGCGATGGCCGAGACCATGACGGCCGCGAACTGGCGGTAGATGTTGCCGATGGAGCCGCTGAAGAAGGCCAGGGGCACGAACACCGAGATCAGCACCACGGTCACGCCGACGATGGCGCCGGAGATCTGGCCCATGGCCTTGCGCGTGGCCTTGAGGGGCGAGAGCCCCTCCTCGCTCATGACGCGCTCGACGTTCTCGACCACGACGATGGCGTCGTCCACCACGATGCCGATGACCAGCACCATGCCGAACATGGTCAGCACGTTGATGGAGAAGCCCAGGGCCAGCAGGGTGGCGAAGCTGCCCAGCAGCGCGATGGGCACCACCAGCGTCGGGATGATGGTGTAGCGGATGTTCTGCAGGAACAGGAACATCACCAGGAACACCAGCGCGACGGCTTCCACCAGGGTCTCGACGACCTGGGAGATGGAGATGTCGATGAACAGCGAGCTGTCGTAGGGGATGCTGGCCTTTACGCCCGACGGGAAGTAGGGCTCGAGCTGCTTCAGGCGCTGCTTGATCAGCTTGGCCGTCTGCAGCGCATTGGCCGACGGGGCCAGCTGCACGCCGACGCCGACCGACGGGTTGCCGTTCAGGCGCGTGGAGCGGCCGGTGTAGCTGTCGGCGCCCAGCTCGATGCGTGCCACGTCCCTGAGGCGCACGGTGGAGCCGTCGGCGTTGGCGCGCAGGATGATGTTGCCGAACTGCTCGACGCTGGTCAGTTGGCCGCGCACGACGACGGTGGCCGCGATGGGCTGGCTGGGCAGGTTGGGCAGGTCGCCGATGGAGCCGGAGCTGACCTGGGCGTTCTGGGCCTGGATGGCCGCGTTGACATCCGACGGCTGCAGGCGGTAGCCCACCAGCTTGGCCGGGTCCAGCCAGATGCGCATGGCGCGCTCGGTGCCGAACAGCAGGCCCTGGCCGACGCCGGGGACGCGCTGGATTTCGGGCAGCACGGTGCGCGAGGCGTAGTCACCCAGGGCGATGGGGTCGAAGGCCGGGTTGTCGCTCGACAGGATGATGAAGAGCAGGAAGTTGGGGTTGGCCTTGTCGACCCGCACGCCCTGCTGGATGACGGCCTGCGGCAGGCGCGGCTGGGCGCGTGCATAGCGGTTCTGCACGTCCACCTGGGCCAGGTCGGGGTTGGTGGCCGGGTCGAAGCTCATCGTGATGGAGCCGGTGCCGTCGGCTTGCGCGACGGCCTCCATGTAGATGAGGCCGGGCGAGCCGTTCATCTCGCGCTCGATGACGCTGATGACCGAGTCCTCCAGCGTCTGCGCCGAGGCGCCGGGATAGGTCACCGACAGCACGATGGACGGCGGCGCCACGGGCGGGTACTGCGCGATCGGCAGCTGCGTGACCGCGACGGCGCCGATGACCGTGATGAAGAGGGCGATGACCCACGCGAAGATGGGCCGGTTGATGAAGAACTGCGCCATGGAGGATCAGCCCTTCGAGGCGGCCGAAGCAGGAGCAACGGGTGCGGCCGCCGGGGCCGAGCCCGCTGGCGACCACGGCACCGGCCGCGCCTTGCCGCCGGCCTTGGTTTTCTGCAGGCCGTCGACGATGACCTTCTCGCCGGCCTTCAGGCCGCTCAGCACCAGGGCCTTGCCGGCCTGGGCGGGGCCCAGCTTGACCGGTCGGGCGCTGACTGTGCCGTCCTCGGCCACGACGAGCACGCTCTCGCCCGTGGCGCTGCGCGCCACGGCCTGCTGCGGCAGCCAGACGCCGTCGGCAACCTCAGCCTGGGCCAGGCGCACGCGCACATAGAGGCCCGGCAGCAGCACGCCCTTGGCGTTGGGCAGCTCGGCGCGCAGCGTGATCTGGCCGGTGGCGGCGTCCACGCTCAGGTCGGAGAACAACAGCTTGCCGGCTTCGGGGTAGACGCTGCCGTCCTCCAGCAGCACCTGCACGCTGGCGGCTTCCTTGCCGCCGGCGCGCTGCAGCCGGCCCTCGGCCAGGGCCTGGCGCAGGCGCATGACCTCGGCGGCCGACTGCGTGAAGTTCACATACAGCTTGTCGATCTGCTGCACGACGGCCAGCGGCGTGGCCTCGCCCTGGCCCACCAGCGCGCCCTCGGTGACCAGCGCGCGGCCGATGCGGCCGGCGATGGGCGAGGTCACGGCGGCATAGCCAAGGTTGATCTGGGCCGTCTGCACGGCGGCCTTGCCGGCGGCGACATCGGCCTTGGCCTGCATGGCGGCAGCCTGGGCGTTCAGCGCTTCCTGGGCGCTGACGGCCTGGGTCTTGGCCAGCGGCGCATAGCGGTCGGCCAGGGCCTGGGCCTGGGTCAGATTGGCTTCGGCGCGGGCCAGCGTGGCCTGGGCGCTGGAGAGGGTCGCGCGGTAGGGGGCCGAGTCGATCTCGAACAGAGCCTGGCCGGCCTTGACGTCGCTGCCTTCGGTGAAGAGGCGCTTTTGCAGGATGCCGGCGGCGCGCGCGCGCACCTGGGCGACGCGGAAGGCCTCCAGCCGGCCGGGCAGTTCGGTGGCCAGGTCGGCCCGCCCGGGCGCCACGGTGACGACACCCACCTCGGGCGGTGGCGGCGCAGCCGGCGTGCCGGGCGTGCTCGCGCCCTGGCCGCAGCCCGTCACCATCGCGCCCAATGTTCCCAGCGTCAGCACCGCCGCCGCCGCCCGTCCAATTCCCGCAACCCTCATGCCGGCCTCGATCTTTAGCTTGCTGCCAGCTGTCTGCCGGCGAAGTGGACCACTTTAACCGTTAGCTAGCTAACGATCTTGTGAAGCAACGCAAAACCCCTACGCGCAGCCGCCTGCTTCAACCCTGGCCAGAAGTCATGTTGCCCAGGGTCGAAGCCTGCGTCAGCGCCGCCAGGCGCGCCCGCTGCACGGCGCGGCCGATGTCTGGCCCCTTGGCTCCGCGCGCGATCGCCGCAGCACTGGCGGCGGCGAGGTCGACTTTTTGCGTGGCCGCCAGATCGGCGAGCAATCGCGCGCGCTGCGGGTAGTCGCGGTTTTCCAGGCCGAGGCGGCCGCGGGCGTCACATTCGCAGGCCCACAGCAGCTCGGCGAAGCGGTCCGGCCGTCGCCAGGCGTCGCAGCGCTCCATGAGGCGCAGCCTCGCCTCGGCGCTGAAGCCGGTGCTCTGGTGCACATGGGTGTGCTCGCGGGCGACCAGCTCGGCCAGTTCGCGGCAGTCGCTGGGCACCTTCCAGCGGGCGCTGACCTGGGCGGCCAGGTCTTCGCTGCGCTTTTCGTGGCCGATGTGGCGAGGCAGCTCTTCCTGGCGCGTCGTGCCCTTGCCCAGGTCGTGGCAGAGGCAGGCATAGCGCACCGTCAGCGGTACGCCCTGCCTGGCGCATTGATCCAGCACCATCAGCAGGTGGATGCCGGTGTCGACCTCGGGGTGGTGGGCCTCGGGCTGGGGCACGCCGAACAGGGCCTCGACTTCGGGCAGCAGCTTGGTCAGGGCGCCGGCCTCGCGCAGCACCTCGAACATGCGCGAAGGCTGCTTCTCCATCAGCCCGCGCGACAGCTCCTGCCAGACGCGCTCGGCCACCAGGGCGTCGACCTCGCCGGCGGCGACCATGGTGCGCATCAGCTCGACGGTCTCGGGCGCCACCGTGAACTCGGCAAAGCGCGCCGCGAAACGGGCCAGGCGCAGGATGCGCACGGGGTCTTCGGCAAAGGCGGGCGACACATGGCGCAGCACCTTGGCGGCGATGTCACGCTGGCCGGCGTGGGGGTCGATGACCTGGCCGGCCTCGTCCTGGGCCATCGCATTGATGGTCAGGTCGCGGCGTGCCAGGTCCTGTTCCAGCGTGACGTCGGGCGCGGCGTGGAAGGCGAAGCCGTGATAGCCGGCCGCTGTCTTGCGCTCGGTGCGGGCCAGGGCCACTTCTTCGTGGGTCTGGGGGTGCAGGAAGACCGGAAAGTCCTTGCCGACGGGCTGGTAACCGGCGTCCAGCAGGTCCTGGGGCGAGGCGCCGACGACCACCCAGTCGCGGTCCTGCACCGGCAGGCCCAGCAGGCGGTCGCGCACGGCGCCGCCGACGAGATAGGTCTGGAAGGTCTTGGACATCGCCTGCATTCTGCGGCCACACTTGCGGCATGAAGACCCTCAGCGAGCATGCCGCCTTCGGTGGCGCCCAGCGCTTCCATCAGCACGACTCGGTCGAGATCGGGCTGCCCATGCGCTTTGCCCTCTTCACGCCGCCCGAGCCCAAGGCGCTGCTGGTCTATCTGGCCGGCCTGACCTGCACGGAGGAGACCTTCACCATGAAGGCCGGCGCCCAGGCCGTGGCGGCCCAGCTGGGCCTGGCCCTGCTGATGCCCGACACCAGCCCGCGCGGCGCCGGAGTGGCCGGTGAGAGCGACAACTGGGACTTCGGCGTCGGCGCAGGCTTCTATCTCGATGCGACGCAGCCGCCCTGGGCCCAGCGCTGGCGCATGGAGAGCTGGCTGATGAAGGAGCTGCTGCCCCTCGTGCAGCGCGAGACGGGTCTGGAGCGCGTCGGCCTCTTTGGCCACTCCATGGGCGGCCACGGCGCGCTGACGCTGGCCCTGCGCCACCCGGGTCGCTTCGGCTCGCTGTCGGCCTTTGCGCCCATTTGCGCCCCCATGCAATGCCCCTGGGGGCAGAAGGCGTTCAGCGGCTATCTCGGCGAGGACCGCGCCGCCTGGGCGGCCCATGACGCCAGCGAGCTGATGCGCCGGCAGGCGGTACCGCCCTATCCCGGCGGCATCCTCATCGACCAGGGCCTGAACGACAAATTCCTCGCCGAACAGCTGCACCCCGAAGCCCTCGAGGCCGCCTGCGCCGCCGTCGGCCAGCCCCTGACGCTGCGCCGCCAGGCCGATTACGACCATGGCTACTACTTCATCGCCAGCTTTGTCGACGATCACTTGCAGCACCACGCCGGCCATTTGCTGCGCTGAAAACTTCTTTGCAAAACATGTGGGAAGCCACAGCCCCTGCCTGGAGCCTTCCCGCCTAAGCTGCGGCCGCATCCGGTTCCGCTCGAAGAACTGATGGAGACACGCATGCAAGCTGCCACCGGCCGCCAGCCCTTCTACCGCTCGCTCTACCTGCAGGTCATCGTGGCCATCCTGATCGGCGTCATCGTCGGCCAGTTCTGGCCGCAGACGGGCGAGGCGCTGAAACCGCTGGGCGACGGCTTCATCAAGCTGATCAAGATGATGATCGCGCCCATCATCTTCTGCACCGTCGTCGTCGGCATCGCCGGCATGGAGGACATGAAGCGCGTCGGCAAGACCGGCGGCTATGCGCTGCTGTACTTCGAGATCGTCTCGACCATCGCCCTCATCGTCGGCCTGGTCGTCGTCAATGTGCTGCAGCCCGGCGAGGGTGTGCATGCCGACCTGTCCACCGTCGACACCAAGGGCATTGCCGCCTACACCGGACCCGGCAAGCTGCAGGGCACGGTGGAGTTCCTGATGGCCATCATCCCGACCACCGTGGTCGACGCCTTTGCCAAGGGCGAGATGCTGCAGGTGCTGCTGTTCGCCCTGCTGTTCGGCTTCGCCCTGCACCGCTTCGGCGGGCGCGGCACGCTGGTGTTCGACATGATCGAGAAGACCTCGCATGTGCTGTTCGCCATCGTCGGCACCATCATGAAGCTGGCCCCCATCGGTGCCTTCGGCGCCATGGCCTTCACCATCGGCAAGTACGGCCTGGGATCGCTGGTATCGCTGGCCAAGCTGATGGGTTCCTTCTACGCCACCTGCCTGGTCTTCATCTTCCTGGTGCTCGGCACCATTGCACGCCTGCACGGCTTCTCGGTGCTGAAGTTCATCCGCTACATCAAGGAAGAGCTCTTCATCGTGCTGGGCACCTCCTCCAGCGAATCGGTGCTGCCGCGCATGATGGCCAAGCTCGAGAACCTGGGGGTGCGCAAGTCCACCGTCGGCCTCGTGATCCCGACCGGCTACTCCTTCAACCTCGACGGCACCTCCATCTATCTGACGATGGCGGCCGTCTACATCGCCCAGGCGACCGACACGCCGATGAGCCTGATGCAGCAGCTCACCCTGCTCGGCGTGCTGCTGCTGACGAGCAAGGGCGCGGCCGGCGTGACAGGCAGCGGCTTCATCGTGCTGGCGGCCACGCTGTCCAGCGTCGGCCATGTACCGGTGGCCGGCCTGGCCCTGATCCTGGGCATCGACCGCTTCATGTCCGAGGCGCGCTCGCTGACCAACCTGATCGGCAACGGCGTGGCCACCGTCGTTGTCGGCACCTGGACCGGTGACGTGGACAAGGCCCGCATGCAGGCCGTGCTGAACGGGGAGACGCCGGCCGAGGCGGATGAGCCCGAAGCGGTGCTGGACGCCAAGGACCAGCATCTGGCCGCGTCAACCTCAAAGTAAGCATCTCGCACGATCGTGCTAAATTGCGGGCATGGAAACCCGCAGCGAACGCGCCGAAACCACGCTGACCGCCATCGTCGGCGCGGCCCTGGACATGGCTGTCACCGAGGGGCTGGAGAGCATCAGCATTGGTGAGGTCGCCAAGCGCCTGGACCTGTCCAAGAGCGGCGTGTTCTCGCGCGTCGGCTCGCGCGAGCAGTTGCAGGTGGCCGTGCTGCTGGAGTTTGACAAGCGCTTCGTGCAGACCGTCTTCCTGCCCGCCATGGGCGAGACGCGCGGTCTGCCGCGACTGCAGGCCGTCATGCGACGCTGGCTGAACTGGGCCAGCGACGTCGACCGCCACAAGACCTGCCTCTACACGGCCGGCGCCTTCGAATACGATGACCGGGAGGGCCCGGTGCGCGAGCATCTGCTGGATGGCGTGCTGCGCTGGCGCGCGACGCTGCGTCGCACCGTGCTGCAGGCCGTGGAGGCCGGCCATCTGCGCGCCGACCTGGATGCCGAGCAGATGGTGTTCGAGATGGACGCCATCTTCACCCTGCTGCTGCACGACGCCCGCTTCCTGCGCGACCCGCGCGCGCCCGAGCGCGCCGAGCGCGCCTGGCAGCGGCTGCTCAAAGACTGCCAACCCGCCTGAGAACTGGCGATGCATTGCCCGCCCACCTTCATTTGTCCATTTGTCGCACGGTCGTGCGAAATCAGGAGATTGCCGTGACCACCCCCAATCCCGCCGCCGCCTTCTATGCCTCGCCTGCCGCTCGGGGTGTGGCCGCTCTGCTGCGCGGCCTGCACCGGCTGTCGCCCGATCTCGGTTCGCGCGCGGCCCTCAGCCTTTTCTTCACGCCGGTGCCCACCAAGTTCCTGGCGCGTTCACGCGACGTGCCGCGCCCCTGGGGGCAGCGTCAGCTGCCCTTTGAAGGTGGCCACATCAGCGTCTGGCAGCGCAGTGACATGGAGCCGGGCCGCCCCAGGGTGTTGCTCACGCATGGCTGGGCTGGCGACGCCCAGCAGCTGCGGCCCCTGGCCGACACGCTCGCGGCTGCCGGCCTGGAGCCCGTGCTGCTGGACCTGCCGGCCCATGGCCGCAGCAGCGGCTGGCGCAGCAACCTGCTGCAATGGGTGAGGGCGCTGTTCGCCGTCACCGCGCGCTTCGGACCCTGGGATGGCGTCGTCGCCCATTCCCTCGGTGCACTGGCCGTGTCGCACGCCCTGGCCCGCGGCCTGCCGGCGCGGCGTGCGGCCCTGATCGCGCTCGCGCCCCCGCCCGGGCAGTTCCTGCGCTGGTTCGCCCAGGCCATAGGCACCGACGAGGGCCTGGCCCAGCGCATGCGTGGCCATGTGGAGCGACGCGAGGGCGTGTCACTGGGCCTGTTCGAGCCGGCCTGGCTGGGTGAGCGGGTGCCGCAGCCGACGTTGCTGGTGCACGATCGCGGCGACCAGACGGCGCCCCTGGTCGGCAGCGAGACCCTGCTCGCCGGCTTGAGCAGCGGTCGCCTGCATGTGACAGAGAACCTGGGTCACCGCCGCCTGCTCAACGATGCGGCCGTCATGGAGGAGGTGCTCGGCCATTTCCTGGCGGCGGCCTCGGCGACCCCCGCCCTTCGCGTCGTCTAAGGCGACGACGCCGCCCGCGCCGCTCGCGCAAGCTGGCGCGAATCCTCGTCCAGCCAGCGCTCGTAGTAGCCGATCAGCGCGGCCTGCACCTCGGCCTGGGCCAGCACCTCGTTGATGCGGCGGATGACGCCCGCGCCAAACGGCCCCTTGGCACAGGCCGCATAGCCCACCAGCTGGCGCGGCTGCTCGGCCAGGGGCACGAAGCGCAGCGCGCGCGTGTCCATGCCTTCGGCCTCCTGCAGATAGCGCGCCTCGTAGGGCAGGGCGACGGCCATCTCCACGCGGCCCAGCATGACCATCTGCAGCAGATTGCGCATCGGTGCGTCGGCGGCGACGACGGGCACGCGGGCCGAGCCCCGCAGCGGTATCAGCAGTTCGTCGACGGCGGCGCCATAGCTGCGGCCGTCCGTCACGCCCAGCCGCCCGCTGCCGCTGGCCAGCCAGGCCTTGAGCTGCAGGGCGCCATCGCGGTTCAGGTAGGGCTGCAGTGCCTCGTATTCGCTGCGCCTGACGACGACGCCCGGCGGCAACTGCGGCAGCAGGGGCGACGAGAACAGCATGAAGCTCTCGCGCTCGGGGTTCTTCAGCAGGCCGAAGGCGCAGGCATTGGGCTGGGTCTTGAGCGCGAGCAGCAGTCGCTTGATGGGCACCTCGGTCATCTGGTGGCCGTAGGCCGCCAGCCTGGGCAGCAGCAACTTGTTGAGGCCGAGATTGAGCACGCCCTGGCCGCGGTTGGGGCCGTCCAGCATGGACAGCGGCGGCTGGTTGTAGAGCTGCCAGTCGATGGTGCCCTCGTTGGCCTGGGCCGCTGGCAGGACGAGCAGCAGGGCGAGCAAGGATGCGCGCGACATGCGGGTCATGCTACCCGTCGGGGACAATCGGGCAATGGCAGTCCTCTCCCTAACAAACGCCCATCTCGCTTTCGGCCACGTGGCCCTGCTGGATGGCGCCAATTTCGCGCTGGAAACCGGCGAACGCGTCGGCCTCATCGGCCGCAACGGCACCGGCAAGTCTTCGCTGCTGAAAATCCTCGCCGGCCTGGAAAAGCTCGACGACGGCCTGCTGCAACAGCAGCAGGGCCTGACCAACGTCTATGTGCCCCAGGAGCCGGAGCTGCGCGGCGACGCGACCATCTTCGACGTCATCAGCGAGGGCGTGGCCGAGGCCAAGGCCCTGCGCGAGCGCTATGAGCGCCATGACGAGAACGACGACCTGGCCTGGGTGCAGGAGCGCATCGAACACATCGGTGCCTGGAACTGGGAGCAGCGCGTCGAAGAGACCCTGCACCGCCTGGGCCTGGACGGCTCGCGGCTGGTGGGCAGCCTGTCCGGCGGCCTGAAGAAGCGCGTCGCGCTGGGCCGTGCGCTGGTCGCCCAGCCCGACGTGCTGCTGCTGGACGAGCCCACCAACCACCTGGACCTGGACGCCATCACCTGGCTGGAAGGCCTGCTGAACGACTTCAAGGGCTCGCTGCTCTTGATCACCCACGACCGCGCCTTCCTGGACAACGTGGCCAACCGCATCGTCGAGCTGGACCGGGGCCAGCTGCGCGGCTATCCGGGCAACTTCGCCGCCTTCCAGGCCGCCAAGGCCTACGAGCTGGAGAACGAGGCCCTTGCCAATGCGCGCTTCGACAAGGTGCTGGCGCAGGAGGAGGTGTGGATCCGCAAGGGCGTAGAAGCGCGGCGTACCCGCTCCGTCGCCCGCATCCAGCGCCTGGAGGCCATGCGCCTGCAGCATGCCGCGCGTCGCGATGTGCAGGGCAAGGTCAGGCTGGACATCGACACCGGACAGAGCAGCGGCAAGATCGTCGCGGAGCTGGAGGATGTGTCCAAGAGCTATGGCGACAGATCAATCGTGCGCGGCTTCACCTCCACCATCCTGCGCGGCGACAAGGTCGGCCTGATCGGCCCCAACGGCGCCGGCAAGACGACGCTGTTGAAGATGATCCTCGGCGAGCTGGCGCCCGACAGCGGCACCGTGCGCCTGGGCTCGCGGCTGACGGTCGCCTATTTCGATCAGATGCGCGACACGCTGAACCTGGACGCCACGCTGGCCGACACCATCAGCCCCGGCTCGGAGTGGATCGAGATCGGCTCGCAGAAAAAGCATGTGAAGAGCTATCTCGGCGACTTCCTGTTCTCGCCGGCGCGGGCCAACTCGCCGGTGCGCACGCTCAGTGGCGGCGAACGCAACCGCCTGCTGCTGGCCCGCCTGTTCGCCCGGCCGGCCAATGTGCTGGTGCTGGACGAACCCACCAACGACCTCGACATCGAAACCCTGGAGCTGCTGGAGGAACTGCTGGCCGACTACGACGGCACGGTCTTCCTCGTCAGCCACGACCGGCGTTTCCTGGACAACGTCGTCACGTCCACCATCGTCTACGAGGGCGAGGCGCGCTGGCGCGAGTACGAGGGCAGCGTGCAGGACTGGCTGACGCAGTCCAAGCGCGCCGCGGCGCTCCAGGCCAAGGCCGCACCGGCTGCGGCGGCGCCCACGCCGGCGCCTGCGCCCGAGCCGACCCCGGTCGTCGCCACCAGGCGCAAGCTCAGCTACAAGGAACAGCGCGAGCTCGACGAGATCCCCAAGCAGATCGCCGCACTCGAGGCCGAGCAGACGCAGCTGAATGCGCTGATTGCCGGCAGCGAGCTCTACACCCAGGGCGCCAAGCGCATTGCCGAGGTGACGGACCGTGCCGCCGACATCGACGCCGAGCTGCTGGAGCTGATGGAGCGTTGGGAACTGCTGGAGAGCAAATGAACGCTTTGCATCAGGAATGGCTGGCCCTGCAGTCCCAGCATGAGCGCTACGAGGCCCTGGCCCTGGGCGTGAAGCTGGTGGCCTTCGCAGGCACGGTGCTGGTGCCGGACAACACCCTGGCGCTGGCGCTGCTGGCCCTGCTGTGGCTGCAGGAGGCCGTGCTCAAGACCTTCCAGGGGCGGCTGGGCGATCGCCTGCTGGTCGTCGAGGCGGGACTGAAGGCCGGCGAAGGTGTGCAGGCCATGCAGTTGCACAGCGACTGGCTCGCCACCCGGCCGCACGGCGCTGGCCTGGTCATGCAATACCTGAAGAGCGCCGCGCGCCCGACGGTGGCGCTGCCTTATCCGCTGTTGATGCTGCTGGTAGTGGTGATCTGAGCGTCGCGGCCGTCGTGCCTTGTTCGGGCCGAGCGCCGGGCCGCTCCCTAGCCGGCCCGTCTGGCGATGTGCTTGCGGCTCAAGGCCGCGAGCATCGCCGTCCCCTCGGGGGACCGGCTGGGCAGCCCGCGTTCAGCGTGGCGGACCGGACGAGGGGCTTCGATGTCAGCCGGGCTGCAGCTTCTCGAGTGGCACAAAGCCGTTCTGCCCCTTGAGCTGCACCACGGTCTCGCCGTGGCGGTGCACGACGTACTGGGCCACATGCACGGCGCCATTGAAGCGCACCTTGTCGCCGGGCTTGACCACGGGCTGGGGCGCGATGACGGGCAGGGGCGGCCGCGGCGCCGGCCTGGCGCTGCGCATGACGTCGCGCACCTGGCCATGCAGGCCGGGCGAATTCTTGGCGAGGGCTTCCAGCGAGCGCGTCATCTCGGCCTGGAGCTGGGCGGCCGTGAAGGGCTTCTTCAGCAGGAATTGGGCGCCATGGGCCTCGGCCTCGAACTGGTGCTCGGGCGTCACCTCGAAGCTCAGCAGCGACAGGTGCAGGGTGGGTTGCACCTCGCGCAGCCGCTGGCAAAGCTGGATGCCGGTCAGCGGCGCCTTGGGGAACCAGTCGGTGATCAGGAAATGGGGCTTGAAGAGCAGGCCCTGGGCCAGGGCCGCTTCGGTGTCGGCGCAGCAGAGGATGCTGTCGGCCGAGAAGCCGCGGCTTTGCAGCAGCTGGCGCGCAAAGGTCTGCACCCCGGCGAGTGCATCTACAACGAGAAATTTCAAAGGGTCGGTCATGGCCGGGAAGGGCCGCGGAAACGATTTCGCAGCGCCAGGATTTTGCCGCCCACGGCGACTTCGTCCCGTGACAAACCCCCGCTAGCCGGGAACTTTTCGTCAGCCTCGCAAGCGGCAGAAATCGGCCCTCAGCCCCTGCGGCGTGCGTGCCAGATACAGGGTCTGGACGAGACCGCCGGCCGAGGTCAGGGTGTGCAGGCCATCGGCCAGGCTGGCGGGCAGGTCGCCGGCGAAGCCGAGGCTGAACTGCTCGCCGGGCTGGCGGCTGGGCAGGGCCGTCACGGCCTGCAGCCTGACGGCATGGTCATCGACCTCGAAGCACTGTCCGACATGGGCCCGCCAGCTCGCCAGGCCGGCTGCTTCGCTGAGGCTGGGGCGCACGGCGGCCAGGGTGGCGGTGCTGGCGGCCGTGGCGACGAGGGCGGTGGTGCCGCTCTTCAGGAAATCGCGCTTGTTCATGATGGCAGGCACTCCTCGGTTGGCAGGCTGGCGGCGGCCTTGAACATCGCCTGGTGCAGGCCCTGAGGCAGGCCTTGAGCGACAAAGCCCAGGCGCTCGTACAGCCGCCGGGCGGGGTTGTGCAGCTCGACCTGGATGCCCAGCGCCTGGCCGCCGCGGGCCAGGTCCTGCAGGCAGCGCGTGCCCAGGCCGCGGCCGCGCCAGGCGGGCAGCAGGGCGATGTCCAGGATGTGCAGGTGGTCCTCGCGTCCATCCAGCCAGAGGCGGCCGGCGACCACGCCGTCCACCAGGATGAGATGGCAGACCGACTGCGGGAAGTGAGCGCGGTAATGCTGCTGCTGGGCACGGTGCTGTTGGTGCACGAAGGCCTCGCACTGCGAAGGCGACCAGCCGGTCAGGGCCAGCTCGTCGGCCCGCGTGCCGGCGTAGATGGCGAGCTGCCAGTCCTCGTCGGCGCGGGTGGCGGCGCGCAGTTGGTAGTGCATGGCTCAGGCGCGCGACGGGAAGATGCCTTGCAGCGCAATGCAGAAGGTCAGCGCGAGATACGGCTGGCGGTTCTCATGGGGCTGGCTTGCCCCGGCCGGGCTGATGGCCGCGCCCGCCATGGGCGCGGCAGTGCCTGGCGCGCGGTAGGCGCTGGCGCCGTTGGCCGTTGGCGCCATCACATTGCCGGCGGGGCTGGCGGCGCTGGGCGAGCTGCCGGCCATCAGCGCATGGCTGTGGACCGGCATCTCGTTGGGCAGCAGGGCCACGGTGGCCGCGCCGACGGACTGGCCGAGGTCGCGCGGGCTCAGGCCCGGCCCGTGGCCCGCGCCCATGGCGAAGTCGCCGCGCAGGTCGGGCAGGGCAAAGGTCGACTTGCCGTCGCCGCCAAAGGTCGTGCCCAGCAGCGAGAAGAGGGCGGTGTTCTGGCTGATGGGCAGCAACTGGCCATCGCAACTGGCCCAGCCGCGCGGTGCGAAGTTGTAGGGCAGGACGCGGATCTCGGCGACGAAGGAATCGGCCATGGCGGGCTCCTCAGGCTTGGGAGGGGAAGATGCCGAACAACGAGATGATGTAGTTCAAGGCCAGGGTCGGCGCCATGTTCTGGTGCGGCTGGTTGCCGCCCGCCGTCCCGACGGCGCCGGCTGCCATGGCGGTGAATGCGGCACCCGGGTCGTAGCTGGCGACCGTCGTCGCGCCGACCAGCGCGCCGCCGGGGGCGCTGCCGGTGGCGGCGGCCGTGGAGGCATGCATCGCATGGGTGTGGCCCGGTATCTGGCTGGCGAGCAGGGTGACGGTTTCGGTGCCGCCGATCTCACCCATCGCGCGCGGGGAGGTGCCTGGCCCCTGGCCCTGGTGCACCGGCACGCGGCCGCTCAGGTCGGGCAGCGAGAAGCTGGTCTGGCCGTCGCCGCCATAGGTGGTGCCGATGAGTTGGAACAGCACTTCGTTCTCGGCGATGGACAGGGTCTGGCCCTGGCAGAGCATCCAGCCGACCGGTGCGAAGTTTCCGGCAAAGAGGCGTATCTCGCCCACGTAGGGAGTCGACATCGCGGTCTCCTCGGTTCAGTTGCGGCTGGGGAAGATGCCTTGCAGCGCGATGACCCAGTTCAGCACGGTGAAGGGCTGCATGTTCGGGTGGGGCTGGCTGCCGCCGACGCTGGCCAGCGACGTGGGGCCCATGAGGGCGTCGTTGCCCGCGGGCGCGTAGCGGTTGATGCCGCCACGCGGCTTGGCCGCCGGCACGGCGCCGCCGGGCACGCTGGCGTTGGCGAGGTCGTTCGTGGCCGTCAGCGAATGGGTGTGGACGGGCAACTGGCCGGCCGTCAGCGTGACACCCTCCTGGCCGGTCTTGTCGCCCAGGTTGACGCCGCCGCCGACATGCAGCGGCGTGCGCCCGCGCAGGTCGGGCAGGGCGAAGGTGGTGCGGCCATCGCCGCCGTAGGTGGTGCCCAGCAGCGAGAACAGGGCCTGGTTCTGGTTGATGGGCAGGATCTGGCCATTGCACAGGGCCCAGCCCTTGGGCGGGAAGCCGAAGCTCAGCAGCTTGAGTTCACCAAGGAATTGGTCGGACATGGCGGGCCTCCTAGCCGAACACGGCTTCGTACTGCAGACCGCCGGCCACGCGGGCCACCGGCACGAGGAAGATGTCCATGGCCTCAAGCTGCGGGTGCTCGAGGCGGTAGATGTGCTGGGGCAGGGCGGGCTCCGGCGGCGCCTCGAAGATCAGGCTGAAGGGCTGACGGCCCGGTGGTGCCGAGCCCTGGCCGGCGCGGGCGTCGACGAGCCGTGCGGCCAGGCCGCTGGCATCGTGCAGTCGCAGCGTGAAGCGGCTGCCGACCAGGGGCTGGAAGCGTTCCAGCGTGAAAGTGGGGGCGTCAGTCACGGCGGCGGCGCAGCACGACCAGCAGGCCGCCGGCCAGCAGCAGCGCGGCGGCCGGCTCGGGCACGGCGGCGGTGATGAAGTCGACCCGGAACTCGGCGTAGTTGTCGCTGCCGCCGGCAAAGCGCTGCTTGATCTGCAGGGTGTCGAGGTCGAAGCTGTAGGAGTCGGCATCGATCCTGTGCACCAGCACCGCCGGGTCGCTGGGGCTGAGCAGGCCGCTGGCGCTGGCCGGCCCCGAAGTCGCGAAGGCGTCGTAGGCATAGACCAGCACATTGGTGATGGTGCGGCCGGCGAAGGCGATGCCGTCGAACTGGTAGCGCGCGTGCTCGCTGCCGCTGCCGAGATAACCCGTCGTCAGCACGCCGCCGGTCTGGTCGCCGACGCCCACGCGCATCAGGATCATGGTGCCGGTGAAGAAGATGCGCTCGTTGTCGACCATGAAGTTGCTGATGTCGCCGGTACCGCCGAGGTTGGCGGCCTGCACCCCGGTCGTGAGGTCGGCGAAGGCGACGGTCTGCGACAGCTCGATGGGGGTGGAGCCGCCGCCCGCGGTGCCGCCCGGCGCCAGCAGCTTGACGGTGACGTCGCCGGCGAAATCCGCCAGGGCCGACATCGAGGCCATGGCGAGCGTGCAGCCGCCGATCAGATGGCCGAGGCGCAGGCGAAGGCTGGGCATGGCGTCCCTCCCGGATGGTGTGCCGACGAGTGGACGCCTGCCGCCGCGTCGGCGCCAGGGGCCGCCCCCAAGAACTTGGGGTAAAGGACTTAGGGGGGCGGGGCCCGCCCGCCGAGTTCGTCGACGGCGGCGCGCAGCGTGCGCCAGAAGGCCGGGTCCTGCGACGTCGCCATGTTGATGCGCATCAGCGAGCCCGGGCGGCGGGTGGCGCTGAAGAGGGCACCGGGTGCGGTCAGCCAGCCGGCATCCAGCAGGGGCTGGGCGAGGCGCTCGGTATCGACGCCGACGTCCAGCCAGCCGAACAGGCCGTCGGGCGGCGCGGCCCACTGGAAACCCTGCTTGCCGGCCAGGGCCGCGATGCGCTGGCGCGCCGTGGCCAGACGCTCGCGCAGGCGCTGGGCGTGGCGGCGCAGCCGTCCCTGCTCCAGGCACAGGGCCACGGCGCGCTCCATGACGGCCGAACTGGTCAGGCCGTCGAGCAGCTTGGTGTCGGTCAGGGCCGCCAGCTTTTCGGGTGCGGCGGCCAGATAGCCGACTCGCCAGGCCGGCGTCAGCACCTTGGAAAAGCCCGAGACATAGGTCACGCGGCGCAGGCCGTCCAGCGCGGCCAGGCGCGGCAGGTGCTCGGGCGCGAGAAAGCCATAGCTGTCGTCCTCGACGATGAAGAAGTCGTGTTCGTCGGCCAGGCGCAGCAGCTTGTGGGCGCTGGCCAGGTTGAGGCTGTGGCCGGTCGGGTTGTGCAGCACCGACACGGTCAGGTAGGCGCGCGGCGCATGCGCGGCGGCCAGCGCGTTCAACACCTCCAGGTCGGGGCCGTGGGCGCCGCGCGGCACCGGCAGCAGGCGGATGCCGGCCTGGATCAGGCGGGCGAACATGACGGCCCAGCCGGGGTCGTCGACGAGGACGGCGTCGCCCGGCTGCAGCTGGGTGCGGATGATGAGGTCCAGCGCATGCGTCGCGCCGTTGGTCGTCAGGATCTGGGCCGGGCCCGCGTGGATGCCGAGGTCGTGCAGGCGTTGGCTCAGGGCAGCGCGCAGGCGCAGGTCGCCGCTCGGGTCGCCATAGCTGGTCTGTACGGCCAGCGCGTCGGCCACGCTCAGGCGGCGCAGGGCCGACTGCAGCAGCGTCGGGTCCAGCCAGTCGGCCGGCAGGGTGCCGAGACCCGGCGAGCGCGCCGCGTCGGCCTCGAACATGCCGCGGATCAGGGCCGTCGCGTCCATGGGCGCCTGGCGCGGCATGGCGGCGGCGGGCGCGCGCGCTGGGGTTCGGGGCGTGACAGGACGGCTTTCGCGCACGAAGAAGCCGCGCTGGCGCCGCGCCTCCAACAGGCCGGCCGCCTGCAGCTGGTCGTAGGCTGCGACCACGGTGTGCGGGCTGACGCCGTGCTGGCGGGCGCAGTCGCGCACCGAGGGCAGGCGCGCGCCGGGCAGCAGCAGGCGTTCGCGGATGCGTTGGGCATAGCGCTCGGCGAGCTGGCCGGCGAGGGGCAGGCTGGCGCCGCGTTGCAGCGGAGGATGTGTACCGGTCGGCATGGCAGTACAGATTCGTGGTCTGGTAGGTTGACTGTACTGGTTCTGTATCGGTGTCGTGCCTCAGACTGGCTTCATGATGAAAAGCGAATTGCGGGCCGAGTGCCGGGCCGCTCCCAAGCCGGCCCGCGCCGAAGACTCACGCGGCTCGATGCCGCGTGGGTCTTCGTCCCCGCGGGGGACCGACCAGGCGCGCCCGCGTGCAGCGGTGCGCCACTGGGCGAGGGGCTTCAATGATTCGACGCGCGGCCTGCTGCTCGGCGCCGTCGGCGTGCTGATGTTTGCCCTCAGCATCCCGATGACGCGCCTGGCCGGCGGCAGTGCCGCGGCGCCGCAGCTCGACCCGGCCTTTGTCGCCTTCGGCCGCGCCGTCGTCGCCGGTCTGCTGTCGGTGGCCTATCTGTGGCTGACCGGCGCGCGCCGGCCACGCGGTGGTGAATGGCGCTTGCTGGCCTTCACGGCCGCAGGCGTCGTGTTCGGCTGGCCGCTGCTGCTGGGCGTGGCGGTGCGACATGTGGACGCCGTTCATGCCTCCGTCGTGTCGGGTGTGTTGCCGCTCGCCACCGCCGTCATCGCGGCCCTGGTGCTGAAGCAGCGCCCCAGCCTGGGCTTCTGGCTGTGTGCGCTGGTGGGTCTGGCATTGGTCGTCGGTTTTGCTGCCTGGCGCGGCGCCGGCGGCCTGGAGATGGCGGATGCGCTGCTGCTGGGCGCCGTGGTCAGCGCCTCGGCCGGCTATGTCAGCGGCGCGCGGCTGTCGGCGGGCCTGACGGCCGAGCAGGTGATCTGCTGGGTGCTGGTCATCAGCCTGCCCATCACCCTGCCGCTGGCCGTGTTGACGCGGCCGACGGCGCCGGTGGCGGCCTCGGCCTGGGGCGGCTTTGCCTACGTTTCTCTTTTCTCGATGTGGATCGGCTTCTTTGCCTGGTACCGCGGCCTGGCCCTCGGCGGCACGCTGCGTGTCAGCCAGGTGCAGGTGTTGCAACCCTTTTTGTCCATGCTGTTTGCCGTGCCGCTGCTCGGTGAACGCCTGGATGCCATGACCGTCGTCTTCGCCGTCGCCGTGCTTGCGGTCGTTTGGCTGGGCAAGCGGCAACCGGTTCACTGAAGGAGGCCTGCCATGAATGATCGATTCACCAACCGACTTGCGCCAGGCCAGGCGCTGACCCTGGCCGCCATCACCGCGCCGCGCCGGCTTGTCGTGACGAGTGGGCGGTTGTGGTTGACGGTGTCCGGCGGGACCGACGACCACTGGCTGCGCGCCGGCGAAGGCCTGACACTGGCTGCGGGTCAGGAGACGGTGGTCGAGGCCTGGCCCGAGGCCGAGTTCCAACTCCTGCAACCCTTGCCTCAGCGGCGCGCTCAAGCTCGGCCCGCGCGCGCCTGGCGCATCCACCTGGCACCGGCATGAAGACGCTTGGCATCCTCGGCGGCATGAGCTGGGAATCCACCCAGCATCTGTACGCCCTCATCAACCGCGGCATCGCCGCCCGCCTGGGCGGTCTGCACAGCGCCCAGCTGGTGCTGCACAGCGTCGATTTCGCGCCCATTGCGGCCATGCAGTCGGCCGGCGACTGGGCTGAGGCTGCCCGCGTGCTGGGCGACGCCGCCGCCGGCCTGAAGCGCGCCGGTGCCGAAGCCCTGCTGATTGCAACCAACACCATGCATCTCGTCGCCAACGAAGTCGAACGTGCTGCCGGCCTGCCCGTGCTGCACATCGTCGACGCGACGGCCGAGGCCCTGCGTGCCGCCGGCGTCAAGCGTGCCGGCCTGCTGGCCACCCGCTTCACGATGGAGCAGGGCTTCTACCGCGAGCGCATGTGGGAACGCTTCGGCATCGAAGTCATCACGCCCGACGAGGCCGGCCGCACCGAGGTGCATCGGCTGATCTATGAAGAGCTGTGCCGCGGCCGTTTCGAGTCGGCCTCGCGGGAGGCCCTGCGCAGCCAGGTCGCGGCGCTGGCCGACCGCGGTGCCCAGGCGGCCATCCTGGGCTGCACCGAACTGGGCCTGCTGCTGCCGGCTGAAAGCGCTGCCGCCCTGCCATTGTTCGATTCCACCGATCTGCAGGCCCGCTCGGCAGTCGCCTGGATGCTAGGCTGAGCGTCTTGAAATCCAACGTAACCAACATTCCCATGAGCACCGTCTGGACCCAAGCACGCCGCGCCGCGCGCATGAACCCGTCCATCATTCGCGAGATCCTCAAGGTCACCGAGAAGCCGGGCATCCTGTCCATGGCTGGCGGCCTGCCGAGCGCGGACACCTTTCCCGTCGACGCGCTGAAGGCCGCCTGCGACCGCGTGCTGAGCAAGTCGCCGCGTGAGGCCTTGCAGTACGCGGCCAGCGAGGGCTACGCGCCGCTGCGCGAATGGGTGGCGGCGCGGGTCGCTTCACTGGGCATGCAGGTCAATCCCGATCAGGTGCTGATCACCAGCGGCTCCCAGCAGGGGCTGGACCTGGTCGGCAAGATCCTCTGCGACGCCGGCGCGCCGGTGGCCGTCGAGACGCCGACCTATCTCGGCGCCCTGCAGGCCTTCACGCCTTTCGAGCCGCTATTCGCCAGCCTTGCCAGCGACAGCGAAGGCCCGCGCCCCGAAGCCATTGCTGCGCTGCCGCATGATGCGCCGGGCACGCGCTTCAGTTATCTGCTGCCCAACTACCAGAACCCGACCGGCCGCGTCATGAGCGCCCAGCGCCGCGTCGAGGTCGTCGAGGCCTCGCGCCGCGCCGGCGTGCCCATCGTCGAGGACAACCCCTATGGCGACCTGTGGTTCGACCAGCCGCCGCCGGCTTCGCTATCCAGCCTATGGCCGGAAGGTTCGCTGTATCTGGGATCGTTTTCCAAGGTGCTGACGCCGGGCTTCCGCCTCGGTTACATCGTCGCCCCCACCGAGCTTTACCCGAAGCTGCTGCAGGCCAAGCAGGCCGCCGACCTGCACACGCCGGGCTTCAACCAGCGCGTCGTCCACGAAGTCATCAAGGATGGCTTCCTGGACAACCACATCCCGTCCATCCGCGCCCGCTACAAGGCCAACCGCGACGCCATGGCCGCAGCGCTGCGCCAGCACCTGCCGGCCGGCTGCGACTACCTGTCGCCGCAGGGTGGCATGTTCTTCTGGATCCGCCTGCCCGAGGGCTTGGACGCCATGGCCCTGCTGCCCCGGGCCGTCGACGCCGGCATCGCCTACGTGCCGGGTGCCGCCTTCTATGCCCACCAGCCAGACCCGCGCACCCTGCGCCTTTCCTTTGTCACGCTGACGCCTGACTTGATCCGCGAGGGCGTGGAGAAGCTGGGCCGCATGATGCACGAGGCGCTGGAGCCGGTGGTGGAGCACGCGCCCTAACCCCCGACCCTGACACGACGCTGAAGCCCGGGTCGCCAGCTGTCTCCCGGGTTTCCATATCCCCAAGTTGTTGTCGCTCTGGCATCGTATGCATCAGGCCCTGGCAAAGGCGCCAGGCTTTTCGCATAACGACAGACGAGGCAACGATGAAGCAAATCTGGACGGCCGTAGCCACGGCGGTATTCGCGTGGGGCGCGCAGGCAGCAGAGCCGATCAAGATCGGCGTGGCGGGGGCTTTCACGGGGGGGTCATCCTCGATGGGCGGCAGCATGCGCGACGG
>OUNM010179457.1_pt1 | contig 46194 bp, 41 predicted proteins | sample 1769961 | NCBI WGS metagenome assembly OUNM01 (sample SAMEA3914820, study PRJEB12502) | metagenome | biome: forest; material: soil | place: USA | collected 2012-03-12 | depth 0.3 m | reverse complement strand
GGCCGCCAAGCAGGTCATCCTGCAGAAGATCCGCGACGCCGAGCGCGAGCAGCTGCTGAACGACTTCATGTCGCGCGGCGAGAAGATCTTCGTCGGCACGGTCAAGCGCCTGGACAAGGGCGACATCATCGTCGAGTCGGGCCGCGTGGAAGGCCGCCTGAAGCGCAGCGAGATGATCCCGAAGGAGAACCTGCGCTCCGGCGACCGCGTGCGCGCGTTCATCTCCGGCGTGGATCCCACGGCCCGCGGCCCGCAGATCATGCTGTCGCGCAGCGCGCCCGGCTTCATGATCGAGCTGTTCGCCCAGGAAGTGCCCGAGATCGAGCAGGGCCTGCTGGAGATCAAGAGCTGCGCCCGCGATGCCGGCTCGCGCGCCAAGATCGCCGTGCTCTCGCACGACAAGCGCGTCGACCCCATCGGCACCTGCGTGGGCGTTCGCGGTTCGCGCGTCACCGCGGTCACCAACGAGCTGGCCGGCGAGCGCGTGGACATCGTGCTGTGGTCGGAGGACCCGGCGCAGTTCGTGATCGGCGCGCTGGCCCCGGCCAACGTGCAGTCCATCGTGGTGGATGAAGAGAAGCACGCCATGGACGTGGTGGTGGACGAGGAGAACCTCGCCATCGCCATCGGCCGCGGCGGGCAGAACGTGCGGCTGGCGTCGGACCTCACCGGCTGGCGCATCAACATCATGACGGCCGAGGAATCGCAGGCGAAGCAGGCCCAGGAGTCGGGCTCCATCCGCACGCTGTTCGTCGACAAGCTGGACGTGGATCCCGAGGTGGCGGACATCCTGATCGAGGAAGGCTTCACCAGCCTCGAGGAAGTGGCCTACGTGCCGCTGCAGGAGATGCTCGAGATCGAGGGTTTCGACGAAGAGACCGTCAGCGAGCTGCGCACGCGCGCCAAGGATGCGCTCCTCACGATGGAGATCGCGCGCGAGGAGAAGGTCGAGGAGGTCTCCCAGGACCTGCGCGACCTCGAGGGCCTCACCCCCGACCTGATCGGGAAGCTGGCGGACGGCGGCGTGCACACGCGCGACGACCTGGCCGACCTGGCGGTGGACGAGCTGACCGAGATGACCGGCGTCGATGAATCGGCTGCGAAGGCGCTGATCATGAAGGCGCGCGAGCACTGGTTCAACAGCTGAACAGCCGCCTGCAAACACATACCGCCCGGACATACGAGCAAGGAATTCCTGAAATGGCTGTGACCACCGTCGCCCAGTTTGCTGCGGAGCTGAATCGCCCCGCGGCAGCACTGCTCGAACAACTGCAGTCGGCCGGCGTCGCGAAGAAGTCCCTCGAGGACGCGTTGACCGAGGCGGACAAGGAACGGCTGCTGGACTTCCTGCGCACCGCGCACGGCACGTCCGGCGGCGAGCGCAAGAAGATCACGCTGACGCGCAAGTCCACCAGCGAGATCAAGCAGGCCGATGCCAGTGGCAAGGCCCGCACGATCCAGGTGGAGGTGCGCAAGAAACGCGTCTTCGTCAAGCGCGACGACGTGCCCGCGGAAGAGGGCGTCGACCTGGCCGCGCAGGCCGCGGCCGAGGCCGCCGAGCTGGCGCGCCGCGAGGAAGCCGCGCGCGTCGAGGCCGAGGCCATCCGCCAGCAGGAGGAAGAGCTGGCCGAGAAGCGCCGCCTGCGTGAAGAGCAAGAAGCGCGCGAGCGCGCCGAGGCCGAGGAGCGTGCGCGCGCCGCCGCCGAACGCGCCGCCGAGGAAGCCGCCGCGGCCGAAGCCGCGCGCGCGGCCGCGGCCGCCGCCAAGTCCAGCTCCAAGTCCTCCGCCAAGTCGATCGGCAAGGACGCCGCCACGGCCGCCGCGGACGCCGCCGCCGTGGCCGCGGCCGCCGCGGCTGCCGCGCCGGTGGAGCCCCCCAAGCCCGCCGAGCCGCCGAAGCCCGTGCTGCGCGTCATCAAGGCCGCCGACGCCGAGAACGAGGAGAAGCAGCGCGCTGCCGACCTCGCGCGCCGCCGCAAGGCCGCCGAGGACGAGGCCGCCGCCATCCGCGCGATGATGAGCGCGCCCAAGAAGGTGATGGTCGCCAAGAAGCCGGAGGAGCCGCCCAAGCCGGCCGCCGACGCCGCGGGCATCAAGGGCACGATCCACAAGCCGAAGGCCGCCCCGGGCGCCGCGCCCGCCGCGGCGCCGAAGCCGGGCGACAAGAAGAACGTCAAGAGCGAGAAGCTCTCGTCCAGCTGGGCCGACGACGCCAAGAAGCGCGGCACGGGCCGCCCCGGCGCGCCCGCGGGCGCCACGGGCAACCGCCCGGGCTGGCGTGCGCCGCGCGGCGCCGGCCGTGGCCGCGACCGCGACGGCGGCGGCAACTACCAGGCCCCCACCGAGCAGGTGATCCAGGAAGTGCACGTGCCGGAAACCATCTCGGTGGCCGACCTGGCGCACAAGATGTCGGTCAAGGCGTCCGAGGTCATCAAGCAGATGATGAAGCTGGGCCAGATGGTCACCATCAACCAGCAGCTGGACCAGGAGACCGCGATGATCGTGGTCGAGGAAATGGGCCACAAGGCGCTCACCGCCAAGCTGGACGACCGCGAGGCGTTCAGCGAGGAAGAGCAGGCCGCGCAATCCGGCGAGCTGCTGCCGCGCGCCCCCGTGGTCACCGTCATGGGCCACGTCGACCACGGCAAGACCTCGCTGCTGGACTACATCCGCCGGGCCCGCGTGGCCGCGGGCGAGGCCGGCGGCATCACGCAGCACATCGGCGCGTACCACGTGCAGACGCCGCGCGGCATGATCACGTTCCTCGACACCCCGGGCCACGCGGCGTTCACCGCCATGCGTGCGCGCGGCGCCAAGGCGACCGACATCGTCATCCTCGTGGTGGCGGCGGACGACGGCGTGATGCCCCAGACGAAGGAAGCCATCCACCACGCCAAGGCGGCGGGGGTGCCCATCGTCGTGGCCATCAACAAGATCGACAAGCCCGATGCCAACCTCGAGCGCGTGCGCACCGAGCTGGTATCCGAGCAGGTCGTGCCGGAAGAGTTCGGCGGCGATTCGCCGTTCGTGGGCGTCTCGGCCAAGACGGGCGAGGGCATCGACACGCTGCTCGAGAACGTGCTGCTGCAGGCCGAGGTGCTGGAGCTGAAGGCGCCCAACGACGCCGCGGCCAAGGGCCTGGTCATCGAAGCGCGCCTGGACAAGGGTCGCGGCCCCGTGGCCACGGTGCTGGTGCAGACCGGCACGCTCAAGCGCGGCGACGTGGTGCTGGCCGGTGCCAGCTTCGGCCGCGTCCGCGCCATGATCGACGAGGACGGCAATGGGGCCACCGAGGCCGGCCCGTCCATCCCGGTGGAGATCCAGGGCCTGACGGAAGTGCCGCAGGCGGGCGACGAGTTCATGGTGCTGGGCGATGAACGCCGGGCCCGCGAGATCGCCACGTTCCGCCAGGGCAAGTACCGCGACGTCAAGCTGGCCAAGCAGCAGGCGGCCAACCTGCAGAACATCGTCGCCTCGATGGGCCAGGGCGGCGACGTCCAGATGCTGCCCATCATCATCAAGGCCGACGTGCAGGGTTCGCAGGAAGCGCTGGCCTCGTCGCTGGTCAAGCTGTCCACCGAGGAGGTCAAGGTGCAGATCGTGCACGCGGCCGTGGGCGGCATCAGCGAGTCCGACGTCAACCTGGCCATCGCGTCCAAGGCCGTCGTCATCGGCTTCAACGTGCGGGCCGAGGCCGGCGCGCGCAAGCTGGCCGAAGGCAACGGCGTCGACATCCGCTACTACAACATCATCTACGACGCCGTGGACGAGGTGAAGGCGGCGATGACGGGCATGCTGGCCCCGGAGCAGCGCGAGGAAGTCATCGGCTCCGCCGAGATCCGCCAGGTGTTCAAGGTCTCCAAGATCGGCTCCATCGCGGGTTGCATGGTCACCGCCGGCGTGGTCCGCCGCAGCGCGCGCGTGCGCCTGCTGCGCGAGAACGTCGTCATCTACACGGGCGAGCTGGATTCGCTCAAGCGGATGAAGGACGACGTGCGCGAGGTGAAGGAAGGCTTCGAGTGCGGCCTGACCATCAAGAACTACAACGACATCACCGAGGGTGACCAGCTGGAGTTCTTCGAGATCAAGGAAGTGGCACGTTCGCTGTAACAGGCGGGTCCCGCTGCACACCTTGCAGAGAGCCCCGCCGGAAACGGCGGGGCTCTCCTACTTCCGGGTTACGACCAACACACCATGCGACACAAGCGTTCCATCCCCAACCGCGGCTTCCGCGTCGCCGACCAGATCCAGCGCGACCTGTCGGAGCTGATCCGCGAGCTGAAGGACCCGCGCATCGGCATGGTCACGATCAATGCCGTGGAGGTGACGCCCGACTACGCGCACGCCAAGGTGTTCTTCTCGCTGCTGGTGGGCGATCCCGCCGCCTGCGAGGAGGCGCTGAACGAGGCCGCCGGCTTCGTGCGCAACGGCCTGTTCAAGCGGCTGTCGATCCACACCGTGCCCACGCTGCACTTCAAGTACGACAACACGACGGCGCACGCCGCCGACCTCAACGCCCTGATCCTCAAGGCCAACGCCGACAAGGCAAAAGACTGACAGAAGGTGTCAGGCCTCAGGCCTGACACCCCCACCCGACCGCCATGACCACCGACGCCCCCACCACCGCCGAAGCCCCCCGCGCCCCCGCGCGGCCGGCGCGCGTGCGCGTGGCGCGTCGCCCGGTGCACGGCGTGCTCCTCCTCGACAAGCCGCATGGCCTGTCCTCCAACGACGCCCTGCAGAAGGCCAAGTGGCTGCTGCGCGCCGAGAAGGCGGGCCACACCGGCACGCTCGACCCGCTCGCCACCGGGCTGCTGCCGCTGTGCTTCGGGGCGGCCACCAAGTTCTCGCAGGTGAGCCTGGACGCCGACAAGGCCTACCGGGCCACGCTGCGCCTGGGCGCCACCACCACCACGGCGGACGCCGAAGGCGAGGTGCTGCGGCAGCGCCCGGTGGACGGCCTCGCGCGCGCGGCCATCGAGCAGGCCGTCGCCCGCTTCACCGGCCCCATCTCCCAGGTGCCGCCGATGCACTCGGCCCTGAAGCATCAGGGCAAGGCGCTGTATGAATATGCCCGCGCGGGCGAGGTGATCGACCGCGCCGCGCGCGACGTCACGATTCACGCGCTGGACATCGTCGCGTGGGATGCTGCGCAACCCGACATGCTGGTGCTGGACGTGCGCTGCTCCAAGGGCACCTACGTGCGCACGCTGGCCGAGGACCTGGGCGAGGCCCTGGGCTGCGGCGCGCACCTGGCGGCCCTGCGGCGCACGGCCAGCGGCCCGCTGTCGGTGCTGCAGGCGGTGACGCTGGAGGCCCTGGCCGCGATGCCCGAGGCCGCCCGCGAGGCCTGCCTGCTGCCGCCCGACGCCCTGCTGGCCGACTGGCCCGCCTTGCACCTGGAGGCGGCCGAGGCCGGCCGCTTCCTGACCGGCCTGCGCCGCCGCACCTCGCACGCCGATTGCGCGCAGGTGCGCGTGTACGGCCCCGAACCCGGCGCGCTGCTCGGCAGCGCGCATGTCCTGGCCGGCGAGCTGATCGCCGACCGCCTGCTGAGTCCTGCAGAGGTGCAGTCACTCGTGGGTCAGTCTTAGAAAGTTCCCATGAGCACCACCCGCCTACCCATCCGCAACATCGCCATCATCGCGCACGTCGACCACGGCAAGACCACGCTCGTCGACCAGCTGCTGCGCCAGAGCGGCACCTTCGCCGACCACGAGAAGGTGGTCGACTGCGTGATGGATTCCAACGCCATCGAGAAGGAACGCGGCATCACCATCCTGGCCAAGAACTGCGCGGTCAGCTGGGAAGGCACGCACATCAACATCGTCGACACCCCGGGCCACGCGGACTTCGGCGGCGAGGTGGAGCGCGCGCTGTCCATGGTGGACGGCGTGGTGCTGCTGATCGACGCGCAGGAAGGCCCGATGCCGCAGACGCGCTTCGTCACCAAGAAGGCGCTGGCCCTGGGCCTGAAGCCCATCGTGGTGGTCAACAAGGTGGACAAGCCGGGCGCCAAGCCGCAGGCTGTCGTCAACGCCGCGTTCGACCTGTTCGACAAGCTGGGCGCCAGCGACGAGCAGCTGGACTTCCCCGTGGTGTACGCCTCCGGCATCAACGGCTGGTCGTCGATGACCGAGGGCGAGCCCGGCGCCAAGTGGGGCGAGGACATGTCCGCCCTGTTCAACACGGTGCTGAAGCACGTCGAGCCGCACGGCGGCGAGCCGGACGCGCCGCTGCAGCTGCAGATCTCGTCGATCGACTACTCCAACTTCGTGGGCCGCATCGGCGTGGGCCGCGTCAACCAGGGCACCATCAAGCCCGCGATGGACGTGGTCGTGATGGAAGGCGAGGACGGCAAGCAGGTCAAGGGCCGCATCAACCAGGTGCTGAAGTTCCACGGCCTGGACCGCGTGCAGGTGACCGAGGCCGGCCCCGGCGACATCGTGCTGGTCAACGGCATCGAGGACATCGGCATCGGCGTCACCATCACCGACCCGGTGGACCCGAAGCCGCTGCCCATGCTGAAGGTGGACGAGCCCACGCTGACGATGAACTTCTGCGTCAACACGTCGCCGCTGGCCGGCCGTGAAGGCAAGTACGTCACCAGCCGCCAGATCTGGGACCGCCTGCAGAAGGAACTGCAGAGCAACGTCGCGCTGCGCGTGTCCGAGACCGATGAGGACGGCGTGTTCGAGGTGATGGGCCGGGGCGAACTGCACCTGACCATCCTGCTGGAGAACATGCGCCGCGAGGGCTTCGAGCTGGCCGTGTCCAAGCCGCGCGTGGTGTTCCACGACGTGGAGGTGGACGGGCAGATCGAGAAGCACGAGCCGATCGAGATGGTCACGGCGGACGTGGAAGAGCAGCACCAGGGCGGCGTGATGCAGGCCCTGGGCGAGCGCAAGGGCGAGCTGGTGAACATGGAGCCGGACGGCCGCGGCCGCGTCCGCCTGGAGTACCGCATCCCCGCGCGCGGCCTGATCGGCTTCTCGAACGAGTTCCTGAACCTGACCCGCGGCTCGGGCCTGATCAGCAACATCTTCGACGGCTACGAGAAGCACCGCGGCGAGATCGGCGGCCGCAAGAACGGCGTGCTGATCTCCATGGACGACGGCGAGATCTTCACCTACGCGCTGGGCAAGCTGGACGATCGCGGTCGCATGTTCGTCAAGGCGAACGACCCGGTGTACGAGGGCATGATCGTGGGCATCCACAGCCGCGACAACGACCTGGTGGTCAACGCCACGCGCACCAAGCAGCTCACCAACTTCCGCGTCTCCGGCAAGGAAGACGCGATCAAGATCACCCCGCCGATCGACCTGACGCTGGAGTACGGCGTGGAGTTCATCGACGACGACGAGCTGGTGGAAATCACGCCCAAGAGCATCCGCGTGCGCAAGCGCTTCCTGAAGGAACATGACCGCAAGCGGGCCAGCCGCGGCTGATCGCGAGCAGGCCGTGCGCATCGGCGCCACCGCGCCGATGCCGCACGGCCGCGCCGCCATGGGCATGGTGGCGGTCACCCTCGCGTGGAGCATCGCGGGCGTGGTGACGCGGCGGCTGGAGGCCGCCGAGAGCTTCGAGGTGACGTTCTGGCGCAGCGCCTTCTGCTTCGCCTGCCTCGGGCTCGTGTTGACGTGGATGCGCGGGCCGCGGCTGTGGTCGGGCCTGCTGCGGTCGCCACGCCCCGTGTGGATCTCGGGCGCCTGCTGGGCAGTGATGTTCACCGCGTTCATGGTGGCGCTGACGCTCACGCGCGTGGCCAACGTGCTGGTGACGATGTCCATCGGCCCGCTGCTGACCGCGCTGTTCGCGCGCCTGTTCCTGCACCGGCGCCTGCCCGCGCGCACGTGGGCCGCCATCGCGGTGGCCGGCGTGGGCATCGCCTGGATGTTCGGCCGCAGCGTGCAGGCCGCCGACGCGCGCAGCCTGGGCGGCATGGCCGTGGCGCTGGCCGTGCCGCTGGCGGCGGCCATCAACTGGACGGTGCTGCACCATGCATCGGCCACATCGACGACGCCGGGGTCAGGCCTTGGGCCTGACCCTGTGCCTGAAGAGCCGTCCCACGACATGCTTCCCGCCGTCATGATCGGCGCCGCCATCTCGTCCCTGGTCACGCTGCCGCTCGCCTGGCCCCTGCACGCCACCACCCACGACCTGGGCCTGCTGGCGCTGCTGGGCATCGCGCAGCTGGGCCTGCCCTGCCTGCTGGTGGTGCGGCTGGCGCGCGAGTTGCCCTCGCACGAGATCTCGCTGCTGGGCCTGCTGGAGGTGATCTTCGGCGTGCTGTGGGCCTGGCTCTTCGCCGGCGAGGCCCCCGGCCCGACGGCCCTCACCGGCGGCGCGCTCGTGATCGGCGCGCTGGTGGCCAACGAACTGCTTTCCCTGCGCAAGGACGCTGCCCGATGACTGACGCCTCCCTCCCGACGCTTCCACCCGCGCAGGCCGACGCCCACGTGCTGGCCGAGGTGCGCCGCCATGTCGGGGTGCTCACGCTGAACCGGCCCGCGTCGCTCAACGCACTGTCGCTGTCGATGATCCGCGATCTCACCGGCACCCTCCTGGCCTGGCGCGACGACCCCGCCGTGTCGGCGATCGTGCTGCGCGCCAACGCACGCCCCGGCAAGGCGCCCGCCTTCTGCGCCGGCGGCGACATCCGCTGGTTCCACCAGGCCGCGCTGGCCGGCGACCCGCGGCTGGAGGACTTCTTCACCGAGGAGTACGCGCTCAACCACCTGATCCACGGCTTCCCCAAGCCGATCGTGGCGCTGATGGATGGCGTCACGATGGGCGGCGGCATGGGCATCAGCCAGGGCGCCGCGCTGCGCGTGGTCACGGAACACTCCAGGCTGGCCATGCCCGAGACGGCCATCGGCCTGTTCCCCGACGTGGGCGGCGGCTGGTTCCTGGCGCGCGCGCACGGCCACGTGGGCGAGTACCTGGCGCTCACCGGCCACGTGCTGGGCGCCGCCGACGCGCTGGCCGTGGGCTGGGCGGACCTGCACGTGCCGTCGTCTGACCTGGACGCGCTGGTCGACGCCCTGGTGGGCGCCGCCACCGCCGATCCGACGGGCGGCAAGCGCGCCGTGGACGCCGCCCGCGCGTTCGCCACCGATGCCGGCGTGGCCACCATCACCGACCGCTACGGCCTGGTGGACGCGGCCTTCGCGCAGGACACGGTGGCCGAGATCGTCGCCGCGCTGCGCGCCGCCACCGACCCGCTGGGCGAGCAGATCGCCGAGACGCTGCGGTCGCGATCGCCGCTGATGCTGCACGTGACGCTGCAGCAGATCCGCCGCGCCCGTTTGATGACGCTGGCCGACGACCTGCGCATGGAACGCGACCTGGTGCGCCACTGCTTCCACCAGCGCCCGGGCGCCGCCAGCGAGACGGTGGAGGGCATCCGCGCGCTGGCCGTGGACAAGGACCATGCGCCGCGGTGGAACCCGCCCCGGATCGAGGACGTGACGCCCGAGCAGGTGGACGCGTTCTTCGTGTCGCCGTGGCCGGCGTGGGCGCACCCGCTGAAGCATCTTTGAGACTTGGTGCCTGGCATTGCCTGTTTGCCTCCGCAGGAGGCGGGCAGGCGATGCCTGGCACCACACTTCAAGGAACTGGCTCACCCACTGAGCCACTGCCCGGCGAAGCTGGCGACATGCCCCACGCCATCTTCTCTCAACCCCTCGCCGACCAGCCCTGCCGCTGGTGCCACCACTACGACGGCATCGCCTGGGGCGAGCCCGACATGGCCTTCTGCGTGCGCGACCGCGCGCACGACGGGCGGCGCCGCGTGGCCGCGCGCGCGCACGAGGGCTGCGTGTTCTGGGAGCGGGAACCCGGCGCGGACGATGACTGGGGCGACGTCGCCGAGCGCCACCCGCGCCCTGGCGACGGTCCGTGGGGCGGCTCCCACACCATCGCGCTGCGGCTGGAGCGCGCGGCCCGGGCGCCCGTGCCGGTGGCCGTGTCGATGCACCGGTTGGCGGCCGCACCCCTGGAACACGCCACGGCATGAACCTCTCCGGGCGCGGCGACCGCCTACGCCCCGTCCGCCCGATCGCGCGCCACCATCGCCAGGTAGTGCGCCATCGGTGCTTGCGTCAGCGGCTTCACCATCGTCTGCACGCTCACCACGCGCCGCCCCATCTCGATGCCCTCGCGCCGCCGCACGGGCACGTAGCCCTGCGAGGCCCAGAAGCGTTCCGCCCGGGTGTTGCCCACCACGACACCCAGCCGCATCCAGTCCGCGCCGTTGTCACGGCTCCAGTCTTCCAACCCGCCGTACAGCGCCTGCGCATCGCCGTTGCCATGGCGGTCCGTGGCCACGATGAACGTGCCGATGTGGAACACGGTGTCCGCCAGCAGGTCGGTGATGACGTTGGCCATCGCGGCCAGCTCTCCGCGCTCGTCGGCGTAGCCAATCACCCACTTCTTCGTATGGTGCCAGCCTGCCGGCACCGGGCTGGTGATCTCGTCGACCGCGTCCGTCGGCTGGGCCACGTCGCCGGTCGTGGCCAGGAAGAGGGCGGGGTTGGCCTCGAAGAAGCGCTGCAGCCTCGGGGCTTCGGCGGTGGTGAGCTCGAGGGTGTGAATGCCGGGCAGCGGCGAGGAAGGCAACAGCGGGGGCAAGGTCCGGTCTCCAGGTCGTCAAGGCCGGGTTTTACAGCAGGACAGGGTCGGTCGACCGCCTCCACCCGGAGTCCCTGCGGGGCCGTGCGGCCGCATTTGAAGCGACAATCGCGGCATGATTTCCCAGCAAAATCAAGGAGTTGATCCCTGGCGCCTGTCCGCGGCCCCGATGATGGATTGTATCAGTGGCGGTCGAAAAATCATTTGAAAACAATGGCTTATCAACCCCCTGCTCGACATCGCGTTACCCCGTTGTCACCCCGAGCTGGAATCCTAACCTGCCATTTGATCGGACTCCCTCGCGGCCGCTGCACGACGTGTGTCGATGTACTTGGCGAGGTCTAGGATGTGCACACCCTTCGCGGTCTTCTGGCTGCGCGGATCTGTTCGGATCAGTGGAAGCCTGATCTCGCCCGAGGCGACATTTCGCACGAACTCGTCGTCGCTGAGATGAGGGAAATAATCGCGGACGATGGTGCTGACCGGGATAAGGACCTGCGAATCGTGACGCGCCATGAGGCAGAAGGAGGGTTGGGTCTGTGACTGAGGATAGGGTGATGGAAACGACCGCGGTCGCAGACCGCATCCTTGAGATCGTTCGAAGCGGAACGACGGCGGTCGGTCGCATGGCGGCGCATGAGGCTCTGCGCTCGTTCCAGCCATCCGAGCTCTTTGCGACGTTGTTCCCGATAAGCGTCCTTGCGCAGGGCGGGAAGGCCCCGGTGGCGCTCGCAGGCTGTGCATTGGAGGTCCTAAACCCTCCGTGTCCTCTGCCGCTGTCTGAAGCGATGGATCGATTGCTGACGGCATGGGATATCAGCCTCGAAGAAGTTGTCTTCTATCTGGCGAAGCAATTCGGCACAGAAAAAGTAGTGCAGCTATCAATGGAGCTCCAGACGCGAGCTGCGGAGGCAGAACAAAGCGCTCGATTGAGGGCAATCGCCTATTGGGCAGGCGTGTTCGAGTCCCGGCGGTCCGACGAGCAGGTGCAGATCGGTGCCATTGAACGGCTTCTCGCGCGCCCTATCGGCGCAGATCGCGGAAGCTGTGCGACCTTCGCTGATCTCACGGAATCGAATCTGCGGGACATCGGCCGCTTGGCGCACATGGGCGCCAAGCTCTACGCAATCCTCTACATCCGCCTGTTGATCAGGCGAGGGGCTACGCTGCGCAACGCAATGACGTTCCTCGATCGCGTCATCGTCAGCCGCGAGGTTGAGATGGCCGATTGGCTTGAAAACTACTTCCTTGCGGAGTGAGCGCGCTCGCTCGCGAACGCAGACCAATAGTCAGCAATGCATTCCGTAACCGTCAATGGCGATCGACCAGACTTCCGAGTCTTCATGACTCGTTGTTCGGTCCTGGCTGGAACGTTGACACAGAAGGAAACGCCATCCCGGTCAACAGCCGCAAGTGGACTGCCTTGTACATCGCAGACCGCACGGGGAAGGAGCCGCCGGTCACGATCGAAGCATGCGCCGAGGACCCTCGAGTCTTTCAAGTGGATTCGAAGTCGGCTCGCCTCGAGGAGTTGGCAGCGCTATACCTCTGCTTGCAGAGCGGCTCATCGTTGTGCAGCACGCGCGGCGTACTCGATGACAGGGGGCGACAATCGCTGCAGGTCAAGTACGCCGATGAACTTGCCCGAGCGGCTGCGACACGGTGGCATCGTTCATCCGATAGTGATCCTTATCCGCCTCTGAACTGATCGCGTTCGATTTTCCAAGGACGAATGCTTTCAATTCCGCACCGCGTCTACGCGGTCTCGCACGCATGGCGTACTGGGAGTTCGAGAAGTCGCTCCGAGAGGGCGACACGGAGCGCTGGTCACTCGACGCCACTGTATTTTCGATTGAATGAACACCGCGTTGCTAAAGCACTCGCTGGAGGTGCTTGCACAAGCCCGAGGTCCGACTCTCGAGCTTTGGCATGCCGTGGCCTCGTGGTCAGGGCTACGATGACTACGAATCGCCACCTCTGATTCATGCTGCATCCAGGGAATTGGGCGGGCAACCGTTCCTCTGCGGAGATGCTGAGAAGGTGGAGGCGTTTCTCACCTTTGCGCGCGGCATATCCGAACCGCGGATCATTGCCTGCTACAGCGCAATCTCCGCTTCTTGCTCCGGCGTCGTCCGATGTGCCTTATGGAAAAACTCTTGCAGGCGGGCGACGATCGTCGCTGGTTCAATATCAGCGCTTCAATCCTGGGTCCGCGGCGATGAGCATGTAGCTCGACAGCATCACCCTGAGCGCCCGGGCTTCATCCCGCACCTGGTCTGCCAAGTGAATCACCGGATAGAAGGCTTCCGGGTCATTAGTAGTTGGCCAGCCGTCTCCTTCACCCAACGATGCACAAGTCTGTGACGCTTGTCGGCATAGACACGAAGCCGGTCGTGCAAGTGAGCGTCAATCTGGCCCTTGGCGTCCAACTCATTGACCAACTGCGTCAATGGCTGCTTTAAGGCTGTTTCCGGAATTGAGGTATTTCGCTCGACGTAGCCGGGTACCGACGGAGCCTTGAACAAGACGTACATCGGTGCCATCACCAACTCGAACGCCTGCGCCTCGACCACTGCCATCCCGATTGCTGCGAAGGCGTCCTCCATAGCGCCAGCCCTCCCATTCAACCATCCAATTTTATTCATTTCACCCTCCGGTCCAATCGGTCTTGCGAATTGACATTTTGCGACACAGCCACGTTATTGACGATGACTGTGTGATATTCCTTATCCCTGTTCAATACATCGGCGCTCAAAATTGCAATGCAGCCCCTATCGCGAACGGCCTCTGGCAATTGCCTCGTGTCGCATTGCCATTTATGAAATTCATAAACGTTGAACTTGCTGTCGTCATCTTCGCCGCATCCTGACGTGTACGTCTGAACATTCCTCATTTCACGCAAATACGCTTCACGGTCGGGCGCGTCGTTAAGTCGCAGGTGATATTTTTCCGGCGTCGCCACTCGCGGGTATGGCGGCTGGATTGCAGGAGAATAGCCTTCTTTAACAACGACAAGTTCTGGGTACGGATCGGAAAACAGCTTGCTCGATGAATACTTCGGCAACTCAAAGCCTCCATCCCGATTGGAGCGCGTGACGTCGACATGCCGGCATAACGTCGACGCTGTGACCACACCACCCTCTTGCTTCCATAAAGCAATGACCCACGCGCCCGCGACGGGCGCGCCGCGTTGATCGCTTACCCGGCCGGCGAGCCCCTGCGACATCGCGCAACCCGTCAACCAAATCGATAGTGACGCAAATATCAGTCGTTTCATAACTAGCCTCACATTCCGTCGGTTCGCCAAATTATTTCCGCAGCCTTAGTGATATTCACGTAAGCGGCGCTGAGAGAGCTTGCTGGATCCCTTTTGACCAGCAGGAATTGCCCCGCGCTGTATAGATACGTCGAGTCCCGAGAGCTTTCCGCATTGTTCTGGGAAGTGCTTCATCTCCCCCGACGCCGCGCGGCGAATGGCTCCTGCAACGCCCGAGCTCGCGGAGTTTAGCCCAGCATCCAGAGCGTCGGAGTTTATGCGCGACATAATAATATATAATGCGGATTAGCGTTGGTTAGAGCCTGACTCGACTTCGGCACAGGTTCGACCTGAACACTGTCGGTGCTCCGGTCGCGGCGCCAGGGGGCGGAGTGCAAGTCCGTGGGAAACTTTCGCTTCGGATTCAACCAGACAAGTGGGTTAGTCGATCAAGGCATGGGAAGGCACAGGGCGCGGGATGAGTGATATTGCAGCAAGCGGAAAGGTCTCGCTTTCAGGCGACGGAAGGCTTTACCACAACCCTTGGCGTCTGTCAATAGCGCCCATGATGGACTGGACCGACCGCCACTGCCGCCATCTGCACCGCCTCATCACCCGCGGCACGCGCCTGTACACCGAGATGGTCACCACCGGCGCGCTGATCCACGGCGACCGGCCGCGCCATCTGGACTTCGGCTCCGCGGAGCACCCGGTGGCCCTGCAGCTGGGTGGCAGCGAACCCGCCGACCTGGCCACCTGCGCCAGGCTGGCACAGGACTGGGGCTACGACGAGGTCAACCTCAACTGCGGCTGCCCCAGCGAGCGCGTGCAGCGCGGCGCGTTCGGCGCCTGCCTGATGAACGAGGCCGCGCTGGTGCGCGACGGCGTGAAGGCGATGCGCGACGCGTGCACGCTGCCGGTCACGGTGAAGCACCGCATCGGCATCGACCAGGAGGAGCGCTACGAGTTCGTGCGCGATTTCGTGGGCACGGTGGCGGAGGCCGGTTGCACGGTGTTCATCGTGCACGCGCGCAATGCGTGGCTGAAGGGCCTGAGCCCGAAGGAGAACCGCGAGGTGCCGCCGCTGCGCTACGACGTGGCGTACCAGCTCAAGCGCGACTTCCCCGGCTTCACGATCGTGGTGAACGGCGGTATCACCACCGACGACGAGATCGCGACGCACCTGCAGCATGTCGACGGCGTGATGGTGGGCCGCGAGGCCTACCACAACCCCTGGTCGATGGCGGGCTGGGACGCGCGCTTCCTGGGCCTGCCCGACCGCGGCTTGACGCGCGAAGTGGTGGAGGCCGAGATGGTCGAGTACCTGGCCGCGCTGCAGGCCACGGGCACGCCCTGGTCGCAGGCGTCGCGCCACATGCTGGGCCTGTGGAACGGCGTGGCCGGCGCGCGCCGCTGGCGGCAGGTGTGGTCGGACCATCGGCTGAAGGGCTTGGCGCCGCAGGAGGTCTCGCGGCTGGCGCATGCGGGCGCCCCCGAGCGGCAGGCGGCCTGAGCGAGCCCGGGCGCGCGGGCTCGCGACACCAACGGTCACAACGCCGCTGAGCCCGCTCATCGGGATCGGGTCCGCCGCGGACCAGAATCCGGCCCTGCCCGAGAACCTTGCAGGAGCCTGTCGCTTGCGTCGCATCCCCGTTCCCCGTCTTTCGCTCGCGGCTGCCGCCGCGCCCTCCCTGCTGGCCGCGATCCTGGCCGGCTGCGCGTCCACGCCCCAACCCACGCCGGTGGCGCCGCAGGCCCCGGCCCAGCACGGCCCCGCCGACTGCGCCCCCGCGCAGTTGGTGGGCCAGCTGGAGGCCCAGCGCACGCGCCTGTTCGCCGCGATGGAGACCGGCGACCGCAAGGTGCTGGACGAGCTGTTGACCGATCGCTTCGTGTTCGTCCACGCCTCGGGCGCGTCGGAATCGCGCCAGGCCTTCATCGACCATGCCGCGCGCAACGCGCAGGGCGCGGGCGCGCACGCGGGCCACGCCATCGAGTTCCTGGAGGACGACGTGCGCCTGCATCCGGGCGGCGGGGCCGACGCCACCGTCACCTGGACCAGCCGCTCCGTCACGCACCCGAAGGGCGAGGCCGCGCTGGTGTTCCGTGCCACCGACGTGCTCGTGGAGCAGGGCGGCCGCTGGCGCTGGGTCTCCATCCATTCCACGAAGGTGGAGGGCGAGAAGGCGGGTCCGCTGGCCGGTCCGCCGCAGGGCTGCGCGATGAAGCCCCCGGCCTCGGCGTCGCACGGATGATCGAGGGGCAGGTCGGCACACCCCTTGCCGCCCCCGCCCACCACCGGCACTTGCCGGCAACAGGAGCCCGCATGACCTCGCCGTCGCGTCCCCTCCAGCGCCGATCCGACCGGACCCCGCGCACCTATGTCGAGACCGCGCCCGGCGCCACGCCGGCCGCTGGCGGCGACGGCGCTGGCAGCAAGCCGCAGGCGCGTCCCACGGCCGAGCCGGCGGCCGCGAAGCCGCGGCCGGCGGGCGACGCCCAGCGCTGACCGTCAGACGTACCGCGCCAGCTCCCACGCGGACACGTGCCGCGCGTACCCCAGCCACTCGTCGCGCTTCAGCCGCTGGAACTCGGCCGCCAGCGACGGCCCCAGCGCGCCCGACACCACCTCGTCGGCCGCCAGGGCGTCCAGGGCCTGCTCCAGGGATTGCGGCAGCAGCGGGATGCCGCGCGCGCGGATCTCGGCCAGCGGCAGGTCGAACAGGTCGTCGGTGCAGGCCGGGCCCGGGTCCAGCGCGCGGTCGATGCCGTCCAGGCCCGCCGCGATCACGCCCGCCAGCGCCAGGTACGGGTTGGCGGCCGCGTCCGGCAGCCGCCATTCGAAGCGGCCGGGCAGCGTGCGGACCGTGGCCGTGCGATTGTTGGGGCCGTGCGCCACGTAGGCGGGCGCCCAGGTGGTGCCTGAGAGCGATTCGCCCACCACCAGCCGTTTGTACGAATTGACGGTGGGCGCGGCCAGCGCGCACAGGGCGGCGCTGTGGGCCAGCACGCCCGCGATGAAGTGCCGGGCCAGCGCAGGCATCGCCCCATCGCCCGGCGCGCGCGCGTCCCGCGCGTCCCGCGCGTCGAACAAGCACCCTTCCGCATCCCACAGCGACAGGTGGAAGTGCAGGCCGCTGCCGGGTTGGTCGGCGAACGGCTTGGGCATCATCGAGAACACCGCGCCCTCGCGTTCCGCCAGCGTGTGCGCCGCCAGCTTGAACAGCGTGACGTTGTCGGCGCTGGCCAGCGCGTCCGCGTGCGCGAAGTTCACCTCGTACTGGCCGTGCGCGTCCTCGTGGTCGGTCTGCTGCACGTGCAGGCCGGCCGCCTCCAGCGCCTCGCGCAGCGCGTGCAGGAAGCGGTGCTGGCGGGGCAGGCTCCTCAGGTCGTAGGACGGCTTGTCGAGGCGGTCTTGGTCGTCGAACGGCACCCAGCCGCCGGCGGGGTCGCGCTTGAGCAGGAAGAACTCGGGCTCGATGCCGGCCTGCAGCGTCCAGCCGCGCGCGGCCAGCCGCGCGGTGGCCCGGCGCAGGACCTGGCGCGGGCAGCCGTCGAAGGGCAGGCCGTCCACGAAGCCGTCGCAGGCCACGCGCGCGATGCCCGGCATCCAGGGCAGCGCGCGCAGCGTGGCCAGGTCGGCGCGGGCGTAGTACTCGCTGCGCGGACCGGTGCGCGGCAGGCCGGTGCCGCGGATGGACGGGCCGGCGAAGCCGGCGCCCATGCCCACCAGCGTGCGCAGCTGGTGCAGCGGCACCCACTTGCCCTTGGGCGTGCCGTCCACGTCCACGAACTGCGCCAGCAGCGTGTGGACGCCGTCGGCCTGCAGACGGGCCTCGACGGCGGCCAGGTCGGGGAGAATGTCGTCGGATGGCGTCATGGGTGCGTCGGGGGGCCAGCCAGAACGCGCGGGCCGCGTCCAGGAGTTGCGTCAGTGCGCCGGGTCACCCGGCGACCGCGGCAGCAGCCGGTCCACCGCGGCGATGGCCAGCGCGGACACCAGGAACGTGAGGTGGATGCCGGTCTGCGCCACCAGCGTCTTCGTGCTGTGGGCGTCCGCGTTGATGAAGGTGCGCAGCAGGTGGATGGAGCTGATGCCGATGATGGCCGTGGCCAGCTTCACCTTCAGCACGGACGCGTTGACGTGGCTGAGCCACTCGGGCTGGTCGGGGTGGCCTTCCAGGCTCATGCGCGACACGAAGGTCTCGTAGCCGCCGATGATCACCATGATCAGCAGGTTGCTGATCATGACCACGTCGATCAACCCGAGCACCACCAGCATGATGGTGGTCTCGTTCAACCGGGTGGCGATGGGTGGCCCGCCGGCCAGCGCCGGCGGCGTGATGGCCTCGATCATCTCGTGCAATGCCGCCTCGCTGCCGAACGCCGCCTGCAGCAGGTGGACGAGCTCCACCCAGAAATGCCAGACGTACACGGCCTGCGCGAGGATCAGGCCGAGGTACAGCGGCAGCTGGAGCCAGCGGCTGGCGAACACCAGCGCGGGCAATGGGCGCAGGCGTGCGCCGGTGGGGGTAGGAGAGTCGCTCATCGGAAGGGGATGTTTGGCTGGCCGCAGGCCCACCCAAGGGCCATGCGCGGAGCTGGCTCTGCCAGTCCGCTGCATGAGCCCCCACGGGGGGCAGCGACCGGAGGGAGCGTGGGGGTCGTCAATCCAGCCGGATCCAGGTCGTCTTCAGCTCGGTGTACTTCTCCAGCGCATGCAGCGACTTGTCGCGCCCGTTGCCGCTCTGCTTGTAGCCGCCGAACGGCACGGTGATGTCGTCCTCGTCGTACGAGTTGACGTGCACCGTGCCGGCGCGCAGGGCGCGCGCCACGCGATGCGCGCGGTTGATGTCGTGGCTCCACACGCTGGCCTGCAGGCCGTACGCCGAGCCGTTGGCCAGCGCCACGGCCTCGGCCTCGTCCTTGAAGCGGATGACCGACATCACGGGGCCGAAGATCTCCTCGCGGGCGATCTTCATGTCGTTCGTGACGCGGTCGAACACGGTGGGTTCCACGTACCAGCCGCCGCTCTCCGCGCGCGCCCGCGTGCCGCCCGCGACGCACTTCGCGCCCTCGGCGTTGCCGGCATCGATGTAGCCCAGCACGGTCTTCATCTGGCCTTCGTCCACCAGCGCGCCCATCTCGGTGGACGCGTCCAGCGGGTCCGCCGGGCGGTACTTGGGTGCCTCCGCGGCCACGATGCGCACGAACTCGTCGGCCACGTCCTGGTGCACCAGCACGCGCGAGGGCGCGTTGCACGACTCGCCCTGGTTGAAGAACATCGAGCCCGCCACCGTCTGCGCGGCGCGCGTGATGTCGTTGAAATCGGGGAACACGACGAACGCCGACTTGCCGCCCAGCTCGTTGAACACGCGCTTGAGGTTGCTCTTGCCGGCGTAGTCCAGCATGGCGCGTCCCACGCGCGTGGAGCCGGTGAAGCCGATGGCGTCGACGTCCATGTGCAGCGCCAGCGCCTCGCCCGCCTCGTGGCCGTAGCCCGGCACCACGTTGAACACGCCGGGCGGCAGGCCGGCCTCCAGCGCCAGCTCCGCCAAGCGCAGCGCCGTGTACGGGCTCTTCTCGGACGGCTTCAGCACGATGGAGTTGCCGGTGGCGAGCGCCGGGCCCAGCTTCCAGGACGCCATGATCATCGGGTAGTTCCAGGGCACCACCACGCCGATCACGCCCATGGGCTCGCGCGTGACCAGGGCCAGCGCGTTGCGGCCGGTGGGGGCGACCTCGTCGTAGACCTTGTCGATGGCCTCCGCGTACCAGGCGATGCAGCGCGCGGCCGCGGGCACGTCCACGGCCAGCGAGTAACGGATGGGCTTGCCCATGTCGATGGTCTCGAGCAGTGCCAGTTCTTCCCGCGCGCCGAGGATCTTCTCGGAGAAGCGCTGCAGGATCTTCTTTCGCTGCGCCGGGGCCAGGCCCGACCAGCGGCCGTCCTCGAACGCGGCGCGCGCGGCCTTCACGGCGGCGTCGATGTCCTCGGCGCGGCCGCGGGCCACCGGGCCCAGCAGGCGGGCATCCACCGGGGAGTGCTTGGCGAAGGTCTCGCCACTGGCCGTGTGGCGGCGCTCGCCGCCGATGAACATGCGGCCGTCGGCCTTCAATGCGGTGGCGCGTTCCTGCCAGGAGAGGGTGGGGGTGGTCATGTCGGTTTCCTTGTCGTGTCGCGGGTCTGGCATCGTGCCCGGGGCCGGGCGCAGGCATCGCGCCCCGCGCCCGGAGGGCGCAAAGCGCAATGCCAGACCCCTCAGCCTGATGATCAGAAGCTCATCACCACCGAGGCGCCGAGCAGGTGGTTGTTCTTGCGGAAGAGGTTGTTGTCGGTGTCGTAGAACACGGGCCGGCTGGCCCAGTCGAAGCGGTACTCGGCCTTCAGGGTGGTGTTCTGCGTGAGCAGGTAGTTGAAGCCCAGCGCCAGCGCCGCGCGGTTGGCGCCCTTGCAGTTGGTGCCGCTGTCGCCCACCACGCAATCGGGCGAGGCGCCGATGCCGTTCAGGTAGTCGCCGTTGGTGCCTTCGCCGTCATAGTAGGCCGTGTAGCCCAGCAGGCCGCCGCCGTTCTTGTCGTTCTTGATGAAGTCGGCGCGGCCCACCATCTCCAGCCGCGGGTCCAGCTTGTAGGCGGCCAGCCCCGACAGGCCCAGCCACTGCGCGTCCTGCAGGTTGCCGTTCACGTCGGGCAGGATGGCGGCGTCCCGCTGGTGGCCGTAGCCCACCTGGCCCTGCAGGGTCAGGTCGCCGCGGATGAAGTAGGCGTCGGCCTCGACCAGGTCGAGGTGCGTCGCGGTGCCGGTGTTGAAGTTCGCGTAGTTGCCCTCCACGCCCGCGAAGCCGAAGCCGGAGAACTCGCCCTTGGAGTAGTCCACGCGCAGCGCCAGCACCGGGGCCACGCGGTTGTCCTGGTGCTTGAACGTGTTCATGTTGGCCACCACGCCCTTCACGTCCCACTTGCCGCGGATGATCTCCATGCCCATCCCCGTGTAGGTCGTGGGCTCCGTGAAGTCGAGCAGCAGGCCGCGCGTGACCAGCTTGGTGGTGGTGGGCTGCGTGTACTCGTAGCCGGACCAGTCGGGGATCTGGCCGCCGATGAAGCGCGTCTGCAGGTCGCCCAGCGGGATCGAGAACGAGGCCTCGTGCACGATGGAGCCGCTGGTGGGGTCGGCGATGCTGCCGGCGCCGCGATTGGGCATCAGGGTGACGTGGATCTTGCTGCCGCCTTCCAGCTCCTTCTGGAAGTCGAGCGCCAGCGTGCCGAAGTAGCCGTCGTCGTACGAGTAGCCGTTCTCGTTGACGGGGCTCAGGAACTGGAAGCCCGCGCGGCGGCGATCGCGGTTGTAGATGAACGTCGGGTCCATGAAGCCGCTGAACTTCAGGTTCTTGAACCCGTTGGACTCGGTGGCGTCCTCCATGCCCTCCGTCTTCACCACCAGGCGGTTGAAGTCGGCGGCCTGCTCGGGCGTCATGCCCCATTGCGCGGGCTGGCCGTCGGCCGGCGGCGCGGGCACCGCCTGCAGCTTCTTCTCCAGCTCGTCCACCCGGGCGCGCAGCGCGCGCAGCTCCTTCAGCAGGTCCTCGTTGCTCTGCGCGAAGGCGGCCGAGGGCAGGGCGGCGAACGCCAGCAGGACGGCGGCGGCCAGGCGCGCCGGGCGGGCGTGGACGGGGCGTTGCGGGCTCGTGCGGGTCGTCGGGGTCGTCGTCATGGGCGGTGTCTCCAGGGTCGACTGAAAAGGGTGGATCGGTCGTGCTTGCGTGTGTGTTCTGGGGGTGACGGCCAAGGCCGTCATTCGTCGTCTTGCTGCGCTTCGCTGATCTCGGCGGCGCGCCGTCGCTCGTTGCGGGCCACCCAGAGGCTGGCCAGCGTCACCATGGTGGCCACGGTGAGGATGATCACGGTGGCCACCGCGTTGACGCTGGGGTTCAGGCCCAGGCGCGCGCGCGAGAAGATCACCAGCGGCATCGTGGTGGCGCCGGGGCCGCTCAGGAAGGCCGAGACCACCACGTCGTCCAGCGACAGGCTGAACGTGAGCAGCCAGGCCGACACCAGCGCCTGCGAGATCATCGGCAGCGTGACCAGGCGGAAGACCTGGAACGGGCGCGCGCCCAGGTCCATGGCCGCCTCTTCCAGCGACGGGTTCAGGTCCTGCAGGCGCGACTGCACCACCACGGCCGCGTACGACATGCCGATCATCAGGTGGCCCAGCCAGATGGTGAACAGGCCGCGCTCAGGGAACCCCACCGCGCGCTGGATGGCCACCATCATCAGCAGCAGAGACAGGCCCTGGATCACCTCGGGCATCACCAGCGGCGCGTTGACCATGCCGCCGAAGAACGTGCGCCCGCGGAAGCGCCGGTACTTCACCAGCGTGAAGCCGGCGAACGTGCCCAGCACCACCGACGCGCAGGCCGACAGGAAGGCGATCTTCAGCGACAGCCACAGGCCCGAGATGATCTCGGTGTCGCCGGCCAGCTTGCGATACCAGTCCAGCGAGAAGCCGCCCCAGACGGTGGGCAGCGGCGACGCGTTGAACGAGAAGATGACCAGCGAGGCCATCGGCAGGTAGAGGAACAGGAACGTGGCCACGAGCCACCACAGGCCGAAGCCGCGGGCGAAGGCCGGGCCGAACCAGGCGCGGTTGGGCGAGCGCGCGGGCGCGCGCACGGCGGCCGCGACGTCGGGAGGCAGGGGGGCCGCCGTCACTTGCGCTTCTCCTGCGCCTCGGCCTGGTACTTGTTGAACAGGGCCAGCGGCACCACGATCAGCAGCACCAGGATGACGGCCACGGCGGAGGCCATCGGCGGGTCGTTGTTGCTGAAGTACTCGTCCCAGATGACGCGGCCGATCATCAGCGTCTGCGGGCCGCCCAGCAGCTCGGGCGTCACGTACTCGCCCACGCACGGGATGAACACGAGCATCGAGCCCGCGATGATGCCGGCCTTGGACAGGGGCACCGTGATGCGCCAGAACGCGTTCCACGGCGTGGCGCCCAGGTCGGCCGCCGCCTCCAGCAGGCGCAGGTCCATCTTGGCCAGGTTGGAGTACAGCGGCAGCACCATGAACGGCAGGTACGTGTACGTCATGCCGATCACCAGCGAGAACGAGGTGTGCATCAGCTTGCCCGGCGCCTCGATCACGCCCATGGCCAGCAGCACCTGGTCCAGGTGCAGTCCGATGATCAGGTTGGCCACCCAGCCGCCTTCGTCGAGCAAGCCCTTCCACGCATACACCCGCAGCAGGAACGACGTCCAGAACGGCAGCATCACCATCATCAGCAGCATCGCCTGGCGCGACGGCTTGGCGCGCGCCATGAAGTAGGCGAACGGGTAGCCGATCAGCAGGCAGCACAGCGTGGTGACCGCGGCGTACTTCAGGCTGGACAGGTAGGCCGTGTAGTACAGGCCGTCGGTGGCGATGAACGTGAAGTTGGCATACTTGGCGGCGAGGGTGACGACCCCGTCGGAGACGTGCAGCACGTCCTCCACGGTGATGTCGCCCATCTTCGAGATGGAGTACTTGAAGACGATCAGGAACGGCGCGAGGAAGAACAGCAGCAGCCACCCGAAGGGGATGCCGATGACGGTGCGGCGGCCGAGCGAGCCGCTGGCGGCGCGCCGGGTCATTGGGTGAGCACCACGGCGGACGAGCGCGACCAGGCCGCCCACACCGCGTCGCCCCAGGTGAAGCGGTCGTCGCGGTGGCGCACGGTGTTGGCCTCGCTCACCGACAGCATCATCCCGGTGGACAGGCGCACGCGGAACACGGTGAAGCTGCCGAAGTAGCTCATCTCCTCCACGGTGCCGGCCACGCAGTTGAACTCGTCCGCCGGCTTGTCGCGCTGCAGCGTGATCTTCTCGGGACGCAGCGCCACGGTGGCGGGCATGCCCAGCGTGCCAGTGATGCCGTGGCCCACATAGTGGCGGCACTCGGGCGTGTCGATGACGACGTGGTCGGGCTCGTCCACCGACACCGTGCCGTCCATCAGGTTGACGTTGCCAATGAAGTCGGCCACGAAGCGCGTGGCCGGGGCCTCGTAGATGTCGCTGGGGGTGCCCACCTGCAGGAACCGGCCCTCGCTCATCACGGCGATGCGCGAGGCCATGGTCATGGCCTCTTCCTGGTCGTGCGTCACCATCACGCAGGTGACGCCCACCTGCTCGATGATGTTGACCAGCTCGATCTGGGTCTGCTCGCGCAGCTTCTTGTCCAGCGCGCCCAGCGGCTCGTCCAGCAGCAGCATCTGCGGCTGCTTGGCCAGCGACCGCGCCAGCGCCACGCGCTGCTGCTGGCCGCCCGACAGCTGGTGGGGCTTGCGCTTGGCGAACTTGCCCAGCTGCACCAGCTTCAGCATGGCCTCCACGCGCGCGGCCACCTGGTCCTGGGGCAGGCCGTCGCGGCGCAGGCCGAAGGCGATGTTGTCCCACACGGTGAGGTGCGGGAACAGCGCGTACGACTGGAACATCATGTTCAGCGGCCGCTCGTACGGCGGCAGGCCCGCCAGGTCCTGGCCGTTGAGGATGATCTGGCCGGACGTGGGCGTCTCGAAGCCCGCCAGCATGCGCAGCAGGGTGGTCTTGCCGCAGCCGCTGGAGCCCAGCAGCGCGAAGATCTCGCCCTGCGCGATGTCCAGGCTGACGTGGTTGACGGCCTTGTAGCCGCTGAAATCCTTCACCACGTCCCGGATCTGCAGGAACTTCGGGTTGGCGGCCGGGGCGGCCGCCGGATGGGCTGCAGCCGTGGCGCTGCTCGACGGGTTCATGGGCTCAGAGACCCGTCTTGAACGAGATGTAGGCGCGGTTCTGCAGGCGCCGGATCTCGTTGTTCAACGCGTCCGCGGTGCCCTGCATCTTGGCCAGGTCGGCGGGCGACAGGAACACGGTGGGGTTGTTGGCCACCTCGGGCTGGATGAACTTCTTCGATTCCTTGTTCGGGTTGGCGTAGAACACCTTGTTGGTGAGCGCGGCGTCCACTTCGGGGCGCAGGATGTAGTTGATGAACTTGTGGGCGTTGTTCGGGTGCGCGGCGTCCTTCGGGATGGCCATCACGTCGAAGAACAGCAGGCCGCCGATCTTGGGCAGCAGCGCCTCGATCTTCTGCCCGGTGTGGCTCTCGATCGCGCGCTGGCGGGCGATGTTGATGTCGCCGGACCAGCCGAGCGCCAGGCAGATGGAGCCGTTGGCCATGTCGTTGATGTAGCCGGACGAGCTGAAGAGCGTGACGTACGGGCGCACCTTCTTGAGCATGTCCAGCGCGCCCTGGTAGTCCGCCGAGTTGGTCGAGACGCGGGGCTTGCCCTGGTAGTGCAGGGCAGCAGGGATCACCTCGTCGCCCGAGTCCAGGAACGACACACCGCACGACTTCAGCTTGGACATGTACTCCGGCTTGAACACCAGGTCCCACACGTTGTCCGGCAGCGGCTGGCCGCCCAGGGCCGCCTTCACCTTGTCGACGTTGATGCCCACGGTGGTGTAGCCCCACAGCCAGTCCACCAGGAACTGGTTGCCCGGGTCGATCTTGGCCAGCTGCGCGGCCACCGCCGGGTCCACGTTCTTCAGGTTGGGCAGCTGCGACTTGTCCAGCTTGCGCAGCAGGTCGCCCTGGATCTGCATGCGCGCCCAGTTGGAGGAGGGCACCACGATGTCGTAGCCCGTCTTGCCCGCCACCAGCTTGGCGTGCAGGATCTCGTTCGAGTCGAAGTTGTCGTAGCGGACCTTGATGCCCGTCTCCTTCTCGAAGTTGGCGATCGTGTCGTCGCCGATGTAGTCAGACCAGTTGTAGATGTTCAGCACCTTCTCCTCCTCCTGCGCCTGCGCGCCCAGCGGCACGGTGGCGAGGAGCAGCGCGCCGAAGGCGGCCAGGACGAACTTCCCGAGGACGGATTGCGGATTCATCGAAAACCTCCGGTGGCAGAAGGAGAGGGAGCTTGCGGACACGTGTTGTCTGGGCCGGGGCTTGCGATCCCGGCGCGGGGCGAGAGGGGCCGAAATTTTACGGGGCGCGTCAGGACATCCAGCCCGCCGCGGTCACCTGTTCCAGGGTGAGGTCCAGCGCCTTGCGCGCCAGCCCCACCAGCTCGTCGATCTGGGCGCGCGTGATCACCAGCGGCGGCGCGATGATCATCCGGTCCCCCACCGCCCGCATGATCAGCCCGTTGCCGAAGCAGTGCGCACGGCAGGCCATGCCGATGTCGTGCGCGTCGTCGAAGCTGACATCGCGCGCCTTGTCCTTCACCAGCCGGATGGCGCCCATCAGGCCGCAGGTCTCGGCCTCGGCCACCAGCGGGTGATCGCGCAGCGCGCCGAACTTCTCAGCAAGATACGGGCCGACGTCGTCGCGCACGTGCTCCACCAGCTTCAGGCGCTGCATCAGGCGGATGTTGGCCAGCGCCACGGCGCAGGCCACCGGGTGGCCGGAGTAGGTGTAGCCGTGGTTGAAATCGCCGCCCTGCTCGATCAGCGCCTTGGCCACGCGGTCGCCCACCATCACGCCGCCCAGCGGCACGTAGCCGGAGGTGACGCCCTTGGCGAAGGTGATCAGGTCGGGCCGGAAGCCCATCGTCTCGCAGCCGAACCACTGGCCGGTGCGCCCGAAGCCGCAGATCACCTCGTCGCTCACCAGCAGGATGCCGTGCCTGTCGCAGATGCGCTGGATCTCGGGCCAGTAGGTGCGCGGCGGGATGATGACGCCGCCCGCGCCCTGCACCGGCTCGCCGATGAACGCGGCCACCTTGTCGGCGCCCACCTCGAGGATCTTCTGCTCCAGCCAGCGCGCGGCCACGAGGCCGAACTCGTCGCGGTCCATCCCCTTGCCGTTGGCGTGCTGGTAGGGCTGCTCGATGTGCGTGATGTCGGGGATCGGCAGGCCGCCCTGCGCGTGCATGCCGCTCATGCCGCCCAGCGATGCGCCGGCCATCGTGGAGCCGTGGTAGCCGTTGACGCGGCCGATGATCACCTTGCGCTGGGGCTGGCCCTGCAGGTCCCAGTAGCGGCGCACCATGCGCACCACCGTGTCGTTGCTCTCCGAGCCGGAGGACGAAAAGAACACGTGCTGGAAGTTCGGCGGCGTCACCTGCGACAGCAGCTCGGCCAGCTCGATCGCGGGCGTGGTGGCCGTCTGGAAGAAGGCGTTGTAGAAGGGCAGCTGCCGCAGCTGCTCGGTGGCCGCCTGCACCAGCGCCTCCTGCCCGTAGCCCACGTTCACGCACCACAGGCCAGACATGGCGTCGAGGATCTTGTGCCCCTCGCTGTCCCACAGGTAGATGCCTTCGGCGCGCTCGATGATGCGCGAGCCCTTGGCGGCCAGCGACTTGAAGTCGGTGAAGGGGTGCAGGAAGTGGGCCGAGTCGGCGGCCTGCAGGTCCTGGGTGCTGCGCTTGGGCGCGCGGTCGGTGGTCGTGTTCATTGGTCTTGTCTCCGGGGGGTTCTTGGCGTGTTCAAACGTGAAGAAGCAGGTGTTCGCGCTCCCACGGCGAGATGACCTTCATGAACTCGGCGTACTCGATCTCCTTCACCTCGGTGTAGACCGTGATGAACGAGGCGCCCAGGATGTCGGCCAGGTCCTTCTCGTCGCGCAGCAGCTGCAGCGCCTCGCCCAGGCTGCGGGGCAGCTGGTATTCGCCCAGGTAGGCGTCGCCCTTGCACTCGGGCGTGGGCTCGATGCGGTTCTTGATGCCCAGGTAGCCGCAGGCGAGCGTGGCGGCCAGCGCGGCGTAGGGGTTGGCATCGGCGCCGATCACGCGGTTCTCGATGCGACGCGCCTGCGCGCTGGCCACGGGCGAGCGGATGCCCACCGTGCGGTTGTCCGTGCCCCACTGGATGTTGATGGGCGCCGCGGTGTGGCGCGCCAGCCGGCGGTAGGAGTTGACGTAGGGCGCGAACAGGGCCATGGCCGCCGGCACGTAGCGCTGCAGGCCGCCGATGTACCAGAAGAACTCCTGGCTGGGCGAGCCGTCCTCGTTGCTGAACAGGTTGCGCCCCGTCTTCGAGTTGATGACGCTCTGGTGCACGTGCATCGCGCTGCCCGGCTCGCCCGCGATGGGCTTGGCCATGAAGGTGGCGAACATGTCGTGGCGCAGCGCCGCCTCGCGCACGGTGCGCTTGAAGAAGAACACTTCATCCGCCAGCTGCAGCGGCTTGTCGTGGAAGAAGTTGATCTCCATCTGCCCCGCGCCGATCTCGTGGATCAGCGTGTCGACGTTCAGCTCCTGCTTCTCGCAGTACGCGTAGACGTCCTCGAACAGCGGGTCGAACTCGTTCACCGCGTCGATGGAGTAGGCCTGGCGCGAGGTCTCGCTGCGCCCGCTGCGGCCCACCGGCGGCTTCAGCGGCATGTCGGGGTCGGTGTTGCGGGCCACCAGGTAGAACTCCACCTCGGGCGCCACGATGGGCTCCCAGCCTTCGGCCGCGTACAGGTCGCACACGCGTCGCAGCACCGAGCGCGGGGCGTACGGGATCAGGTTGCCCTGCGGGTCGTAGCAGTCGTGCAGCACCTGCGCCGTGGGGTCGGTGGCCCAGGGCACGATGCGCACCGTGGTGGGATCCGGCCGCAGGTGCATGTCGCGGTCGGTGGGCGTGATGACGTCGTAGTACGGGCCTTCCTCGGGGAATTCGCCCGTGACGCCCATCGCCACGATGGCCTCGGGCAGCCGCATGCCGCGGTCCTCGGTGAACTTCTCGCGCGGCAGGATCTTGCCGCGGGCCACGCCCGTCAGGTCCGGCACCAGGCATTCGATCTCGGTGACGCGGTTCTGGTTGAGCCACTGCTCCATGTCGGCGAAGGTGTACTGCTGCCGGGGGGTCTTGGTAGTCATGGGATCTTTCGTTCGTCGCACCGTGCGCGGCGGCCACGCCTTCGACGAGGGCCGCGCGCTGCTTCATGAGGTCCTCGCGCATCGCCTGGAAGGCGACGCGGCGCTCACGGGTGCGGGCCGCGCCGCCCTTCGCTGTAGCGGCGGCAGGCTTCGCCGAACGCCTCGATCATGGCCATCGACACGGGGTTGTCCGCGGCCTTCCATTCCGGGTGCCACTGCACGCACAGGTTGAAGCCCGGCGCACTGGGTTGCGAGAAGGCCTCGATCACGCCGTCGGGCGCGCGCGACTCCACGCGCAGACCGGGCGCGAGGCGGTTGACGGCCTGGCCGTGCACCGAGTTGACCTGGAAGCGCGTGCGCCCCACCAGGCGCGCCAGCAGGCCGTCGGGCTCGGCGATCACGTCGTGCGCGGCGCCATAGGTGACGTCGGCCGGGACGTTCTCGGGCCCGCGGTGGTCCTGGTGGCCGGGCAGCTGGTGCACGGCCTGGTGCAGCGAGCCGCCCAGGGCCACGTTGGCCTCCTGCGTGCCGCGGCAGATGGTGAACAGCGGGATGCCGCGCTCCAGCGCGCGCGGGATCAGCGGCAGCGTCCAGGCGTCGCGCACGGGGTCGAGCGGCAGCGACAGGTCCAGCACGTCCTCGTCGAAGTGGGACGGGTGCACGTTGCTGGGCGAGCCGGTGAGGAAGACGCCGTCGGCCATGGCCAGCAGCTGCTCCAGCTCGGGCGTGTCGGCGCCCGGCACCACCAGCGGCATGCCGCCGGCCAGGCGCACCGCGTCGATGTACTTCTTGCCCGCGATGAAGTAAGGGTGCTCGCCCATCATCTTGTTGCAGGCGGGGACGAGGATCAGCGGCTTGAACATGATCGGGAATCGGTTGGAGGCGTTGTGCGGGAGTGTCGCGCAGGAGTGTCGTGCGGGGGCGAAGTCGCGGTCAGACCATGTCCTTCAGCCGGTACCACGCCATGCCCAGCACCAGGGCCGGCGTGCGCAGCAGGCGGCCGCCGGGGAACGGGCGGTGCGCCAGGCGGGAGAACAGGTCGAAGCGGCCGGCGTCGCCCGCCATGGCCTCGGCCACGAGGCGCCCGGCCAGGCCGGTGAGCGCCAGGCCATGGCCCGAGAAGCCCTGCAGGTAGTACACGTTGGGCGAGAGGCGGCCGAAATCCGGCGCGCGGTTCATCGTGATGTCGACGAAGCCGCCCCACGCGTACTCGATCGCGGTCGCGGCCAGTTGCGGGAAGGTCTGGACCATCCGCCTGCGCATGCTGTCCGCGACGTTGCCCGGCGTGACCGTGCTGTAGCTGACCCGGCCGCCGTAGAGCATGCGGCGGTCGATCGTGGGGCGGAAGTAGTCGAGCACGAAGTTGGTGTCGCAGACGGCCGATCGCGTGGGCACCAGCGTGTCGAACACGGCCGGCGCGATGGGCTCGGAGCAGACGATGTACGTTCCCACCGGCATGATCCTCGCCTCCAGCGCGGGCGCCAAGCCCTGCAGGTAGACGTTGCCGGCCAGCAGCACCTGGCGCGCCGTGACATGGCCGCGCGCGGTGGCCAGCCGCACGGTGCCGCCGGGCAGCATCTGCGTGACCGGGCTGTCCTCGAAGATGCGCACGCCGGCGTCGGCGGCCGCGCGGGCGATGCCCAGCGCGTACTTCAGCGGGTGCAGGTGCCCCGAGCGCGGATCGTGGATGGCCGAGTGGTAGCGCGGGCTGCCGATCCAGTCGCCGATGTCGGCGTGCGGCACGCGGGTGAGAGGGTAGCCGTACACCTTCTCGATGCGGTCGGCCCATTCGGACAGGGCCGCGCCCTTGCGCGCGCTGGTGGCCACGCCCAGGAAGCCGTCCTGCCAGTCGGCGTCGATGCCATGGCGCGTGCAGCGCGCGCGCAGCATGTCCAGCGCCTCGATCGTCATGTCCCAGACGCGGCGCGCCGGCTCCAGGCCCAGCTGCTGCTCGATCTCCTGCGGGTCGCAGGCGAGGCCGTGGATGGCCTGCCCGCCGTTGCGCCCGCTGGCGCCCCAGGCCACCTGCTGCGCCTCCAGCAGCACGACGTCCAGGCCGCGCTCGGCCATCTCCAGCGCGGCCGTCAGGCCGGCCAGCCCGCCGCCGACGATCGCGACGTCGCAGTCCACCGGGCCGTCCAGCGCGGGGAAGCGCTGGGTGCGGGGTGCGGTGGCGGCGTAGTACGAATGACGCGCGAGGTCGCGATCGGACTGGAGGAAGGTCATACGGTGAGCGCTAGGCAGGCCTTTGTTCGAGGGTGGGGGAAGGGCGGGGGCGGCAGGGGCGTCAGGCCGCGCGGCGGATGGCCTGGCCCAGCGTGTCGACCAGGCGGTCGATCTGCGCCCGCTCGATGATCAGCGGCGGCGACAGGGCCACGATGTCGCCCGTGGTGCGCACCAGCACGCCCTGCTGCCAGCAGTCCAGGAAGATGTCGAACGCGCGCTTGGTGGGCGCGCCCGCGATGGGCGCCAGCTCCACGCCCCCCACCAGGCCGCAATTGCGGATGTCGATGACGTTGGGCAGGCCCTTGAGCGAATGCAGCGCCTCGGCGAAGTACGACTGCAGCTCCGCCGCGCGGGTGAGCAGGCCTTCCTCGGCGTAGGTCTCGAGCGTGGCCAGGCCCGCCGCGCAGGCCAGCGGGTGGGCGGAATACGTGTAGCCGTGGAAGAACTCGATGAGGTTCTCCGGGCCGGTCATGAACGCGTCGCGCACGGCCTGGCTGGCCAGCACCGCGCCCATCGGCACGGCGCCGTTGGTCAGGCCCTTGGCCACCGTCATCAGGTCGGGCGTGACGCCGAAGGTCTGCGCCGCGAACGGCTGGCCGGTGCGGCCGAAGCCCGTGATGACCTCGTCGAAGATCAGCAGGATGCCGTGCTTCGTGCAGAGCGCGCGCAGGCGCTGCAGGTAGCCCTGCGGCGGGATCAGCACGCCCGTGGAGCCCGCGATGGGCTCGACGATGACGGCCGCGATGGTGGAGGCGTCGTGCAGTGCCACCAGGCGCTCCAGGTCGTCCGCCAGCTCGGCCCCGTGCGCCGGCTGGCCCACGCTGAAGGCGTTGCGCGCCAGGTCGTGCGTGTGGCGGATGTGGTCGACGCCGCCGAGCATCGTGCCGAACATCTTGCGGTTGGCCACCATGCCGCCCACCGAGATGCCGCCGAAGTTGACGCCGTGGTAGCCGCGCTCGCGGCCGATGAGGCGCGTGCGCTGGCCCTCGCCGCGGATGCGGTGGTAGGCCAGGGCCATCTTCAGCGCCGTCTCCACCGACTCGGAGCCCGAGTTGGTGAAGAACACCTTGCCCAGGCCCGCGGGCGCCAGCTTGGCGACCTCCGTGGCCAGCGCGAAGGCCTTGGGATGGGCCATCTGGAACGGCGGCGCGTAGTCGAGCTCGGCCGCCTGCGCGGCGATGGCCTGCACGATGCGCGGGCGCGCGTGGCCCGCGTTGACGCACCACAGGCCGGCCACGCCGTCGAGGATCTCGCGGCCGTCGTCGCTGCGGAAATACATGCCCGAGGCCGACGTGAGCAGGCGAGGGGCCTTCTTAAACTGGCGGTTGGCCGTGAAGGGCATCCAGTACGCGTCGAGCTCGGCGGACATCGCTTTCTAACTCCTGGTAGCAACGGACTCCAGTCTAGCCAGGGTGCCGCGCAATGTGCTTGCGCGATCGGGCAGGGTGAACCCCCGGGTTCGCAATTCCATGCTGCTGTTGAGTAGAATGTTCGCAGAAAATGCGAAACAACCCGAAATCACCGCAATTGGATGCGACGGACGCGGCCATCCTGAACGAGCTGCAGCATGATGGGCGGCTGTCCAACGTGGAGCTGGCGCAGCGCGTGCACCTGTCGCCCTCGGCCTGCCTGCGGCGCGTGAAGCAGCTGGAGGAATCGGGCGTGATCAGCCAGTACGTGGCGCTGGTGAACCCGAAGGCGATCGGCCAGCACGGCGTGAGCTTCACCATCATCAACCTGGCATCGATGAACAACGCGCTGCTGGAGGCGTTCGAGGACGCGGTGCGCGACGAGCCGCGCGTGCTGGACTGCTTCTACGTGGCGGGCTCGAACGACTACCTGATCCGATTCGCGTACCGAGACGCGGAGGACCTGGAGCGCTTCCACACCGAGGTGCTGATGCGCCTGCCCGGCGTGGAACGATCCAACTCGATGCTGGTGCTGCGCACCGTCAAGAAGACGACGGCGCTGCGACTCTGACGGCGGCTGGGCGGTGAAGCAGCCTGACCCCATCGACTGCGAACGAAGCTTCCTTGCCGAGCCGCGCAGCGCGCCGTTGTCAGGACGCCGCGGCCTCGAGCCCGCCCGCGCGCGCCACGCGCGCGGCCGCGCCCGCGTTCACGCTGCTGCGCGACGCCAGCGCCGCCGGGTGGATGACGCGCTCCACCAGCTCGAGGTGCTCGTGCCACAGCGCCGCATAGACCTCGGCCGCGTGCCGCAGCATGTCGACGTCGAAGCCGCCGAAGCCCTCGGCGATGGGGCGCAGCTGGGACACCAGCTCCGTCCAGTTCTCGTCCAGCCAGCCGTGGTCCTGCAGCAGGCGGTCCACCTTGGCGTCGAGGGCCGCGTCACCGCGGCCGGCCACCAGCGGGAACAGCAGCTGTTCCTCGTCCAGGCGCTGCTGGCGCGTGGTGCGCCCGAAGAAGTCGATGACCTGGCGCGCGCGTTCGCGCGCCCAGCCGTCCCAGCCGTCGCGGGCCATGTGGTCGACCAGTTCGTCCAGTTGCTGCAGCCAGTGGCGGACCTGGGGGTGGGTGTCGGCGGCAGGCAGGGTGGGGTGGTCGGTCACGGCGGGTCCTCGGTGGCAGGGCGGGGCATCCACAGCATCGCACGGGTGCGCGGGCTCCGCAAGCGAGGGGACAGGTTGGCGGACTCGGGGTTTGCGCGGGCGCAAGGGGGCCGCGAGCCGCCCCGCCGGCCTAGACGGAGAACGCGTTGACCACCTGCGCCAGCTCGCCGGTGCGCTCCCGCAGGCTGCTCGCCGCCGCCGAGGATTGCTCCACGAGCGCGGCGTTCTGCTGCGTCATGTCGTCCAGCCCGCGCACGACCTCGCCGATGCGCTCGACACCGGCCGCCTGCTGCTCGGTGGCGGTGGAGATGTCCCGCACGATGCCGGAGACCCGCTCGATGCTGCCCACGATCTCCGCCATCGTCCCGCCGGCATCGCGCACCAGCGCCGAACCGGCCTCGACGCGGTCCACGCTGGCGCCGATCAGCGTCTTGATCTCGCGTGCCGCGGCGGCGCTGCGCTGGGCCAGGCTGCGCACCTCCGACGCCACCACGGCGAACCCGCGCCCCTGCTCGCCGGCGCGGGCTGCCTCGACCGCCGCGTTCAGCGCCAGGATGTTCGTCTGGAACGCGATGCCGTCGATCACGCTGGTGATCTCGGCGATCTTGCCGGAGGCCCCGTGGATCTCGCCCATCGTCTCGACGACGCGGTGCACGACGTCGCCGCCGCGCCGGGCCACCTCGGCCGCGCCCACCGACAGCGCGTCGGCGTCGCGCGCCGCGCTGGCGGTGCGGCGCACAGTGTCGGTGAGTTCGGCCATCGAGGCGGTGGTCTGCTGCAGGTGCGAGGCCGACAGCTCGGTGCGTTCCCCCAGGTGCTGGTTGCCCTGGGCGATCTCGCGGCTGGCGTGATCGATGCCGGCCACCGAGCTCCGCAGGCCCGACAGGTGCTCGTGCATGCGGTGCAGGGTGGACTGCAGGCGGCGCGCGGCCGGCGACGCCACGCGGACGTGGCCCAGCTCCAGCGTCAACTGCTCGCCCTGGCCCATGGCGTCCACCAGCTGGAGCACCTCGTCGCCCTGGCGGGCCAGCCGCACCAGCGACGTGGTGAGCATCAACTCGACAGTGGTCTGCGCCACCACGTAGCCCGCGTGCATCACCATCTTGAGGAAGTCGGGCGAGGGGGTGCAGTACACGCCGACGCCCGCCGCCTGGAGGCGGTCGAACGCGACGTGGTGCACCGCGAAGAACCCCGCCGTGAGCAGCACCGGTCGCCAGTCGCGCCAGACCATGGCGGCCGCCAGCAGGGCGAAGACGCCGAAATGGAACTCCACGGTGCCGCGCCCGAGCTGGATCTGCCCCGCCACCTGCACGCAGGCCGCCAACATGAGGACGCAGCGCGACAGGGTGGTGCCCGGCGCCAGCAGTCGCGCGAAAGCGCCGACCGCCAGCGGCAGCAGCGACAGCAGCAGGCCCAGCTGCGGCGATCCGTCATGGAAGCCGACCGCCACGCCGGCGCCGGCCGACAGGACGAGCACGAGCAGCATCGTGTCGTCGGCGCGCCGGGCGAACGCCTGGGTGGCGTGGACCTGGTCGGTGGGGCGGGCGGCGGTCGTCGGCGACGGAAACGGGTGCATTGAAGCTCCGGCAGTGGGACGAGGATCGCTGGGCGAGCCAGCGGCATGGTCGCCTTTCGTCCTTCCGGCGCGCGACTTGAGACGGGCCGGCCCCGCCCTTGATCCAGGTCAACTCCCGCGCATCAGGCCCCTCGCGCCACCCGCCCCGCCAGGTACGTCCACACCAGCTGCGCCGCCGCCAGGGTCGTCAGCTCGCCGTGGTCGTAGGACGGGGCCACCTCCACGCAGTCCATGCCGACGAAGGGCAGGTCGGCCAGCTCCTCGAGGATCGTGAAGGCCTGCGCGGTGGACAGGCCGCCCGGCTCCGGCGTGCCGGTGCCGGGGGCGAACGCGGGGTCCAGCGCGTCGATGTCGAACGTCAGGTACACCGGCGGGTGCCCGTGCGCCGCGCACCGTTCGCGCACGGCGTCCAGCACGGGCGCCAGCTGCGCCGGGCTGGCCAGCCCCCGCAGGTCGCGGCCGCTGAAGATCAGGCCGCCCTGGTCGCGCACGTGGTCGCGCGCCGCGCGCTCGGCCGAGGAGCGGATGCCGAACTGCACGAAGCACTCCGGCACCACCAGCCCTTCCTGCAGCGCCTCGTACACCCACGTGCCATGGCCGCTCGGCTCGCCGAAGTGGTCCGTCCAGGTGTCGCAATGGGCGTCGAAGTGCAGCACCGCCAGCGGGCGCCCGTGGTGTTCGCGGTAGGCGCGCAGCAGCGGCAGGGTGATGGAGTGGTCGCCGCCCAGCCAGGCCATGTGGTGCGCGGCCAGCAGCGCGCGCACCTGCGGGGCGATCGCGTCGCGCATGCCCTGCAGGCTGGTGTTGGGCAGCGCCAGGTCGCCGGCGTCGCCCAGGTGCGCCGTGGGCGACACGTCGAAGTGCGGATGCGTGGCGTCGCACAACATGTGGCTCGCCTGGCGGATCGCCTTCGGGCCGAAGCGCGCGCCCGGCCGGTTGGTGACGGAACCGTCCCAGGCGATGCCGGCCACGGCGTACGGTTGGCGGGATGCGGCGGCGGCGCCGAGGAACCCGGCGTGGGAGAGGTAGGGGAAACCGGTCATGACGACCTCTGGGAAGGGCGCAGCGCCTTGGCCTTCCAGGCGGGCTGCGGGGAGCCGGAGGGGGCAATGGGTGCCCGGGCTCGCGGCGGATGATACCAACGCACCCGCCCGCCCGCGTGGGCGGGGGACAATCGGACGCGATGACGACGACGACCCCTTCCGCCACCGGCCCCGTGCTGGTGCTGCAGCACATGGCCAACGACGGCCCGGCCTACTTCGCCACGTTCCTGCGCCGCCACGGCGTGCCGTTCACGGTGCGCGACACGTCGAAGGGCGACGATTTTCCCGAGGACCTGGGCGAGCATCGCGCGCTGGCCGTGCTGGGCGGCGAGATGAGCGTCAACGACGACCTGCCGTCGCTGCGCCGTGCCGAATCGCTGGTGCGACAGGCCATGGCCGCGGGCCGGCCCGTGATCGGCCATTGTTTGGGCGGACAGCTGATGGCCAGCGCGATGGGGGCGCGCATCGGGGCGTCGCCGCGGCCGGAAGTGGGCTGGCACGCCGTGCGCGTGGACGACGACCCGCTGGCCCACGACTGGTTCGGCAGCGCGCCCGGCCACCACGTCTTCCACTGGCATGGCGAGGCGTTCGAGCTGCCGCCGGGCGCCCGCCGGCTGGCCACCAACGCGTCCTGCCCCAACCAGGCGTTCTGCATCGGACCGCACCTGGCGATGCAGTTCCACGTCGAGGTGGACGCAGCCAAGCTGAATGCCTGGTTCGCCGACGCCACCGACCCCGCGGCGCGCGCGGCGTTCCGCGCCATCGAGGCCGAACCCGCGCTGGCGGCGTCCCGCCTGGCGGCGCAGCACGCGCTGGCGGACCGCTTGTACGAGCGCTGGCTGCTGGGCATGGCGGACCGGGCCCCGGCCTGACGTGCCGTGTCGCCCCGGCCATCCGGGTGTTCCCGGTTGACCCCGCTGCGAATCGAATGACAATGCGAATCGTTCGCACTTCCATTGGCATGCTCAGCAGCACGCCCTCGTAGCCGCCGCCACGGGCTCACGCTGGTCCCTCCGGACGTCCCGCACGTCCCCGAGTCCCACGATGACCCTGTCCCCTGGCGGCAACCCCGCCGCCGACGCCGACGATTGGCTGGCCCGCGCCGCGTTCGACGACCGCGGCCGCGCCCTCGGCCACGACCTGTACACGATGACGCGCTGGCTGCCCGACGCGGACTGGCCGGACCCGGTGCAGGAGGGCTTCCGCCACGCGGCCTCGCGCGGCCTTGCGCGCCAGGACGGCGGCCACCCGGTGCGCAAGTGGCTGCAGCTGCGCCTGAACGCCTGGCGCCGCCGGCGCGTGGTGGACGCCGACGTGACGCCGGCGTTCCTCGCCCGCATCGACGTGCCCGATTGCCCCGTGCTGCGCGTGCGCCTGACGCGGCGCGAGCGTCGCGACACCGACGCGTCCGTCGATCGCCTGAACAACGACGGTGCATACGCGGTGGGCAACCTGGCCGTGATGAGCGTCGCGGCCAACCGCGCCAAGGGCGCGCGCTCGTTCGACGAGGTGCTGGCGCTGGCCCACGCGCAGGCGCCCACCGCCGGCCTGGACCCGGCGCAATGGTTGCGCCTGGCCGCGCTGATGCTGGGACCGTGCTTCGCGGACCGGCCGCAGGACGCGCCCGACATACCCATGCCCGTACCCCTTCCCAACGGCACCGCCCGCCTGGTGACGCAGCAGGTGCAGTTCCTGTTCGCCACGTTGGCCGACCGCCCGCCGGGCAAGAACCGCCTGGTGCGCGACTTCCGCCGCCTGTGCCCCGACGACGCCTCCGAGCGGCGCCTGCGCGTGCTGGCCGACGTGGTGCATGAAGGCTTGAAGGGACTGGACCATCCCTGGGACGTGTGGCTGCGCGAGGAGGCCATGGCGGCGTTGCACGCCTGGCGCGCCAGCCTGCCGCCGGAGCGCTGGTTCCAGCTGGGCGATACCTGCATCTCCTTGCTGGGCGGCGCGCGGCTGGGCACGCGCGCGCTCGACGCGTGGCACCTGCCCACGGGCGGGCACGACGCGTCCGCGATCGACCAGGCCCGTCGGCAGGGCCCCTAGAACCCGGGGTCGCGTCGCTCCCAGGGCGGCCCCTAGGACCCGCGTTGACGCAGGGCAGGGCGGTTCCGAGGATGGTCTTCGCGGCCGCTCCTGGCCGTCAACGAACGGAGAACGACATGCGTGGATGGTGGAATTCAGCAAGGCTCGTGGCGGCGCTCGCCGCCGGCCTCCTGGCAGGCGCGGCCATGGCCCAGGACGTGGCCGTGGCAGGCGCCGACGGCCCGTCGGTGCGCAGCAAGCCGGCCTGCGGCGACGCGCCCCCGATGGGACATGCACGCTGCCATGCGCGCATCGTCGTCGATGGCGCGGACGCATTCGTCGTGCACGCGACGCCGGCCGGCTACGGCCCGACGCAGCTGCGCAGCGCCTATGGCATCACGGGCACCGGGCAGAAGAAGCGCGTGATCGCGATCGTCGACGCGTACCACTACGCCACCGCGGAAGCGGACCTGGCCGTGTACCGCTCGCAGTTCGGCCTGCCGCCCTGCACGAAGGCCAACGGCTGCTTCCACCAGGTGGACCAGAACGGCGGCACGAACTACCCCGGCACCAACCTCGGCTGGAACCAGGAGGCCGCGCTGGACCTGCAGATGGCCAGCGCGATGTGCCCCAAGTGCACGCTGGTGCTGGTGGAGGGCAACTCCAACAGCTTCGCCAACCTGGCCACGGCCGTGAACACCTCGGCCACCATCCCGCACATCCTGGCCATCAGCAACAGCTATGGCGGCGGCGAGTCGGGAACGCAGTCGTTCGAGTCCAGCTACAACCACCTGGGCGTGGCCATCACCGTGAGCTCGGGTGACGGCGGCTACGGGGTGGAGTTCCCCGCCGCGTCGCCGCACGTCACGGCCGTGGGCGGCACGTCGCTGCGCACCGCGAGCAACGCGCGCGGCTGGACCGAGACGGCCTGGGGCGGCGCCGGCAGCGGCTGCAGCGCCGTGTACGCCAAGCCCACGTGGCAGGTGGATGCGGGCTGTGCTCGCCGCACGGTGGCGGATGTGTCCGCGGTGGCCGACCCGAACACCGGCGTGGCCGTCTATGCGCCCATCTCCGCGAACCAGTCGTCGTGGCTCGTGTTCGGCGGCACCAGCGTCGCCGCGCCGCTCATCGCCGGCATCTACGCCATCAACGGCACGCCCGCGACGTATGGCAGCGATCCGTACGCCCACACCAGCGCGCTGTGGGACGTCACCAGCGGCGCCAACGGCTCGTGCGGTGGCAGCTACCTGTGCACGGCGGGCGTGGGCTACGACGGCCCGACGGGGCTGGGCACGCCCAACGGCCCGAGCGCTTTCTGATCCCGACTTGAAACCGTAGCCAGGGCACCCGGGATCCAGACCGGGTGCCTTTTTCTTTACCTACGAATGCGAATCGTTCTCATTCGTGCTACATTGCCCCTCGATGACCGCCGCCACACATCACCTTTTCCCGCCGATACGACGCGCCGGGCTCCCCGCCGCCGCGAACCGCCGCGGCGCCGCGCTGGCGTCGATCCTGGCGGCACACGCCGCGCTGGCCTGGGGCCTGCTGCATCTCGGGGCCGTGGTCGACGGGGTGGTGGCGCCGCCGGCCGTCACGGTCACGTTCGTCGAGACGGCGCGGCCGCCGCAGGCGCCGCAGCCGCTGCCCACCGTGGCCCCCGCGCGCCCCGTGGCGCCCGAGCCCCTGGCCGCGCCGCCGGTGGATGTGGCGGTGGCATCGGCCACGGCGTGGCCCACGCCGGCCGCCACGGTCGACAGGCCCGCCCCGGCGCCCGCCATCGCGTCGCCAGTCGCCGATCCAGCCCAGCCGGCCGAGCCCACCGCGCCGGCCGCCCGCGCGCCCGCCGTGCTGCCCCCGTCCGCGCTGCAGTACCGCGTGCCGCCCGCGCCCGACTACCCGCGCATGGCTCGCCGCGCCGGCGAGACGGGCACGGTGCTGGTGCGCGTGCTGGTGGATGAGGCGGGCCAGCCCCGCCAGGCGGTGGTCGCGCAGTCCTCCGGCTTCGCGCGCCTGGACGACGAGGCGCGCCTGGCCGTGCTGCGCGCGCGCTTCCAGCCGCCCCGCGTGGACGGCCAGGCCGTCTCCGGCTGGGCGGTCGTGCCCATCCGCTTCGACCTGGGGGCCGCCTGACCATGCCGCCGATCGACCCGCCCGCGCCGGCCGCATCGCCGGCATTGCCCGCATCGCCCGCGCTGCCACCCCTGCCCACGCCGCCGTCGCCCGGCGCCCCCGACACCGGGCCGGCGCCTCCCGTGCGCCGCGTCACCAGCGCCGAGCTGTTCCGCGGCGCCCCCGAGGTGCAGGTGGAGCACGGCGGCGCCGTCTACCGCCTGAAGCAGACGGCGCTGGGCAAGCTGATCCTGACCAAGTAGCCCGTTCACCCACCACACCCCCTGCCGCACCAGCCCGCCGACGCCAGCCCGTGCTTCCTTCGACCTCGAGGACACGACCCGTGCCGACTGCTGGCTTCCTGACCGCTCCCCCGCACCTTCGACGCCACGCGCTGGCCGCCGGCCTGGCGATCGCCCAGGCCGCCGCCTGGGCCCAGCAGGCGCCGGCCGCCACCGACGGCCACGCGCCCGCGTCGCCCGCCGCCGCGGCCCCGGCCGCCCCCGCGGCGTCCCTCCCGATGCCCGCGGAGGCCACGCTGCCCACCGTGCAGGTGCGCGCTGCCAGCGACCCCGACGCCTACCAGCCTGCGCAGGCCCGGGTGGTGAAGGGCGCGCCCGCGCTGCGCGACGTGCCGCAGTCCGTCACCGTGGTCAACCGGGCCGTGATGGACGCGCAGGGCGCCGCGTCGCTGCCCGACGTGCTGCGCAACGTGCCCGGCATCACGCTCGGCGGCGCCGAGGGCGGGCAGATCGGCAACAACATCAACCTGCGCGGCTTCACCGCCCGTACCGACCTGTACCTGGACGGCGCGCGCGACCGCGGCCAGTACTACCGCGACGTGTTCTTCCTGGACTCGGTGGAGGTGCTGAAGGGCCCGTCGTCGATGCTGTTCGGGCGCGGCGCCACGGGCGGCGTCATCGACCAGGTGAGCAAGTCGCCGTCGCTGTCCGCCGGCGGCGAGGTGGACGTGGCGGCCGACAGCCACGGCACCGTGCGCACCTCGGTGGATGCCAACCATCCGCTCTCGGCCACGGCTGCCTTCCGCGTCGAGGCGATGGCGCAGGACGTGCGCTTCTCGCGCGAGACGCTGCACAACCGCGACGTGGGCGTGGCGCCGTCGCTGAAGCTGGGCATCGGCACGCCCACCGAGGTGACGCTGTCCGCGCTGCTGCTGCGCAACGACGACATGCCCGACTACGGCCTGCCCGCGTTGGACGGCCGCCCGGCCCCGGTGTCGCACGACAACGACTACGGCCTCACCGACGACCACACGACGCAGCGCGTGGGCGTGGGCTCGGTGCGCATCGTCCACCAGCTGGACGCCGCAACGACGATCCGCAACCAGTCCCAGGTGGCCCACGTCGGCACCACCGCGCGCGAGGTGGGGGCCAGCCGCGTGGGCACGTTCGTGGACGGCCAGTTCATGACGCTGCCCACCAGCGCCACGGGATACGGCACGCCGCTGCCGCCCAGGCAGCTCTCGGTGCTGCTGGGCAGCCACGACCGCACCGTCGACGACAACGGTTTCTACAACCAGGCCGACCTCACCACGACGCTGGCCACGGGCGCGGTGACGCACACGCTGCTGGCGGGGCTGGACCTGTCGCACGACGAATACACCAACCAGGCCTTCACGCGCGCCAACCCCGCCATCACGGGCGCCACGGGCGTGGCCGTGGTGTCGCTGGTGGATCCCGTGCAGCAGGCCACGCCCGCGGGCGTCGTCACCAGCGCGGGCAACCTGGCGCAGACGCATGCCAACGGCGCGGGCGTGTACGTCAACGACACGATGCAGCTGGGCCCGCGATGGAAGCTGGTGGCAGGCCTGCGGCGGGACCGCTACCAGGCCGCCGCCACCAACGCCATCAACAGCGGCAACACGCCGGGCAACACCACGCTCGCCTCGGCGCAGCAGACGGTGGCCTTCACCAGCGTGCGCGCCGGGGCGATCTGGCAGCCCACCGATGCGCAGTCCTGGTACGTGTCGTACGGCACGTCCTTCGACCCGTCGCTGGAGGCGCTGACCGTCACCACCGGGCAGCAGGCGCTGGCGCCGGAGAAGAACCACTCGGTGGAGGCCGGCTTCAAGCTGGGCCTGCTGCACGGCGACCTGTCGCTGGACGGCGCCGTGTTCCGCATCGACAAGGAGAACGCGCGCTCGCAGGTGTCACCGGGCGTGTACCAGCTGGACGGCCACGTCCGCGTGCAGGGCGCCGAGATCGGCGTGGCCGGGCGCCTCACGCGCACCTGGCAGGTGATCGCGGGCTACACCTGCCTGGACGGCCAGGTGCTGGCGGCGTCCGCGCTGGACGGCACCGACGGCAAGACGCTGGCCAACACCCCGCACCACAGCGCCACGCTGTGGACGACGTGGAACGCCACGGCCGAATGGGAGGTGGGCGGGGGCGCCACGGCGATGTCGTCGCGCTGGGCGAGCAACACCGACGTGGTGGCCGCGCCGGGCTATGCCCGCCTCGACGCGACGGTGGCCTACCACCAGCCGCGCTGGGACCTGCGCCTGAACCTGTTCAACCTCACCGACCGCGCCTACATCGCCTCGGTGCAGGCCTCGGACGGCGGGCGTTCGGTGCCGGGCACGTCCCGCACCGCGCAGCTCACCGGCACCTGGCATTTCTGAGCCTCCCCGGAGATCCGCCCATGCTGATGCACCTGCCCGCCGTCCTGCCGCCGCCCGCGCTCGCGCACATGGTGGCGCGGCTGGAGTCCGCCGGCGAGGCCTGGGTGGACGGCCGCGCCACGGCGGGTCACCAGGGCGCCGCGGTGAAGCACAACCAGCAGCTGGCGGAAGACAGCGCCGTGGCGCGCGAGCTGGGCGACCTGGTGCTGGCCGCGCTGGAGCGGCATCCGCGCTTCATCAGCGCCGCGCTGCCGCATCGCGTGTACCCGCCGATGTTCAACCGCCATGGCGCGGGGATGCGCTTCGGCAACCACGTGGACGGCGCGGTGCGCCACCTGCCGGGCAGCGGCGACAAGCTGCGAACGGACCTGTCCGCCACGCTGTTCCTGGCCGATCCGGCCACGTACGACGGCGGCGCGCTGGTGATCGTGGAGCCCGGCGGCGGCGAGCGCGTGGCCCGGCTGGCCGCGGGCGACCTGCTGCTGTATCCGTCCACGCACGTGCACCGCGTGGAGGCCGTCACGCGCGGCGTGCGCCTGGCTGCCGTCCTGTGGGTGCAGAGCCTGGTGCGCGACGGGGCGCAGCGCGCGCTGCTGCACGACCTCGACCTGTCGATCCAGCGCCTGGCGGCCACCGACGGCGACGAGGCCGCGCGCGTGGCCCTGACGGGCACGTATCACAACCTGCTGCGCATGTGGGCGGATGCCTGAGCGTGGCGGCCTTCCTTGGGATGACGACGACATGACGACCACGACGATCGAACGACGCCCCGGCCGCGCCGGCCGCCCCAGCCGCCGCGCCTCGGCCCTGACATGGCTGCGCCGCGTGCACGGCTGGATCGGCCTGTGGGGCGCGCTGCTGGGCCTGCTGTTCGGCCTCACCGGCTTCCTGCTGAATCACCGCGCGGTGCTGAAGATCCCGGCCGCGCAGGCGCAGGAATCGGTGCAGCGACTGCCGCTGCCCGACGTGCAACTGGCGGACGCACGGGCGATGGCCGCGTGGCTGCGCATCGCGCTGGCGCTGCCGCCCGGAGGCGCGCCGCCGCGCGTGCGCGAGGAGCCGTCGCGACCCGTGCCCTGGGATTCGGACGGCCTGCGTCAACCCGCGCACTGGACGGTGAACTTCGCCGGCGCCGGCGGCGGCCTCCAGGCCGATTGGTGGGTGGGCAGCCGCGCCGTCACCGTCAGGCGCAGCCAGGACAACCTGCTGGGCACCTTGCAGAACCTGCACAAGGGCGTGGGCCTGGGCGCGGCCTGGGTGCTGCTGGTGGACACGCTGGCCGGGGGCATGGCCCTGCTGGCGCTCACCGGCGTGGCGCTGTGGGCGCTGATGACGCGGCGGCGCGCGGTGGGCACCGCCATCGCGCTGGCCGGCGCCGGCACCACGCTCGCGCTGGCGGGAATGGGCCTGGTGGGATGATCGCGGCCATGCGCCGCCTCTTCCTCGCCCTGTGGCCCGACGACGCGGCACGCGAGGCCATCGTCGCCGTGCGCGACGCGGCCGCCTGGCCCGCCGGTGCGACGTTGACTGCTGCGGAGGACCTGCACGTGACGCTGCACTTCCTGGGCGCCGTGCCCGAGGCGCGGGTGGCGGACGTGGCGGACGCGGCGCGAGTGGGGGTGACGCCGTTCGAGCTGCAGGCGGGCGTGCCCACCACGTGGCACGGCGGCATCGCGGTGCTGGACTGCGGACCGCCCGGCGACGCACTCGCCGCGCTGCACCGGCGGGTGGGCGCGCGGCTGGAGGCGGCACTGGCGGATCTCGGGTGGCACACCGACGTCCGGCCCTACCGGCCGCACGTGACCCTGGCGCGGAAGGCGGGTGGGGTGGTGTGGGGAGGTGGGGATGCGGCCTCGGCGACGGTCCCGAGCCCTGCCTGGCAGGTGCGCGACCTCTGCCTGGCCGAGTCCGCGGGCGGGCGTTACACGGTTCTCGAGCGCTTCACCTGACCTCCACCGATTCCGCATGCGGAGGGCCGTTTCACATGGTGAAAAGGCCGCATGCTGCGTCGCAGCAGTCTTTCCCATTACGAAAAATGACGTTTCGTGATGCGAAACGACACACGCAAGTCGTTGATTCTTTGGAGAGTACTCTCCAGTCTTCTATAAGACATATGTGTTCCATTTTGTGTGGAAGCAGCGTACGCTTCAGCCCATCCGCAACGCTTTCGATCGGTTGCAACGAACCCGCCCAAGTGCCGCGAACGTTCGCCAGACCTTCCTCCTCCACACCACTCCCAAGGAACCGCCATGACCAAGCTGACCCGCGACCAACAGATCGCAGCCCTCGAGAAGGAATGGGCCGAGAACCCGCGCTGGAAGGGCATCACCCGCAACTACACGGCCGCCGACGTCGTGCGCCTGCGCGGCTCCCTGCAGGTGGAGCACACCATCGCCCGCCGCGGCGCCGAGAAGCTGTGGGCCTCGATCAACACCGAGCCCTTCATCAACGCCCTGGGCGCGCTCACCGGCAACCAGGCCATGCAGCAGGTCAAGGCCGGCCTGAAGGCGATCTACCTGTCCGGCTGGCAGGTGGCGGGCGACGCCAACAGCAACGGCGAGATGTACCCCGACCAGTCGCTGTACTCGGTGGACTCGGTGCCGAAGGTCGTCAAGAAGATCAACAACACCTTCCAGCGCGCCGACCAGATCCAGTGGAGCGAAGGCAAGGACGACATCGACTTCTTCGCCCCCATCGTGGCGGATGCGGAAGCCGGCTTCGGCGGCGTGCTGAACGCGTTCGAGCTGATGAAGTCGATGATCGAGGCGGGCGCCGCCGGCGTGCACTTCGAGGACCAGCTGGCCGCCGTCAAGAAGTGCGGCCACATGGGTGGCAAGGTGCTGGTGCCGTCGCGCGAAGCGGTGGCCAAGCTCACCGCGGCCCGCCTGGCCGCGGACGTGATGGGCACGCCCACGATCCTGATCGCCCGCACCGACGCGGAAGCCGCCGACCTGGTCACCAGCGACGTGGATCCGGTGGACCAGCCCTTCTGCACGGGCGAGCGCACGGTGGAAGGCTTCTACCGCACCAAGCCGGGCCTGGAGCAGGCCGTCAGCCGCGGCCTGGCCTACGCGCCGTACGCCGACCTGATCTGGTGCGAGACCGGCAAGCCCGACCTGGCCTACGCCAAGGCCTTCGCGGAAGCCATCCACGCCAAGTTCCCCGGCAAGCTGCTGGCGTACAACTGCTCGCCGTCGTTCAACTGGAAGAAGAACCTGGACGACGCCACCATCGCCAAGTTCCAGCGCGAGCTGGGCGCGATGGGCTACAAGTTCCAGTTCATCACGCTGGCC
>OUNM010256669.1_pt1 | contig 46327 bp, 39 predicted proteins | sample 1769961 | NCBI WGS metagenome assembly OUNM01 (sample SAMEA3914820, study PRJEB12502) | metagenome | biome: forest; material: soil | place: USA | collected 2012-03-12 | depth 0.3 m | reverse complement strand
CTCCGACGCCGAGACCGCGGCCAAGATGGCGGCGGCCTACGAGCTGCGCAATTATCGCGAATACGCCGACATCGTCGCCAAGGTCTTTGTCGACGGCCGCATGCGCCACGACACGACCGCCGCGCTCAAACAGGAACTGGCCGAAACGCTGAAGCATATCGAGCGCGCGAAGACGCATTAAAAACGCAATATTGTCATTTAATTCCTTCCCCGTTTACGGGGAAGGTGGCAGCCGACGCGTCAAGCGTCGGATGACGGAAGGGGCAAACCCAACTCGGCCAAGCGCTCTAAGACGACATTTATCACACCGGTTACTGTCTCGTCCGGGTCCATCAGCAGGTCCCGGGCAATAACCCGGTGAACCGCAATTCCAATTCCGGCCAAGTACGCGTCACGGATTTGGTCCCGAATGACCTGGTCATCGCGACTATGGTGTTCGCCATCGACTTCGATTGCCAGCTTTGCCTTCACGCAATAGAAGTCGAGAATATAAGGACCGACTGAATGCTGGCGACGGAATACCAGGCCGTTTTCGTGTTGGCTCTTCAGGCTGCCCCACAACCAGATTTCCGGCTTGGTCATCGCCTTTCGCAAACGGCGGGCTTGAGAGATTTTTGCGCCTTTCCGCATGTCCCCCTTCCGTCTCCCCTTCGCTAAAGCTCCGGGGAGCCACCTTCCCCGTAAACGGGGAAGGAATGCAATTACTTAATTCCTTCCCTGCGAAGCGGGGAGGGTGGATGGGCCGGCGCCAAGCCGGTCCAGACGGAAGGGGCAAGTCGTAAGCTCCGGACGGTCACCATATTCCGGCTTCTTTTCCGTCAACTGGTTGAAAATGTATCTATCCCCTTGTTTTCCGCTGGCATTGGGGCACTATCGCGCCACATTCATGACCAAGCGGAGCCCCGCATGACAACCCCATCCGCCAAGCCCGTTGAAATTACGGTGCGCGGCATTATCCTCGGCGTGCTGATCACGCTGCTGTTCACGGCATCCCAGGTCTATATGGGCCTCAAGGTCGGGCTGACCTTCGCCACCTCGATCCCGGCCGCCGTGATCTCGATGGCGCTCCTGCGTTTTTTCAAGAGCGCTACCATCCAGGAAAACAATATCGTCCAGACGATCGCCTCGTCCGCGGGCACGCTGTCGTCGGTGGTGTTTACCCTGCCGGGCCTGCTGATTCTCGGCTGGTGGGCGCACCTGCCGTTCTTCACCACCTTCCTGGCCTGCACCATCGGCGGCGTGCTGGGGGTCATGTACACCATGCCGCTGCGTCGCGCGCTCGTCACCAATTCCGACCTGCCGTACCCGGAAGGCGTCGCCGCCGCCGAAGTGCTGAAGGTCGGCACGTCGTCGCGCGAAGGCGCTGCCGAGGGCCAGGCCGGCCTGTGGGCGGTGATCCTGGGCGCGCTCAGCTCGGCGGTCTATGCGGCCGCGGCCGTTTCGACGTGGATGGCGGGGGAAATTTCGACGGCCTTCAAGTTCGGCAAGGGCACGGGCGCGACCGGCATGGCGGGGTCCAGTTCGCTGGCCCTGGCGGGCGCCGGGCACCTGATGGGCATCACGGTCGGCATCGCCATGTTCGCCGGCCTGTTCATCGCCTGGGGGGTGTTGATGCCCATACTGACGACGATCCACCCGCATCCGGAACAGGCGTTCGCCGACGCCGCCGCCCGCACCGGCTTTATCCGGGGCACCGAGGTCCGCTTCGTCGGCGCCGGTGTGATCGGCGTCGCCGCCCTTTGGGCCATCGGCAAGCTGATCGTGCCCGTGTGGTCGGGCCTGATGTCGGCGCTGGAAGCCCAGCGCAAGCGCAGTAGCGGCGAAATCGACCTGCCGCGCTCCGAACAGGACATGCCGGTGTGGATCGTCGGCCTTGTCGTCATCCTGTCGATGGTGCCGGCCGGCTGGCTGCTCATGGACTTCATCGGCACCGGGCCCCTGGCCTCGATCGGCACGCCGCTGATCGTCGCGGGCGTCGCCTATATCATCATTGCGGGCCTTCTGGCCGCCGCCGTCTGCGGCTATATGGCCGGCCTGATCGGCGCGTCGAACTCGCCCGTGTCGGGCGTGGCCATCCTGGCCGTGCTGGGTGTCGCCATCATTGTCGGCCTGATCGGCCGCCAACTGACGGGCCCCAATGTCGAACAGGCCCTGGTCGCCTTCTGCATGATGGTCACGACCGTCGTGCTGGCCGTCGCCGTCATCGGCAACGATAACCTGCAGGACCTCAAGACCGGCCAACTGGTCGACGCCACGCCTTGGAAGCAGCAGGTCGCACTGATCATCGGCGTCATCGCCGGCGCCGCGGTTATCCCCTATACGCTCAACATGCTGCACGACGTCTACGGTTTCGTCGGCGAGGTCGGTCACCACGCGATCAAGCCGAACGCGGAACTGGAAGCGCCTCAGGCCGGCCTGATCTCGACGCTCGCCAAGGGCGCCATCGGCGGGCACCTGCCGCTCGGTTTCCTGGCCATCGGCGCGGCCATCGGCGGGGTCCTGGTCGTTATCGACGAGTCGTTGCGCGCCATGTCGAAGGGCCGCCTGGCCCTGCCGCCGCTGGGCGTGGGCCTTGCGGTCTACCTGCCGCCGGCGGTGACTTCGCCGGTCGTCGTGGGCGCCGTCATCGGCTGGATTTTCGAAAAGGCGATCGCGCGCGCCCGGGGCCGGGAGATCGCCTCGCGCCTCAGCGTCCTGGTGGCGTCCGGGTTCATCGTCGGCGAAAGCCTGCTGAACGTCGTCTATGCCGGCGCCGTCTCGATCACTCAGGACCCGGAAATCGTCTCGAAATACATCACGCCGCTGCCCAAGCCGTGGGACATGCTGGTGCCGCTGGCCGGGGGGCTGATCATCATGATCGGCCTGTTCGTCTGGGCTGCCGGACAGGGCAAAAAGATCGAGACCGAAAACTGAGGACTTCCAGCCGCGCCTGAGCGCCCGACCGGCGAAAATCCTGCTCACGGTCGGTCCTTGTGACCGATGGCGCCGGTGTGGACAAAATTGTTCCTTGTCCGTCCGTTTCGTCCCGTGCCAGAAACGGGAGGTCGCCGCCGTATTTCAGGCGACCTTCTTTACAACGCGATGATGGGCTTCGTTCTCCCGGACGAAGCCTTTCGTTCATGATGGAACCAATTTTCCGTGACAGGCGTCTGATCCCTTTCGCCGCGCGGCGAACCCCGCTAGAGTGAGCCTAATCACATAAACCGCCACACATTTTTCCCGACGATGAGCAACACCGAAGACCTTCCCAAGATCAAGCCGATGCCCGCCGAGGGCATCACCTATTACCTCCATCCGCATCCGCGTTCGCCCTTTTCCGAGGCGGTGCAGGTCGGCAATGTGCTGTACCTGTCGGCCATGATCGGCCTCGACGAAAACGGCAAGCTGGCCGAGGGGTTCGAGAACGAAGTCAAGTACATCATGAACAATACGGCCGCGATCCTGAAGCGCTACGGCCTGGGCCTGGAGCATGTCTTCAAGGCCACGGTCATGCTGACCGATGCGTCCAAGTGGAGCGAGTTCAACCGCCTGTACAAGCCGTACTTCCACCCCAGCCGCCTGCCGGTGCGCACCGCGCTGGGCGTCAGCGGCCTGGCCTACGGCGCGACCGTCGAGATCGAGTTCTGGGCGCATGTCCCGGAATTCTGATCCGGCAAGGCATCGTCGTTAATAAAAACGGTTTCGCGTAACGGCGGTCTAAACGGAATGTTTAGGCCGCCGGTTTACTGTGGCCTTTCCGGAAAATCCGGGAAGCCGTGGAAAACCGCCTTTGCCAAGACGCTACCTGTCGCGTTTTTTAAGCCTTTACCGGGTCGATGCCGGCGACATGGCGTTGATGCGCGCCCAGCACGCCGCCTATGCGCGGCGTATTCCTTTCCTGTACTTCATTCTGGTGACCAATTCGCTCGCCAGCGCCTGGACCTTTACGCACTACGCGCCGCCGCTGCTGTCGGTGGGCGTTCCGCTGATCCTGTTCGGTGTCTGCGTGTGGCGCGGCGTCTGGTTCTGGCGGACGCGCGATCTCAGCTACAGCGACGCGGAACTGCTTCGCCAGGTCAAACGTATCGTGACCCTGGCCGCGCTTTTGACCCTGGGCTTCACGGCGTGGGGCCTCGTCATGTTCCACTACGGTGACGACAATGCGCGCGGACAGATGATCTTCTGCATGGCACTCAACGTCATCGCCTGCGCCTTCTGCCTGATGCACTTGCGCGCCGCCGCGCTGACCATCATCACCTTCGCCGACATCCCGTTCGCCATCTTCTTTTTCTTTGAAGGGCACGAGACCTACCGCGCCATCGCGGTCAACCTGGTCCTGGTTTCGGCTGCCATGGTCGCGGTGCTGATGGCCTATAATCGCGATTTCGTCCGGCTGGTCGGCTCGCGCGCCGAGATGCGCCGCCTGTCCGACGAAAACTTTCGCATCGCCAATATCGACGCCCTGACCGAACTGCCGAACCGCCGCTGGTTCTTCGCCAACCTGGCCGAGTTCCACAAGCAGGCAGCCGCACGCAAGACGCGTTTCGCCGTCGGCATCATCGATCTCGACGGCTTCAAGCCCGTGAACGACACCTACGGTCACGCCACCGGAGACCGCCTGCTGGTCGAGGTCGGCCAGCGCCTGCGCGGCCTTCGCGACGCCGGCGGGGCGGGGGACGGCCAGAAGAGCTGTATGACGGTCGCCCGGTTGGGCGGCGACGAATTCGCCATCCTGGTTTCGGGCGATGTATCCGACGAGACGCTGAAGGCCCTGGGGCGCCGCATTCGCGATACCTTGCGCCTGCCGTACAATATCAGCGCCGCAAGTGCGCAAATCGGCTGTTCGATGGGCGTCGCCATCTATCCCGACCACGGCGACACGCCCGAAACCGTCTTCGAGCGCGCCGATTACGCCCTCTATTTCGCCAAGCGCCAGCTGCGCGGCGAAACCGTCCTGTTCTCGGCTGAACACCAGGCGCGCATCCGCGACGACAGCGTCATCGAAAACGCCCTGCAATCCGCCGACATCGAACGCGAATTCTCGCTGGTCTTCCAGCCGGTGCTCGACGTCCGCCAAAATCGCGTCGTGGCCTTCGAAGCCCTGGCGCGCTGGGAAAATCCGACGCTCGGCGCCGTGTCGCCGGCGGTCTTTATCCCGGCGGCCGAGCGTACGGGCCTGATCCTCAGCCTGACGCGCAGCCTGCTCGTCAAGGCGTTGAAACAGGCGGCGCAGTGGCCGCAGGATATCCGCCTGGCTTTCAACCTGTCGGCGCACGACCTGTGTTCGCCGGAAAGTATCCTGGCCATCATCGCCGCGGTCAATGCGTCGAAGGTCTCGGCGCGCCGCATCGATTTCGAGATCACGGAAACGGCCATGGCGCGCGATTTCGCCGCCGCGCGCGCCGGCGTCGATGCGCTCAAGGCGCTGGGAGCGGGCATATCGCTCGACGACTTCGGTACGGGCTTCTCCAGCCTCAGCCACGTCCACAGCCTGCCGCTCGACACGCTGAAGGTCGACCGCAGCTTCATCCAGGACATCTGCGACAATCCGGCCAGTTTCAAAATCGTCAAGTCGCTGGCCACCCTGTGCGCCGATATGGGCCTCAACTGCGTCGTCGAAGGCGTCGAGACCGCCGAGCAACTGGCGCTGCTGAAAACGCTCAACTGCGACCGCGTCCAGGGCTATTACTTCGCGCGACCCATGAAGCCCGAAGCCATCGCCGATTATCTCGGTTCGAAGATCAAACGCGCCGGATAGGATGCGTTGACGCACCTGCGAAATCGGCGCCACATGGGGGCATGACGCTTCCCTCCGGCTTTGTTTTCGATCCGCAATCCGACGCCTTCGCGCGTGACCCGTACCCGACCTACGCGGCGCTGCGCGACCACGGCCAGCCCTGGTATTTCGAAGGCTACGACATCTGGCTTTTGTCGCGTCATGCCGACGTCCAGGCGGCGGCCGTCCATCCCAAACTGATCCGCTCGCTCGACGGCATCAAGACGGCGGAAGAAATCGCTGACCAGACGCGGCGCGACAACTGGCACGACATGCCGTTTCATGCGCGTTTCGTGCAGGTTTCCATGCTGAACAGCGACGGCGAAGGGCATCAGCGCCTGCGGAAGATGCTGTTCCGCGACTTCCAGGCGGCTTCGCTGGCGCGGCTCAAGGCCGAAATCGACAGCCATGTCGCGGGGCTGATCGACGCCCTGCCGGACGGGTTCGATTTTATCGCCGACCTCGCGGACCACGTGCCGGGCCACGTCATCGGCCGCTTTCTGGGCGTGCCCGACGAAGACTGCGCGGCCTTGCGCGTCTGGTCGGAAAACATCGTCCAGTATTTCGATATCGAACGCACGGACGCCCGCAAGGCTCTGGCCGAGGCGACGACGGCCGAATTCTATCGCTACCTGATCGGGCTTTCGGACGAGCGCCGCCGCCGGCCGCAGGACGACCTGATTTCGCGCCTTCTGGTCCTGTGGGACGGGGGCGCGCTTTCCGAGGACGAATATATCTCGACCTGCATGTTGATCCTCATGGCGGGGCACGGCTCGACCATCGACGTGCTGGGATCCGGCCTGCTGGCACTCCTGCGGCATTCCGGCCAGATGCAGGCCCTGCGCGCCGACCCCGGCCTGATGCCGACCGCGGTGCAGGAGATGTTCCGCTACGATTCGCCCTTGCCCTTCTTTCACCGCAACGCCGCCGAGGACCTGGACATCAATGGCTTTGCGGTTAAAAAAGGCAAGAAGCTAGGCCTGCTCTACGCCTCGGCCAATCGCGACGAAGCCATGTTCCCGGATGCGGATCGCTTCGATATTCGCCGGACGCCCAACCGGCACCTGAGCTTCGGCGGCGGCGCGCACTTCTGCCTCGGCAACCACCTGGCGCGCATGGAGATGGAGGCGGTGTTCGGCGGCCTCTTGGCGCGCTTTCCGCGCCTCGACCTCGCCGCCGAGCCCGAATGGAAGCGCGGCCTGTCGTTCCGCGGCGTGAAAGGGCTTTGGATCAAAGGGGGATAGGCTGGCAGTGGCGGGGATCGAACCCGCATCCGAACTTTGAGATTCGGAACCGTTGCGACGGCATGTCTACCCATTCCACCACACTGACGCGCCGATCGTACCCGACGGGGCTGACATGTGCCAGACTTTACCGACATGATTGCCGCAACCTCTTTTCACCGTACCTCGCAACGGTTATACGCGTCCTATGACAAACGATCTCGATATCCGCCCCGCCGACCCCGCCAAATTCATCAAGGGCCGGACCGGCCCCTGGGAACTGGTCATCGGGCTTGAAGTCCACGCCCAGGTCGCCAGCAACACCAAGCTGTTTTCCGGCGCGCGTGTCGGCTTCGGCGCCGGGCCGAACGAACAGGTCAGTCTGGTCGACGCCGCCATGCCGGGCATGCTGCCGGTGCTCAACCGCTTCTGCGTCGAGCAGGCGGTCAAGACCGGCCTGGGCCTGAAGGCGCAGATCAACCGCTATTCGCGCTTCGACCGCAAGAACTACTTCTATCCCGACCTGCCGCAGGGCTATCAGATCAGCCAGCTGTTCCACCCGATCGTGGGCGAGGGCGAGGTGCTGGTCGAGCGCCCCGACGACAAGGACGGTGGTTCGAGCTTTACCGTGCGCATCGAGCGCCTGCATCTGGAACAGGACGCGGGCAAGTCGATCCACGACCTCGACCCGAACGCCACCTATGTCGACCTGAACCGCGCCGGGACGGCGTTGATGGAGATCGTGTCGAAGCCCGATATCCGGTCTTCGGACGAGGCGGTCGCCTATTTCAAGAAGCTGCGCACCATCCTGGTCTATCTGGGCACGTGCGACGGCGACATGGAAAAGGGCAATATGCGCGCCGACTGCAACGTTTCCGTCCGCCGGCCGGGCGAGGGTCTGGGTACGCGCTGCGAGATCAAGAACGTCAATTCCTTCCGCTTCATGCAGCAGGCCATCGAATACGAAGCCCGCCGCCAGATCGAAATCCTTGAAGACGGCGGCAAGATCGATCAGGAGACGCGCCTGTTCGACGCCAACAAGGGCGAGACGCGCTCGATGCGCTCCAAGGAAGAGGCGCACGACTATCGCTACTTCCCCGATCCCGACCTTCTGCCGGTCGAGCTCGAGGAAGCCTGGATCGAGGACATCCGCCGCAGCCTTATCGAGCTGCCCGACGACAAGAAGGCGCGCTTCCAGTCGCAATACGGCCTGGGGTCTTATGACGCGGGCGTCCTGATCTCGGACCAGGCGCGCGCCGATTATTTCGAACAGGCCGCGAAGGGCCGCGACGCCAAGCTGGTCGCCAACTGGGTGACCAACGAACTGCTGGCGCGCCTGGCCAAGGACGACAAGGAAATCGGCGATTCGCCCCTGCCGCCGTCGCAGATCGCCGGCCTGGTCGAACTGATCGAAACGCAGGTGATTTCGTCGAAGATCGCCAAGACGGTGTTCGAGCACATGTGGGACGAGAAGGGCATTCTCACCCCCGCCGAGATCGTCGACAAGCACGGCCTGAAGCAGGTGACCGATACCGGCGCCATCGAAAAGGCCGTCGACGACATCATCGCGGCCAATCCCGACAAAGCCGCCGAGGTGGCGACCAAGCCGCAGGCGCTGGGCTGGTTCGTCGGCCAGGTGATGAAGGCGACGCAGGGCAAGGCCAATCCGGCGACCGTCAACGAACTGTTGAAAGCGAAGCTCGGGCTCTAACCTACGGGAGGCCGATCCGGCTCAGCAACAGCCGGGCGTGATCGACCTCTATACCCATGCAGGCCGCGATCTCCTCGGGCGATATGTCCGGGCGCGCTGCCCTGAGATCTTCGACTGTATATCTGAGCGAAGCCGCCAACGGGTCGTCCCAGCGCCACGGACGTCCAAGTTTCGCACACGTCTTCAGGACGCTTTCATACGTCAGGAAGTCGTCCGGCCATCGACCTTGTTCGACGGCGCGAACTTCGGTCTCGCTCAGGCGTCGGAACAGGTATTCGTCGTAAATACGCTCTTCGTGGGCAGCCAGCCAGGCCTCGCCGCATGCCTTGCAGCGGTAGGCGTGCAGCCACCACGGCCGGTCACTATCCTCGCCGATCGGCTCTTGCGTGGCGAAGACGCGGCCATCCCTGCCATCTGCCCCCATGGGCACGGAAGCAAGGTCGGGCAGGGTGACGCATTCGCAGGAAAGCATCGGACGCAGGCGTTTCTCCAGGCGTTGCCTGATGAGGTAGACCGCATTGCGATCACGGTAATCGGTAGCCATCAGGTCGAACGCCAGCACCGCGCCCAACAGTTCATCCATAGGATCCTGGGTGTAAAGCCAAGCTTCGAAGTCAGCTACGGACAGGTCAGTTCGAATAAAGGTCCACAAGACTGTTTCGAGGGCTTCGGCCATGGACGGGGCGTCTCCGTGTGAGCGTGACGTTTTACAGAGCTTGTATTTATTGAAAAGCAACCCTGGAAAATATCCTGTGTCGGTCCGGCAAGGTATTGTAATTTCTGGAAAAATTGAAGCGATATTGATGATATATTGTGATCACAACCACATCGCTTTTTTATTTTGGAAACCACATAACTGTGAGCGGCATGTTACGGGCTTGTGAGCGACGCTCTGGCGGGTTTGTAGCAGGATTAGCCACACAAAAATTTTGGACGGTTAGACGGCGCCTTTTCCCGGGGCGCCGTCTTTTATTTCGGTAACGCGAATTTCGGTTCCCCGGTGCTTTCCCGCGATATATGGTTGTGAAAACGGCAGTCAGGGGAGGGGAGATGAGCGGCGACATCGCGCTGGATCTCAAGGGGGTGTCCAAGACCTACGGCGATTTTCACGCCGTGTCGGACCTGAGCTTTTCCGTCAAACGCGGCACGATCTGCGGTTTCCTGGGGCCGAATGGCGCGGGCAAGACCTCGACCGTGCGCATGATCCTGGGGCTGTCGGCGCCGACTTCCGGGCAGATCACGGTGCTGGGCGGCGCCAGCTCCCGCGTCATGGACCGTATCGGCTTTCTGCCGGAAGAACGCGGCCTTTACCGCAAGATGACGGCGATCGACGCGATCGTTTTCCTGGCGGGGCTGAAGGGCGTCAAGGCGTCCGTGGCGAAGAAGCGCGGCCTTGAGATGCTTGAGCAGCACGGCCTGGGCCAATCGGCGCGCAAGCAGATACGCAATCTTTCCAAGGGCATGTCGCAAAAGGTCCAGCTGATCGCCTGCCTCGTTCATGAGCCCGAACTTGTCATCCTCGACGAGCCGTTTTCCGGCCTCGATCCCGTCAACCAGCAGAGCCTGGAAGACGTCATCCGCGGTATCGCCGACCGCGGCGGCACGGTGCTGTTTTCGACCCACGTCATGCCGCACGCCGAACGGCTGTGCCGTGACGTCGTCATGCTTTCCAAGGGCCGAAAGGTCTTCGAGGGCACGTTGAAGCAGGCCTGCGCGGCCGCCCCGCGCCACCTCGATATCGAAGGCATTCTGAGCGAAGCCGAGGTTCGCGGCCTGCCGGGCGTACGCACGGTCGAGAACCTGGGCGTGGCCGAAGGCGAAGGGGGCGGACATCTTTACCGTTGCGAGCTTGAACCCGGCGCCAGTCCCCACGCGGCGCTCAAGGCCGCCTTCATCAAGGGGCTGGACGTCACGCGCTTCGAAGCGCGCGAGCCGTCGCTCCACGACGCCTTTATCGTGCTGACGGGAGGCGCGCATGCGTAAGACCCTGCTGATCGCCCGCCGTGAATACCTGGCCTTCGTCCGTACCGTCGGCTTCTGGCTGTCGCTGTTCACCCTGCCGCTGATCTTCAGCGCCAGCATCTTCATCCCGATGATGCTGCGCCACTCCGAACCGCCGCAAACCGTGGCCGTCCTCGATCTCAGCGGCGACCAGCTGGAGCCGCAAATCCGCGGCTTCCTGGCGCGCAGCGCGCCCAAGCTCAACGGCGGCGGTTTCTTCGACAGCGGCGGTTTGGTCACCGTGCCCCTGCCTGCCGGTCTGTCGCCCACCATGACGCCTGAGGCCGCCGAGGCGAAGATTCCAGGCATTCTGGCCGAAGGCAAGGTTCAGTCGATCGTCGTCGCGACCGACGACGGTCAAAAACTGCACTTCCGTATCTGGTCGTCCAACGGCCACAAGGAAGACGTCAACGACGCCATCAAGTGGGACCTGCACAGCCTGCAATATTACAAGCTGGCCCGCATGAACGGCATAGACCCCGCACTGGCCAAGGCGATGCACGACTCGCAGGCCGAGATCGTGACGATCACGCCCGAGTCGGCGGCCGCGCCGAAAAAAGACGGTTTCGCCGAGGGCTTCCGCGAGCACGGCCCGCGCATCCTCGGCGTCTTCATCAGCTATATCACCTGGATGTCGATCTTCTCGTCGTCGATGATCCTCCTGGGGTCGGTCATCGAGGAGAAGTCGAGCAAGGTGCTGGAGGTGCTCCTGGCCTCGGCCTCGACCGGGCAGATCCTGGTCGGCAAGGTGCTGGGCGTGGCCTGCGTGCTGCTGACCGTCGCGACCATGTGGGCGGCGGTCTTCTTCGCGGTCAGCCGTTTCGGCTTCGGCTTCTTGCCGCCCGACAAGGCGCAGATGGTGATGATGGGGCTGTCGGCCATCTTCTCGCCGGAACGCGTGGCCTTGCTGTTGGCCTATTTCGTCGGCGGCTATCTGATGTTCGGCATTTTCTTCGCCGCCATCGGTGCCTTCTGCGAAACGCAGAAGGACGCGCAGGCGGTGATGGGGCCGACCATGATCGTGCTGATGATCCCCATGATCACCATGCAGACGGCCTTCACGTCGCCCGACCTGCCGATGCTGCGCTACATGTCGTGGTTCCCGCTGTTCACGCCGTTTCTCATGCCGCTGCGCCTGGTGCAGAACCCGCCGTGGTGGGAGATCGCCGGCACGCTGGTGCTGATGGGGATCGTCGCCGTTCTGATGATCAATATGGGCCGCCGCGCCTTCCGCCATGGCGCCCTGACGGGCGAAAAGCTGTCGTGGGGCGCGCTGCTGGGCATGGGCCGGCGCGACGTCTAGCCCCGCCGATAGATGTCGCCGTTATAGCGCTCCATCAATGTGTCGGGTCGCGCCGGCGCGTGGAAGCCGAAACGGCGATAGAGGCCGTGCGCGTCGCTGGTCGCCAGCGAAAAGCGGCGCAGGCCCTGCAGTTCCGGATGTTTGAAGACCTCGGTCAAAAGCGCAGAGGCGTGGCCGTTGCCGCGGTAGGCGCCCTCGACGAAGACGTCGACCAGGTTGGCGAAGGTGGCGTAGTCCGAAATGACGCGGGCGAAGGCGATCTGATCGCCCGCCAAGCTGCCGGCAAAGCACAGGGAATTGGTCATGGCGCGGTCGAACAGGCCGCGCGGAATGCCCTGCGCCCAATAGGACTGCGCATTGAGGAAGCGATAGACGCGTTCGAAATCGATCCGTGCCGGGTCGCAGGTGACGTCAAGCCTGAGCATGCCCCAGCTTGCGGGTTATTTCCCGTTGACGTCAAGCGTCTGGGCGTCGAGATGGACCGTGGCCGTCTGCACGATGTCGGCCGCCGAATTGGCCAGCATGACGTGATAGTCGCCGGCGGCGACCTTCCAGGTCTTGCTGGCCGAATCGTAGACACCGAGGAGGCGCGGATCGACCGTGACCGAGCCGGCGCGGCTTTCTCCGGCCTTGAGGTCGAGCTTGGCCCATCCGCCGAGGCGCTTGGGAGACTCCCAACCCGCATCTGAAACCGGCGAGACATAGATCTGCGCCACGGCCTTGCCGTCGCGATCGCCGGCATTCCTGACCGTAAAGGTGGCGGTCAGCGACTTGCCCGAAGCCTTGGCCGTCAGGCCGCCCTGGTCAAAATGCGTGTAGCTTAAGCCATAACCGAACGGGAAGAGCGGCTTCAGGCCCTTCTTGTCGAACCACTTGTAGCCGACGGCGGCGCCTTCGATATCGTAATCGGCGGTATAGAGCTTGCCGCGCGGCCCATGGTTGTCGCCGTCCAGCATCGGGCGCGGCAGTTGGGCGAGCGAGGCCGGGAAGGTGGCGGGCAGACGCCCCGACGGATTGACTTCGCCGGTCAGGACGCGGGCGATGGCTTCGCCGCCGTTCGAGCCCGGATACCAGGCTTCGATCACGGCGCCGACGTGGTCGAGCCATGGCATGACGACCGGCCCGCCCGTTTCCAGCACGACGACCGTCCTGGGGTTGGCCTTGGCCACGGCCGCAATCAGGTCGTCCTGGTGATTGGGCAGGTTGAGGTCCGGCACGTCCATGCCCTCGGCCGTCCATTGGCTGGCGAAGACCACGACGATGTCGCTTTTCGCCGCCAGGTCCGCGGCGGCCTGGACGTCCTTGCCGCTGGCGAAGGTCACGGCGGCGGAGCTGCGCTTGGCGATGCCCTTCAGCGGTGACGAAGGGAACCAGACCATCGGTCCGGGGAAGTTATTCGGGCCTTCGTTCGGCACGGCCGAGCCGCCGTGCGGATAGACCTGCGACGAGCCGCCGCCCGACAACACGCCGGCATCGGCGTGAGCCCCGATCACGGCGATGGTCTTCGCGCTTTTTGCCAGCGGCAACAGGCCGTCGTTCTTCAACAGGACGACCGCCTCTTCGGCGTCGGCCTGGGAAATCGCTTCGTTCCTGGCGTAGTCGATCAGGGTCGCCTGGTCGCCCTTGATCGGGTCTTCGACCAGGCCCACGGCGAACATCGAACTCAGGATGCGCTTCGCCATGTCGTCCAGGCGCGATTGCGCTACTTGGCCCGACGCCACGGCCTCTTTCAGCGGCGCGCCGAAATAGGGTTTGTCGTCGAAGGGAAAGCCCGAATCCTGGTCGAGGCCGGCATTGGCCGAGGCCACGGTCGAATGCGTCGCGCCCCAGTCGGACATGACGTAGCCCGTATAGCCCCAGTCGGTCTTGAGCACGTCGTTGAGCAGCCAGGCATTTTCGCAGCTGTGGTGGCCATTGACGATATTGTACGAGCACATGACCGAGCCGGGATGGCCAGTTTCATTGACGAACTGGAAGGCCAGGAGGTCCGACATGCGCGCCCCGGCGTCGCTGATCTTCGCGTCGAGGTTCGACTGGCTGGTGGCCTGGTCGTTCAGCGCATAGTGCTTCATGGTGGCGATGACGTGGTTCGACTGGATGCCGCGCACTTCTTCGCCGACAATCGTGCCGGCCAGCAACGGATCTTCGCCGGCATATTCGAAATTGCGGCCGTTCCTCGGTTCGCGCAGCAGGTTGACGCCGCCGGCCAGCATGACGTTGAAGCCCGACAGCTTGGCCTCGTTGCCGATCATGGCGCCGCCGGCAAACGCCGTCCCGGGGTTCCAGGTGGCCGCGGTCGCGAGGCCAGAGGGCAGGGTCGTGCGCTCGCGCGGGTGCGCGGAGCGTTGCGTCGCGACGCCGACGCCGGCGTCTGTCTGAGATTGCGCGGGGATGCCGAGGCGGGCAATGCCGGGAATGAAGCCTGCCGCGTCAGGCAGGGAACCGTCGGGGCGGGTAAAGTTTTTCCACGGCGCGTCGGTCGAAAAGTAGCCGAAGACCAGCGTCAGCTTTTCGTCCTCTGTCATCGCCTTGACGGCCAGTTCGGCGCGCGCGCCGGCTTCGAGGCCGGCATTCAACCACGGCTTGTCAGTCGTTTGCGCAATGGCGGGAGAGACAAGGGCAAGCGTTGCGGCCAAGGCCGTCGTAGCCGCCAAGAGGCGCGCGGATTTCGTCTGGGTCATTTCGGTCTCCCTTGGGGCGTCGGCGCCGTCTGTCGCGGCGCCTGTCACGGCTCGCCCTATCTATAGCGCGAAACGGGAGATCGAAAAGGTGTAATCGATATCAATTTTTCAGCTCAAGCGCCGTATGGCTGACCGCCCTCAATAGACGCGTCCAAACGCCTCGCGCCTTGAAAACAAGGCGGCGGCCAAAGACCAAAAGCGTGTCGTCCCTGCCAACGGCGATCAATCAACGCTGGAACAGGTCCGTATGGATTTACGCCGGGGCGAGGGCCTCGATGGGGAAGCGGCGTTCGGCCGGACGGCCGAAGTCGTGCGCGACGAAGCTGAGCTGGTTTTCGTCGAGCATCACGACGCGCAGCCCCTTGTAGCTGCTCTTGGTCAGCAGGGGATCGTTGTGGTCGTGTTCGGTACGTTCGATCAGGACGGCGCATAGCTCGTCCCAGTCGGCGTGGGTAAGGCCGACGACGATGCCGGGGCGGTTGGTGCGTTGAAAGACCGAGACGGCGTGGTCGATATAGGTGTCGATCGTCTGCATGGCTGGCGTCTGCATGGCTGGCTCCTCGGAGCACTTTCCGACGTAGGACGCGGGTTCGTCGTCAGAAAATGCGACAAAGCAAAACTTCGAGGAGGTGTTGATCGGACGGGATCGACACGCCTCCGGCGAAGGGCACGACGGAATTCTATCAACACGCGAATAAAGATTCGACGCGGCAAGAAGAGTTAACATGTGCGACCGGATTTGCGCCCCGACAAAAGCCGTATAGGCTACTGTCCACCGTGATCCGTGCCGCATCCCTCTATGTCTGGCGTTCGTTGACGCGCCGTCCGCTTCATTCGGCGCTCAATCTGCTGTGCCTGAGTTTCGGGACCGCGGTCTTCATCGTCCTGAGCTTGCTTGTTCACGTCGAGGTCGCCAACCGCGGCCAGGCCGGGCGCGCCGAAGCCCTGCAAATGGCTGGCCTCCTCGTCTTTCTGGTTGCGCTGATCAACACGGCCAACCTCGAGATCGCCAGGGCCGGTTTGCGCGCGCGAGAAGTCGCCGTGCGCAAGGCCTCCGGCGCCGACATGGAAGGCCTTAGACTCCAGTTCGTTTTCGAGGGCATCGTGCTGGGCGTCGTCGCCCTGATCGGCGCCTTCAGCCTGGTCGAGCTGACCTTACCGGCCGTCGACATAATGGCCGGGTTGACGCTGTCGGTGAACTATACCCGCGACGGGCCGGTCCTCGCCGGCCTGGTGGTGGTGGTCCTGAGCTGCACGATCCTGTCGGGAATCTACCCCGCCGTCGTCCTGTCGAACTTCGCGCCGGCGCGGATATTGTCGAGCTCGCGAGCGCCGTCGGGTTCACCCTTCGGCCGGATTTTGCGTGAAATCCTGGCCGGTCTGCAATTCGCCGCCGCCACGGCCCTGTTCATCATCGTCCTCGACCTGATGCCGCAGATCGACGCGCCGCAGGCCGGGCCATCCGAACGTCTCGTCCTGGACCTGCGGTTGTTCGCTGTCGGCGGCGGTGTCGCCGCGGTGATCGCCGCCATCGGTCTGTTCGGCCTGGCGGCGTTCGACGTCTCGATCCGTCTGCACGAGATCGGCGTCCGCAAGAGCTTCGGCGCGACGCGCGGGCGCATCGTCCTGCTCCTGATGCTGCAGTTTCTGCGGCCGGTTCTTGTGGCCAATCTCCTGGCCTGGCCAGTGGCCTGCCTTGTGCTGGCGGCGCTCAGCCTGCGGCGCCCGCAGCCCATCGCGCTTGATCCTGCCGCCTTCCTGTCGGGCTCGGTCCTGTCGCTGCTGATCGGGGTGATAACGGTCGCGGGCGTCGCCTGGGCCGCGGCCCGCAGGTCGCCGGGCGAGGCTCTGCGTCAGGATTGAATTTCAAGTCGGACAAATAACCCGTCCAGCCGCCATCGAATGCGGCCGTCTCCGGCCTTTGGACGCCGTTGCCACCGGTCTCATACGGCCGTTTTCCTTTCGCATATAATATGATTTTCACCTTGTCGACCTTCCGTTTCAATGTTACATCGATTTTGTCTGAGTAAATAACGCCGCAAAGGTCGTGTCAGACGAACAGGGAGCGCTGCGGCCGGGCCGCCGTTCAGATCAGGATCGTGAGACCGAGGACGCAACCGTTTGGCGGGGGCGGCCGAAGGATATGCGGCAGGCGAGGGTACGGTGAGTGGCATAGACATCCGGAACGTTTCCAAGGCCTTCGGCCAGACCCTGGTCCTCGACGACATCTCGCTGTCGATCGCCGATGACGAGTTCGTCGCCTTCCTCGGGCCATCCGGCTGCGGCAAGACCACGCTTTTGCGCATCGTCGCCGGGCTGGAAACGCTCGATCGCGGCGAAATCCATATCGGCGGCCGACGCGTCGACGACCTTCAGCCCGGTGCGCGCGGCGTGGCCCTGGTCTTCCAGAACTATGCGCTGTATCCGCATATGAGCGTCGCCGACAATATGGCGTTCGGCCTGCGCAATACCGGCGTCAAGGCGGCCGAGATCACCCGCCGCATCGAAGACGCCGCGCGCATCCTCGAGCTCGACGGCCTTCTGGCGCGCAAGCCCGGAGAACTGTCCGGCGGGCAGAAGCAGCGCGTCGCCATCGGCCGCGCCATCGTCAAGAATCCCGACGTCTTCCTGTTTGACGAACCGCTGTCGAACCTCGACGCGGCGCTGCGCATGCGCACCCGGCTGGAACTGGCGCAACTGCGCCGGCGCCTGAAGACGACCATGATCCTGGTGACGCACGACCAGGTCGAGGCCATGACCCTGGCCGACCGCATCGTCGTCATGAAGGACCGAAAGGTCCAGCAGGCCGGCACGCCGATGGATATCTATACACGCCCGGCCAATGTCTTCGTCGCGGGCTTCGTCGGCTCGCCGCCCATGAACATTTTCCCCGCCGGCGTCACCGAGACGAACGGCTTCGCCACGGCCAGCGTGGCCGGCCAGGCGATCGCCACGCGCGTCGCCATGGCCGGGTTGCCGGCGACGTCCGACTGGCGCATCGGCCTGCGTCCGGAAGCCGTCAGTGTGTCCGGGACGGGCGTATTGCCGGCCACGGTCGATTTCGTCGAGCGCCTGGGCGACCGGACGCTCGTCTATACCCGGCTGTCCGACGGCACGGCCATTACCGCCGAGGACAAGGGCGTCAGCCGCGTCGCCATGGGCGACAATATCCACCTGAATATCGACGGCGCGCGCGCCCACCTGTTCGACGCAGAGGGACGCGGTCACCACGCCGCGGGCAGCCAATGAGCGCGGTGGCCAGGCGCTGGTCGAACGCCCTGTTCGTCGCGCCCTATGTCCTTGTCTACCTCTGCCTGCTGATCTATCCGCTGATCGCCGGCATGGGTTTGAGCCTGTTCAAGGCCGACCTGTTCGGCGGCGGCGTCTTCGTCGGTTTCGAGAACTATGCGCGGCTGATGCGCGACGCGGTCTTTTTACAGTCGGTGGCCAATACGTTTCTGTTCGTGCTCCTGACCGTGCCGCCGCTGACCGTCCTGCCGCTGTTCCTGGCGCTGCTGCTCAATCGAACGACCGCGGTCGCCGCCTTCTTCCGCGGTGTCTTCTTTTCGTCTTCGGTCCTGTCGGTGACGATCGTGACGCTGATCTGGCGCATGATCCTGATGGCCGACGGCGGCCTGGTCACCGACGTTCTGAGCTTTTTCCATCTCCCGGCCATTCCCTTCCTCAGCGACCCGCGCATCGTCATGGTGTCGATGGCCATCATCACCGTATGGTGGTGCCTGGGCCTGCCGATGATGATGTATCTGGCGGCGCTGCAGCAGGTGCCGCAGGACATCTATGAAGCCGCCGCGCTCGACAACAGTTCGTGGTGGCGGACGCTGACGCGCATTACGCTTCCCGGGATCAGCCGTACGGTGGTGCTGGTCGCTATCATGCAGTGCGTTCTGCAGTTCCAGCTGTTCGGCCAGCCGCAGTTGATCACCCAGGGCGGACCGAACGGGGCGTCGCGGCCGATCGTGCTCTTCATCTTCGAAGTCGGCTTCCGGCGCTGGGACGTCGGCTATGCGGCCGCGGCGGCGCAGATCCTGTTCGCCATCATCCTCATCGCGACGCTGATCCAGTACGTCGTGACCTCGCGCGGCCAGGGCTCGCGCGGCAAGGGGAGGGCGGCATGAGCCCGAAACACGCCTCCGCCACGCGCGAAGCCCTGACCCTGATCACATTGGTGGCGCTCGGTTTCCTGATGCTGGTGCCGCTGATCTGGACGGTGCTGCTGTCGCTGAAGTCGAACGGCGATCTGCTGCATTCGACGGCCAACGCCTTCCACGCCCCTTATACGGTCGAAAACTACCACACCATCCTGACCAACAGCGCCGTCTTCCGCTGGCTGATGAATTCGGTCGTCGTATCGGGTCTGACGACGCTGGGCGTGCTGGTCCTGTCGTCGCTGGCCGGCTACGGCTTCGCGCGTCTGGATTTTCCGGGCCGCGACAGACTGTTCCTGTTCGTGCTGTTCGGCCTGGCCATCCCCGAACAGGCGGTAATCATCACGCGCCACCAGATGTTCACGCACCTGCACCTGCATAACTCGTATCCCGGCCTGATCCTGCCGGGCCTGGCCGCGCCGTTCGGCGTTTTCTTGATGACGCAGTATTTCCGCGCCATCCCGAAGGAGCTCGATGAAGCGGCCTTGCTAGACAACGCCTCGCGCCTCCAGGTCTTCTGGAAAGTCCTGCTGCCTCTGACCATCCCGGCGCAGGCGACGCTGGGCATTTTTACGTTTTTGTCATCGTGGAACGACTACTGGTGGCCGCTGATTTCGGCGACACGCGCCGACATGTTCACCCTGACGGTCGGGCTGTCGGCGTCGCAGATCAACTTCGCCCAGACCAGCGGGCTGGGTTACCTGATGACCCAGGCGGTGTTCGCCGCCGTGCCGATCCTGATCGTCTATATCCTCTTCCAGAAATATATCGTGCGCGCGGTGGCGGGAGCGGCGGTGCGATGAAACGGACACTCATTCTTCTCGCCTGCGCTTTGCTTTCCTCGTGCGCGCCGAAGGACAAGGCGACGCACATCACCGTGCAGCGCATCTTCGGCGAATGCCGCGCCAATGTGCCCAAGGGCCAGCCACCGGTACGCAACCCCGACGGCGAGTGTGAGATCGTCACCGGTCTGCTCGACCGCTTCGAGGCCGAAAACCCTGATGTAAAGCTGGATGTCAATATCGCGCCGTGGCCGGGCTACGACCAGCTGTCGGCGCAATACGCCGCCGGCGACCCGCCCGACATCGTCACCATGCACATGTCGGCCATGCCCGACTTTACGGCGCGCGGCCTGATCGAACCCCTCGACAGCGACTTTGCACGTGTCGGCATCGACGTGAACAATTTCACCCCGGCGGCGCGCGCCGGCGTGACCGTCACCGGCAAGGACGGCAGGCCCCACGTCTACGGCATGCCGTTCGACAACTGGACGCAGCTATGGCACGTCAATATGAACCTGTTCAGGAAGGCCGGACTGGTGCGCGACGGGGAACCGATCCTGCCGCATTCGCCGGAAGAGTTGCTGAGCCAGGCGCGGCAGTTCAAGCGCGCCACCGGCCTGCCTTACCTGTTGCAGCCGACCGACAACGAACGCGCCGCTTTTACACGCAACCTCTATACCTACCTGCTCGACCAAAAGGCCGTCTTCTTCAGCGATGCCAAACATATCCACCTGAACACGCCTGAGGCGCGCCGTATCCTCGAGCTGTTCCGCCAGATCTATGCCGAGGGCCTGATGGCGCCCGGGCAGGACTATCCCGCGGCCATGGCGTCCTTCCTCAACGGGCAGGGCGGGGTCTGTCTGGTCGGCACGTGGATGGTCGGTGCCTTCAATGCCGAGGCCAATACGCCCGGCCGGCCGCTCTATCACGGCTATACGGTCAAGCCCTATCCCATGCTGTACGGCCGGGAACAGCGCGCCTATGTCGACGGCCACGCCTGGGTCATGCCAAAGCGCGAGCGCACGCCTGCCCAGCGCGAGGCGGTGCTGCGCCTGATGAAATTCCTGAAAGACCACGATTTCGACTGGGCGCGCACGGGCCACCTGCCGACACAGAGCGATGTCGCCAAAAGCGCGCCTTACCTGGCACTGCCGTACCGTCCCGAAATCATCGGGCTGTCGCAGGTCGGACAAACCTTGCCGGCCGGCGTGCAGCGCCAGTTCCCGATCCAGGACATTGTCGGCGACGAGATGGCGTCGGCCATCACCGGCCACAAGCCGATCGACAAAGCCCTGAGTGACGCCGAAACGCGCGTCAACGACCTTCTTTTCCATCTGCTCTAAGCTTCCGAGACGACCATGACTTTGAAAGCCACCCTGACCGCGCATCGCGATTTCGTCATCGCGCCCGTCGACCGCCGCCTGTTCGGCACCTTCGTCGAACACCTGGGGCGCTGCGTCTACGGCGGTATCTACGAGCCCGGCCACGCCACGGCGGACGCGGACGGCTTCCGCCAGGACGTGCTGACTCTCACCAAGGAACTGGGCGTGACCATTGTGCGCTATCCCGGCGGCAACTTCCTGTCGGGCTATAACTGGGAAGACGGGGTGGGCCCCAAGGACCAGCGCCCGGTGCGCCTCGATCTCGCCTGGGCGTCGACCGAGACCAACCAGTTCGGCACCAACGAATTCATCACCTGGTGCCGCAAGACGAATGTCGAGCCGATGTTCGCGGTGAACCTCGGCACGCGCGGGCCGGACGAGGCGCGTCATTTCCTGGAATATTGCAACCACCCTGGCGGCACCTACTATTCGGAACTCCGCAAGTCGCATGGCTATGAGCAGCCGCATAACATCAAGTTCTGGTGCCTGGGCAATGAGATGGACGGCCCGTGGCAGATCTGCGCCAAGACGGCCCATGAGTACGGCCGGATCGCGCAGGAAGCCGCCAAGGTCATGCGCTGGGTCGACGATGGTCTGACGCTGGCGGCGTGCGGATCGTCGCAGCGCGCCATGCCGACCTACGCCGCCTGGGAATACGAGGTGCTCGACACCTGCTTCGACCAGGTCGACCTGATCAGCCTGCACGCCTATTTCCGTAATGACGCCGACGACCTCCCCGAATTCTTTGCCGAGATCGACAATATCGACCACTACATCAAGGAGATCACCGCGGTCGCCGACGCCGTCGCGGCCAAACGCCGGTCGAAGAAGCGCATCATGCTGTCGTTCGACGAGTGGAACGTCTGGTACCGTACGCACCATCCGGAATGCATCAAGAAGCCGGGTTGGCCCGAGGCGCCCGACCTGCTCGAGGAAATCTACAATTTCGAGGACGCTCTGGTCGTCGGCGGCGTGTTGATCGTCATGCTCAACAACGCCGACCGCGTGAAGGTGGCGTGCCTGGCGCAACTGGTCAACGTGATCGGCGCCATCTTCACCGAAACCGGCGGGCCGGCCTGGCGCCAGACCATCTTCCATCCGTTCGCCGACGCCTCGCGCGCCGGCCACGGCGAGGTGCTTCGTCTGGGCGTCAACACCTCGACCTTCCACACGAAGATGCATGGTGACGTTCCGCATCTTTTGGCGACGGCGATCCGCAATCCTGAGACGGGCGCGGTGACGCTGCTGGCGCTCAACCGCGGCGAAGAGGCGATGGATCTGTCGTTCGATCTCGGCGGCCTCGGGGCCGCGTACCGCGTGGAGCAGGCGACGGAACTGCACCATCCCGACCGAAAAGCCGCCAATACCCGGGAGAACCCGGACGCCGTCACGCCTGCAGCGCACGAATCGGCGCGACTCGACGGGGCGGTATTCGGCGCCCGCCTGAAGCCGTTGTCGTGGAATGTCTTCACGCTGGGTGTGGTGGCCTGACCACATATTAATTTGTCTGACCAGTTTGTCGGACAATAGGCCCTTGCCGTAAGGTCAGGGACCTATTGCTATCGCTTATTTTTCAACGATGAAATTGCAAGATGTCCTGTTTTTATAATGAAACATGATCTTTCCTCGGTTGTGGCGTAATTGCGACAGCGGTCTCATAAATCAGACAAAAGGTGGTTTCCATCTATTGACTTCATTCTTTTGTCCGACAAAAATGACGTCAAGAGCTCGAGAGTGAGCTCATAGAACAAGGCAGGGAGACAATCTAAATGTCAGTTACCACTTCACGGCGCAGCTATGTCCGTCTGGGTCTGACCGTCGCAGCGTCCGCGCTCGCGCTCGGTTTCGCCATTCAGGCGTCCGCGCAAACCGCCCCGTCGGCCCCGGCCCCGGCCGCGGCCGACGATAGCAATGTGGTCATCGTCACGGGCGTCCGCGCCAGCTTGACGAAAAGCCTGGCGATCAAACGCAAGAGCACCCAGGTCGTCGATTCAATCGTCGCAACCGATATCGGCAAGCTGCCGGACAATAACGTCGTCGAAGCGCTGCAACGCGTTCCGGGCGTTCAGGTGACCGACCGCGCCGGTGGCGAAGTCGGGACCGTCGCCATTCGCGGCATGTCGGATATTTCCTCCACCTGGAACGGCCGCACCATCTTCACGGCGTCTGGCCGGTACGAAGCTCTGCAGGATATCCCCTCGACCCTGGTCCGTCAGATCGACGTGTACAAGACGCGCGACGCGAGCCAGAATGAAGCCGGCATCGCCGGAGCCATCAACGTCCTGTCCCTGCGTCCGTTCGACTTCAAGGGCCCCGAAGTTTCGGTCGCGGCGCGCCAAACCTATCTCGATCCCGCCAAGAAGTGGAACCCGCAGCTGAGCGCGCTGGCCAGCAATCGCTGGCACACCAGCATCGGTGACGTCGGGGCCTTGGTTAACCTCAGCTACAACAAGACGGATTACCGCAACGAAAGCGTGACTCCGGGCGCCCTGGTGCCCTTCACCACCGAAAATCCAATGCCGGGCTATACCCCTCTGCAGCGCATCTTCAGCGGCTGGACGGCCGGCCAGAATGAAGGTCTGCCGGAAGCCGCCGGCTCTAAGCTCAACTTCCTCGGCGGCAGCACACAGTACCCATATTACCTGTCGCGCGACGCCATCTTCCAAAGCGACCTGCTGGGTGAGCGCGAACGCAAGTCGGCAAACATCTCGCTGCAATGGAGGCCGGACGACAATTCGACCTACACGTTCGAGACCATGTATAACGGGTATCGCAACACCACCTTCAACAACCTGCTGTTCAGCTTTGTCGACTGGTGGGGCAATCTGGGTTCGAACCCCGCTTCGACTTTCACGCTGTATCCCGGTACGGACATCATGAAGACGCGGACCGTCGGTTCGGTCTACGGCTTCAACTCGGGCGACCTGCAGACCAACGCCACAGACTCCTATATCTACGCCCTCAACGGCGACTGGCGGATCGGCGATCGTCTGCACCTTAACGGCGATCTGTCGTATCAGACGTCGACCTTCCACTCTGAATTCACGGCGCAGCGCATCGATCGCGTAGCCAATCAGATCAAGGTCGACTTCAATTGCAAGGATGGCATTGCCTGCTTCGCGTTCGACGACAACAGCCTGTTGACCAAGGCATCGCAATGGAACGTCGCGCAATTCTACGACAACGCCAACCGTAACCGTGGCAGCGCGGCCACGGGCAACCTGGACGGCACGTACGACGCCGATTGGGGGGCCATCCACAAGCTGACCTTCGGCATGCGCTATGACGACCGCAAGTCGACCGAGATGAGCCGCAGCCAAAGCTCCTTCCTGGGCCGCAATCTCGCGACCATGGATCCCGGCATGCAGTTCGTGACTACCGGCTTCTGGTCGGGCATTTCCGATGTCCCGGGCGCCTGGATGGAGGCCAACGGCTATTGGATGCGTGATCATATCGACGACATCCGCACCCTGTACCACTCTGTCGATGCCAATTTCAAAACGACAAATCAACTGTCGATGCACAAGGCGTTCGACGTCGACGAAAAGACCACATCGGCCTACCTCATGGCCGACAGCGAGAACGAGCTGTTCGGACATCACCTGCGCGGTAACTTCGGCGTTCGCTTCGTGTCGGTCGATACCTTCATGACGGCCTACCGCTGGAACAATCAGACCCAGGCCATCGATGAAACCGACCATTACAAGAAGAGTGTCAGCAAGCTTTTGCCCAACTTTACGCTGCGGTACGACCTGAGCAATCAGTTCGATATGCGCTTCAACTATGGTGAAACCCTGCGTCGTCCCGATTTTGGCGCTGTCAGCGGCGCGCTCAACCCGTCGGATGATATCACCGGTGTCGGCTACGGCGGCGGCAGCATGGGTAATCCGGATCTGAACGCCACCACGTCGAAGAATATGGACCTTACGGCGGAATGGTACTTCTCGAACGACAGTGCCGTCTACGCCACGGCGTTTGATCGGAAGATCGATGGCTTTGTCGTCTACCTGCCGCACATGATCCATCTCGATGCGGCGCACGATCCGTTCCCGAACTCGACCACGGGCCTCAGCCACGCCGGCGGCTACAACTATAACGTCTCGACGCCTTACAACGCGTCGAACGGCAAGATGGATGGCCTGGAAATCGGCACGATCTGGTTCCCGAAGGGCCTGCCGGATATCCTCAACGGTTTCGGTTTCAACGGTAGCGCAACCTTCCTGCAAACTTCTCAGGATATTCCGAACGTCGATTCGAGCGGTAATATCACCAGCTACACCAAGACCCAGTTCTACGGCGTGTCGCGTTATTCGTATAACGCTACGTTGGCTTACGAAAAGGGCCCTGTCTCGGCTCGCCTGTCCTACGTCTGGCGCTCGGCCTTCCTGGCGCGCAACGAAGCCGCCCTATTCGCCAACCCGATCGGCGTCTACCGCCGGGCGGAAAAGGATATCGACTTCCAGCTGACCTACGCCGTCAACAATCGCATGTCGTTCGACATCGACGCCGTCAACATCACCAACGAGAAGCAAAAAGAGTACTATCACTTCGGCAGCGCCGGCACGCAGGACACGACCAACTTCGGCACCGTCCTCATCGGCCGCGCAGTATCGGTCGGCTTCCGCTACAAGATGTAACCCCATTGCCGGCATGCCTCTCCGGGCGCGCCGGCGTGTTCCGAGTAAAGCGTTCTCCACCCAACTTTCAGGCGCCGGCGGTTCCCTGCCGGCGCCTTTTTCTGTGATGAGGCCGGATAGTCATGGCCAAGACAAGTGGTACCGCTATCGCAGCCAAGTCGCAGACGTCCGACCAATGATGCTACAAATCATCGAGATTTTTCTGCATGTTAACAGTCATTTTGCCCGAAAAATCGCCCGCTTTCCGGCAAAAAGCGCTGCGGTTTTTCCGGGAATGCGCGTAAGATGCATTGGTCGGACCAGGTCCGGCGTGCCCGATACCCATAAACCTTCAGGCATGGACACGTCAGCGGGGGCGTTGTTGTCAATTGTCTGATCAAATGACATAGTCGACCCATGGCAGGTTCAGAATTCGATTCCCTTTCGATTGAAGGCGACGACGCGGAAGAAGAAGCATACGCCCTCGATACCGGGCCGCTCGATACCTCTTTCCGCAGCCAGATACCGCAGGGCCGGTTGCACGGGGCCCTGGCGCACCGCATCGGCGTCGATATCCTCAGGGGTGTCTATGCGCCGGGCGAGACCCTGCCTAACGAGATCCAGTTCAGTTCCAGCCTCGAGATTTCGCGTTCGGCCTTCCGCGAGGCGATCCGCATCCTGGCCGCCAAGGGCATGGTCGAAAGCCGCCCCAAGACCGGCACGCGCGTCACGGCCCGCAAGCGCTGGAACATTCTCGATCCCGAAGTCCTGAAATGGATGTTCGAGACCGAGCCGTCGGAAGCCTTCATTCTCGATCTGTTCGAGCTGCGCCTGATCACCGAGCCGGCCGCCGCCGCCCTGGCCGCCCAGCGCCGCAGCGACGCGCACCTGAAGGCGATGGACGAGGCGCTGATCACCATGGACAAGGAGACCCTGGCCACGGAAGCCGGGCGTCAGGCCGACCTCGATTTTCACGACGCGCTGATCGACGCCGCCAACAACGAAGCCCTGGCGTCGCTCAGCTCGTCGATCGGCGCCGCCGTCGCCTGGTCGACACGGTACAAGCAACGCGCCCGCGCGCTCGACCGCGATCCGGTGCCCGACCATCGCGCCGTATATGAGGCGATCGCCCGCGGCGACGTCAACGACGCCCGATGGTGCATGGAAGCCCTGGTGCGGCTGGCCCTGCGCGATACCCAGCGCTCGATGGGCATCCTTAAGTAGCTACCGCTTTACCAGCCGAATGGCCTTTTCCGGGCACGCCTCGACGCAGAGCCCGCACGCGCGGCAGGCGTCGGCATTGACGGCGTAGGCTTGCTTCCAGCCGTGCAGCGTGCCCTTGAGCTTCGAGAGAAAGCCCATGGGGGCGCGCTCTTCCGCCGGTACGATGCCGAGCTCGAAGACGTCGTAAGGACAGATGACGACGCAGTCGGCCTTGCCCTCGCAGCGGGCGCGATCGATGACGGGCGCGACGGCACCCGGTTCCTGTTTGCAGCGGTCATCCGTTTTGGTCATCCGTTATCCAATCCCCAAATGCGGCGCAAAGACAAGCCACGCGGCGAACAGCCCGTACAAAAGTCCGATACCGGCAAGCGTCCGGCTGTCGACCTTGCCCGACCGGAACATGATCCACAGCGCGACGATCGCGATGGCCGTGACCGCGCCCGACGCTATCAGCGTCGAATCGAAGCGCCACGGCGTGAAGATGATGCCCAGTGCTGACGGGATGGTCGCCTGGATCATCATGGCGCCCGAGATGTTGGCCAGGGCCAGGCGTTCCTTGCCCTGACGCACCCAGATGATGGCGTTCATGGTTTCCGGCAGTTCGGTGGCCACGGGACTTAACAGAAGGGCGACGAGGTGGGGCGACAGGCCGGCCATGTGTCCGATCGATTCCAGCTGCCCGACAAAAAGATGAGAGGCAAGGGCGATGACGCCGAGCGCCGCGCAGGCTTGCAGGCCCGCCCAGAAGAGGTTGGGATTGCCGGGCTTGAGTTTTAGCGGCTCGAGCTCGTCCTCATCTTCGCCGGCGGTGTCCTCCGACCGGATCTCGCGCCAGACATAGACGCCGTAGGCCACGAGGAACAACACACCCAGCCACGGCTTGATGGCGAAGGCGACGAGACCCAGGCCCACCTTGACGGCGAAGATGGCCAGAAACGCCAGCTGATCGCCCGCCAGGCGCTGAGCATCGGCGCGAACGGCATGGTCGGCGCGTTTAAGCTTTCTTTGGTTGAACCACAGCGCCAGCCCCACCACGCCATAGGCGATCGTCGCTAGCACCAGCGGCCCGCCCATGGCGGCGCCGACGCCGATATCGCGCGCCTGCGGCGTCTTGCCGAAGGCGACGGCGGTCAGGGTCACGGCACTTTCCGGCAGGGCGGTGCCGAAAGCGGCCAGGACTGTGCCGACGGCGGTAGCGCCGAGGTTCATATGCTTGCCGCACCATTCGACGGCATTGACGAAGTATTCGCACGCCACATAGATCGCGACGGCCGAACCGAGAAACAGGAGGAGGGTGATAAGCATCAGTCTGTCGGGCCGGGCAAGCAGATGAACCAATGGCACAGGCTGCGGCTCGCCCGGCAAGGCGTCGCATCCCGGCCAAAGGTCTTGCCTGGCGAAGGTGTCCCTTCGCTGTGCGCACCATGGAGCTGAGGCTCCAAGTATGTTGGCGCGCACTCCGCTAAAAAGCGGCGGCTACTCCCCAATGACTGTGGCGGGGCTTATGACCCATCCGCGCGAGAAAGGGAAGGGGCCACGCAAACAAAAACCCCCGCCGGTGACGGCGGGGGTCTTGAAGAGATGCTAACCGGCCTATTATTGCGGCGTGTCGGTCGCGTCGGTCGGATTGGCGTTCTTGCCCGTTGCGCCCTTGTCTTCGCTGGGCTTGGGCTGGGTGTTGGTCGCCGAGGGCGAGACGCTCTGGCCTTGATCGGGCACGGTCGAATCGGTGGTCGGCTGACCCGCGGGCGGGGGGCTGGCTTCGCCGGCGACGGCCGAATTGGTCGTCGACGACATCGATCCGGCCGGAACCGAGTTTTGATCGGTCGTCGTCGCGGCGCTGTTGATATTGCCCGTCGAATCCGGGGCCTGGGCGGTCGAATCGACGCCTGTCGAATTGGTCATCGAGTTGCCGTTGGCGTCCACGGCGCCGTTGGTGAGCGAAGTGCCTTGCAGCTGTTGCCGGTTGAGCTCGGCCGTCTTCGCGTTGGCGCGGGCGTCGCTCGGGCTGTGGTGGCGCGTCGGCTTGGCGTCGGCAAAGGAGGCGGAAGCCGCCAGGGCCAGGGCCAGGGTGCCGGCAATAATCATATGTGTCTTACGCATTTTCATCACCTTTCCAGTGTTTGAACGCTGATACTAAAAGCTGTGCGGACGTCGGGACCGGGTCAGGCCCTGAGCGTCCTGACCTTGGCCTGCGCCTTGATGGCGCTGCCGTGGTTCGGGGTGACGCCGTTGGGCGGCGTCGAAATCGGGGTCTCGGGCAGGCTGTCGGCCGGCTGATTGCCCAGCGGCGCCGCATTGCCGCCCTGGCCAATCGCAGGTTCGGCGGTGTCGGTGGCGGGCACCGGGGCGGGCGTTAGGCTTGACGATGCGGTTGCCGCTTTGGCTGCGTCGCGAGCCTGTTTGGCAAGGTCGCGAGTCTTCGTATGGACGGGGCTGACGACAGGACCCGCCGACGATGCCGCCGTATCCACACGGTCGGATGACGTCCGGCCATCGGTCTCGCCCAGCACGTTCGCGACCTGCGACCACGCCTGAAGCGGCGCCACGCCGATAAGGGCGGCGATCGCAATGGCTTTGGTGGTCTGGACGGCGGGTCTCATATCGTATCCTCTCGAAGCCGGCTCGGGGACACTCTCGTTTGCCCCTATCGCCTTGCGGCGTGAACATCGCCCGTGTGGAAAGCATTGTCCGTTCGAAAGGGTAATATGTAAGCCCGTTTGGGGCGGAGATTTGGCAAATTAGTTATAAAATACGCCACGCTTATAATAATGTCGTAAAATTCGAATTCATTTTATTGAAAATTTAGACCGCATCTGCTTGATATTTATTGTTCGCATACAAAAACGCTCCCGGGAAGCCCGGGAGCGTTTAAGATGACGGAGAGGGCTAGTTGCCGCCAGTCTGGACCTGGGCGTCGGCCGAGCCGTGGACGGACGTGCTTCCGCCGGCGCCGCCGTTCCAGGTGTTGCCGGAGCCGGAAACATTGGCATCGGCGGAGCCCGAAACGCCAGCATTGACCTGAGTGCTGCTCCGGGCTTCCGAACGGGCTTCCCGCGCGGCTTCGCGGGCATGACGACGTGCGGCTCGTTCCTCGGCGCGCGCGGCGGCACTGGTGTCCTGGACCGTGTCGCCGACGACCGATGCGTCGACGGAGCCGCTGATGCGGCCGGAGCCGCCGGCCGAACCCGTGACGCCCCCGATGGCGCCGCCGGCGCTGCCGCCTCCGCCCAGGCTTCCTCCCAGGACCTGCGCCGAGGACGCCATCGGCAGAACGCCGAACGCCAATGACAAGACCGCAAGGGCCGTCGTTTTCCGTAGGTGTTTCATTTGATTTCCTCTCAAATCCGGTTCAGCACGGCAACCGCCAACAGGTAAGTCCTGAGAATTGCCTTCCAGCGCAATAACGATGTGCGCCGATTTGTGGCAAAAGTTGGATGACTTATGGTGTAAAGTGTGTCGAAATGGTATGGTTTTATCTGATTTACAGATTTTTTATTTATTCAAATGTCGTTTTTGCTATAAAAAAATCCCCGGACACATCGAAGTGCCGGGGATTTTTGTCGGGTTTACTGTGAGACTACCAGACGTCGTACCAGACGTCGATGACTTCGCCGCTGCGCAGGTCGATCAGCACCGCATCCTCGCCGACGAAGAACCAGGCGCAGCCATAAGGCGGCACGGGCAGGCCATAATAGTCGTAATCATAGATGCGATAGTCGTAGAAGATCCGCGGCAGGACGTCACCGCGGACCCAGCGGCGGCCATAATACTGGTCCGGAACGTGGTAATAGCCGCGGCCAGGGTAGAAGTAGAAGCCGAAGCGCACGCCGGAATAGCCGTTCCAGCGCCGGTCGTTATGGTAGTCGAAGCGGCGTCCGCCGCCCCCGCCATTCCAGCCGCCGCGATCGTGGTCGCGGTCGCCGTTCCAGCCGCCGCGGTCGTTGTCGCGATGATCATTGTCGCGATGGTCATTGTCGCGATGGTCGTTGTCACGGTGATCATTGTTACGGCGGTCGTTGTCGTCGCGGTGGTCGTTGTCGCGGTTGCCGCCGCTCCAGCCGCCGCTGCCTCCACGGTTCTGCCAGCCACCGCCGCCATTGTTCCGATCGCCGCGATCGCCGCGATTGCCGCCGCGCGGATCGGTGTTGGCCTGTCCGCCGGAAGGTTGTCCGCCCTGGGCTTGTCCGCCATCGCGATTTCCGTCGCGATTTCCGCCGCGGTTACCGCCACTCCAGCCGCCGCCCGAAGCTTGGCCGCCTGAGGCCTGCCCATTGTCGTGGCTGCCGCCGTTCGAGCCGCCGCCGCGATTGCCGCCGCTCCAGCCGCCGCCGGAATTACCGCCCGAGCCCTGGCCCGCACTCTGTCCGCCGCCGGAATTACCTCCCCCGCGATTGCCGCGGTCGCCGCCCCCCCAGTTACCGCGATTGCCGCGGTCGGAGGAGGCTTGTTCGCTGGCGGTGTCGCGCCAGATCGGGCCGCTGCGGTCGCCGGAGGCGTTGGCGTGCTGCCGGCCTGCCATGGAGCGGCGGTCGTCGTCGGCGGCCGACGCGCCGGTAGCGGCGGCGGCCGACAGGACCAGCGCAAGGCCGAGGGCCAGGCTGGAAACGGCTGTCTTTGCCTTTAGAGTCATTTCGTCCTCATTGTCAGACCAGGTCACCCGCCGAAGCGGGGGATTTTGCGGACCTGGGACGCTGGGCGATAACCATTATCGTCTTGAGGCCTTTATGACAGGGGCCGCCTGAACGGAAGCTGAACGGACTTTTGAGCCGCGGTTTTCCGGTGGTCCCGGTCCGCGAATACCGGGCTTGCGGCACCGTCATCTTGATGGCGACGATTCGGCGCTTCCGACTCCCGGGGTATTAACCAACGCACTTCGGGAATTTTCATAGAGTAATTTCGCTGTTCATTTTTCATAAGCAATTTACACTTAAATATTATCCGAAAATTAGTAATAATTATCAAAATAGTTAAGCTCACTTTTAATATTAACTCCAGATTTACATAAAAAATTCAACCTAAATTTCGCTGTTAACTTTAATTTTATTTGGTGGTGATGAAATCGGATCATCAAATTCAAGGAGACGCGCCAGAACGGCGCGGATACGCAAATGATGACGACCGAAAGCCAAACGCTTCCGCTTCCGACCCCCGAAATGACCGGCGACGACCTGTTCCGTCTGGGCATGATGTATTCGACCGGACAGGGCGGCGCACCGCTCGACATGATCTCGGCACACATGATGTTCAACCTGGCCGCCATGCGCGGTTCGATGGAAGCCTCGATCTATCGCCGCGAACTGTCGCGCGAAATGGAGCGTGAAGACATCGCGGAAGCCCAGCGCGCCGCGCGCCAGTGGCTCGATCAGGGCCGAATCGGCTTCGCGGCGTAATACCTGTCGTATTAGGCTTTCTTCAGCTCAAGCGCCGCATTGGCGGCGGGCACGCCGTTGGGGTGAGCTAGGCGTTTAACGCCTTCCTGAGCAGTTTAAGGCACTGGGCCTCGGCCCAGGCGAGACGGTCGGCTTCGGGAATGAAGCGCGCCTGACGGATCAGACCGTTGGTCGACGACGAGATCAGGGCGCCGGCCAAAGGCGATGGCAGTCCCGTCAAAGTCCGTGACGCCGTCCGGCCCCGCGTGTAGCGCAGCGTGCCACCGAATATGGACAAAGCCGGATCGCGTGCCGCCGCGCTGGTGAATTCGTCGAGCGACAGGAAGTTGGCCTGGGCGTCCGGGTGCGCGACCAGACGGGCGACACCCGCCGCAAAGGCGCTGGCCTCGATGGGCCGCGCCGGGCCCTGATCGGCACGCGTGATCTGGCCGTAGATGGCCTCGAATGCCGCATGAATCAACGCATTGGCCGTGGGATAGTGGTAGCTGACCACGCCAAGGGTCATTCCCGCTTCCGCGGCGACGGCGCGGTGCGTGACGCCGCCGATTCCCGATTTTCCGACAATATCCGCCGCCGCCAGCGCGATGGCCGCGTCTGGCGAACCTTCGTCCAGCGGCTCGCCCGCCGGGGTGCCGCAGCGCTCGCGGAGTGTCTCGCGCAACGACATCGGACCCGTCGTGCCGTCCGTCACCATCTGCACCCACGCCACGCACGTTTCGAACAAGCAGGCCCGGTCGAGCGGCGGCTGCCATGCGATGCGGTGCAGGCACAGTTCCCCATCCGCGAAGGCGTACAGCAGATCTGCGGCGTCGTCGGGCAGGATATGCGTGGCGACTTCGGCCCAGGCGTCGCGCCAGACCGTATACCAATCCACCGCGACCGGGGCGAAGGCAGGATCGCGCGCCGCCATGGCCTGGCACTCGAACCAGGCGAAAACGACGTCACCGTGGGCATCGCACAGTTCGTCGATCAGGCTGGCCAGGAGATAGCCGCCAGCCTGTGCGTCGAGGGGCTTCAGCGCCTTGAGCGGCTCCAGGCGCGACCGCCACCAGGCCGTGTTGCGGTCGATGAAATCGCGCAGCGACGCATCCAGCAAGCCTTCAAACGACCCGAAGTGGTAGTTGATCAACGAGGTCGTGACGCCGGCCTGACCGGCGATCCGGCGCGCCGAAATCTGGCCGCGCCCCTGGGTCCGCCACAGCCCCGCCATGGTTTTCAGCAGCCGTGCCTGCGGCGTCGCCGTGTCCGGAACAGGCGGCGCACTCGCGGTATCGGCGCTGGATTTCGGCATGGGATCTGGTTTTCCTGAACCTGGGGTTCGGGCGGGCCTTGCCGCGTCTAACCCATCGGCCGTCAGGTGGCAATCGGCAACCATCTGCGAGACGCGGCACGCGTCCTGCTTTTAGCGAATCACCCGGCGCAAAAGCTTCAGGCACATCGTCTCGGCCCAGGCCTCGCGATCGGATTGCGGCACGAACCGCGCCTGGCGGATCAGGCCGTTGGTCGACGAAGAGATCAGCGCGCCGGCCAGGGGCGAGGGCAGTCCCGGCAAGGTCCGCGACAGGGTCCGGCCGCGGGCGTAACGCAGCGTGCCGCCAAAGCGCGTCAGCAGCGGGTTGCGCGCCGCAGCCGTGGTGAATTCGTCGAGCGACAGGAAGTTGGCCTGCGCGTCGGCGTGGGCGATCAGCCGGGCGACGCCCGCGGCGTACGCACCGGGCGGGACAGGATGCGCGGCGCGCTGATCGGCGCCGATGATCTGGCCGTAGATCGCCGCGAACGCCGCATAGAGCAGTTCGTCGGTGGTGGAAAAGTGATGTTCGACCAGGTCGGAAGGCAACCTGGCCTGGGTCGCCACGGCCTCATGCGTGACGCCGCCGACGCCGGAGGTTCCGACGATGTCGGCGGCCGCCAGGGCGATCGCGGCCTCGGGGCTGTCCGGGGCCCAGGGCAGGGGCGGCGGGTTTTCGCAGCGCGCCCACAGGGCTTCGCGTAGCGGCATGGGGCCCGTCTGCCCGTCGGTCAACAGGCGCACCCACGCCGTGCAGGTTTCGAACAGGCAGGCGCGGTCCTCGGCCGCCTGCCAGGCCACCCGGTGCAGGCACAGTTCGCCGTCGGCGAACGGATAGAGCAGGTCCCGGGCCTCGGGCGGAAGGATATAGGCGGCGAGCCTGTCCCAGGCGTCGCGCCATACCGCGTGCCACTGCGTGGCCACGCCGGCAAAAGCCGCGTTGCGTGCAGCCATGGCCTGGCATTCGAACCAGGCAAAGCTCATGTCGCGCTCATGCACGCACAACTCGTCGATCAGGTTGGCCAGGGCGAAGCCGGCGACCTCGGCGTTCGGCGCGCTTTGGCCGTCGAGCGGGGCGAGGCGCGCTTGCCACCAGGCGCGGCAGTGATCGATAAGGTCGCGGAACGAGGCCTCCAGCAGGTGCTCGAAGCCGCCGAAATGATCGTCGATAGCCGAAGGCGCAAGGCCGGCCAGCGCGGCGACCCGGTCCGCCTCGATGCAACCGTATCCGTGGCTGGCCCACAGGTGTCCGGCGGCCTGTAACAGCCGCGCCCGGGGCATTTCCGTTCCTGAACCTGTTATGTACTCGGGACTGACTTTACGCATATGCATCAGTTTTTATTGTCCACTTTGTGTATCTTCTTATCCGAACAAAGACAATCTCAGGCGGGCGTCGAGGTCGCGTAAGGTATCGCGGCCATAGGCGGCATTTTCGAGGCCGTCATGGAGAACCTGCGGCAGGTCCCGCGTGATGTCGCGGCAAAGGCTGCCCGAAAACATCGCCATGGCGGCAACCGTATCGGTGTCGCCGCCGAGCGCGATCGCGTCGCGCAACAGTCCGCTGAGCGAGGTTGCCGACTGAACCAGCGAGATGGCAGCGTGGGCGCAACTGAGGCCCGCCATATCGGCGCGGCCGGTCCAGATCCCGGACCATGGATGACCGGGGACATGCGCTTCGATAAAGCGGCCGAGGTCTCCGCGTGGCCCCAGACCGTAGGCCAGGTAGTGGACCATGGCGGCGATTGCCTGGGCGCTCGTTCGGCCGCTGGGCGTGTCGTGGGTGATCGCGGCCTGGCGCTCCGCAAGGTTCAGAACCTGCTTGATATCCGGCAGCAGGCCGATCGGCGACACGCGCATGGCGGCGCCGCTGCGATCGGATACCGGCGCGATCGCGGCCAGGAAATCGGAGCCGTCGTTCGACGTCCGGAGGACCTCGTAAAGTCGTTTGCTGTAGCCGCGGCGCGGGTCGCGCTTGAAAGTTGTAACGAAACGTTCAGCCAGGCTTTCGGCATGGAAGGCACCGCCTTCCAGCAGATGCTCGGCGATGGCCAGCGCCATCTGCGTATCGTCGGTATAGCGGCCGTCGCCCAGTCCGGTTTCCGGATTGCGTTTATAAGCCGACAGGTCGTTCTCCCGGACGAGAAAATCGTCGGGCATAAACTCGAAGGCGGCGCCGTAAGCATCGCCGATGGCCATTTCGAGCAGCATCTTATCCCTTACAAAACCAAGGTTTTACCTTGAAAGTCAGCGCATTCATTTGATTTGAGTTTTTGTTTCCACGGTCATCAGGTGTGATGGCTCGGCCGTCGGAATGACGAATAAGAGTACTGCGGATATGATGATGATTGGGGCGTGGGGCAGGCAGACATGCGGCCAGAGAAAAGATCGAATTGAATGCTTTTCTCCCTCTTTTCGGACCGGGTGTGGCTCACCATTGAATGAAAGGTGCCAACTGGACGATATGGACGGGGCCGTAGGGGCGTCTTCGCTCTTTAGAAAGGCCTCGATGTCACGCACGCGGCCGTAATGCGCCCGCTGAAACTCCTTCCATAACCAGTCTATCCACCAAAAACTCATTACAAGCACGCTTATGGCTATAAAAGCTTCCGATCTTGGGATCTGAAACGCAGCTGTTGTAAATAAAGCCGTTGTCGCCAAACCGATACTCAGTTTCTTTATCTCGAGAGATTGCTTGTTCAGATCTTCTATTATGGATTGAAGTTCGAAGTATTCCTGCCTGACAAATTCGTGTTGCTTTTCGGATATCGTGGAAGTCGTTACAGGTGCCGCTTCACTCATGTCCACTCCTGTCAGCATATATTGCAATCAGAGCCGTCTTTAGCTGCAGCCTTAAACCGTCGCCTGCATCGGGCATTGCGCCATCTCAGTTGAACGTCCGGTAGGTGAAGTAGTTCAAAATGCCCCCGGGGATCAGGTTGTTGACCCACTGTTCCACGAAGACGCCCGCTTCGGCGACATTGGTCCGCGGCACGAAAACGATGTCGTAGCGCCTGAGCGCCACCATCTGGCTTGCCCGGCCGTTCAGCATGTCCTGGACGTCGATGACCCGACGCATGGCCTGGCCCTGGCGGCCGCGACGGATGATGACGACCTGATGCGATTTCGCGGAATGGAGGAAGCCGCCGGCCGCCATGACGGCCTGGAGCGCATCGATATCGCCCATCATGTCGACCCAGCCCGGCGTCTTGACCTCGCCGCCGACCATGACGCGCGTCGGTCCGATATCGCCGGGGAAAACCGTGACGGCCGGATTGCGCAGGACGCTCGCGGCACGCTGCGAGATTTCGGCCTGGAGTTCCGGCACCGACCTGTAGGCCGCCATGACCTGGCCGATGGCGGCCAGCGTGATGCGGCCGTCGGGCCCCACCTGGGTCTGGCGGCTGAGCTCGGGCGCCGAGGCGAAATTCACCTCGATCTTGTCGCCCGGATAGAAGAGGTAGTAGGGCTCGTCGTCCTGCCAGTCGGAAAAGCGGATCAGGGGCGCTTCGGCCTGCTTTTCGGGTTTGGCGGATGCAAGCGCCGGGGTCAGGACAATGCCTGCCGCCATGCCGGCAAAAAAGCCTCTGCGCGTTACCATTTGCGAGCCCTGCGTCGTCCGAAAAATTACCCTTGCGGCCACCCTAGACGGCCAAGCGGTAAATGTTGGTTAACGGGTTGCAACCTAGGTTAACAAAACGTGCCGCGCGGCATTTTGCGCCGGTTTTGACGTTGGCAGGGATAAGAGACTCGATGCAGTCTGGCAAGACGTGGCTGAATGACGAGGACGACGACACCGTCGTGCCGATCGGCCGCGCGCTCAAGGGACGGCACGAACGGTCTATGAACGGCATCGGCAAAGGGCAGGCGCTGGCGCATCTCGCGCCGGCCGACATCGTCGCGCTGCTGAGGCGCGAGATCGTGCTGATGCTTGCCGTCTTTTGCGTGCTGTTCGGCCTGGGCTTTGCCGCCGCCGTCTCGATGCCGTCGACCTACACGGCCAATGCCAGCCTGTTGATGCAGCTCAACAAGGACTACGTCTATGATCCGCTGGCCGGTGACAAGGCGGCCGGCGCCATCGCCACGATTGATCAAGTCGTTCAGTCCGAAGTCGAGATCCTCAATTCGCAGGAACTGAAAAAGCGCGTCGTCCACAAGATCGGCTACAAGATCGTCCTGCCCAAGGCGCCGAAGCTGTGGAACCCGGCGACGCCCAAGGATATCGAAGCGGCGGACGCCGCGGCGATCAAGGTTTTGACGGCGGGGCTCGGCACCGCGTCGGCGCCGCAGAGCAATGTGGTCAAGCTCAGTTTCAGGCACGACAATGCCATGTCGGCGGCGCTGATCCTCAACGCCCTGATCGACGAATACCAGGCCTATCGCCTCGAGGTCTATTCCGACGCGGTCGGGCCCCTGCTGCAAAAGCAGAAGGACGCCTTCGACCAGCAGCTGACCGATATCGACAACCAGTATCGCGACTTCCTGGCGGCCAACGGTGTCGGCGATTTCGACACGGCGCGCGCTACCTATACCAAGGTCTACGACCAGGTGACGGCTGACCTGTTCACTACGCGCTCGCAGATGGCGACCGATCGCGCCAAGCTTTCCGAGATCAACAGGAGCCTGACGGGGCTGAGCCCCGAGATGAGCGTCGAGCGCAATCTCGACCTGTCGATCCCGTCGCGCATCCTGGCGCTCAGGCAGCAGAAGCAGGAGATGCTGGCGCGCTACCTGCCCGACGCCCAGCCGATCAAGGACCTCGACGCCCAGATCGCGTCGCTGCAAGGCCTGATGAACTCAGGCGGCGGTATCGGCGAAAAGGACCACAAGATGGGCGCCAACCCCATCTACCAGACGCAGCTGACGGCCAAGATGGCGATCGAGGCCGAGCTGGCGTCGCTTTCCGGCCGCGAGGCACAACTCCAGGCGCAGGCCGACGAGGTGACGAAGAAGCTGCAATCGATGCTGGGGCTGGAAGCGCAGTACAACACGATGTCGGCCCAGCGCGACGCGCTGCAATCCAACATCAAGACCTTTACCCGCCGCATCCAGGAAAACGCCGCGCAGCAGGACATGACCAGCCACGCCGAGGACGCCGTGCGCGTCGTCGAAAAGGCGTCCTTGCCCGACAAGCCGAAGAGCCTGAAGCGCGTCGTGCTGATCATGGCCTTCCTGTTCGCGGGCTTTACCGCCCTGTGCGCCGGCCTGCTGCGCGTCTATACGCGCAAGGGCTTTGTCTCGGCCGACATGGCCGGCAAGGCGCTCGATCTGCCAGTGCTGGCGCAAGCGCCAATTAAACCTGATCAACTAAAGCCGTCCCCTGTGAAAGCCGCGTAATGGTCGACCTGACGAAGGAGATGGCCGATCTGATGTCGGCGCTGGGGCGGCCGCAGGGCAAGGGCGGCCGTACGCTTTTGTTCGTCAGCGCCTATTCGGGTGAGGGCGTGTCGACGGTGGCGCGCGAATATGCCCGCTGCGAAGCGGCCTTTGCCGCAAAGCCCGTCTGGCTGGTCGACGCCGATCTCAACGCCCAGAGCCAGATGCTCAATATGAGCCAGGATACGCAGCGCTTCGGTCCGCCGGGACCGTTGTCGCGCGCCACGCCCGACGGCTCGGCCTTCTTCACCCTGTCGCCGCACGGTCACGACGCCACGGGGGCGCCGATCGCCGACGAGGCCTATCTGGTGGCGCGGCCCTTCCTCGATCGCCGCCTGTGGGTGACGCGCTTCCGCGCGCGCAACATGGCACCCGGCCAGCGCGCCAAGCTGTTCGACCGCACCACCTACTGGCAGTCGCTGCGCCGCCACGCCGAATCGATCATCGTCGACGCCCCGGCCATGGACCGGTCTCCAGCCGCGCTGCAGCTGGCGCCCTTGATGGACGGCGTCGTCCTGGTGGTCAGCGAGGGCGACGGCGACGTCCAGGCGCGCATCGACCTGAAGAACGACCTGGAACAGGTCGGCGGCCGCGTCCTGGGCCTGGTCTATAACCGCGCCCGCCAGCCGTCGAAAACCGCGCTTCGCCGTCCGTTCGGCGGGGTGGCGGTGCTGTGAAAAGCTTCATCGACGACTGGCGCGACGCCTGGGTGTCGCTGCTGGCCGGGATCGCCGTCATCATCGCCTTTTCCGCTGCCTGGCAGGCGCCGCTCTTCGGCTACAACGACCAGCAGAGCGAGGCCGCCGGCGCGCTGATGCGCAACTTCTATTATCCCTTCTATCTTTGCGGCGTCTTCCTGGCGTGGCGCGGGGGCTTGCGACTGCTCGACGCCACGTGGCGGACGGCGACGCTTCTGGCCCTGTTCGGCCTGTGCATCGCCTCGATCCTGTGGTCGATCGATCCGTCGGGCACGATGCGGCGGCTGGTGGCGTTGTTCATGACGATGTTGTGCGCCTATGCGCTGGCGTCCCGCTTCTCGTGGAAGCGGCTGTCGGAGCTGTTGGCGGTGTCGTTCGCCATTATGACGGCGGCGTCGATCGTGCTGGCGGTTGTCTTCCCGATGATGGGCAAGATGCAGACCCTCTTCCCAGGCGCCTGGCGCGGCGTGTGGATCGAAAAGAACATGCTGGGCACCTATATGGCGATCGGCTTCACGGCCTGCGCCGCGGCGGCAATCCACAATCCGGCGCGGCGATGGTTCTGGTGGGGCGTGTCGGCGGTCATGGTCTTCGTCATGCTGATGTCGACGTCGAAGACCGCCCTGGTCTCGACCCTGATCGGCGTCGCGGGCGTCAGCTTTGTGTATCTGACGGGCAGGGGGCCGATTACCGGCATCGTCATGACGTGGCTGGCCGTATGCGCGGTGCTGGCCCTGGCGGGATTCGCTCTGGCGGCGCCGGACCAGCTGTTCCTGCTGCTGGGCAAGGACCCGACGCTGACGGGGCGGACGTTTATCTGGGACGGCATCCGCCGGGTGATCGCCGAACGCCCGACCCTCGGCTATGGCTACGGCGTGGTGTGGACCGATACCGACCCGTTCGCCCCCCTGGCCAAGATCGTTCACGTGGCGGGCTTCCGGCCGTACCACGCGCACTCGGCGTGGATGGAGGTCTGGCTGGGATTGGGGCGCGTCGGGCTGACCGTGTGGTCGGTCTTGTTCGCCGAGATGTGGCTGAAGGGGTTTTACCGCACCTGGCGCGGCGATGGCGGCGTGTTCGCCCTGCCGCTGATCGGTATCTATTCGCTGTCGACCCTGACCGAGAGCATGGCGCTGGGTTGGAACGACCTGCACTGGTGCCTGGCGGTCATGGTGTTCGTCAAGTTGAGCCTGCCGGGAGACGTGGATAGTACCGAGCGGGCGGGGGAGGTCCAAGTAAATCAGAACCTCCCCTGGGGTCAGGGGAGGGGGACCGCTCGAGCCGCGTAGCGGTGAGGTGCGGTGGTGGGGTCGAACGACAAGCGCGGAAGAAGCCACGCTTTTATTCATCGCAACGGCTTCGAACGATCCCAGTGACATTCGAAAGGGAGTTTAAGGTGCTCGTGGTTCGACCCCACCACCACATCTCGCCGGCGCAAGCGCCGTCTCGTGCGGTCCCCCTCCCCTGAGTCCAGGGGAGGTTCGGGAGGGTGTTCTTACTTCGGCTTCCTGAACACCAGCGCCATGCGATCCGTATGGCCGCGCAGGCTCGGGTCGAACACCTTCAGCGAATGATCGTCGGCCGGGTTGGCGAGTGCGTCGCTGTCCTCGGCCAGTTCGAAGCCCGCCGCCTTGAAATCGGCCAGCACGGCCGCTTTTTCGATGCGGTGAAGCGTGTTGGTGTCGGCGGCGCCTTTTCCGACGGACGACTTGTGGTCCGTCAGGATGACGATGCCGCCGGGCTTCAGCGTGCTGTAGAGGTCCTTGGTGACCGCGGTCGCGTCGTGGCCCGGGAAGTTGTAGGTGTCGTGATAGATGGTGCCGATGAAGATCGCGTCGTACAGCGGCGTGGGCACCGGCACCTTGTCGAAATCGGTGGTCAGCAGGTGGATGTTCGGACGCGCCTTGGCCAGCGCTTCACGGGCCGGGCGGGCCTTGAAATCGACGTCCCACTTTTCGGGGTTCTGCGAGTCGACCGAGCCGTCGCACACGGCCCCCGACAGGATCATGGTCGAATAGCCGCTGCCGGCGCCGAGATCGAGCACATGATCGCCCGGCTTGACGTGCGCCACCAGGAACTTGACCTCGCTCTGGCGGTTGGCGTCCATCGCCGTCTGGTTGGCAGGACGGTCGGGCTTGGCCACGATGGCGGCCACGCGCGTGTCGAGCGAGGCATTGGCGGCGCATTCGGGCGCGGCGGCAAGGGCCGGGGCGGAAAAGGCGAGGGCCGCGGCCGTCGTCAGCAGGAGCACGATCTTCATGGCATAACCTCCATTATATTTGCCGGGCGTTTATCCCGGAACGGCAACAGTTTGGTGCAAAGAAAAAGGCGTCCGTTGCCGAACGCCTTACTGAATTCTCGATGTCCGCTCTTTAGAGGCCCGGAAGCTTGAACTTCGGGTCCTTCTTCTGCGTGATGATGATCTGCTGGTTGCCGGTCAGCGCTTCCAGACGGGCCTTTTCGGCGGTCGCATCGACCGGGCTCGATTCATTGGCGATCTGGGTGTTGACGTTGACTTCCGACTTGTCTTCTTTCTTGTGCCAGAACATGACCTTGTCGGCGAAAGAGGGCTCCTTGTAGGCCAGGTCGCCGAATTCGTCGTCGACGACATAGCGCGCCAGCGGATCGGCCTTGTCGCCACCGGCCTTGGCGACCAGCAGCTGCTCGCCCTGGCTGCGCGTGACGGCGTCGCGTTCACCCAGCAGCGCCTGACGGGCGGCGCTTTCCGGCTGCAGTTCCTGCGGGCGCGGTTCGCCGGGCGCGGGCGGGCGCAAGGCGTAGTCGGGCGGCACGACCAGCGGCGCCTTGGTCACGACGCGGAATTCGTCGGGAACGACCTTGTTGAGACCCAGCGCGTTCTTGGTCGATTCACACGCCGACAGGGATAACCCCGCCAGAACCACCAGACCCGCGATCTTAACCGACTTCATCATTTGCTCCGTTCCCTCCGCCAGCGGCGAAAGTGATACTTGGTTTATCGTCCGCTCACAAGTCCTTAACCCTGTGAGGGCGTTCCGTCCTTGGTGGCGCCTTCGCTCTGCAGGAAATACCAGGCGAGCAGGGCGACCCCGATTGTGATGGCGCTGTCGGCGACGTTGAAGACCCACGGGAAGACGTGCGTCCCCGAAAAGTCGATAAAGTCGACGACCGAGCCGAAGCGGATACGGTCAATGGCATTGCCGATCGCCCCGCCGGCGATGAAGGCCAAAGCGATTCCGGCCAGGGGCTTCGTCTGTTTCGAAGCCGCATAGCCGAGCGCGCAACCCGCCGCCAGCTGGAACAGCGTCAGGACCCAGCGGAACAGTCCCCCGCCGAGCAACCCGAAGCTCATCCCCGTGTTCTGCACATAGGTGAGGGAAAAGATGGGCAAAATCGTGACCGGTCCGTGTGACGGCAGACGCAGGCCGTAAAGCACCCACGCCTTCGACGCCTGGTCGAGCAGAATGATGGCCGCAAGCACGATAAGGCAGCGGATGCCGAGCCGGCTGACGGGGGCGGCGATCGTCGCCTTGATGATATCACGCATGCTCGGCCGCCTGGTGGTTCGCGTCCCATTCCAACACCGCGGCGGCATCGCGCAGCGACAGGTCGGGGTAACGTTCGTGGCTGCCGACCTCGGGCAGGATCCGCCACGAGCGCTGGCACTTGTTGCCTTCGGCCGTCTTGAATTCGACCGCCACGGTCGCCACGCCGTCGAGGCGGAAGGCGCTGTGCGGCGCCTTGTCCGTGCAGACCGTCGCCTGCGAGGTGCGGAAGACCTCGGCGGCGTCGACCGCCTGGCCGAGACTGTCCCCAAAGGCTTCGTAGAGGCCGTTGTCGCTGAGATAGACGGCCGGCGCGGCTTCCAGGGCCGAACCGATGACCTTGTCGCGCCGCTTTTCTTCCAGCGCCGCGGTCACCACCGACAGGACGGTCTCGATCTTGGCCCAGCGGTCGGCCTCGGCATTGTTGATCCACGCTTCGGGTGCCGGTTCCAACACGCGGAACAGGTTGGCCTGCGCCGCCGGATTGCGGCTCTTCCATGCCTCTTCCATGGTGAAGGTCATGATCGGCCCCAGCCACAGGGTCAGGCGGTCGAACAGGATGTTCATCACCGTGCGGCAGGCGCGGCGCGTGACGCTGTCAGGACGGTCGCAATAGAGGCTGTCCTTGCGGATGTCGAAATAGAGGGCCGACAGGGTCTGCGAGCAGAATTCGCCGACAGGGCGGAAGACACCGGCGAAATCATAGGACGCGTAGGCCTCGCGCACGGCGACATCGAGGCGCTGAACCTCGTGCAGGATATAGCGTTCCAGCGGCGGCAGGTCGGCATAGTCGACTGCCTCCGACGCATCATAGCCCTTGAGCGCGCCCAGAAGATAACGCACCGAGTTGCGCAGCTTGCGATAGGCGTCGACCGTCGTCTGGATGATCTGCTTGCCGATGCGCAGGTCCTCCGAATAGTCCGACAGGGCGACCCACAGGCGCAGGATCTCGACGCCCGATTCCTTGGCGATGTCCTGGGGCGCCGTGACATTGCCCTTGGATTTCGACATCTTCTCGCCGGCCTCGTCGAGCACGAAGCCGTGCGTCAGGACGGCTTCATAGGGCGCGCGGCCGCGCGTGCCGCAAGATTCCAGCAGCGACGACTGGAACCAGCCGCGGTGCTGGTCCGAGCCTTCGAGATAGAGGTCGGCCGGCCAGTGCGAATCGGCGCGGCCTTCCAGCGTAAAGGCGTGGGTGCAGCCCGAATCGAACCAGACGTCGAGGATGTCGGTGACCTTCTCGAAGTCGTCGGGGTTATAGCCGTTGCCGAGGAAGTCGGTGTCGGGGCGCGTGAACCAGGCGTCGGCGCCACCGTCGCGGATATAGTCGATGATACGCTGGTTGACGGCAGCGTCCTTGAGCGGCTGGCCGGTCTTTTTGTCGACGAACATGGCCAGCGGCGTGCCCCAGTTGCGCTGGCGGCTGATCAGCCAGTCGGGACGCGTTTCGACCATGGCGCCGATGCGGTTGCGGCCCTGTTCGGGGTAGAATTTGGTGGTGGCGATAGCGGTCAGCGCGGTTTCGCGCAACGAATTGCCAGCACTCTTGCCATCCATCCGTATAAACCACTGCGGCGTGTTGCGGAAGATGACCGGGGCCTTCGAGCGCCACGAATGCGGATAGGAGTGCTCGACGCGGCCGCGCGCCAGAAGGTTGCCGGCCTCGATCAGCTTTTCCATGACGGCGCCGTTGGCCGGACCGAATTTGCCGGCCTTCTTGCCCTCGGTTTCCAGGACCTTGAGCCCGCCGAACAGGGGCACGTGGGGGTAATAGGCGCCGTCGGGATCGACCGTGTCGGGGATGGTGTCGAGGCTGCGGCCGGACGCCAGCCAGACATTATAGTCGTCGGCGCCATGGCCGGGGGCGGTGTGGACGAAGCCCGTACCGGCGTCGTCGGTGACGTGGTCGCCGGCCAGCATCGGCACGTCGAAGCCGTAGCCTTCGTCGATGGCTGATAACGGATGCGACAGGGTAAGTCCACGCAGAAGCTCGTCGGGCAGGTCGGTGACGGTTTCCCATGCCGTGGCGTTGGCGGCGGCGAGCACGCTGTCGGCCAGCTTTTCAGCCAGGATCAGCTTGTCGCCCGGCTTGACCCAGGCCGCGAAGCCCAGCTCTTCTTCGGTCTTGACCGCGGTGACGTTATAGAGCGCGTAACGGATTTTCGGGTTGAACGACACGGCGCGGTTGGCGGGGATGGTCCACGGCGTCGTCGTCCAGATGACGACGCAGCTCTCGGCCAGGCCCAGCTTGTGAAGGTCGTCCTGTTGTTGGGTGACCACGGCCGGCGTGTCGGTGTCCTGGGTGTCGATCAGGCCCGCATAGACACCTGTTCCCAAGTCTCTGATCGGGAATTTGACCCAGATGGTCGGAGAGACGTGCGGATGGTATTCGACCTCGGCGTCGGCCAGCGCCGTGCGTTCGACCGGCGACCACATGACGGGCTTGGAACCGCGATAGAGCTGGTCGGACATCAGGAACTTGTGGAACTCGGCCGTGACCTTGGCTTCGGTGTCGAAGTCCATGGTGGCGTAGCGCTTGTCCCATTCGCCCAGCACGCCCAGGCGCTTGAATTCCTCACGCTGGCTGTCGATCCACTTGGCGGCGTATTCGCGGCAGGCCTTGCGGAACTCGGCCGCGGGGACCTCGTCCTTCTTGCGGCCCTTGGCGCGAAACTCTTCCTCGATCTTCCATTCGATCGGCAGGCCGTGGCAGTCCCAGCCGGGGACGTAGTCGACGTCGTAGCCCATGAGGAACTTCGAACGCACGACGAAATCCTTGAGGATCTTGTTGAGCGCGTGACCGATGTGGATGTTGCCGTTGGCGTAGGGCGGGCCGTCGTGCAGCACGAACAGGGGCGCGCCGGCCGCCTGACGGGCCTTGCGGACGGAATGGTAAAGGCCGGCTTCGTCCCAGGCCTTCAGCATTTCGGGCTCGGCCTTGGGCAGGCCGGCGCGCATGGGAAAGTCGGTTTCGGGCAGGAAGACGGTCTCGCGGTAATCGCGGCCGGTGGGATGGAATTCGGATTCGGACATGGCTATCGCAGTCGACAAAAAAGGTCTGGGATCAAGGCGCGTTTGCGGCGCGCGGCGGGGTTTACCCGGCACGGGGATCAGGCCCGCGCCGGGGCCATAATTCGTATGGAGAGGCCCGCTGGTGACATGAGGGCAGGCTTTACCAGAGCGGGCTGGGGCTGCAAAGCGAAAAGG
>OUNM010500787.1_pt1 | contig 46567 bp, 41 predicted proteins | sample 1769961 | NCBI WGS metagenome assembly OUNM01 (sample SAMEA3914820, study PRJEB12502) | metagenome | biome: forest; material: soil | place: USA | collected 2012-03-12 | depth 0.3 m | reverse complement strand
TATGGCAACGCGAATCTGGGTTCAGCGAGAAGGCCTGACGACAACGACGGATGAAAAAGCCACTCGACATATTGTAGGAGTTTTCCCATCCTGCCATTACACGAACCGCGAGACGTGGAGAGAGTACCTTCCGCATGCGTTCAGAGTTTTACACAACAGCAAAGAGCTTGATACGCAGGCGAGAGCCGTTCTCTTGTTCTCGGTTGGAACGTGCTTAGGGGTGGATGGACGGACTGAGGAGGCCGTCAAGAGTTTGGAAGAAGCTTTCTAATGGACGAAGCGCCATCTCGCCGAAGACGACCCTGAGCAGGTCCAGGTGCAAAAAGAGCTCGCAATTAGATACCAAGACAACAACCAGATCAAAGAGGCTATAGTGTTGCTCGAGCACGTTATCGCCGTTCAAGCCAAAAGCCTCGCCGAAGACAGCTATGAACAGCTCCAATCACGGCGCTTGCTCGCAGGAGCCTACCAAGAAAACGGCCAGATCCAAAAAGCAGTAGCGATCTTAGAGCACGTCGTTGCTATTCACACGCAAACCCTTGCCGAGCAAGATGATGAACGACTCCATTCGCAGTACGAGCTTGCGAAAGCCTACCTTGCCAACCGCCAGGCCAAAAAGTCTATAGCGTTGCTCGAGCCAGTCGTCGCCATTCGCAAGCCAATTCTCGCCGAAGACGACCCCGCGCTGCTCGGATCGCAGCACTCACTCGCAGAAGCCTACCAACTTGACGGCCGCGTCCAAGAGGCTATAGCGTTGCTCGAGCACGTCGTTGCCATTGAGGCTCAAACCCTCTCCGAAGACCATCCCGAACGGCTTAAGACGATGCACATGCTCGCATTGGCCTATCAAAGTAACGACCAGATCGAGGAGGCTTTAATACTACTCGAGCACGTCGTCGCTATTCGCACACAAATTCTCGTTGAAGAGCACCCCTCACAACTTGCGTCGCAGCACGAGCTCGCAGGAATTTACGAAACCAACGGCCAACCCAAAAAGGCTATAGCGCTACTCGAGCACGTTGTCGCTATTGATGCTCGAACCCTCGCCGAAGACGACCATTCGCGGCTTGCGTCGCAGTATGAGCTCGCGAAAGCGTACAGAGCCAACGGCCAGCTCAAAAAAGCCGTGGCGCTTTTCGAGCACGTCGTCGCTATTCAGAGGCGAATTCTCGATGAAGACCACCCCGACCGCGTTGCGACGGAGAAGTACCTCGCCGTTCTAACAGATGCGCTTGATAAAGGCTTAGGTGGAGTATAACAATCGATCTGCCCTTGGTTGGATCGGCGAGGACAACTGTACCTATACAGTGAATCAACTGCCTCGTGGCTCTTCCTTGGTCTTCTTTGACTCGGCTGTGCTTCTTGCAACGATGGCTTGAGGCATTGCAGAGTTCTGTACGGACAAATTGTGCAACATGTACCTAACTTTGTGGGACTTCTTTCTTCTGCAATGGGCTGAGCACGTCTGAAGTCCCGAATTCCTTGCCTCTCTCGGACTGGTGGGAGAGCCCGCTTGAGAGAAGTTCCATAAGTTGATGTTTCGGCTCAGCCGCTCAGATATTGCGGACATTGCATGCGTGATACTTTCATGTCTGTCTCGGAGAGGCAACGGGCAACCAGACCGGGCCAGGAGCCAAACGCAAGGCTGACCGGTTCCGGGTTGAAACGGCACCTCTTGTCGGCCAAAACCCATCTACAATGTAGGCACTTTTATAGAAGATGTCGAGCTGGATAGATCGAGAGTAAGAGCGCAAGAGCGCAAGAGACCAAGAAAAAAAAGCAAAGAACCTGCTCATATTTCCACCCAATGTTGCCCGAACCACCGGTACCTGAACGCGACCAGTGCCCTGGGATATTGTTGATGCATTTGTCAGAGCCGTAAGATCACCCCGCGAGCCAGGATCTAGTCTTCCCGAGCGCCTCGCGCTGCCATGACTCGTCGGATCTCCTGTCGTCGCCGAGCCTCCTCCCTTCGGCAGCCTTGACACAAATCGGACAGCTGATAATTTTCAAAGTGTGGCTCTACGAAGACGACGTCAATCTCCTGGATTTCCATGCTACAATTGCCTAGCTGGGCGTGAGCCTCGTCGGACGTCGCCCTGTTTACCTGATTTTCGTCGCATTCGTACTCCTTTGTGTAGGATCGGCCGCAAGATCTAGGGCAGAAGATATATCTTCTTTGACACATTGTCCGTTAAACAAGGGAGATTTTGGCCCGAATATCTCGGGGAGTGACAGGAGAGAGTGTGTGAGTATATGGGCATGCGAGGAGGAGCGGCCCCGTTTTGCGTTCATGAGAAAATGATCAACTTTGTTTCGGGATACAGTTGGCCTCCTTGACAACCTGGTAGGTTTGTGTGTAGTTATAGCCATACTTTAAGAGTGTAAAATGTGTCCTTTGTTCATAATGTCGCGCGTAAGTACCCCAGGACATGGGTGGCCAGACACAAACTCCACTTAGTTACACTATTTCATTGTGAATTCACCAACAAACTGGGTGGAGTATATCTTTGTAGGGGGTCCCTCTCTTTCAAGCCGCTTGTGAAACTGCTGTGTACAGAGAGCAATGGCATTCATCACAGGTGGTACGGGCCCGGCCATGCATACCCGCGTGATGCATCGTTTGTTCCTTAGAAGAATGTGCCAGGTGTGTTATGTGCAAGCATGCTTGATTGCTTTAGTTATTGCTAATATCAAGCCACATGGCGTCCTTAAAGGAGACTGATAGGGTGAGACAGCGGGACAAGCCACGCCATTATCTGTGGCAGGAACAAGAACACATGTGCCGCCAGAGATGGATGCCCTACTTGAACGACCACTCCCCTTATCGAATAACTTGAAATCTTCCATCTAGACTCTCCAAGCCCTCACCAATACACCACGTACCACTCTCGCGTAGCAGAACACAACACGACATAGCACACCAGAGCGACGCACAGCCCCAAGTTACCAGCCTTCGACTCATCTCTAAAAAGATTCCGTCTTATTCTTCCGCCTCAACAACTAAAGACCGCAGTAATGGCAGCAGACCTTGTCAATAGGTCGAACGACATCCCGGAAGCGCCAGGACCGACCAATCCAAACCCGAGTAGTGCTCCATCCTCGCCGCAGCAGCGCCCCCTCCATCCCCGGCAAACGACAAGAAGTAGTCGCCTTATTGTAAGTTCACTGCCTCAAGGTGTATCCCAGATTAGAAATATGGAAAGACAATCGGTTGTTGGTTAGTTAGTTTCGTTGAGAGGCGTAGGCGTCCTCGATGGTTGAATCGTTGACGGTTCAAAGGCGGGAGAAAGGGGGCCCAGCGTGAGATTTCTCGAAGTTAATATCTAGTAGCTCTAAATTTTGGGAGCTCAACTGTCGTACACCGTTTTGCTAGACATGATAGATTAAGACATGAACTGACTCGGCAGTCGGAGGATACCTTCAAGTTCTTTGCCGTGGACTCAAAGCCTCCGAGTCCGGCACACTCAGTCAGCGCCGTGACCCGCATTTTGTCGACCGACATTGCCGCCCCTCCGCGATTGGCCCATGTCAACTGTGTTCGCGGGGTTCTTCATCTCATCCAGACTTCAAGTTCTGTCCCGTCCTGTCCCTCCTCCCACCAACAACTATTCCCAGCTCACCCACCTCGCAATGGCCCCTTACCACAGCCCCCTGGGCCACATGTCGATCGGTGTGCGCAACTACGAGGTCTCCAAAGCCTTCTACACAGCCGTCCTCGCGCCCCTAGGCCTCAAGTTGGTCTACGACAGCGAAGCCCCCTCGGCCAAGAAGAGCAAGGTCCGCACGCTCGGGTACGGCCCCGACAAGGACCACGAGGTGCTGAACGTGTTCGAGTTCGGCGAGGACGCGTCGCCGCCCGGGCCGGGGTTCCACCTGGCGTTCAACGCGCCGACGCGGCTGGCGGTGGTCGAGTTCCACGCGAAAGCGATGGAGTGCGGCGGCATGGACAATGGGCTGCCCGGGGTCAGGAAGCACTATGGGGATCACTATTTTGCGGCGTTTGTGGTGGACCCGGACGGCTGGCGGTGGGAGGCGCTTTGTAAGGACGCCGAGAGGTGAGAGGCGAATGTGAGGTGGTGGGAGCGGGAGTGGACGAGTGGACGGGTGGACGGAGACATTCAGGGCTCGATTGTGGAGGAGGGAGGCTTGGCTCAGCTTGGTCAGGTTGGTGGCAGGGATGAGCTGTGTGGTGTGGCGTGAAGCAAGCAACTTTGGAGCGGGAGCAATGATGTAATGGGGTGCGGAGCGAGCCGATCAAGAAGAGACACGCGAGTTTGGAGGGCGTGGGCAGTGCCCTTTGGCTCGAATAGAAGTGTCGAAAAATAAGGGGGGCTTGAGAGAGGTGACATTTGATGTTTTGCACTTTTTGAAACCTGGCAACCAGTGAGTCTTCCTCGTTGGTGTGTCCTGCAGGACACAGCAAGTTGGAGTCTTGCACGGTTGAGCAGCATGGGCAGCCAGCATGGACAGAATGAGCTGAGTGCACCACCCGAAGCAGCCGAAGTGGGCCGTGGCCCCTCTGATTGGCCGGGCCTGGGCTGGGCGTCGTTTCTGGAACCCAGGATGCTTGCGTCGCCGGGTTGGGTGCCTGCGCCTCCAGGCGGAAAGCGACTGCGTGCGCCCATGCGCGGCTTGCTGCATAAGAAGTGCCGGAACCGTCCTGTCGTGGCGTGCCTTCCAGGTTGTGAAATGGCCTTCCTGCAGAAGAAGTGCATTTTTTCGACCACTGGTTTATGTGCGTCCTTCCCTTGCTCCGCTCGCCGGCGTCGTTTTGACAGGCGCCCTGGCAGACCGTTCGGGTTTGGTCCTCTCTGAATTTCGGGGGTCGATTCATTTTTTTTTTTTTTTTGCAGGCAAGGGCAGGTTTTCGAGATTCCCAGGCTGTTTCGTCAACCTTACGAAGTCCAGGACGTTGCCATTCTTTGACGTCCAGGTCCCCTCGGATCGACAACTGTGCCCCGCAATCGGGGTCTTGCTGCAGGGCAGCCATCAGGGCCCACGCGACCCCTGTCCACAGCACTGAACCTCACGAGCCAAGCCAAGCAAGCTTGAGGCGCACACAGCAGCACGCCCGCTTGGCCCAAGCTCGCAGACCAGGTCTTTGTCACGACGAGACGGATCGGTCCCGGGCCTGTTAGCTCCATCACCTCTCGCCGGCTTCTCCTGCTGGCAGAAGAGGCGTCCTGCTGTGTGGCTCCAGAATCCAAAACTGTTCCCAGCTTGATTGCCTGTCGTGTTTGTGGTTTGGTTTGGTTGCAGCCTGCAGCTTTCTTGAAAATACACAGAATACAAGGTGCGCAGTGGACATCTCCCATCCGAGCATTCCCAGTATCAGCGAGCCCCACGAGGGGTGTTGGCGTCACAGTTCCATCCGCATTTCGCAGCAATTCGAGGACCCCAGTTCTCCAGTGCTCTGTTCGCTGCACCCAACGGAGCCGCCCGTCCTCCCACCAGTCAGTGTCGGCCAGACAGCTAACTGACGTTGACTGCCCATCTTCAGCCTTGCGCCTTCTGCCCGCCCGACCACACCTCAAAACCCCAAACCCCAAACCCCAAACCCCGACGCTTCCCCGCCTGCCGATTGCCGAGACGGAAGCCAGCATTGTGCGGCCTCGTCCACCTTCTCGATCGACCCATTGCCTCCGCGGGGCCGAAATGACCGAGAGGGCTGACTGCGACAACCGACTCAGCTCCACCCCCGCCGCCGTCTGAAGCCCGACCTCCTCCCTCGTGCTCGCCAGGCCCCTCCGCCTGCCAAGAACACCCTCCCACCCCGAGCTCGCGGCATTGTGCGACCTCGACCCGTCCCGAGACCGAGCACGATCCAGACCGCAACAATGGACGAATCCTTAGAGACACACGCGGGCTCTGACGCGGCATTCGCTGTATCGTCCCGCGGAGCCGCGCCCGCGTTTCTTTCGGGTGTGCTCACATCCGTCGACACCATCTCGCGGGCCACTTCTCCCGGTCTCCCATACGGCGAACACCACCACGAAGACGACAAGAAGCGCTACCGCCCCCGCACCTTCAGCTATTTCCGCCTGCTGCCCTTCGATGTAGAAGACGACTCTCATCGGGATGCTGCCCTGCGCGGCATCCTCAAGAACCTCTACACCGCCATCATGGCCGAGGATTTCTCCCCCGGTGCCCTGCATTGGACCCGCGAGCTACAGGGATGGCTGAATCTCAAGTTCGAGATGACGAGGGAGCTGCGTGCTCGCCTGGCCCGCTTGTATTATCACCTGGCCCTCGCCCCCGGCCTGGACGCCACGACGGCGGACCGATTTTCCCGGATGGTCATTACCTTGACAAGGTAGGATGCCCTCTCCTCCTTGCTACCCGGAAGCCTTCTCCATGGCGTACACTGACGCATGTCCCAATGCCAGGAAAAAGCACTACTTGAAGCCCGGTGAGGACCTCACCCTCGATTGGCGGCCGCTATGGAAAGAACTCAAGACCTTGGTCATGCCGGCTGAGGCCGCCTCGCACCAAGGGTCGAGACGGCGATCGTCAAAGCACCTCTTGAAGCTTTGTTTGCACGCAAGCTCGTACTTTGACCCCAGGGAGCGCCGCGCCATCCTCGATGAGCTGCTCCCCTACTTCAGCACCTCGGCCATCTCAAACGCCTACATCGTTGCTGGTGCGCTCAATGCCATGTTGCCCACCAACCCGACGCCTCCCACCGAGCCCCAGTCGCAGCCGGCCGACTTCTTCCCGACCTTCTTCCATCTGTGGTCGCTCATGACCAGATCGAAAGCCTTCGATGTCTGCTTCATCGACATGTTCTCGCGCATGGCAAAAGACCACCTAGGCTGCACCCACGTGCCGTTCACCGAGCACGGCATCTTCACGCGCGAGCAGTCCGACCTCCTCTTTACCGCCATCTTGCGGTTGACCGAGATCCCTGTCGGACAGGCCAACTCGCCGTACGCCACACTCGACTACGCCGCTGGATTGGGAGTCTACCTGGACAAGGACAAGAAAAAGTACCCGGTGCCGTACATGGTCGCCCGGTGGATTTCTCACTCCTTGTCCCCGCTCTGCCTCAAGCAGGAGAGCTCGGTCCTGTCGAACCTCGAGGGCTTGATGGAGTCGATCGACACCTTCTTCCACCCGTCGAACCAGGGGGCCTGGACGGGCTTCCTCGCCCAGCTCACCTTCTTCCTGACCGACATCTTTGTCTCCCGCTGGAATCGCGAGCAGAGCGGCGAGTTGGAAGTGCCCCCGGAGCGCCGGATCAACGGAGAGCTGAAGAAACGTTTTGTTCTCGCCCTGAGGGAGGTGACCTTTATGGGGCTCTTTGCCAAGAGCTCCAAGGTGGTCAACTACTACTACTCGACCTTGCAGGGTCTTGCCTATCTCGAGCCGGACTTGATGCTTCCCGGTGCCCTCCAGCGGTTTTATCCCAGTCTGCAGGGCCTTGTCGAGGTTCACCGGACGACGTCAAGTCTGTGCGGCCTGCAGATGATCGCCAATCTCATGTCGAAACAGAAAGGGTACCGGTGCCACATCACTGCGTTGCTGGCGCTGGCGCTGCCCGGTATCGATGCCAACGATCTGGGCAAGACACAGTACACCCTGAACTTCATCCAGAGCGTCGCGTACAGTATTCCGTTTGTGCCCTTGGCGCACGACGATGACAGGATTCACGACACAAGTCTTGCCATGAACTGGGTGCAGGCCGAGATGGAGAGAATGGAGCGCGAGGGGCAGGACGTCAAGATCTGCTACAAAGAAGAGTTGACGGACGAGGACGAGGCCAACATCTTGCGCTCGTCAACAGCTGGCCTGGGCGAGTTCGTCCTGGCGCTGCTTGGCAAGGTCTTTGCCTTGCTGGAGAATCTCCCGGATGCGAGTAATATCCGCTCGAGTTCACCAGAGGATAATGTCATCAACACTTTACCGGCGGCTCTCACACCGCTGTTTGCATCGCTGTCCCCTGAGCTGTTCGACATGGTGCTCGAGAAGTTGGCCACCTTCGTCTCGAGCCACGTCGTACACCAAGCTCGGGATGCCATGGCATGGATCTGCAACGCCTTGTGCAAGATCAACCCGGAGAAAACTCTAAAGGTCTTCATCCCGATGTTGATCGTCAACATTCGCAACGAAATCGACTACAACGGCGCAGCATCGGATCGGAGCAGCGGCTCCGACGTTCTCCCGCGGGATCGCGCGCTTGTCTGGCACGTTAGCATGCTTAGTATGTGTGTTGTTCACGTGGGCGCCGAGGTTCTAAAGTACAAGGATGAGCTTTTTGGCATCGCCGAGTACATGCAGGAGAAGTGCCGTGGCCTGCCCACCATCCACGTCTCGAACTACATCCACCACCTGCTCCTCAACTTGACACACACATACCCCATTGACAACGCTCTTTACGAGCCCGATTCGATCGCGAAAGGCCTGAACGTCCAAGACTGGGGCCGCCCGACCGCTCCCTCGGAGCTCACCATTAAGTGGCATCGGCCGGCGCACGCCGAAATCGTGTTTGCCGTTGAGCTCTTTGAGCGCCAGGTCCGGAGCGCCGCGCAGAGGCTCGAGCAGCTCATGAGTGATGACCCGCCAGTCAGTAGGAAAGGAAAGAACAAGGAATGGTCAGATGAGCTGTCTCGGAGCTTGAATGCGCTTCGGTTGTTGATCTCGGGCGTCGCGACTCTCTTTGATCCGATACGTGCTTCAGGGGAGAGGAATGGCGGGGCCACGAACGGCAATGGAGCAACTGACGCGGAGGGAGACGCCATGATGGAGGAGGACGATGATCCCCTTGCCGAAGTTGCTGATGACGACGAGCTCAAACGGCAGTTCCACTACCCCGCAGGGTACTTGCTGAAGATCGACGATCCGGTGTACGACCGCATTCACGAGTTGCGCGAGGATATTGGCAGGCTACTCTCACACACCCACGGCTTCTTGAACGCGAATCAAGAAGACGACGTGGCATGTTTCACCGCGCTCTACGCCGCCTACAGGACGTGGATCACGGACGTCGGCATTGAGCGCTCGGCGCATCCGCTAGAGCGTCTTGTCCGCCTGTACAAGGCCGACATTGCCCCGTTCAAGATCAGTGGGCTTCGGAAGGTCTACCCGCGACCGCTGCTTGTGAGGCGCGCGGATGCCTACCAGCTCCAGCGAGTCAAGTACAACTCGGCATACCGCAAGAAGAGCGATCTCGACAAGCAGCTGCTTCTTGACCTCGCTGAATCCTGTACCTCGTCATACTCGGACGTTCGTCGGGTGGCGCAAGGTGCCCAAGACTCGTCTCTCAAAGTTTTGATTGGTGGGCGGCCGCTGGTTATCCCCGTCATCATGGACAGGCTTCGCAAGGCACTCGAAGAAACCGACCACGACCGCATTAAGGGAGCGATGTACACCCTTCTGTTCACGACGCTGATCAAGACAGTCATGCGTGACTGGCGGTTCGCTCCAGACTTGATGCGCCTATACATCCAGACTGCCAGTGTCGACAAGGCCTCGATCCAGAACTTGGGGTCTTCGGCGCTCTATCCCATGATTGACTTTGGCAAGCCGCTCGAGCGCATGATCATTTTCGACCGAAACGTCGTTGAGACGATTCGCCCTGCCGAGGACTGTTCTGCCGTCATTAACCGTCGCAACGACTTTATTAAGGAGCGTCGCACCAAGGTTGAGGCGAAGAAGGCTGCGTTGGGTTTGGAGCTCATCAGCAAGGCTCGCGAGTCCCACTGGAAGGTCGCAAACAGGTGCACCATCTTTGCTCTGAACCTGACCCTACGGTTTGACACGCTTGGGAACCCAGAATTTATCGACCTCATCGCAAACGGGGCCAACGACCAGCACCCCAGCTTGCGGTCGAGCTATCTGTCGGCATTCTCGGCGATCTTCACCGCCATCGACATGCGCGCTGTCTACGGCCACGACTACAAGAACTACCTTACCGAAGTGGAGAATGACGAGAACAAGCTCCAGATATCGGTACCCTCGGACGATCCAAACCTGACCGAGACGTTCCTCGAGCAGTTTGAGGACTACGACGATGTCAAATTCTTTGTCGACAGCGACTACCCGGGTTGGTTGGTGTGGGGAAAGACGTTCACCGTGTCTAGGGCCGACCCGAAGCCGTTTCTGGCCTACGACGAGGTCGAGAACCGTGTGCGCGAGCACATCGGCAGGATCATCACCAAGGACTGGGTCAAGAAATGCTTCGAATATCTGAAGCAGGAGCCGAGGGATTCCTCAGCGGACAGGTTTAGGATGCACCACCTTGTGCTCCTTATGAACGTCTTCGACTTGATGCATTATGGCAAGACGGCCGTCGTGTTTGAGGATATCGTCGAGATGGTCAAGGATGTGTACGGCGACGGCAGCGACAAGCACCAGCACCGGGCGACCGCCGAGATCCTTGGCTCGTTGCTCGCCGGCAGCGTCGACGACCCGAAGGAGATGCGAGACAAGGTCTGGAAATTCGCGGCGCCCATGATGCTCAAGATCATCGCCGACGACTTGACTCCAGACAACTTGTCGTACTGGATGACATGCCTGCACATCATCATTGATGCCAAGGACCCCAGGCGGTGTCGGGAGCTGACGGAGACACTGGCGTCCTTCCGGTTGGATATGAACTCTAATGCGGCCTTCAAGGAATCCTCCAAGGTACAGCTGGTTGAGTTCATCATCAACGATGCCGGTTGGCACTTCCGTCACGAAAAGCCGATTCTGGAGGACTGCCTCGCCCATATTGACCACCCTTACAAATCGGTGCGGGAGTCGATCGGTAGGATCATCGCCACCATTTACCGCACGCGGTACCACGAATCCTTCAAGGACGTCTCGACGCTGCTTGAGCAGAACAAGGCCGAGTCTTCCATCGGCCTCCGCCCCTACCAGCCGTCCGAGGAATTCTCGGCAACCATCAAGGAGGTCTTCGGCCGCCTCGAAAAGTGGCGCCACGAGCGGACCCCTGGCCAACAAACCCCATCCAGCTACACCTCGGGTTCCAAGACGGTCCTCATTTGGCTCGACAGCATGCTATCATCGCAGGAATGCATCCAGCTCGTCCCCTTCTTTCCGGACCCCTTTATTGACCAGCTCCTGCACATGATGGACGTCAAGGAAGACCCGGAGCTCATGAAGCTCGCCTACCATGTGTACCGACACCTGCCCAACATCCCCTTCCGCTCGGGCGAGGATGATGCCTTCATCGCGGCGCTGGTCCGCGTCGGCAAGACGGCCGCCTCCTGGCACCAGCGCCTGCGCGCCCTCGTCAACATGCAGGTCGTCTACTTCCGCCGCCTCTTCCTCACCCAGCCCGCGCAGCGCCAGCTGCTCTTCGCCGCCGTCGGCGACATGCTCGCCGACCCGCAACTCGAAGTCCGCGATTGCGCCTCGGCCACCCTCGCCGGCATGATCCGCTGCTCCCCGCGCGCCATCCGCAATCCGGTCATCTACCAGCTCAAGGACCGATTCGTCAACCAGCTCCGCCTGAACCCCATGCCCCGGCGCAAACTGCCGGGCACCGACACCCCCGTGGACACGCAGAAGCAGATTGTGCGTCGCCACGCCGCGGTGCTGGGGCTGGGGGCGCTGATCGAGGCGTTTCCGTATGCCACGCCGCCGCCGGAGTGGATGCCTGAGGTGCTGGCGCACTTGGCCACGCGGGCCGCGAGTGATCCAGGCGTGGTGGGGAAGGCGACCAAGGCGATTTTGGCGGAGTTTAAAAAGACGAGGCAGGATAATTGGGGGGTTGATCAGAAAGTTTGTTTTCCTCTTCTGTCCCTGTTCTTTCTATTTTATGGGGGGAAGGGTGGTTGTCGTTGCGGGTGATGACTTTGGGCCTTGCTAACCTTGGGTGTGATGTAGTACTTCACGAGTGAACAGCTGGAGGACTTGGAGGGAGTGCTTTGGAAGAGCTACTTTGCTTGAGGTTGTGGGGGGGTTACTTGCTTGAGATGATGGGGAGGGGTTGGCTGAGTTGGTGTGGTGGTGTGTTGCTGGTGGATGCCTTGCCTTGAGATGGTGGGTAAATGAGTAATGGATGATGGGTAGCAAGGCGGTGATGGAGTCAACGATGATGATGGGGCAACTGGGATGGGTAGAAACGGAACCTGGCCGGAGGGAAGGGCACAGCGCAGCATTGCCACACTGTATGTTCACGTTTGCTGGCGGGATGGCTGGCAACCGGGATGGTGAATACGTAAGTACTAGTACGCTTTGTAGCTTGTATTGCTTGGAGCAGCGTGGCAAAGATTATGTTGTACGTTCTCACATCTCACGTCCCTCGGTGTTGTGATGCATGTGTGGGGAGTGGTGGCTTGAGGGACAAGGCACAAACTGGTAACGAGGGTGGTTGGGTGTCGGATGGAAAGAGGGTCGGTTATTTGGCAGATGGTGGGTGTGTAGGCTACGTAGTGCTAAGTGCCAACGTTTGGGAGGAGGTGCAGTGAGTCTTGTGGTTAAAGACGTGTGGTGGAACCGGGTGAGGGGCGAGTGTGATGTGTACGGCGATAGTTAGCTGAACTAAATGGGGCGGAAGTTCTGATTGCAGATCAGTGTGCAAAAGGACTGAAGGAAAAAGAGGCCCAGACTCGAAAAGGAGAAAGACGATGGATGGATACGATGGGAGCAAAAGATGATCGACCCAGGGATCGAACCTGGCACCTTCTCGGATTTGATTCAACTTTGTGAACGAGACGTGATAACCACTACACCAGCCGACCTCTTGTTCAAACTGCCTTGAGGTAGCCGCATAACTAGGACCGCTTGAGACTGCAATTGCAATGGAACGGTGGTCAGAAACCGTGATTGATGGCGGATGGTTCCATAGGGGGTGAAGGAGATTCGTCTCAGCTAAATAGAATGCTCATTGGCCTGCTATGTAGTAGGCTGTGGTGCTGCCTAGATTGTTCTAGTGTGGGATCCTGTCAAGTTTGTGGGGGCGTATTCAGGACACGGCTGAGAAGCAGACCAACCTGTAACCTGGGGGTAGAGCGTTTGTGTGTAGTGTGCTTGCATGCTTGCTTGATTCTGAACGTGGTTCAATTCTGTCCATCTTGTCACCTCTACCCAATCCTCGTATGTGGAGCAGCGACATCAGAAGAGAGGGCGCGATTGGGAGCTGTAGTGAAGCAGGAGCATTTGTCGCCAAGGAGGTTACACTCTTGAAGTCGATCTCTCCCTCACGAGGTTTCGCGCCCGCGCTGAGCAAGATCTGTACTAGATCAACCCGGCCATGCTCGGCCGCACGTTCAAGCGCTGTCCGTCCTTCCCTAATGACCGGCCTAGCGTTCACATCGTCCCCGAAGGTCGTCAATAAGCGAAAGTACGAGGTTGGTGTGGCCGCAGGTGACAGCACCTTGGAGGGCAGATACGCCACCAACAGGACCTGCCTTGGCGTTGACGTCTGCTCCGTTTCTTAAGAGGGACCACACCATCTCCATGTTGACAAGGCGACTGTTGCAAGCGGCGTGGAGCGCGGTTCTTTGATGCTTGAGTCCAGCGGAGGCATTGATGTCGGTGCCCTGTTTTGTAGAGCTCCATGACGAGGTCAAGATCACCACGATGCGCTGCTGCTTGGATCGGTGTCCGGCTCTCAGCCCCAAGTCCTTTATCGTTGACTCCGACACCGGCTTCCAGAGCAAGACGTATGAGAGCGTTGCCCCCCATCATGGTTAATTAGCTCAGTCAACAGCGAGTTGCACCCGCGATATCGACCTCGCCTCCCTGAGAAGCATCTGAGCCGCTGGTTGTGTTGTTACTGTCCATACTCGGAACCTGCTGCTTGCAAAAGAGCGCGGGTGGACGATTTGGAACTCGACAACTTGAAAGTTGACAAACCGAACGTGGGAAGAGGATTTGAATCTTGGGGGAGATTTTCGTGAGGCGGTGTGGCGTGGTGTGGTGGGGAGAATAGAACCGGGCTCTGTTTGTCGATGGGATTGATATCTACCTAGGTACCTAAAAGTAGCGGACGGCCTTGCAGCAGACAATTGACGCATCCACGGCGTGGCCAGCACAGGCCACGGGGCAGAAAAGGGTCACAAAGTTCGCAAGAATGCACAGGACAGGGCTCGCGAATGAGACGCGGCTCTGCGGAAGTGCGGCTGCCTTGTGCTCTGCCGCTGCCCGACCGCCGACAGGGTGCCTCACATCCCTTCTGGCGGGAGACAAGGCGGCGGGTTGTGCGGAAGCATGCGGGCTTCAAGCCTCCCGTCGTCAGGAGCCAAGGCTTAGTTCCATTGCCTTGAAAATTTTTAACGCCGATTGGCCAGGTCGCTGCCTGCGTCGAGCGTTTTTGTCGCGCGATCCAATCGTGAAGGGGAATTGGGGCCGTGTTTGGTGCCGTGAGGTTTGGGGGGTCCCGCTTGGTACGGAGTACCCGTGCACGTGCCGTGCCACTGCCCCACTTTGCTGGGGAGTTTCGGTTTTACCGCCAGGTATTCTGTACATGTAAGTGAGGTGGTGCTCACGACCCACGCGCCCACATCAGCCATATGCGCAGAGAGCAAAAACCCTAATCTTTCAGAAGCTTGGCGATCATTAGAGCTGATTCGTCAGGGTTATCTAGATACATTTGGCGAGTGCGCGGCTCGGTGTATGGCCAAAGTCAGAATGGTCTTCTTCGAGAATCACAACACTGTTCATTTCGCGGCTGGCACAAAAGACTCATCATCCATCCATTTATGAACATTTTTCCGGTTTGATAATGTTCTGAAATACTGTTTTGAGATCTGGGCCGTCGTCGCTATTTGGTATGTTCAGAAACTGCGCATATGGTATGTGTGGGCGCGTGGGTCGTGAGCACCACCTTACTTACCAGGTACATGGACCTGGCGGTAAGTTGAGGGCGTGACACGAGTTCTTGTAGGAGGCTCGAGGGAGGTGAACGTGGTTCGCGCACACATTCCAGAACCGGCAATATGCCCCACTCTTCGGATCCGTTGTGAACCCCCCTTGCCCGGCCCAATATGGCACTGACTTACAGCAAAACTCCGGCCAAAAAGCTCAACGCCAGATTCTGCCCATTCCATTTGATATAAAACGGGGGAGCCAACTGCTCGACCTAACAAGATGAAGCTTCTATTCAGATCTGTGACCAGCAGGCACGCAGCAGCCCAATTACAGCTGCATTGGCTCTCAGGTTCCTCGCCGCGATCTCTCTGAGCCATTCCACCACCCCCTGGGCAGACACTGTCCCGAACTCGTTTGGCCGGACAAGTCCTATCCAAAGGCTAGCTTGACAGCCGTCGGGTATGTCCCACACATCTCATCTGTCTTACACCATCTCGTCGTCCTCCCGGGCCACAAGGGGCCACAACAGACTCTCTGTCTGACCCGAGGTCTCCGTGTCCAGTCTGAAGATGTCCCAAGACCAACAACCCCCCGAGCCCCGCTGGCAACAAGTCCCGCGGAGCTGGGTCTACCGCAGCACCGACGGAGGTGTGCCCAACGAACAGGGCCAAGACACCGACCAGCTCCCGCTCGACAGGTGGCTCAACGACGGCCAAAGCGACGCGCCATACGACAACATCGGGGCTGTCGAGTCGGTGACAACAACGGACGGAGGTGGGGTGGGCGTGGGTGGGAAATAGGACTTTGACCTGGGGGAGTCGGGAATATTGGTGTTTCGGTTCGTTTGCTCGTATAAGTCGTTCTTCATGCCCATCGTTTTGGTGTATCCCAACTCATGTTCCAACCCTTGCTCCCGTTCTCGTCCTGGCCGCCGTGGGATCCTTCCTGTTGGTGATATCCCCCCCTCTGAGACACGTGATGCTTTCCGGTGGCTGTACCCTCCAACTCCTCGGCGTGTAGTGCAAGTTGGTCTCGGAAAACGCCTTTCCAACTGCAGATATCGCCCACCCTCTCCCACCCGGAGAGGTTTCCCAAGGCTCGTTGGCATCGTCTTTGTTTTCAGGCGAGTGTGTCTTCGGTCCTAGATGGCCATGTACCGGACCTCCATAGCATGAAAGCCCTGCCTTGTTCATCTCTCTCACGCCCTCCTCTTCCTCGCCACATCCGCCCAGCTCTTGGCCGTCGGCAGCGCCGGCACCCTCATCACGCCCTCCACGGCGGCATGCACCAGCCTCGGCGAGGACACTGCACTCCCGCTTAGCACGGGGCTTGACAGCCCGCCATCACCAAGCACGCTCGCTCCATCTCCAGTCACCACGCTCACTCCATCACCCATCACCACGCTCGCTCCATCTCCCGTGACCACACTCCCCCTCCTCTCCAAGTCCTCCGAATCAACAACCTCATGTGGATCCGTCATCCCCAACCCCAACCCATGCCCCCCAAACCCCTCAGGAACAGCAGTCGGACTGTCAACCCTCTTCACCTCGCGACCTGGACTCCCAACTACACTGCCACAATCCCCACCCAGCGACCCCTTCGACGCACTCAACCGATGCAGACTAAACACCGAGCTTGTCATGCTGTACTGTGTGCTCTCGGCCGATGAGTCCCGGTTGAGGAGTGGTGTGTTGGAGCGAATCGGGGTGGTGGGGTTCACTGCACGGGGCAGGCGGGAGCCGGAGGGGCGGCTGCGGAGGGGGTAGCCGTAGCCGTATCCGGACGATGCGAGGTCGGGGCTTGGATTGTTGTTATTGTTGGTGGTGGTGGCGTGGTTTAAAAAGTTTGGCGAGGGGGTGGGAGAGGGGGTGGGGATGGGGATGAGGGATTCCTTGCGGAGGGGGGTTATTGTCGTTGTTGTTGTTGGTGGGATTGTTATTGTTGTGGCCAAGGCAGCGGTTTGGGAGTAGCTTGGGCGGGGGCTGTTGTGGGCGGTTGACGGTGTGGGTGTTGGGTGGTGAAGTTGGGTTGGAGGGGGGGGTGGCCGGGCTGGAGTGGCAGAGGGGTGAGCGCGGCGTGGACGCATCGTCAGGCCGGGACCGGCGCCGGCTTGGCGATCGGTGGATGGCCGGGGAATGCCGGGTCGGTTTGGTCTCCTGTTGTTTTGCTGCAGCTCGGCAAGGAGGGCCTCGAGCCTCTTTTTTTCTGCCTGCTCGCCTTTGATCTGAGCTTGGAGGTTGGCGATTTTGTCGGCGTGTGCTTTGCGCTCATTGACCAGGCGGGTTTCGTATGTTTCGTGGTTGGCCTCTAGACATTGGAGACGCTTGGCCATCTCGTCGTGCTCGGCCCGCAACCGGTTTCGTTCGTCGACGGCAACCTTCAGCCGCGTGTTCATGCGCTCCGTAACGAACCGACTGCTGCTCTTGCAGCAAGCAGAGTGGTAGACCTGCTCAATGCCGCCAAGCTCCACAAGCTCCGAATTCACTTGAAGGATGACGGGGCGAGACGAGGGATCTTTGGAGGCCATCCTCGAGGCCAGGTTGACGATATTTTTGGGGCCAAATGTGGGCGCGTTGGCGTCTTCCACTTGCTGCGTAGCGAGGGCGAGACCCTCGAGTTTCTGGGTGTACTCGCGCAGATTATCAGCCCTGTCCACCTTGACGTCCCGGAGCATGGCGTCAAACTCGTCCAGCGGGGCGTAATAGATTGTGGCAGCGATGTTGAGCAGCACAAGCCCGAGAGAGTACACGTCGGCGGCCTTCATTGACCAGATGGCTTGGCTTTGGTGGGCCTCCGGAGCCCGCCACTTTGGCGTTCCCTGTACCCCCATCGTCATGGTGCTGTCGCGGTTGTGCACGTCCTTGGCGATGCCGAAGTCGGCGAGATAGACACGGCCCGAGTTGAGCAGGATGTTGGAGGGCTTGAGATCGAGATGGCGGATGTTCGCGTCGTGGCAGTAGGCGACAGCGCGGGTGATGCAGCCCATGATCTGGCGCAGATACTGAATCGGGCAGTTGCCTCGGTTGACAGATGCCCGGGCCGGTGGTTGCGCAACGGCGCTCAAGTCCTTTAAATCTAGTGCATGGAGGCGGGCGATGGTGTCGTCTTGGTCGCCCTGGCCGGTCCTGAGAGCGTCGATGTCGGCCAGCAAGCAGTCGAGGCTGCAGACGGCGACGGGCCAGAGGAGGATGTAGAGGCTGGGTTTCATGCAATAAGTCCCGACCACCTTGATGATGTGCTCATGGTCCAGCTTCTCCATCACTTTTGCCTCTTCGAGAAGGTTGGCCATGGGATATCGCCGGTACGGCGGACGAACCATCTTGCGCGCGAGACATATCGACCGGTTGTTGCTGTGGAACTGCACCTTTTGCACGACGCCGAACGTTCCTACACCGAGGGGCGTGTCGCAGACGAGCTTGAATCGGCAGTGGAGCTTCTTTGCTTCGACAAGGTCGTCTAAGGGAGTGTGTTTACCTCTGAGTAGTTTGAGGAGGAGGATTAGCCAGCTATCTGTGAAGACTGAAGTCGAGTCTTGCGCTTACATGCCGGACCAGTGGTGTTTCGACCCTTCCCACTCCTTCAAGATCTGGCGCTCAACCTGCTCCAGCTGCGACTGGGAGAGGCGCTCCATGCCGGAGTGGGACGTGGGCATAACGGTCTGCCAGCCATCCCCAGAGTCGGTCATGGCGCAGTGCGGGTCCCCGTGGGGATCGGGAGCCGGAGACGGGACGAAGCGTGTGGATCGAGCGGCGGCGGGCGAATGGCGAAGGGTCGCGAAGGTATTCGTCGTTCGTATCGTGCAATCAGACATGCGCCATCGCAACGCAATCCATCAAGACCCAGACGAGAACGCTGCAAGACCGGCGACAAGCAGCACGGCACGAGGTTGAGGGAGGGCGTCAGCACAGAGTTGGCACTTGATTGCCGGGAACTTTTTCTTATGCACGAAACCTGGAATCTGGGCGGTGGACGGCGACGGCGGACGGTGGGGGACGAATCGACAATGCCGAGAGCACAGCCCTGTGTCGCGGCTTAGCTCCCCTGCTCCCGCAGGAAAGCGGGGATGGGGTCCAGTGGCTCCGTCCAATGGGTCCAATGGAGACCCCCAGATTTGCTGACGGGACCCCATTGGACAATTAATTGCAGTGGTTCACAATGACAGGTTCCATCAAAAAGTTCGAGACATGATTCGTGAAGTTGCGTGTGGATGATGGCTGCCGGAGTCGGTGGCGTCGAAGCCGTTATCTTCTGGTTCCCACAGGATCGAAATGAAACACGATTTCTGAATGTTGATAAATGAGATGGGAATGAGAAGGGGAATCCATCTCCAAGTGTCGTCCAAAGTCGTGTGGGTCGCGTGTTCACTCTTACAAATGCAAACTCCAGGAGCGCGCCCAGAACCCCGCCTCAGAACCCAGAATGGGCTGGAAATCTGGAGGATTGATCGCTAACGGGAGTGCGGTGCTGCAGACACGCGATCAAGATTAGGATTTAACATTGCAGTTCGTATCCACCCACTCACCCAACGTTTATGAGTAAGCGCAGGCTTGCCACGGCTCGCTCAACACTCAACATCTCTCCCAGAAAAGAAACCATCTTGGTGTTGAGCTCGAACCCGAGCTTGCACACCATCAATTGGATTCCCGTCACATGCAGCATCGACGACAACCATCAGGGCTGGCTTCTGCCAAGGCGCGCATCCCGGACCAGCCTCGCCTGTGACCTCCCTTTCCACCCACTAACGCAACGCTGACCGCTAGCGGCAACTCACCACTGACCACCACCCACCTCCTACCATCACCCACCGGCTTTCGACCAACCCCGACCGGAAACCCGATCCCACGTCCAGCGTCGACACTGACAGGAGACAACCGAGCACTGTCACCTCTGGCTAATAGTTTCATGATAGCATCGCTCTTGCGTCCTGTGCTTATTTGAACTCGAATCCATCATTCGCTCAACTCACACCGATCCGGTGGTCCAGCTGTTCGTTCGCGTTGACGCTTGAGCTGGGCGATTTCCATCTTCGCGGCTTACCAAGCAAGCATCTTGTCGCTGTTGCTGTGTCTTCGTCTCATCTTTTGCCTTGTTGAGCCACATCGTGCTCCAGATGCCGAAGGACCCGCCGCCGATGTCCGCGTCCTTGCGGTACCCTCAGGGCGACCTCGCCATCCTTAGCGCTGAGGTTTACGATGCCGGGCCGTCCATGGCGCCAGCAACACGGCGACTAGCAGCCTCAAGGAGGCCGCCAGCCCGCGGCTCCGACGAGGGCCCCAGGAAACGGCCGAGGACAAACGCCGTTGACGCCCCGGAGCCCGATGATAAGAAGCGTACAAGGGGGCGTCCTCGCCTGGACACCCAGGACGAGACAGCCGCTGACGTGAGTCGACTTGAAATACAATCTACCTGCTTGTCCTTTCTGTGGAAGGTGAAGTAATGTCTTGGAAACACCGACTCTGACACGGCTGCAGCGGCGACGCACCCAAATCCGCCTGGCACAGCGTGCATACCGGAACCGCAAGGACACGGCCATCCAGACCCTAGAGAAGAAGGTCCAGCAACTCAAAGACAACAACGAAGAGATGAGCAACGCCTTCATGCAGCTCCACGACTTTGCCCTCAGCAGCGGCCTGCTGGACAGGATCCCCGACTTTGGCCGTCAACTGCGCCAGACAACCGAGAGGTTCTTATCCCTCGCGCGTGAAGCCAGCGACGAAGAAAAAGACGACGAGCCCAAGGCCAGCACCGCCGCCAGCACCGGTCCCAGCAACGGCCGTGACCGCTCCCACTCGCCCACCAGCCCGTCCGTGACCGCCGAAACCACATCCCCCGAGCCCGACCGTGCCGACGCGCGACCAAAGTCCCTCCTATGGGGCGGCCTCACTGTCACCCACGAGCCCGCCACCCATCCCGACTTCAACACCCCACCAATCCACCAACACCCGCCTCCCCCACTCCCCGCCTACCCCTTCGAAATCGTCACCCACCCAACCCTCGAAAACGCAAGCTTCGCCTTTCCCCAACCCACACCCTTTTCAAGCACCATCCACTACCCAACCCCGCCAGTACCCTCCTACCCCTCCCCCTGGCCCTACCTGGCCTCTCCAGCAACCTACTCCTCCCAAGAATCCACCTTTGGCCGGCGTCTACAGCGCTACGCGTCAGAGCGCGCGCTAATTCTCATCTCGGCCGCGAACCCCTCGCCCGCGGCCCTCACCCGCGTCTTCGGCTTCTGTCTCCTCATGGAATCACCGCAGACGATTCGGAACCGCCTGCGCCGCGTGCTGGGCCACGATGCACAGCAGAGCTTGATGAACTGGCAGTTTCCGTTCTATAATCTTGGGGGCGCGGGCACACACCGCTTTGCTTCGCCGCTGCTTTCTGCTGCTGCGCAGCAGCAGTCTGTCGAGGGTGGCGGGACTAGGATGGGGAACCAGGGTACCGTGGATGTCATGAAGCCAAGTGCCACGGCGGGGTTTGCCACGGGGCCGTTTGACGCTGCTGTGAGTGAGGTGCGGGAGAGGGACTTGGATATGGATATGCGCATGGCGGTGCAGGGGTTTGCGGGGGAGTTCTTTGACTGTGACGAGGCCGAGATGTATTTGTTTCAGAGGGGTGTGACGATTTATCCAGGGGAGGACGTCGTCACTGCGGACGTGGATCCGGCGGCGTTCTTTGGGGGCGTTGCTGATAATGGGAGTGGTGCTGGTGGTAGCGTGCGCAGTTCGACAGGGGGTGTGGTGTTGGAGTCCTCGGGAGAGAGTGAAGCGAGTGGAGGCGAGGGTGTGGGTGAGGTCCAGGATGCGGTGGGCGCGGAGACGTGGGGTTCTCTTGGTGGCGGCGGCGGAGGGGCGGTTGATCCAGCGCTTGGGGGGGCATTTGGGCAGGGGAATCCCTTTCTGCCTACGCCGGCCAGCTCCTTGTCGACGCCTGGCCTTGGTTCGGCGCCGTCCGGGAGCAACGCCCTCCCGTTCGGCATGCTGGCACCGGCGGGGACGGGCAATTCTGGGCTTGGGCTGAACATGCCGCAACGGGGGCTGAACATACCGCAACGAGGGCCGAACATGCCGCAACCGGGGCCGAACCTGCAGAGGGTTGTCATTGACGTGCAGAGGCTCGTACGGGGTACGTCATGCGGGACCTCAGTGGTGTTTCCTTCAGCATGCTGACTGTTTACAGAACTGACCGCGCGGGCGGTTTGCCTCGGCCGAACACCGGGCTTCAAGCAGGTCGACATCGATGCCGCATTCTGGGCTACGGCGCGGGCTGGGATGGCGTAGTGTCGCTGGCGCGTGATTGGAGCCGTACTATCGGCCTGGTGTTGTATGTAGGATCCCGCGACGGCTCGTGGCGGCGTCCTAGCGCTACAGAATGAAAATATGAAGGGCTTTTGGTTGGTCCCAATCTCCGCTCCGAAGGTAGGAGTTTGAGGTAAGAGTTCGGAGAAGGAGGTCAACCATGATTTTGTTGCTCGAATGTGGAAAAAGGGTACCCAGAAACTGTTTATACATTGTGATACGGTTGGGATCATCCATCAATTTATCTAGATACCCCAGCATTGGTACAGTTCATTGCGGCGCATTCTCGTCAATGATATCCGGATCTCGCGGATTGAGTGTTGATCCACCCATTTTGGTACCGTCTTTCCCTCTCCCTTCAGAAAAGCTTCCCAAGGCCTCTGTTGCTTTCTCTTTCCCACCACCGGACCTTGGTTTCGGCCCACGGCTGTGACTCGGCCGCCTCCACACCCTCAGCTGCGGCTCCTCATCAGGCCTGCCCTCCTTGACCAGCCTCTCCTTCTCCTCCTTCAACGCCAGCTCCCGCTCAGCCAACACCATCTTCCACATAGCCTGCCCCCTCGCCACCAAATCCAACCTCTCCTTCTCAGTTACATCATGCAGATACCCAATCGCCTCCTTCAACGACTTACGATACGTCACCTCCTCCCCACCAGGCGGCGTCTGCCCCTGATGCTCCCTCGCCAACAACCCCGCCACCAACCGCTCCCACTCATCCTCCGCCCTCGCATCCTCCATCCCCTCCTCCCCGAGCTCCATCATCTTGGCGATGCGCCCCGCCCGCCGCAGCGACTTCTGCCGGACCACGCGCTCCAGGAACCGCGGCTGCGGCTTGTTGAAGCGCAGGAACGCGACCCCGCCGGTGGCGGACAGCGTCGGCGGCTTGCGCACGCCGCTCTTGAAGCTTTCCAGCGGCCGCGGCGGGCCGGTGGGCTCGTAGATGGGTGGTGCGCCGTCGGGTGAGGTGCGGGTGAGGAGGGGGATGCGGTCTGGGTTCGGGGCGGTGGAGACGCGGGCGGCTTGTTGGGTGGCGGTTTTGGCCTTGAGGGCGAGGACGCGGTATTGGTTTTGGTAGAGAAAGGTGAGGACCGAGGCGTGTTCGGGTGTGGTCCGGTCGGTGGCGTGGGAGAGGAGGGTCAGGAAGCCGTAGCCTGCTTTGAGGGCGGAGATGACGAGGCGGGGGGAGAGGTCGCGCTTGTTGCGGCGGAAGGCGTTGCGGATGAGGGTGGGTATCGGGTGGGACGGGCCGAGGGGAGAGGCGGTCGTGAGGGTGTCAGGGAGAGGCACGCGCGGGCCGAGGCGCAGGAGGGAGCGGTAGAGGGCGAAGCCTGGATGAGGGGAGGGGGTGGTCAGCAGTTGGGACATGGATAGGCACCAAGGAAAATATTCAATTGAGAGAATCGGGTCTTCTTACATGCCCGACGGTGCTGCGCCGAGCGCGCGGGCACAAAAAACGACGGCATTCATGTGGTGGAGGCCCGCCTCCGCATCAGCCAGGTCGCACCGTGATGGTGCAGTGCAGCTCGGATGCCGAGTGCGACTCCAAAAATTTGGACCCAGGGACACCAGGGACAGGGACGCGACCAGAGATGGGTCCGCCGCCGCGCGAGGTCACGTGCGCAATTTAATGTGTCACCGCTGCTCATCGGTTCACCGACAAGAAAACACTTTGGTCTGTATGTCTGCGTGGTTCATGATGCCAATATTTCTTGCGTAAATAACAGCCGCTCCGTAGCCGGGCGTCGCTCTCGTGCTTTGCGCCGGCCCTCGTACCCTTCTGCTTCGAGTCTCTCCCGTCCCAATGATCCCCGACCTTCCGTTCTCTTGGCGCCGTAAACGTCATGCCTGTTGCTCAAACAAATGATTGCCTGTTCGGTTTCCATCTATGTCCCTCTGTAGATTTCGTACTTGGATCCCTCGGGGGGCTGCGGCAGCTTCTTGTTCTCGTCCATGAACCTGCGAGAGTTAGCATCGGCCCAGTTGGTGTCGCCACGGGGGTTTGCGCACTTCCTGATGGCGATGAGGGCTGCCTCCAGACTGAGAGGATCCTCCTTGGGCCGGGCATTCTTTGCAAGCTCCGCAGCGATCCGGCCCCAATCGCGGAGAATGGCGACGAAGTTGGGGTCCACCTTGCCGTCGGTCGGGTTCACGCCGGGAAGGTTGATCTGGCTGACGAAGTGGATCTCGGGCGGCTCCCTCGGGTAGTTAGGGCCGCACTCCATCTTGAGCTCGTAGATTCGGTTCTCGTGGTGGCCCTGGATTGCAACGCGGTGAGCCTGGGCCTGGGCCATCATGGCGAAACAGGAGGGGCGGGCGGGGGCTCGCGTACATGAGGAGGACCCCAGATGGTGCCCCGCCAGTGTGTCATGAAGATATCTTCGGGGTCTTCGAGACCGTACGAGCAGGCGCCTAGTGGCAGCGGAAACAGAGGTCAGCCAGCGGCACCACCGAAGACGTCGCCAACCGTAGCAAGAGCAAACGCTGACGGGACACGAGGGGGGAGCAATGACCTACCCGCACCCATGCCCTTCTCGCCCTTCTCGAGCTCGGCGAGCAGCTTGAAGTTCCGAGGAACTTGGGCCGCCATGGTGATGGTGTTGCCGTGTGTTTCGAAGGTGTGGTGGTGAGGATAAATCGGGCGGCAGTTGGGATCGATCGGCGCTGCAAACGGCCTGAAAGGTTGCAAGGCCGCCTGTCGGGTGCTGGAACTGGAACTGGAACTGGAACTGGGAACCGGGAGTGGACCTGGAAGCCGGGACTGGAGGAGGGGTACGGGGATCCCTGCCCAGCGCTGTCAGCTGAAGCTCCGAAGATGGAGGGGCAAGAAGGCGGTGTGGAATCCTGCCGCTTTCAAGGCAGCAGGGTTCTTTGCCTTAGTCACCCAGGCCTGGCTTGGCGACAGCAGCTCATTGACAGCTGCAACTCAACTGCTGTTGGCCGTTTCGGTTCATTTCACAGCAAGCAACGAGCTGCAAGCAACAGGCGAGAGCTCGACTCAGGACACACTGCACCTCTCGCACCCGCACACCCGCACACCCGCCAACCTACCCCCTTCTCCGGCCAACCCCTGGCCCACCAACTGCGATGCGGCGGTAGAGGTCCGATTTTGGGAGAGATGCAAATATGACGGCCCAGCTTTTGGCGTCGGAGCTCGCCAATCTCATCCAGGAGAGCAAACGGAAACACAACGACCTCCGCCAGGTCCGTAGCGCTATGCGCACTGTGCTCTCGAGGCCAGCCACTTCACCACGGCACACTCCAGCACTGCGCGCTCCACACTGCGTATTCAGGCTGGCTGACAATATTGGCAGGCAGCTGAAAAGTCTCTCGATGAGCTGAAAAGCTTGCGAGTGACATCCGAAGCCCAGGCCTCCGAGGGTGTGTTGGACCCCTTAAGCCCCTGCTCTCGTTGCGCTCAACTCACACAGTGCCAGAACTGGCCCAACGCCCAAACTTTGTCAACCCATTCATCATCGCCTGCGGCACCAAAAATGTCAAGTTCACCGGCATCGCCATTGTCTGTCTGCAGAGGCTCATCGTCTCGCGAGCGCTCCCGCGGTCTAGGCTGAGCCAGGTCCTCGAGGCCTTGCAGCAGGCCACGTCAGCCGGCCTCGATGTCCAGCTCAAGATCCTCCAGGCGCTTCCGCCGCTGCTCTCGAATTATGCCGCCGACGTCAAGGGGCAACTGCTGGTCACAGCCCTAAATGTCTGCTTCATCCTGCAGTCCAGCAAAAACGCCATCGTCAACCACACATCTGCCGCCACCCTCCAGCAGCTGGTGGTGTCCGTTTTCGACAAGGTTGTCGCCGAAGACAGTGCGTGGCTTCTTTCCCTCAACATTTTGTGTGACAGTGTTCTGATACGTCTAGAATCCGGTGCCGACTCACCCGCCGTTGGTGAAGTTCCCGTCCAAGATGGCACGGCACATGTGGGAGCCGCGGCTATGGACGCATACAGGGTACAGCCCCTTGCCATCCTCCGTTCACGCAAGCGCTGATTCCTTAGGTGTTCAATGACATCTGTCTCCTTACCGAAGGCCAACGGCCAGAGTACCTCCGTGTCTCTGCCCTAGCCCAGACCTTCGGCCTCGAGTTAATCGAATCCGTCTTGACCAACCACGCCGCCATTTTCACTACCCATGCCGAGCAAGCAAACATTGTGCGGACAAGGGTCATGCCCTTCATCATCAGTGCTCTCCGCGGTAGGCTGAATTTTGCGACCAGTGTTCGCCTCGTGCGCGTATTATACACGTTGCTGCGTCGCCACCTCTCCATCCTGCCGGTCGAGAGCGGCGATGCTCTGGAGATCCTGACGCAGCTCTTGGATCAAGACACCACAGTGTGGAAACGCGCCCTTTGCATGGAGGTCTTTAAAGGTATCTTTGCTGAGCACGCCCTGCTTCGGCGCATTTTTATGCTCTACGACACCCAGAAGGGCCAAAAGAGCATCCTGAAGAACCTGACCGCCACATTTGTTCGCGTCAGCACCGAGAAGCCGTCCGTCATTGGCCTAGGGCACCAGTCCACCATCCCCGTCGCCAGCTCCAACAACGGGCCATCGAGCGACCAGGTGATGCTCGAAGCGAGCGGGGTGACGGGCATCATCTCCAGCTCGGTGGGCTCCGATGGCCACAGCACTGGCATCAGCTCCCAGTGGAGTGTCATGCGGGTTCCCTGCATTGACCAGCTTGACAAGACAGACGCCCCCACCATTCCGGAATCCTATGTTTACAGCCTCACCCTGGCCTGCATCACTTCCTTGTCCGAAGGGCTTGCTAAGTTCATCCTTCCTCTGACCGTTCCGAACGAGGCCCGGAGGAAACGGGGCGCGAAGCAGGAGAGTGACCGTGACTCGCCCGCGCCGCCGTCAGAAGACACTCCCGCAAAGCTGGAACGGTCGGGCTCGTTCAAGCGCAACCCTGTTCCGGTCAACCCCTTGACGCTCGAAAGCCACCCGCTCTACGCCGAGATCAAGGTTTGCGCAGCCTTTATCGACGACTGCTGGCCTGCCATCCTCGCAACTTGCTCGACCTTTCTTTACGCCGCCTTGGACTCCGAGTATTACCACAGTCTTGTCCGCGCATTCCAAAAGTTCGCCCATGTGGCTGGTCTGCTGCAGCTTGCCACACCGCGGGACGCTTTTCTCACAACTCTCGGCAAAGCCGCCGTGCCACCCCACGTCCTGACCGCGTGCATGAATGCCGGCCCGGTTCGGCCGCCGCCGAGCCCGCTCCCCACGGAGGCATCCGGAAGCATCTTCAGCAACGCTCGAGGGCTGCTGAGCGTCGACAGCCTTGTCAGTCCGTCAATACTCGGCGCTGAGAAGCAGAGGCAGCACTCGATGGATGTCAGCAATGCCACGCTAAACACAAGAAACCTACTGTGCCTGAGGGCGCTTCTCAACCTCGGCATCGCTCTAGGCCCCACTCTCTCCTCGTCATGGAGCATCGTTCTAGAAACTCTCCAGCAAGCCGACGTTGTCATCTTCTCGTCCGGTAAGGCCGCCGGAAGGACGCCTTTAGCTGCTAGGGGTTCAGACCCTCAAGCCGAGCAGGAAGCCAGTGTCCTACTTGGAAACTTCAACACCGAGATCCGAGCTGTCGAGACGGCGGCATCCAGGCTCTTTGAGAGCACCGTTGATTTCCCGAATCCCGCTTTCGTCGAGATTGTGAGCGCGGTGTGCAACCTGCTTGAACATGCCGAGCCTCCCTCCGAGCCAAGCAGCCGTCCACAATCGCCGCCTTCGACCGCGGGCCTAAAGACGCCTTCCTTTCCGTCCACAAAACGCGTAATGAGCGTTTCGGCCCCGTCTTCCACAGGGCCCAATCAGGAGAACCAGTTCGCCTTGTCCAAGCTCGGCGATCTAGCTTCTATCAACATCGAACGACTGTTAGCCTATCCGCCTGACGTGTCCGGCTGGGCACGGGTAACGGCCGAGCTGGTTGACACTTTGAGCTCTGTGGCCAACACCCCTCTCGTCAGAGCACGCGCTGCCGAGACGCTGGTTCGACTTCTCCTAGAGGAGGCCAATGCCGTAGCCCCTCAACCAGAGGACGTACGAGGCCCGATCCAGAGACGCTTGCTAGAAGCTTTTCGTGATTCTCTCGCCCCGATTCAAGCGCCTGGCCGCGACGTGTCTATTGCCATTCATGTCGTGGACGTGGACATTCACAAGATTATTCTCGAAGGGCTCAAAAGCCTACTCGAAAACTGCGGCGAGTCTTTGATCAACGGTTGGGAGTTGACATTTGAGATCATCGACACAATCTTCATCCAGCGGACGCTCAGCGCCGACGCAAATCAGGAGCTGTCGGCCCCGCGGGCGGTTCTCCTGACACGTGCCGTCAAGCTGATCCGTCCCTCTTTCGCGTCTTTGCAGCTGATATGTTCCGACTTTCTCCCTTCCCTACCCAACGCATGCTTTCTCAATCTCGTCGATACCCTCTACAAATTCTGCACCTAAGATGATGAACTCAACGTGGCTTTGACGGTAAGCCGCACTTCCGGCTCCGTGGACGGGCTATTACTGACTCTCGCAGACTGTTACGTTTTTCTGGGCCATTTCGGACTTCCTTTCCGCGAAAAGCGAGACTATGTCAATCACGGAAGACATGATTCCTGAGTCTGGGGATCAGGCGTTGGTCAAGCTGGCGGCGGAACCACGAGAGGAGGGTTCCGCCGCGGCGTTGTGGATGCTCCTCCTTCTCCGCCTCACCTCGGTTGCGGAAGACCAGAGACTGGAGTTGCGAAACAGTACGTCTCCTCCTGCCCCAGCGCTACAATAAAACTGACGTTGCAGGCGCCATCCAAACCCTGATGCGGATTTTGTCCGCCTACGGCGAGAGCCTGAGCCCAGAGGCCTGGTCCGTTTGCATGAAGTCCGTCATCTTCAGTCTTCTCGCGTCCGTTGAGCGCGAGCTGCGTGCCTCGACCAAGGATAGAGGCCAGGGCGAGTGGAAAGAGACGGCCATCGTTGTCCTCCAAGGAGCCGCGGATTTATTCGGCTCGTATCTCGGCGTCCTGGCTGCCCACCGAAGTTTTCCCGAGATGTGGCGGGATCTCGTTGGCCATCTGCGGAGCCTGCTGGACATCGGAAATCTCGATATTAACGCGGCCGCTTACAGCGCCCTCCGCGACATTCTGCAGAGATGTGCTGATCAGCAAAAGCCCGGTGTTGGCAAAGCCAGCCTCGACCTGGCGTGGGAGCTGTGGTCCCAGGGCGTACCTGTTCCTGGGGATGGGGCGGCCGACAAAACCTCCGACAACCAAAAGTGCTTGATAGTCTGGGTCGAGGCGCTGCTGGAGCTCTACGGGCTGATCCAAGACGACTTCAGCGTTGAGAGAGTCGGCCGTATGCTCATTCTCCTCCGCGACGCCATGCAGCACGCTACCCCGGGGGCATACGCCAGCGACGCCGAGTACGTGACTCCACTGCAAGGGAAGATCCTCGAAGTCTTTCGCATCATGCGCACCGACCAGCCGGGCGTCCCGTCCGCCATGATTACACAAGTCGCCGAGTTCGTTTCGCTCGCGTTTACCCAAGAAGACCCGGCCAAGGCCGCAGCTGCGCGGCGCACCTATGTCGCCATGTCCAAGGAGAGCATGTCCATCCTCCAGTCGCTGATTGTCAAGAACGCCTCGGAGCAGGACATTTACAAGTCCGGGGCCTTCTTCTCAGCGCTGTCTGCTCTCGCCAAACCCGTCGTCCTCAAGTACCAGTTCAGCATCATCACCAAGTCCGTCCAGCCATGGCGAGTGGCCACACAATCCGCCCTGGCCGTGCTTGAAGCGGCGCTCCCTCGCCTTCCTGCCATGGATCTGCCCCGAAAGACCGTTCAGGAGATCTGGAGGATCATCGTCTCCCTCACCAACGGCATCATCAGCGCCGATCTGGCCGCCCCTGCCGCCGCAACCGCCGACATTGCCGGCGATCAAACCTTCGACATCACCTCGTTCCGCCAGCTCCGCCAACTCATCATCCCGGCCCTCGGGTCCGAAACCGTCCTTGACGCGACCCGCAAGACCTACGCCGAAGGCCTCTTCCGCACATCCATCATCCACACCCCCACCCCCGCCGAGGCAGCAGCCATCTACGGCGGCGGAGCGGACCTCACCACTTTCCTCAAACCCCGCCCAGGCCGCACTATCGATCCACCCCCCACCCAGCGCTCCCTAATCAGCGAAGCCTGCCTCGACGAGCTCTTCGCCCTCGTCGAAGCCCACCCAGCCGACGAAACCGACGAAAAGACCCACGCCCGGCACGTCCGCCTCGCGCGCACTGCTGCGCCCTTCCTGATACTGCGCTGCGCGCTGACGCTGCGCGCTTTCATCGCCGACCAGCCGCTGCGCGGGCGCATGCCACAACCGCTGTCGCAGCGTCGGGAGCTGGAGAGGGTGCTAAGGTGTCTGATCGCCCTGCGCTCTGAGAGTGAGGCGATTCCGGACGCGCCGGGGGTGGAGAGTGAAGGGCGGAAGCATTTATTCAGGGTGTATTCGTTGTTGGTGAGAGTTGGGAGGGTGGCGGGGAGGAGTGGGGATGGCGGTGTTGTTGGGTTGGTTGGGGAGGCCCTGGAGGTTGTGGGAGGGGAGTTTGGGTTGTGATGTTTCTTCTTGTACTTCGGAGTAGAGGGAGCGAGGTACTGTGTGTGGTGGTCGGTAGAATACAGTTTTTTGAGTGGTGGTACGATGGAAGAGTCCCTATCTGACGCCATGCCTGCTTTTTCTAGAATTCCCCATGCCGACCAGTGGGACAGGACACACAACAATTATTGTTACACTCTCAACCAAGAAGCTGCCCCATCGTCCGCTGGAAGCTCCCCACGCTCTGCGGGTCACGCCTCCCCCTCGGACGCCGGCCCTCCTAAGCAGCCTTCTCGTGCACCGGCGGCGGCGGCGCATCCTTCTTAGCACCAGCCTCGATCACCCCCCGGCTTTCCAACACGTCCCTCGCGACAGTCTGCGCCTGCGCCCCGCCCACCTTGCCATAGACACTCAGCGCCGTGGCGATCATCCCGCCGATATCCCCCACATTGCCCGGCACCACAACCGCGGTGCCTTCCTTGGCCAGCTTGCCAAACGCATCCACGTACTTTTCCGCGACCGACAGGCTGACTGCACCGTGCGCCGCCTCGCGTCCCTCGGAAATCGACTTCGCGACGGCGTCAATCCCGGACGCGGTGGCCCGCGCGCGCAGCAGAATCGCCTCGGCCTCACCGCTCGCCTTGTTGATCTTCTCGGCGCGCACGGCCTCGCTGGCCAGAATGGCGCTCTGCTTCTTGCCCTCGGCGATGTTGATGGCGCTCTGGCGCTGGCCCTCGGAGTCGAGGATCTCGGCGCGCTTGGAGCGCTCGGCCGTCACCTGGCGGTGCATGGCCTCGACGACGGGCTTGGGCGCGTGGATGTCGCGGATCTCGTAGCGCAGGCAGGTGACGCCCCAGGCCTGGGCGGCCTCGTTGATGGCCTGGGTGATGTTGGTGTTGAGCGCGGCGCGCTCCTTGAGGACGTGGTCGAGGGTCAGCTGGCCGATCTCGGAGCGCATGGTGGTCTGCGCGAGCTGCGAGATGGCGTACTCGGCGTCCTCGACGCCGTAGCTGGCCTTGTAGGCGTCGAAGACGCGCGTGAAGAGCACGCCGTCGAGCTCGAGGGTGACGTTGTCGGCGGTGATGGCGGACTGCGAGGGGATCTCTTGGGCGACCTCCTTGAGGGACTTGACGTAGGCGATGCGGTCGAGGAAGGGGATCAGGACGGCCAGGCCGGGCTGCAGGATGCGGTTGAACTTGCCCATGCGCTCGACGATCCAGGCGGTTTGTTGCGGCACGAAGCGCACGACCGTGTTCATGGGCAGCGAGGCCGACTTTTGGAAGTAGCTCGGCGGGATGAGCCCCGAGCCGAGGTTGCTGGGGAGGGCATTGGGACGGGTCGAGTGGAAGGGCCGGCGGGATTGCGAGGTGGCGGGCGTCCTGGGTGGTGCGTTGGAGAGTGCGAGGGCTGTCGGGAGGAGAGCTCGGGAAGTCGGAGTGCGCGTGCGCGTCGACGCCGAGAGGGCCGCCCGGAGCGTGGGCGCAATGGCCCGTTGTGTGGTTGTGAGTGGCATGATCGAGCGACAAGCTCACATCTGCCTCTGGCTCGGATCGGGGGTGGCGGAGGGGGTTTCGTGGTTGCGGGGTGTTGGAGTTTGGTTGAGGACTTTTGAGGCGGAGGGAAGCAATGGAACCTGCAAACGAACTGCGCAGTCAGCAGCGCCGACGTCAACGCTGCCTGGCTTCTGCTGGCTTCTGCTGGGCCCACTGTGGATTTTCTGCAGGGGTCCCGGCCTCGGATGGCCAGAGCTGGCGCACCAAAGAACTCGGCCCGGAGCTCGGCGCGGGCACGATTCCGATCAAGCAGCCTCAGGCCGTTGGGCCAATCAGCACTCGGCTCACCAGCTGAAGCTTCGGTTGCCAAAAGCGGTAATGCAGCGCTGTGTTAGTGAACGGGATAAATACTCCACGGCTCATTGATGCACCAACACCCAGCTCCGCCCTTCCCAACCGATTACAACAACGCTAATTGTTGACACGATGGATCCAATTTCCTCATACATCTTGTCACGGGAATCGTCACTAGAAGACGAAATTTCCCGGCTTCTATCCAGAGACACCCCCACGTAAGGCCAAGTCCCTTAACGCAGGAGCGCATTACAGGCCGGCAGCTCATACCACACCTTCTAGCACTTCCTTTTGGGATTCTGCCAAAGACCCTCTCGAGCGTTGGCTGCTGGAGTCTCCAGAGGAGAGCCCTTGGCTACCGCTCGCCGCCATCATCGCATTCCCGGCTCGCCGCCCAGTGCAAGGGGAAAACGAGCCCTGGCACTCCAAAACGGGACTCGTCACGACTCAGCCACCAAGGAGATCGAGAAGAGCGTCCTCGACAAGAACTTCGAGGGGCTCCGCACGAGGACCTTCGGTAACAAGTGAGAGACCACGCTCCATGGTCTCTAACCTTCGGGCCTCGGTGGCCCAGAGGTTGTGCCCTCAACTGTCGGCAACGCAGACACCGGCATTGCAGGAACCACAAGACGGTGGTGCGGGAGGTTACGGAAACCTTTCTGCCCAAGATCCCTGTTGCAGCAACCCATCGGGAGTCGCCCCCAACCCGAGCACGAGCGGTGGCTGCCTCGACCCACGCGTCTTGCAACGGAACCCGGATGTGCTTGACAACATGACAGCATTCCCAAGTACCAGCAACACATTGCCATCCTTGGCCACGATGAGCCCGCCTCTTGAGAGCTCAGGACCAGCGCGACCTCCCCGCCACGATGAGCATGATCCACTCGCAGGTCCAGCCTCGCCTTCATTTGAGGCAGGAGACGTGAAATGTGATGATAGCGTCTGGGAATTTCTCAGGTTTGAGGGTGACGATGACGAACGCACACCGCAAGAGACGGGGGGTTATTACCCGGAATTGTGAGTGTTGCTGGAGCTGGGAAACGGGTCCATGGGGCTCAATGATAGGAACAGAATGGAAACTTGCTGGATTTCTCTCCTGACAAACGTTTGGGTAACGTGAAAATGGAAATTGGTAGATTCTCCGTATTATTATACACTCGATAAACTACAATGAGATAAGGTATTACGCCGTGACTAAACACTGCTTCTCGTCTCGTTCTCCAATTACCTTCGTTCCTTCGCAGTCTTCGCTAAACGTGAAAGTCTCTTCAGTCCACTCGACCACAGAAGTCTTGCTATGTGCTTTGAGCAGGCTCACCATCCCACTGTCTCCCCTCAACTTCGCCTTCAGGAGCGCCGTTTCGTGATTCCGGTTTTTCTTGTTTGGTTCCACAGCTGGGTGCGAGAGCAACCGCTCGACGACGGCGTCATGGCCATTTTCGGCAGCCAAGAGCAAGGGAGTGTTCCCGTCATTGTCGGCGCCATCCGGCTCAACACCATCAACAGCCAGCAGGAATCCCACAACCTCGGCGTGCCCGCCTATCGCGGCCCAGGACAGCGGCGTGCGGCTCAAGTCGTCGCTCGCATTCACTTGGACAAGGTGAGTCGCGAGTAGTAGCTTCACAACGCTAGAATGGCCACCCGTAGCGGCAAGCGCCAGAGGTGTCCGCTCACGGACGTCCCTGGCATCCAGTTTGACCTTGTCTGTAGCAATCAGTCGCGCAGCAATTGCCTCGTGTCCGGCCGCCGCGGCCCTCATCAGTGGTGTCCAGCCCCAGCTGTCCTTCTGGTCGGGTTCAACGCCGCCCGCAAGCAAGACGTTGACGAGATTCTCGCGTCCGCTTTTGACCGCCCAACACAGCGGGGGCCACGCGCGATGTCTTTTGGACTTCGCTGAGCTTACATCGACTCGGCCCGTCTCCAGCAACGCTGCGACCACAGCATCGTTCCCAGACGCCATTGCGTGCGAGATGGGCGTCAGTCTGGCAGTGTCCGCAATATCGGGCTGCACAGAATTGTCCGATAGCAGTAGTCTGACGACTTGCTCATCTCCGTGTTGTGCTGCCAATGATAATGCGACCTGGCCGTTCCAGTCTTGCCGATTTGCATCTGCCCGTCCAGTCGCGAGCAAAACCTTGACAACGTCGGCCCACCCAGAGCTGGCAGCCCACATCAGGGGCGTCCGACGATATGTGTCTTCGGCCTCGGGGTCGCATCCCTTGTCGAGCAGAACTCTCACGACGATGTCCAATCCAAAGTACGCCGCCATGTGCAGCCCAGTGGTTCGTCTCAGGACTGGCCGCCCGTACGCGATATAGCTCTCATGACCAAGGACTGCCAACGACCGCCTGAAGGTCATTGTGAGGCCGAGTATCTGGCTAGCCGCCTCAACCAACTCTCGGCGCATGGCAAAATCCGCTATTCTCTGGAAGGTTCCTGGAGCTTTTCGCGCATGGTGGCCCCAGTAGCGCGCAGCATAGCTGTAGAATGGGTTTGACTGAAGGCGCTCCTTGAAGTCGGTGTGAGCCCGGCAGAAGCCGCTTTCAAATGCCCTGAAGGAGAGGTACGCAACGCAAACCGATGTGATTTCAGCCTCGGCATCGGGGAACCACGTGTCTTGTACCCGTTCCAGGTATTCCTGAGCCGTGTAATGAACCAGCCGGATGATTGAGCTCTCCTCGTCGACGGTAACTAGCCCGGCACAGGCTGAGACCATGGCTTCAACCTCTGGGAGGTTCTCTTCATCCAGCTCTGGCTCGCCGATTTCAACTGCCAGAGCGTGCTGGAGTTCTTCGACGGTGAGGGGTCTTTTAGCGCAGGTGATCCACGAGAGAACTTTCATGGCCAGCTCTCTGAATCCAGCCGACTGGCCATTGATGCGTTCCATAGCGTAGTCGTAAGCTCGACTTAGAATCTGGACCTTAGATCCCTCGCTGGAAGGCCCCTTTGGGGCTTGTCTCGTGAACTGCCGCAAAGCGTTCCTGATTGCCTTTGTCGTTGTCTTGTCCTCCAGCGAGCGCAGGTAAACATAGGCCAGGAGAAACCTAGCGTTGAGCAGCGTTAACATCATCAGCAGGCTACCGATATCAGTTGATAGCTTACATTCCGTCCACTGACACCGAGATGGACGTTTTGATGTCGGCCTGCAGCTTGAGACTGCGCTGCACAAAAGACGGCAAGCGCATCATGTTGCCGTCGATGTATCGTTCCACATCTTCGCGGCTGGCAGAGACTTCCAGGTTGATACTGCCGATGCTCCGAAAATAGTCGACGATCTCAGGGATGAACCTCGACGTCGCAAGAACGTTGACGTTAAAGCTTTGCTGTATGCGTCGGATCTCGGATAATAATGTCGCTCGACAGCCATCCGATCTCTGGCATTCGTCAACTGCGTCGACGATGATGAAAACACTCGAGAACGACGATACTGTGCGACGGAGAATTTTCAAGACATCGTCAAATGGTGGCTGGGTCTGCTTCTCTCTGTGCTTGTTCCAAAGCTCCCTCAGCTCGGCAGAGAGCGAAGGTTTCTGCCTGCTCAGTTGTTTTACCACGTTGGCGAGCAACTGGTCTGTTGTTTGCTCGTCACGTCGCCGAAAATTGCAGTAGACATATGCAATGCCAATTTCCGGAGTCTGGCTGTACCGCGTGGTAAGGTCCTCGACGGCGATTGCTGCGAGCATCGTCTTCCCTGCTCCAGGAATGCCTGGACAGAACAGAGTTTGGCCTCGGGTTTCTCTCCATGTTCGATACTCGGTTGAGTCGAGCAGCCACTGGCCAGTTCCCGGTTGACGCCTGCTGCAAAGATCCTGTTGCTGGGCGCCGTACTCAACCGGTGTAAGCCACCTAGTGATGGCTACTCGCTCTTCGTCGTCTTGATGCTGGTTTAGGCGATCCACACCCTTTCTCAGTGTCGACACTGACCGGCTGTTTGATCTTAGTAGCTGCTCCCTGACGATCTTGGATTTAACGAGCAGCTTAGTTACCTCAAAACTCCACCCAGGAACGCGTTGAGGAGAGCAAGGTGCTCGGTGACGCGGCCGCGGAGATCACGGATGTCGTCTGGTTCCCACTGAAGTCGCTTCCATGCCTTCTTAGCCCGCTTCTTTAGGCTCCCGTCGGCCGAGTCCAACTCGACATATTCGGTCAGTGTCTGCTCCAACCTGTTGAGAACCTTCGAACAGCCGGCCGAGATATCGCGTAGTTGCACCGCCTGCTGGTGGCTGAGCTCGCACTCGGATAAGTAGACATCCACGTCTTGCAGCACAATAGAGAGACTCCGGACCCTGATTCATGTCAGCCTTTAGCAAGCAATTCCTCTCAGTTGCGCCTGATGGCACACCCACTCGTTTGAGACATCTCTGAACTGCTCCGGAGCCCCCACAAAGGCCTTGCGGACCTTATTCGAGAGCTCAAGGACTGCGATCAAATCGCCAATGCTGAAACCAAAACTCATCGTGGTTTTCGCACGACGCTGTTGGAAAGCGGTGGGACATGAACAGCATATGTTTTGTTGCGTGTCAAAGCCTCGCTTCCCATCAGCCCGCGCGGGGTAATTTCGTGAATACTTCTTAGATTCTGCATGAATAGATGCAGGAATTCAGGTTTAGCGCTTGATTCTAGTCCGCCTTGGGGCAAGAACACCAGGGCTGCATGGAGTTCAGCCAGAACTTCAGAGGGCCATTTTCGCGACTCCCTGGGGCTGTCGAGTGTGTAAAAGAATGGTTAAATTCCGTCCTCGCCTACTTGGCCAGCTTCAGTCTCCCCTCCTCCCTCTTACACAATCAAGATCTCCAATAGTCGTCGGCATGTTTGTACCATTTATCCCCGACAACCCTCCCTGAAGCCAAAAGACGTTGTCCTTCTGGAAGCGGCAGAAACCGCGACGCCGGACGGTCCCAGTCCAAGATGTCCTTCCCATTCTCGGCCAGGATCTCGCGCCGCCACCCTCGATTCCCCGGCCGAGTCGGCTCCCCCGGCACGACATCCTCGTTCACGTACATAGCCGGCCAGTCAAGCGGCTCGGACGCCTCTGAGAAGTGGTCAATGCCCGTTTTGGTCCGGTTCATGACCCACTTGCTCAGCATGCGCCAGTAAGCCGCCACGCGGTTGTCCAGCCTGACGGCTGGATGCACCCTCCACCACGGCTTGGCCATGATATCCTTCTCGTTTGGTTGGCTGCCTGGGATTGGGTTGCGGTTGAGACTTCTCCCTGTGATGATTTCGTACACGGTGAAGATGACGAGCTTCACGTCGTTGCGGAGAGGGTTGTGCTTGAACTCGTGGCGGTTCTTGCTATCTCCTTCCCAGCCTATTTTGGATGCGTGGTTGAAGTCGAAGAGTTGGAGGCTGTCGGCTTCGGCGTCTATTGCCATGTTCCGCGGGTAGATGTCCCCGTGGTTAATCCCGAGACGGAGGTTTAGGAAGTCGACGGCCTGGGTGGGTTTGTTAGCATGCATGTGGGAGCGTGGCGTTGGGGCATACTGACATCAATAAGCTGCTCCAAGTACTTGAGTTTGAAGAGGCGGCTCGGATTATCCTGCAGCGTCCCCCCTGGTACGTAGCGGGTGGTAAACCCAACCACCCTGTAGCGGTTGTCCACCGCATCCAGGACTAAAGCATCGAACGGGACGATGTTGGGGTGGCTCGGTATCCGCATGACGCAGTTTGCTTCGTGCCACATCCTTGCGACGTTACCAGCGTCCAAGTTGTACTTGAAAACCACGTCGCTCATCACGCCCGGCCGTGGCGAGTACCGAACCAGATCGACCTGCTTTCCAAGCCGACCCACCTCGGTCAAGAAGCCACGATCAATCGTCTCCGCGTCCCAGGGGAAGTCCGTCCGCGGCGGGTAAAATGGGAACAGCGAAGGGTCGAGGGCGGGGTCCGTGGAGGACGACAGCAGCGACCCGTCGTCGGCAATTTCAAGCCTCACGACGTTGGGGCTGACGGTGTCGATGAGGTTGCGGACGGCCGTGGACACGAACTTGGCGTCAGCGTCGGGGGGGGCGAGGACATCAAGGCATCGCCGTCGGTCCCAGTCGCGCACCAGCCATTCGTCTTTGCCCTCGAGGGTGGGCATGAGCTGCGAGCAGCTGAAGCGGGCGAGGGGGTATCTCGAAAAATAGTGTCGACCCATGGTTATTGGACGGGCGACGGGTCAACACGACGAGGAGTAACTCAGGCGTGGAGGGTCGATTTTGCTCACGATGGTTGAGCAAAAACGGCCGGGACGGAGAGGATGAATGTGAGTAATGGTTGGCGTTGGGGATGAGTGGAGGGTTCTTTTATACTCATGGAGGAACACGCCCCCTATTCTCCCGGGTTGAGGGATCAATGACGAACTTGACACGAATACAGACATGAAGAGCGGATTGAGAACGCTAGGTACATAGACATGCAGGCATCTCGTCATGTCCGCTGCAGAGACCGGAAGAGACGGATCTGTTTTTAAGCGTCAGCTCTCCAGTCGATGTGGGCGGAAAAACAGAAACAACCCTTTTCACGTCATAGATATGCAGCCTCCATGCATTCTTTCCAGAAATCCCGTGGTGTTCCGGGGCGGAGCTGCTGCATGCGGATGTCCCCTGGAAGGTTCAAGAGGTATACCTCTCTATGCTGACTATGTACCTATGCATCAGCAATGAACTTGATCTTACGACGGGGGTGCTTTGCGTAGGTATATGCTCCTGCCTACCTGCCAAGGCAAGTATCGAGTGATTCGAGTCCTCGATTATTTGCTTATTTCGGTAATGTTGGATCAGAGCCACTGAGCCAGGACATGCACCACAGAGACTGACTGCTTTCACGAGTTGATAGGCCGCTAACTGCTACAAAGCTTTCAAGCCGGGTTCAACCTTGAGCTTCATATCGAATGTGAAGTGAAGAATTGGGGGAGCACGATGCAGAATGTAGCTAGGGGACTGCCGACAGCTCCGGCGAGCCAGTTGTACATTGTAGGGGAGGCAGTGATATCGCCACTGACTTGTGTTACTGCCTGCAAGAGCTGCAGGAAAATGAGAACCTTGAAGTCCTTGGCAGCTTGTGCTCAAGTAAGTCTGTCTTTGTCGGTTGGGCCGTGACACGAGTCGGTTACCTATTGTGAACTTCCTCTCCTCAATTTCTCAAGGTTTTTCGTTCGTAACTCAAACTCGTATTCCACTCCAGGTATCAGGTGACTAAGACCGAGCACTCTGTGCCTCTGAAGTCAACAAACTGCTCCGACAGACTGGTCAACTCGGCACTTTTGTGTACCAGCTCGGGTTCCTATTAGTTGACATTGTCATCGCGGACCCACAGAAGTCATCACCGATGACCTCTGTGGGTCTCCGAGTTTCTCCTTCAGCCACTGAGAACAACCTGACAATAAACAGCAAAGCCTCTGGAAGAAATACTCCGAGAATCAGCCAAGAAACAGCTATGGAGGGGGTAAGCACTGTCTGCTGCCTGGTTGGTCATTCTGAGCCACTCAAAAGCCAATCCCGTCTTGAATTGGTGTAACAAAGGCATGCCTGAGAGGCTGCGATGCACCGTGACAGCGGCCTGTGATCGCCCATCCGTGGTCAGGTACCGGCTCGCATGCCACACAGCGGCCTTGCGAGCCATCTAGAACCCGTGTCTTTTGGCTCAAACAGATAAAACCGAACATGGTGATCGAGCAAGTTCGTCGCTGCCCTCGGGCTGTGTTCCTATAACTAGGTCACTGCAGAACACGGGGGCAGTCAGCATCTCTGTGTATCGCACCTTATTCGAGGATTAAACTCAAACAAGAGCACACGCACCTAGCCTCAGATACCGTCAAAGGTTGCTCGAAAGTCTGGCGAGGGGTGACAGCCGGCTAAGAAGCCTGATATGTGCACAGCCTGCCCTTGTCCTTGCAGGTCGAGCACTCAGGCCTATCACGGGAACACCTCTCCTTCCGTTTGCGGCACTGGTCCCAAGAAAGTCTCCGGTTGGTATTCGAGACCGGACGCGGGGCTGGGGTTGTCGGTGATGGCTGCTGCGTCGGTGTCGGCAAGCGTTGCGCGGGCTGCGAGAGCGGTCTCTTCCGGCTCTGGGCTGACACAGGTTTGCGTCGCGACTTCTGCGGTGGCATCCGGGACCCCTTTGAGCTCTTCTTCGCAGCTATCACAGGGGATGCAGTTGAAGTGGGCGCGAGCTCGTCTGGAGATGGTGACCTTGTGGTATGCTTGCGAGATTGCATGTCTGAAGCACCCGGAGCTGATTTAAATGGAGCTGATTTTGGATTGGCTTCAGAAGAGTGCAGGACATCGGACGACAGCAAGGATCCGAGCCGAGACTTTTCAGCGTTTGTTGTTGTTGTTGTTGTAGTGGTGGTGCTTGGGATGGTCGGAGTTGTGTCGTTTGCTCGCGCGACCCTAGCATCGTCGGGAATCGGCAGGCCGACTGGCGGAGAGGGATAGACCTGGATGGTAATGTCTTCGTGACGGAAAGACTCCGTGTCGGCAACTCCCTTGCAAGGGGTTGCCCAGGCACGGCTTTTGGCGACAGCAGGGAGGCGAAGCGCAAGTTGTTTGAGGCATTCAGCCTGCCGGTCGACAAGAACTTGGTCCCTTCTCCTGAACTCCATGACATGAAAGTAGAGCCGGTCGCTCAATGCCGCGCTCTCCTCATCTCGCTGCCATTCGATCTCTTCGATCCTTGCTCTCAACTCGGCTTCGAAGGCGGTTTCGGAGGGCACCAAAGGGGCGGGTACGGGGTGGGTGGACTCGCTGGCTAAGGGCGTACTTTTTGCTGGAGCTGAATCCATTGCGCCGGGCCAAGACCTGAAAGTATCATAGGTAAGGTCGGCTGGAATTGGAATTTGCACTGCTAGATGACCGGCGGTTAATAATTATTAGCTCAAAAATGACGCGAAATCGGCAGCACCCGGTGGGCTAATAGTTACATACCTCTGCGTTCACCACATCAGTGAATACCGGAGAACAATGAAAGGCAGGATGAATGGTTCTCGCGCGTCGCTGATCAGACAATACTGTTTGTTTTTCTGTCGCGTTGGGTCCCCCCGCATGCGGCACAAGGCTGTGAAAAGTAAAAACCCCTGTCGAAACCCATGACACCGGTTTCCTGGGGGATGATAGGTACCTTATCCATACTGTGCAGGTAGCTGAACGGTTAGGTATCTTCTTGTCCCGGTCCTTCAAGTGCGAACCCTAGGACTTCCTTTTGTTCCAAAACAGCCCTGTACCTTTCTGCTCTCCTGAGTTATCATCCCCGGAGTGTCTCAATTTCGGCTCGATCTTTGCGTCGAGAAAGCATCGCCTCGCCTCGACGCTATTTATCGCCGTCATTCTTGATTCGCTGTCAGACGATAAACCGCTCTGCTCTCCTCCACCCCAAGATGCCTGTCGTGGACCCGACTGCTCTCGGCCAGGCTGCTGACCATCGTGCCCCAGGTCGCGTCGCTGGCCTTGAGGACGCGTAAGTTCCACCCATTTGACCAGCTTTACACTTACTTCCTCGTGTTATCATTCCTTTATTTCCCGCATATTGATACCTTTGACCCCCAGATGCCTGGGTATAGACATTGGGAGCCACCGCACCCGCGTCTGTATCTGGGTGATGAGCACGAAAACCCCGCTTGTTGTCGAGAACAAGCACTATTTCGAGCAGACCATGCCCTGCGAGTTTCCGTCGGCCCTTTACGTCTTTGACGACATCGATCAAGACGTCTATCTCCCCCAGGAGGGAGACCCGACCCGGCGATGGGTGTCGGCAAAATATGTCTTCTACCCCCTCGCAAACGCCTCAGACGCGCTGCTGGAGCAATATCCTTCAGTTGGCGAGCTCATGGGGCGGAAGCACCAGCCAGAGTTTCGCAGCCAGCTCCGCCGAGGCATGATCGCATTGCTTTCCGCTCTCCAAGCCGCTGCCGAGGCAGTGTGTCGAGAACACAGGCTTCAAATCGTCAAGATCGGTCTTACTATACCGGTGCAATGGGGTCTCGAGTTTGAGGACGTCTACCGTGATCTTGTCCTCGACGTATTTAAGGCCGATGCGTCTCAAGTGTACTTCTACACCGAGGCGGAGGCCCTGGCGAGGTATCTGTACAAATATCAGGCACACAGACTTGATCCCAGGGACTGGCATCAAGCAATCCTGTTCTTTGACTTTGGAGGTCACAACATGGTAAGAAAGCCAGACGTCTGTTCTCTGCGTGAGTTGTGGAAGTATTCTCGTTAACATTGGCGCCTCACAGAATGGCTGTCTCTTTGGGGTTGCTCGGGATACAGACAGTCCAGATGGGAATGGTTTCTTCAGAGTTGGGAGTCCTTTTGGTAAGACTCGCTGCCCTTTTTTCCTCCCTTGAAAGTAATGCACTTGAGCGTGCATCCTGACCAAATCCCTCCCAGGCGCTGGCGGTGGATCCGAGCAATGGGAACACCACGTCGGCCGATGGATTTCCGACCAATACTATCGAGACAACAAGGTTCATGTGCCTCCGGATGAGCTTGAGCACGTCCTCAAAGAATTCCGTCGCCAAAAGAGGAAGAATACAGCGGAACGCACCGCGATCACCTGCAGGTTGGACAAGCCGGGCGACATGGGCATCTGGAAATCGACCTTGACCCTGAATGCCATCAACCAGGCGTGGAGAAAGGGCAACAGCGAGCCCCTTCGCACTGCCGAACGTGAGCTATCATGTCTTCTGGAAAGCGTGGAACAGAAACTGGTGTCAAAACCTCTCGTCGTCGTTTCCGGGGGAACGGCCCGCAACCCGGCCGTGAAATCACACATGGCAAACCTGTGCTTTATGAGGGGGCTTCCCGTGGTTTTTACCGACGACTTTGATGTCACCATTATACACGCGTTAGTAGCACCCCAACCGCTCATCCTACGAGATCTGCTCTAACTTCAAAGTCTGTTTAGCTCGGCTCAAGTCGCAAAGGCCGCAGCCTTCGTCGTCAGTGAAACACTCACAGTCGAGCAGTTCTTCCAGCGTGGGGCAGCTATTGGGCTGCAAATGCGGCAGGCCCCGGAGCAGGGCAAACCGAAGCCGAAAGTGAGGGAGTGGGATGACTCGGGTAGAGTGTTGCTGGACAAGGTATATTCCGACACAGACCTGACATTGAGACACTGACTGACGCGCTACCATCGCAACAGGACGGCCAGCACACGACCATCGTCTCTGTACGCAGCAGTGACGAATTTCGCCTCATCTGCGACCCGTTCTTCAACACACTACCCAGAAACAAACGAAATTGTGTCTTGGCAAGGCGCACGTACGACCTCGTCTATCTAGGCAAGCGGAGACAAGGGACTTGGATTTTCCAGTGCTCGCTGCAGGGGTCCGGCGATGCCATGTGTCTCGTGCTCCGACAGTTTTGGAGCCAAAGAAGAGATGATGATCCCGAGCCTAAGGAGACCCTGTATTTGCCCCTCTACTTTGATGGGAACAGCAGCAGCATCCACATTGGCGACAGGAATCGCGACATTTCCGAACTTGGGCTCGGTCTCCCGCCGCAACACACGGACTTCGAGGGCGTGGAAACAGAGAACTCCAGCGGGCAAGAGTTTGACTCGGGCTCGGACTCGGACACGGACTCGGACTCGGAATGGGAACCTGAGACAGCAATTCCAGTGACAGCTGAGTGAGTGATGGCAACGACTATTCTGGAACAGCTCTAAAATACCCGTCTTCAAGCGAGATATTAGGTTGTTTAGACGAGATGGAATGCGGTATTCTGTAGTTAGTCAGAACTGAACTCATTGCGCAAACAACCTGCCATGGTCTCACAACGTTGTCTTGCTGGGCGGGCTGAGGTCTGCGGACGACCAACGCCTAAACCACCTGCACACCCCATCCTTTCACGAGCTAACCGTCCAACCTCGATTCCATACCATTTTCCTACATTCTCCTCTCAGTAGGAGGGGGAGCCGGGACCCCGACATCTAGTGCGGGCCGTGCTTTACGCATCGGAGCGTTTCCTCCCCAGGCCCTGTGAGCCTCCAATGCAGCCTCGCTCTAGGTCTCCGGCCTCCACATCCATTGTTGCGTACACCTCGAACCCCCCCGACGTCTCCTTGACCAAATCTCAGGAGGAAATGCGGCGAGTATTGCACTTGAACTTTCATGGCGTGCAGCTGGGGTAACCACGAAATCTACTTGTGGTTCGGATTAAGGCCGTCAAGAAGGGGCTGATGTCACACTCCGATCTCTCCATGCCCCCTTGACGAGGCTCTCCATTCCCGAGAAACGATCTTGAAGCATGTTTCCATAACCCCTCAAGTCGTTCCATCTTTATGCTTCGGGCAACCACGAGGGCATCGAGGATGTACTTCCCTAAGTCGAGAAAGTGTGTCAGCAAACAACGTGGTTGAGACTTGCAACGCGGGAAGTTTCGTGGCCGGGAATGCACCGTCCTCCTTGTCAGAGCTGGTAGTCTTGCGGCGACACGGCGTCGCGTCGTTGGGGAATGGCTGTCTTGTTCCGAGTCGTTGTCGAGGTTCAAGTTTGTGTGAAAAGGAACAACGAAAGTGGGCAGGAGTTGTGCGACGTGACCAGGCACAGGAACGGGGCTGACATCGTTGATTTTTGGCTTGCGGACGGGAGGCAGATAGGAGAGGGAAAGTTCAAAGTTGAGTCTGTCAATATAGACAGAGGTGATGAAATACCCACAGCCCAGTCCCCATCCCATGTCTGCGGTGGCTTGACTGATTCCCAGTCTAGCGCTCTCACCACCAGGGAGCAAAGTCGGTGTCCGAGACCTCCGCCATCGTCTCAGCCTCCCACTCCATGCCATCTGCGATCTTCGTCCCATGTCTGCGGTGGCTTCACTGATTCCCGAGTCCGACGCTCACCACCAGGGAGCAAAGTTGGGGGTCGAGACCTCCGCCACCATAGCCTCCGCCCTCGTCTCCGCCTGCCACGCCATGTCATCTGCGATACGATCTGAAAAACACAACACACAATTAGCATAGAATCCCCCCAGTTTCGTGTCATGCAGCAGGAGCACACTGCCAGAACTTACCGCGAATCTCCACGACCGCCGCGCAAAAGAAAAGAAAGGTGACGGGGCAACCCGTGTGGGTGGCCTCCTCGAGGCTCAGCATGATGTCCTGTTCAATTCTCTGATGGGTGTGGCGATCCTCGGACCAGTCAATCCGCCGGGCAGCGAGGTTCATGTATATTTGGACTTTGTTTCGGATGAATGGAGTGGCGGCGGCGGCCCTGCCAAGGTCCTCCGCTGTCGAAACAGACTTCCATGTCAGCGAGGGATCTCAAGCATAAATGCTCGTCAATGCGCAGGCTGACGATGGGGGACTTACCGTCCTCAGATGTGAATTCGATTATCCGTCTTCTCGCTGTTCCAGTCGCGAAGCCTGTTTTGCAATGTCAGTCGGGGCCGCGATGTGAATGGCCTGGCGGCGACGGGGTTGGCGGCATACCAGAGGGGTTTGCCGTGGGGGTGGACATTGTGTTGGAGAATGATTGTGATGAAGACTCAGGGAGGGTTTTGAGGTATGTCGGGATGATTCAGGATGCCATCGAGTTTGCGACTTGGGATGCCAGGTTGGAAGTTTTCGGATGGAAGGAAGGACAAGAAATGGGGAGTCGGGAAGAAGCTGGTTGGATTTCTATGGGCGTTTCCCAGGCAGACGGTTCGAGTGGTGGGGCGTCTAGGCGCGTTGCTATTGTTTCTCTGCTCTGAATAGACGCGTTCCTATTGTTTCCCGTTCCCGAATAGCGCGGATGGGCGCAAGTTCAGATGGAATATTCTGCTGGAAGGTGCGGTTGACAGCGGGCGCCGGCTGCACCCTCCTGGCGCGCCTGGAAAGCCAACAGGCCCGCACAAAACGGAGCAACGTTTTAGAAAATGGGATGACCTCAAGACCACACAGTTAAAAATGAGAGTAACTGCAGATATGAAGGGTGGCCGTAACAAATATCACCAGTTTTCCCCAGAACTTCGGGAGGAACACTTGCGAGAGACATGGTTTGCTCAAAACTACCTAAACATAACGTGCATGATAAGCGAGCCGATAATATAGGCGAGCCGATAGCTCTGCTCTACTCTACAACAACAATCCTCAATTGCCAGACCACACCACTAAGAAC
>OUNM010217541.1_pt1 | contig 46600 bp, 42 predicted proteins | sample 1769961 | NCBI WGS metagenome assembly OUNM01 (sample SAMEA3914820, study PRJEB12502) | metagenome | biome: forest; material: soil | place: USA | collected 2012-03-12 | depth 0.3 m | reverse complement strand
TTGATCAGCGCCGCCTCGGTGTGCACGACGCGCATGCCGCGCCCGCCACCGCCGCCGGCCGCCTTGATGATCACCGGGTAGCCCACCGCGCGGGCGATCTTGGTGATCTCCTTCGGGTCGTCAGGCAGCGCGCCTTCCGAGCCGGGCACGCAGGGCACGCCCGACTTGATCATCGCCTGCTTGGCCGACACCTTGTCGCCCATGATGCGGATGGATTCGGGCGTGGGGCCGATGAACGTGAAGCCGCTCTGCTCGACGCGCTCGGCGAAGTCGGCGTTCTCGGACAGGAAGCCGTAGCCGGGGTGGATGGCCTCGGCGTCCGTCACCTCGGCCGTCGAGATGATGGCCGGCATGTTGAGGTAGCTCTGCGCGGACGGCGCCGGGCCGATGCACACGGCCTCGTCGGCCAGCTTGACGTACTTGGCGGACCGGTCGGCCTCGGAATAGACGACGACCGACTTGATGCCCATCTCTCGACAGGCGCGCTGGACGCGCAGCGCGATCTCGCCGCGGTTGGCGATCAGGATCTTCTTGAACATGTGGGTGCTCGTGATCCGTCCGGTCACTCGATCACGAAGAGGGGCTGTCCGTACTCGACCGCCTGCCCGTTCTCGACCAGGATCTTGGTGACCGTGCCGGCCATGTCGGCCTCGATCTCGTTCATGATCTTCATCGCCTCGACGATGCAGATCGGCTCGCCTTCCTTGATGGCCGAGCCCACCTCGACGAACGGCTTGGCGCCCGGGCTGGCCGAGCGGTAGAACGTGCCCACCATGGGCGACTTCACCACGTGGCCGGTCTGCACCGGCGCGGCCTCCACCGCCGGGGCGGCGGCGGCCTGCGCGGGCATGGCGCCCATCGGCTGCTGCGGCATCTGCGCGTAGCCGGCCGGGGCCATCATCATCTGGGGCATCGCGCCCGCCGGGCCGCCCTTGACGATCCGCACCTTGCCTTCGTTCTCCGTGATCTCCAGTTCGGAGATGTTGGAATCGGACACGAGGTCGATCAGGGTCTTGAGCTTGCGAAGGTCCATGGCGGACGGTCTCCAACGAAAGGTCTGGCGGAAATCAGCGGCGAGCGTCGTGGGCGCGCCGCTTGCGGAAATGGTGCTTGGCGGGGGCAGGGGGGTCAGGTCTCGGACCTGACCCCTTGTTCGAGCGCGTACTGCAACGCCAGCCGATACCCCGCCGCCCCCAGCCCGCACACCACGCCGACGGCGATGTCCGAGAAATAGGAGTGGTGGCGGAACGGCTCGCGCTTGTGGACGTTGGACAGGTGCACCTCGATGAAGGGCAGCGCCACGCCGGCGAGGGCATCGCGCAGGGCGACGCTGGTGTGCGTGAAGCCGCCCGGGTTCAGGATCAGGAACTGCGTGCCGTCGGTGCGCGCCGCGTGGATGCGGTCGATGAGCGCCCCTTCGTGGTTGCTCTGGAACGAGGCCAGGGTGGCGCCGGCGCGGGTGGCGATGGCCTGGAGATCGGCGTCCACCTGCGCGAGCGTGACCGAGCCATACACCGCGGGCTCGCGCACGCCGAGCAGGTTCAGGTTGGGCCCGTGCAGGACGAAAACGTTCATTCGGAAGCGGTTCCGGCGGCGCGAAGCAGCTGCCGGGGAGGCGTGTGTCGATTTGAAAGAGAGCGAACTTTACGCCAATTGGACGGGGATGCGCGCGCTTGGGCGCAAATTTGTCCAGTTGAGCTGAGTTGCCAGGGCGCCTGGGCTGGCGTGGCGAGGCGTGATCCTACACGCTGCCGGCCACCCATCGTGCCAGCTCGGCGCCGTCGGTCGGGCCGAACTTGCGGTGTGCCAGCGTGCCGTCCGCCGCGAAGACCGCCGTGAAGGGCAACGCGACGTTGGGATCATTGCTGAGCGCCCGGACCTGGGCAAGGCCGGCAAACCCCAGCACGGAGATCGGGAACGTGACCGGGTGCGCGGCCAGGAAGCGCTGGACGGCGACCTCCTCGTCGATGGCCAGGCCCACCACCAGCGCGCCCCGCGGACCGGCCGCCGCCTGGGCCTTGGCGAAGCGATCCAGGGCCGGCATCTCCTTCACGCAGGGGCCGCACCACGGGGCCCAGAAGTTCAGCACGAGCGGGCGGCCCTGCCAGTCGGCCGGCGTGAGCTGGCGGCCGTCGAGGGTGGCGATGCGGACGGGCGGGCTCGCGGCGGCGGTGGCGGGCGGCGCACCCGACGACGCACCGGCCGGCGGCGGCAGCTCGCCCGGGACCGCGCCCGCCTGCGTTGCCGCGTGCTCCCGCCAGGCCCGCAGGCCCGCGCCGGCGCCGATCGCGGCCGGGATGGCGAAGAGCCATGTGAGCGTACGGCGACGGCCGGCGGCGGGGGCTGGCGCGGGCACGGGCGGAATCACGGGCGGACTCCGGGGCGGATCGCCCGCGGAACGGTCGGGTTCGGGTTCGTTCATGTCGATGCTTCGGAGGCGAGCAGCGCGTCCAGGGCCTTCAGGTCGCCGCGCCAGGTGTGGCCGCGGGCGTCGGGCTTCAGGGCGCCGCGCAGGTCGTCGGCGTCCAGCACCTGCAGGTGGACGGTGATCCAGTCACCCAGTTCGGCGCTGCGCTCGGTGACGGTGTAGGCCAGTGCGGGCTCGCCGCCGCCGCGACCGGGGGCGCTCTGGGTGTCGTACTCGACGCCGGCGTTGATCAGCGCCAGCTCGGGCGCCTTGGCATCGTCCGCGAACAGGTCGATGCGGATGGCGGAGTGGCGCGTGGCCGTGCCGCGCCACACCGCGCCGCCCAGGTACGGGCGGAACTCGGCCAGGCGCTGGAGCCAGCGGCGCGCGGCGCGGCGCAGGATGGCCAGCTCCCGGGGCTGCGTGTCGGCGCAGAACAGGTCGATGTGCGTGCGCACCTCGTCCTCGATGCGCTCGTTGGTGAGCTGGTCGCGCACGCGATCGTGGCGCGCGTCGAACTCGTCCAGCGCGTCGCGGCGGGCCTGGCCGTAGTCCGCGCCTTCCTCGACGATGCGGCGGGCGGCGAACTGCGCCATCTCGGTCAGCAGGCGATCGCGATCGGTCATCGGGCGATCATGGCAGGTCCACGCTGCCCATGCGGCCGACGATGACGCCCGCACGGCCCTGCAGGTAGCCGGAGGCGGGCGTCTTCTCGAACTTCTTGGGAGCCGGCAGCATCACGGCCAGGCGCGCGGCCGCGAAGGGCGGCAGCGCCGACGCGGGCTCGTGGAAGTAGTGGTGGGCGGCAGCCTCGGCCCCGAACACGCCCTCGCCCCATTCCACCTCGTTCAGGTAGACGGTGAGGATGCGGTCCTTGCCCAGCAGCGCCTCCAGCATCAGCGCCAGCACGAACTCCTGACCCTTGCGCAGCACCGTGCGCTCGCCCGAGAGGAACAGGTTCTTGGCCAATTGCTGCGTGATGGTGGAGCCGCCCACCACCTTGGCCGTGGCCACCTTGGGCTGCACCGTGGGCACCGACGCGCCGGGCCGCGCCCGCCGGGCCGCGCGTTCTGCCGCGCGCTGGGCCTGCTGCTCGGCGCGCTGCGTCGCGGCCTCGGCACGCGCCTCGGCCTTCTCGTTCTTCTTCCAGGCGCCCTGGATCGAGTCCCATTCCACGCCGTGGTGCGTGGTGAAGCCGGCGTCCTCGCTGGCGATGACGGCGCGCCGCAGCGACGTGGCGATGCGGTCGCCGTCCACCCACTGCTGCGACCACGGCAGCGCGTGCTTCGTGGCCGCGATGCGCACCAGCTCGCTGCGCTGGAAGGTGGTGGATTCGGGGGCGATGACGCGCATCAGCGCGATGCGGGCCGCGAAGAACAGCTGCAGGGCCAGCAGCGACATGGCGAGCATGCCGAGCAGGCGCCAGGCCGCGCGCCAGGGATGGCCGGAGGCGCTGGCGCTCATGAGGCGGAGGACGCGTTCATGCCGCGTCCATTTCCCGGCGCAGCGTGGCCAGCACGTCGCGCGTGGGCGGCCGGTGGCCGAACCACAGCGCGTAGGCCTCGGCCGCCTGTTCCACCAGCATGCCCACGCCGTCGCGGCCCGTGGCGCCCTGCGTCGCGGCCCACCGCAGGAAGGGGCGGGCGGCGGCGCCGTACATCATGTCCAGCGCCAGCCCGCCAGGGCGGACGGTGCCCGGGGGCAGCGGCGGCAGGTCGCCGGCGAGGCTGGCGGCGGTGGCGTTGATGACGATGTCGAAGGCGGGACCGGGGTGGGCGACGTCGGCGGCGTGCAGGGAGGGGTCAGGTCTTGCCTCTTGTCCCCTGGACGCGTGGCCTTGGTGGTCTGACGCGCGGGGACAAGAGGCAAGACCTGACCCCGTCGCTTCGGCGAAGCGCGCCACCAGCGCCTCCGCCCGCGGCCGCGTGCGATTCACCACCACCACCGCCGCCGGGCCGGCGTCCAGGATCGGGCCCAGCGAGCCCGCCGCGGCGCCGCCGGCGCCCACCAGCAGCACCCGCGCGCCAGCCAGCGGCACGCCCGCGTTGTGCACGATGTCGCGCAACAGGCCCGCGCCGTCGGTGTTGTCGCCGTACCAGCCGTCGCCATCGTCGAACCGGATCGTGTTGACGGCCTGCGCGAGCCGCGCGCGCGCCGACAGTTGCGTGCACGCCGCGAAGGCCTCCTGCTTGAACGGCACCGTGACGTTGCAGCCCCGCGCGCCCTCGCGCGCGAACGCCTGCGCCGTGGCGAGGAAGCCATCCAGCGGGGCGGGCAGGCGCTGGTAGTCCACGTCGTCGCCGCACGCCGCCGCGAACGCCGCGTGGATGGCCGGCGATCGGCTGTGCGCCACCGGGTGGCCGATGACCGCCAGCCGGTTCACTGGTTGCTGGTCATCGTGGCCTCCAGCCCGTCGCTGCGCGTGAAGCGGAAGCGGGAGGTGATGACGATCTGGTCGGCCTGGCGGCGCATCTGTTCGCTGAAGCGGCCGAACGGACCGGCCGCCCGGGCGATGGCGACGGCGCGCTGGTCCAGCGGCCGCGAGCCCGAGGTGCGCACGATCTCGGAATCGACGATGCGGCCTTCGCCGTCGATGGTGAGGTTCATCGTCAGCTCGCCATACAGCTTCTTGCCGTTGGCGGTGGGGAAGTCGCGCGTGCCGCGGGCCTCGATCTTGTGGCGCAGCAGGTCGTAGTAGACCGCGTAGGCCTCCTCGCGCGTGGCCGGGCTGATGTAGCGCTTGCGCGGCCGCGCATTCTCCTCGTTGATGCGCTTCTCGATCTCCGCCAGCATGCGCAGCTTCTGCTGGCGCTTCTCCTCCTGCTCGCGGTCGGCCTGCGACAGCGCGCCGCGTCGCGGGTCCGGAACAGGCATCAGCGCCACCTCGCGGCGCATCGCGGTCAGCAGCATCTGCTGCTCGCTCAGCATCTGCTCGATCAGCTTCTGCGCGTCCTCCTGCGCGTCGCCGGTGGACTCCGCGGGCGATGGCGCCAGCGGCGACGTGGCGCGGCCTTCCGCGGCCTCGCCACCGCCGGCCAGGTTGGCCTGCGCAATGGCCTGCGCCTTGGTGGGCGACGCCTCCGCCGAGCGCGCGTTGACCAGGATCACCTCGAGCGGCGTGTCCTGGAAGATGCGGTTGAAGCCTTCGGGGTTGACCCAGCGCACCGTGAACACGGCGGCGTGCAGCGCGAGGGACACGCCCAGGCACCACGCCAGCACGGCCGGCGGCCGCCAGGCGCGCACCGCGTCCCGCCACGGCGGCGGGGTGAAGAGTTCGCGCGCGGGCGTGCCGGCGGTGGCAGGGCGGGGCGGCAGGGGGCTGGGCGGCGAGGGCACGGCGGAATGCGGGGCGCGAGGGTGGAAGGCGGGTCGGCGAGGCGGGTCGGCTTGGGGATCGGCGCGTTCAGGCGGTGGGCGCGGTGGCGGGCGCCGCGGGCGACGCGCCGGGGCCGTTGCCGTTGCCGTCGGCATCGCCGGCCGGCGTGTCGTCCACGTCGATGGCCAGGGCCAGCGGGCCCGCCGTGGCCTCCTCGGCCTCGTCGTCCTCCGCGGCGGACTCGGCATCGATGGACGCGGCGGCCGCAGGCGCCTCGATCTTCTGCACCAGGCGGGCGTGCAGGTCCAGCGTCAGCAGGTCGACGCCGTCCACCGCCACGCGCACGCGGGTGCCGCGCGGCAGGTTGTCGCAGCCCGAGGCCTTGAACACCAGCGGCAGCGTGTCGGCGCGCACCAGCCCGTCCTTCAGCACGGCGGCGTCCAGCTCGCGCACGTCGTTCTGCTGCAGCCAGCGCAGCGTCCAGAAGCGCTCGATGCCCGTCTGGAAGCCGTTGTAGGCCGCGTAGGCCGTGTCGAAGCTGGAGATGATGGAGAAGAGCGTGGCGTCCTTCGGCTTGAACGGCGCCACCAGCGCGGCGGTGCGGCCGTGGCGGGCGCACGCGATGATCTGCCACTGGTTGGCCAGGTCCACGTAGCGGCGCAGCGGCGACGTGGCCCACGTGTACTGCGCGACACCCATGCCGGCGTGCTGCGCGGGCTTGGTGCCCATGCGCACCTTCACGCCGGGCGCCAGGCTCGCCTGGCTGCGGTAGATGCCTGGCACGCCCATCTCGGCCAGCCAGCCCCCCCAGGTGCTGTTGGCGAGGATCATGGCCTCGGACACGATCAGGTCCAGCGGCGCGCCCCGGCGGCGCTCGGTGATCAGCACCGTTTCCGCGCCCGTGGGCTCGGCGCCCGCGTCGCCGCCTTCGGCGCGTTCCAGCTTGAAGTTGTAGTCGGGGCGGCTGAAGTTCTCGGGCTTGCCGCGCACCACCTCGCGCGCGGCCTTCAGGTGCCGGGCCAGCCGGTGGGCGAAGGCCAGTTCCGCGGCGAACGGGTAATCCGCCGGCGCCTCGCCGGCCAGGGACGCCTCGGTCACCACGGCGTCGAGCCTGTCGTGGCGCAGGTTGGCCGCGATGGGCACGCGCTCCAGCTTCGTCTCGGTGCCCAGCAGCGCCAGGGTGGCCTCGTCGTAGCGGGCGTACAGGCTGACGGCAGGGCAGTCGCGCCCTTCCTGCAGCGTGTAGGCCTCCACCACGCTGTCGGGCAGCATCGTGATCTTCCAGCCCGGCATGTAGACCGTGGACAGGCGGTCGCGCGCCACCTTGTCCACCGGGCCGTCGGGCGCGATGGCCAAGCCGGGTGCCGCGATGTGCACGCCGAACGTGACGACGCCCGTGCCCAGGCCCTGCACCGACAGCGCGTCGTCGATCTCGGTGGTCTGCGAATCGTCGATGGAGAACGCCTGCACGGGGGCGAGCGGCAGGTCGTCCTTGATGGGCGGTGCCTCCAGCGCGGGGAAGCCGGTGCCCTTGGGGAACTCCTCGAACAGGAAGCGGCGCCAGTGGAACTGGTAGGGGCTGCTGATGGCGCCGGCCTGCTTCAGCAGGTCGAGCGGCGAGCGCTGCGCGCGGCGCGACGCCTCCACCACGGCCTTGTACTCGGCCGCGTTCTTGTCCGGGCGGAACAGGATGCGGAACAGCTGCTCGCGCACGGGCGCAGGGCAGCCGCCGGCGGCCAGCTCCGCGGCCCAGGCCTCGATCTGCGCGGCCAGCTGCTTCTTGCGCTCGATGCCCAGCAGCGCGGCCTTCACCGTCTCTTCCGGCGCCTTGCGGAACAGGCCCTTGCCCATCCGGCGGAAGTAGTGCGGCGCCTCGAACAGGCGCACCAGCGCGGCGGCCTGCTGCACCGGGCCGGCGGAGGCGTCGAAGTAGTCGCGCGCCAGGTCGGCGAAGCCGAAGTCGTCCTCCGGCGCGAATTCCCAGGCGAGGTCGAGGTCGATCTCGGGCGCGAGCGCGTGCGCCTGCGCGAGCAGGTCGGCCGGGGCGGGCTTGTCGAAGCGCAGCAGCACGTTGGCCGACTTGACCTTCACCCGCTTGCCGGTCTCCAGTTCCACCTGGATGGAGCTGTCCGCCTCGGACATCACCCGCCCGGCGAGGAACTTGCCGGCGTCATCGAAGAGTGCGTAGTTCACGCCCGGATTGTCGCCCAGGCCGGGCCGGCCGCCCGCGGCGGCCGGCGGGGTTGCCGTGACGCATATCCATTCTCGTGGCCCGGCAGTGGGACGGTGGCACGATGGGCCCCTCCGCCATCCTTCCGACGCATCATGAAGTTCGCACCTGCCACCTGGATCCGCACCCTCGGCCTCGCCCTGGCGGTCACCGCCGCCGGCGCGCACGCGGCCGACCTCCTCGACGACGTGAAGCAGCGCGGCGCGCTGCGCGTGGGCGTGGAGGGCACGTACCCGCCGTTCAACTTCAAGGACGACCACGGCCAGCTGGCCGGCTTCGACGTCGAGATCGCCCAGGCCCTGGCGGGCAAGCTGGGCGTCAAGGCCGAGTTCACCACCAGCGAGTGGAGCGGCATCCTGGCGGGGCTGCAGGCCGGCAAGTACGACGTGATCGTCAACCAGGTGGCGGCCACGGACGCGCGCCGCCAGACGTTCGACTTCAGCGACCCGTACGTGATGTCCAGCCCGCAGCTGATCGTGCGCGCCAACGAGACGCGCCCGATGGCCACGCCGGCCGACCTGAAGGGCAAGACCGTGGGCGTGGGGCAGGGGAGCAACTACGCCGACCTGGCGCGCAAGATCGACGGCGTCAACGTCAAGGTCTATCCCGGTTCGACGGAGTACCTGCAGGACCTGGCGGCCGGCCGCCTCGACGCCGCGCTGAACGACAGCCTGCTGATCCCGTACCTGGCGCAGAAGACGAAGCTGCCGGTGAAGGCCGGCGCGCCGCTTGGCTCGGTGGAGACCAACGCCATCCCCTTCCGCAAGGGCAACCCGAGGTTCAAGGCGGCGCTGGACAAGGCACTGGCCGACCTGAAGGCGGACGGCAGCTACGCCAGGATCTCCACCAAGTGGTTCGAGCGCGACGTGAGCCAGCCGCCGCGGTGAACGCACGCCTGGCTCGACGCTGCTGCTGATGGACCTCGCCGGCCTCTGGCACCTCGCCTGGCCCGTGCTGCTGCGCGGCACCGGCTACACGCTGCTGTTCGCCGTGTCGTCCATGGTGCTGGGCCTGGCGCTGGGCACGCTCATCGCGGGCGTGCGCGTGTTCCAGGTGCGCGGGCTGGCCACGCTGGCCGCGCTGTACGTCAGCGCGTTCCGCGGCACGCCGCTGCTGGTGCAGGTCTTCATCATCTACTACGGCCTGCCCAGCATCGGCATCGAGTTCTCGCCGATCACGGCGGGCATCCTGGCGCTCACGCTGAACGTGGCGGCGTACCTGTCCGAATCGCTGCGGGGGGCCGTGGGCGGCGTGGGGCAGGGCCAGTGGCTGGCCGCGGCCAGCCTGGGCCTGACGCGCGTTGCCGCACTGCGTTTCGTCGTGGGTCCGCAGGCGCTGCGGGTGGCCACGCCCAGCCTGGCCAACAGCCTGATCAGCCTGGTGAAAGACACGTCGCTCGTGTCCGTCATCGCGGTGTCGGAGCTGATGCTGGCCACCAAGGAGGTGATCGCAACCACCTTCCAGCCGTTCCCGCTGTACGTGGCCGCCGCCGGCATCTACTGGGTGCTGAGCCTGGGGTTCGAGCGGGTGCAGAAGTGGGTGGAGACGCGGTTGGCGTATCCGCATTGAACGACGCTGGTGCCAGGCATTGCCTGTTGGCTCCGCAGGAGGCAACAGGCAATGCCTGGCACCATCACTTCAAGAGCCCCAGGTGCGCCACCACCGCCGGCAGGTGCTCCTCGAAATCGGACAACCCATGGTCCGACCCCTCGACAATCCGGCACGGGCCGCCCGCATAACGCGCGGCCATCTCCCGCCAATCCAGCACCTCGTCGCCGGTCGCGATGATCGCCAGCATCCGCTCCGGATGGGTCAGCGCCGCCGGGGGCGCCATGGCGCGCAGCTCGTCCACGTATTCCGGCAGGAACCAGAACGCCTCCGACGGGTCGTGGTACATCACCTGGCGACCGATGTGGTTCGCCAGGTCGCGCGCCGGGTCCACCGCCGGGTTGATCACCACGCCGCGGCAGCCCGTGCGCTCGGCCAGCACGGTGGCGTAGAACCCCCCTAGCGAGCTGCCGATCACGCCCATGCCTTCGCGAGGCCAATCGCGCGTGATGGCCTCCAGCTCGCGCAGCGCCTGCGCGGGCGAGGGCGGCAGCTGGGGCGCGGCCCAGGTGGCGTCGGGCCGGTGCTCGGCCATCCAGCGCGCCATGCGCTGGGACTTGGTGGAGGCCGGCGACGAGCGGAAGCCGTGCAGGTAGAGCAGGTGCGTGATCACGCGCGTGCCGTGCCCCGCATGGGTCAGGCCCGCTTCGCGGCCAGTGCCTGCAGCAGCAGCGCGTGCACGCCGCCGAAGCCGCCGTTGCTCATGCACAGGATGTGGTCGCCGGGCCGGGCGGCGCGCACCACGGCGTCCACCAGCTGCGGGATCGTGGCGCTCACCTGGGCCTGCGCGCCCATCGGCGCCAGCGCCTCGGCGGCGTCCCAGCTGAGGCCGCCCGAATGGCAGAAGGCCAGGTCCGCCTCCTCCAGCGCCCAGGGCAGCTGGGCCTTCATCGCGCCCAGCTTCATCGTGTTGGAACGGGGCTCGAACACGGCCAGGATGCGGTCCAGGCCCACGCGGCGGCGCAGGCCGTTCACGGTGGTGTGGATGGCGGTGGGGTGGTGCGCGAAGTCGTCGTACACCTTGACGCCGCCGGCCTCGCCACGCAGCTCCAGCCGGCGGGCCACGTTCTCGAACGTGGCCAGCGCGGCGCCCGCGCGCTCGGGCGTGACGCCCAGGTGCTCGGCGGCCGCGATGGCCGCCAGCGCGTTCAGCTGGTTGTGCTCGCCCAGCAGCGACCAGTCGACGCGGCCGATCTTCATCGCGCCGCGCAGTACGTCGAACGCGTGCGGCTCGCCGCGGGCACGCAGCGCGCCGGGCTCCTCCTTGCGCGCGCCGAAGCGTTGCACCTCGCTCCAGCAGCCGCGATCCAGCACGCGCTGCAAGGCGTCGTCGCGGGCATTCACCACCAGGCGGCCCTGCGCGGGGATGGTGCGCACCAGATGATGGAACTGCGTCTCGATGGCGGCCAGGTCGGCAAAGATGTCCGCGTGATCGAACTCGAGGTTGTTGAGGATGGCCGTGCGCGGGCGGTAGTGGACGAACTTGCTGCGCTTGTCGAAGAAGGCGGTGTCGTACTCGTCGGCCTCGATCACGAACGGCGTGCGCGACAGCGTGCCGGTGGCGTTCGCCGCGGGCAACGCCCCGAGCCGCGCCGACACGCCGAAGTTGCGCGGCACGCCGCCCACCAGGAAGCCCGGCTGCAGGCCCGCCTGTTCCAGGATCCACGCCAGCATGGCGGTGGTGGACGTCTTGCCGTGGGTGCCCGCCACCGCCAGCACGTGGCGGCCGGCCAGCACGTGCCCGGCCAGCCACTGCGGTCCACTGGTGTAGGGCAGGCCGGCGTCGAGGATGGCCTCCATCAGCGGGTTGCCACGTATCACCACGTTGCCGACGACGTACATGTCGGGCTGGAAGGCGAGCTGGTCGGCGCCGTAGCCCTCCACCAGGTCGATGCCGAGCGCACGCAGCTGGTCGCTCATCGGCGGGTAGACGTTGGCGTCGCAGCCGGTGACCCGGTGGCCGGCCTCGCGCGCGAGCGCGGCCAGGCCCCCCATGAAGGTGCCGCAGATGCCGAGGATGTGGAGATGCATGGGGACTACTTGTTCAGCCGGCGATCAGGGTTTGCATGCCAGCCCACTCGTCGCCGGGCTGCAGCTCGACCGGATCGACCACCTGCGCCGCCTCGACGCAGAGCATCCGCGTCCAGTCGTCGGCCGGCATGTCGGTGAGGGCCGAGCATTTTTCGGGCCCGGGATTCCACACCACGGCGTCGGCGAACTGGCTCTGCTGGATCGTGACCCGGCGGCCGTGCTCGCGCAGCACCAGCGGGCGCTGCACGCCGTGGTACAGGCGGTCAATCTCGCCGATGACGGTGACGACGTCGCCCCATTGCTGGTGGTGCTCGCCCGTGTTGCCGTCTTCATAGCCCACGGCCTGCAGGCCTTCCAGCTGCAGCTTGCGCGCGTCGGGCGTGGCCAGGTAGGTGTGAAGGGCGGCGGCGAACTGGAACGGCGCGCTGCCGGTGTTGGTGACGGCCAGCTCGATGTCCAGCTGCGCACCGCTCACGGCCACGGTGAGCTCGGCCAGGAAGTCGTGCGGCCAGGCGGCGCGCGTGGCGTCGTCGGACGCCAGCTGCAGCACCGCCTGCGCGTGCGCCCCGCGCACGACCGCGCCGTCGAGCGTCCACGCCCGCGTGCGCGCGATGCCGTGCCGCGGGCCGCTGCCGCGCGCCGCGAACTGCGGGAAGATCACCGGCACGCCGCCGCGCACCGCGGTGCCCGCGCCGTGCCGGGTGGTGGGCGACAGGTAGAGCTGCTCGGTACCCCCGGCGGGTATCCAGCTGACGACGTGCGCGCCGTGCAGCAGGACGGTGGCGCGCGCGCCGTCGGGCGCCTGCAGCGCGACGGCGGGCTGGCCCTGGAACTCGGTGAGGACGGCGGAGGCGGCCATGGCTTGGGGCGCCTTCAGCCCGCCGCCAGCGTGGCGAACGCGCGCCGCGCCACGTCCAGCGTCAGCGCCAGGTCGTCGTCGGAGAGCGCCGCGCTGGTGAACCCCGCCTCGTACAGCGCCGGCGCCAGGTACACGCCGCCGTCCAGCATCAGGTGGAAGAAGCGGTTGAAGCGGTCCTTGTCGGTGGCCAGCACGGCCGCGTAGTGCTGCGGCAGGTGGTCGGCGAAGAAGAAGCCGAACAGGCCGCCCTCGTGGTCCACGGTCAGCGGCACGCCGGCGGCGTCCGCGCCGGCCTTCATGCCGTCCATCAGCTGCTTCGTGCGCGCGCCCAGCGCGTCGTGGAAGCCCGGCTTCGAGATCTCCTTCAGCGTGGCGAGGCCGCAGGCCGTGGCCACCGGGTTGCCCGACAGCGTGCCGGCCTGGTAGCACGGGCCCAGCGGCGCCAGCTGCGACATGACCTGCCTCGAGGCCCCGAAGGCCGCCAGCGGCATGCCGCCGCCGATCACCTTGCCGAACGTGCTGATGTCCGGCGCGAAGCCGGGGATGGCCTGCGCGTACAGCGCCTGCGCGCCGCCCAGGGCCACGCGGAAGCCGGTCATCACCTCGTCCAGGATCAGCAGCGCGCCGTGCTGCGTGCACAGCTCGCGCAGCCGCTTCATGAACGGCACCTGCGTGCGCACGAAGTTCATGTTGCCCGCGATGGGCTCGATGATCACGCAGGCGATGGCGTCACCGCCGTGCGCGAACGCGGCCTCCAGCTGCTCCAGGTCGTTGAACTGCAGCACCTGCGTGTCCTTCACCACGTCGGCCGGCACGCCGGCGGAGGTGGGAAAGCCGAAGGTGGCCAGGCCCGAGCCCGCCTTCACCAGCAGCGAATCGGCATGGCCGTGGTAGCAGCCTTCGAACTTCACCAGCCGCGAGCGGCCCGTGGCGGCGCGCGCCAGGCGGATGGCGCTCATCGTGGCCTCGGTGCCGGACGACACCAGGCGCACCTGCTCGACGCTGGGCACGTGGCGGATGATCTCCTCGGCCAGCTCGACCTCGCGCTCCGTGGGCGCGCCGAAGCTGAAGCCGTCGCGCGCGGCGGCCATCACGGCCTCCAGCACGGCGGGATGGCCGTGGCCCAGGATCATCGGGCCCCACGAGCCGATGTAGTCGACGTAGCGGCGGCCCTCGGCGTCCCACAGGTAGGCGCCCTGCGCGCGGGCGATGAAGCGCGGCGTGCCGCCCACGGCGCGGAACGCGCGCACGGGCGAGTTGACGCCGCCGGGGATGACGCGTTGCGCGCGCTCGAAGAGTTGCTCGTTGGTGGTCATGCGGCAGGGCATCCAGGAAGGGGCGGACGGGCGTCGCGCGGGCGCGGCCGCCACGCGGGGGCGGCCGGCAGGATCGGTGTCAGTGCACGCGGCGCGAGCCGCCCATCTCGGGCGGCATGTCGCCGCCCATGCCGTCGTCGGAGGCCGGCTCGTCGCCTTCCTCCTCCTCGCCCGGCGGCAGCGCCCAGAAGAAGCGGTCCGGCACCACGCCGCCCATGCCGGGGCGGAAGCCCGCGTCCAGGCTCTGGTCGAGGAACTGCAGTGCCTCGCCCACGGCCGCCTGGATCTCGGACGCCGCGCCCAGCAGCGCGGCCATCGCGGCCGACAGCGTGTCGCCCGCGCCGACGAACGTGGTCTCGAACATCTCGAACTTCTCGCCGGTGAGCGCGCCCTGCGGCGAGGCCAGCACGTTGTCGATGAACTGGCCGGAGCCCTTGGCGGGCAGCATCACGCCGGTGACCAGTACGTACGACGCGCCGTGCTCGGCCGCGGCCACGGCCAGCTCGCGGGGCGAGGCGGGGCGGTCGGCGTCCCAGTCGGGCAGCAGGAAGTCGCTGAGCGTCTTGTGGTTGCCCACCAGCACCTCGGTGGCGGGCAGCACCAGCTCGCGGAAGGCATCGAGGTAGGCGGACTGGTCGTCATCCTCCAGCCACGACAGCGCGGGCAGCCAGGCCACCACCGGGGCGTCGGGGTAGTCGGACAGCACCTCGGCCACGGCGCTGATGTTCTCGGGGTTGCCCAGGAAGCCGACCTTGAAGCCGGCCACCGTCACGTCCTCGAGGATGCAGCGCGACTGCTCGACCACGGCGTCCGAATCGATGGCGTGCTGGTCGAAGATCTCGGCCGTGTCGCGCATCAGCACCGTGGCGCAGACGGGCAGCGCGTGCGCGCCCATGGCCGCCACGGTGGCCACGTCGCCCGCGATGCCGCCGGCCCCGCTGGGGTCGGAAGCGTTGAAGCAGAGGATGCACGCCGGCGATGCCCCCTCGCCGTTGGGGTCGTCGGTGGCGTCGTCGTCGGTGGAGGGGAGGTCTGTGGCCATGTCGAGGACCGGTCCGTTCGTGCAAAACGACCCGGTTTTTGTGATCGGATTGGCAACTCACCCGGGGTGGAAGGCCTGGGTGCGTGCTTACAATCCAGTCGATTCTAGTGTCCCTGATGCCACCGACGTGACCGAACCCCGAACCTGGATGTGCCTGATCTGCGGCTGGATCTACGACGAGAGCGTCGGAGACGCGGAGCATGGCCTGCTCCCCGGCACGCCATGGGAAGCCGTTCCCATGAACTGGACGTGTCCGGAATGCGGGGCCCGGAAAGAAGATTTCGAGATGGTCCGCATCTGATGTTCAACGACGGCGTGATGGCGAGCGGTTCGGCCCCATGCCACGGAGTGAAGCGGTGAGCGACGAGACTTCTGCCGCCGGCGCGGCGCCCGCGGCCCTGCCGCCGGCGCGCGTGCTGGTGATCGACGACAGCAACACGATCCGGCGCAGCGCCGAGATCTTCCTGCGCCAGGGCGGCCACGAGGTGGTGCTGGCCGAGGACGGCTTCGACGCCCTGTCCAAGGTCAACGACCACACGCCGCAGATCATCTTCTGCGACATCCTGATGCCGCGCCTCGATGGTTACCAGACCTGCGCCATCATCAAGCGCAACCCGCGCTTCACGGACGTGCCGGTGATCATGCTGTCCTCCAAGGACGGCGTGTTCGACAAGGCCCGGGGCCGCATGGTCGGCTCGGAGGACTACCTCACCAAGCCGTTCACCAAAGAGCAGCTGCTTCGCGCCGTGGCCCAGTTCCACCCCGCCCGGCGCGCCGCCGAAGCGCAATCCTGAGAAAGACGCCCGCCATGCCGATCCAGCACATCCTCCTGGTCGACGATTCGAAGACCGAACTCTTCCACCTCTCCGACCTGCTGGGCAAGCGCGGCTTCACCGTGCGCACGGCCGAGAACGGCGAGGAGGCCATGAAGCGCCTGGCCGAATCCAAGCCCGACCTGATCCTGATGGACGTGGTCATGCCCGGCACCAACGGCTACCAGCTCACCCGCGCCATCACGCGCGACCCGCGCTACGCGGACATCCCGGTCATCATGTGCACCAGCAAGGGCCAGGAGACGGACCGCGTCTGGGGCCTGCGCCAGGGCGCGCGTGACTACGTCGTCAAGCCGGTGGACACCGACGACTTGATGGCCAAGATCGCAAGCCTTGGATGACCCCCACGCTCCCTCCGGTCGCTGCCCCCCGAGGGGGCTCATGCAGCGGACTGGCAAAGCCAGCTCCGCGCATGGCCCTTGGCTGGGCCTGCGGCCTGCAACGGCCTGAAGTGAACTAAACAAAGATGGCAAACAAGGACGCCCTGCGCGAACTGCAGACCCGCCTGGCGAGTCGCCTGCAGGCGGCCAAGACGCAGCCGCGTGCGCGCGGCTGGCTGGCGGTGGAGAGCGCGGGCGTCGGCCTGCTGCTGCCGCTGGCGCAGGCGGGCGAGATCTTCCCGCTGCGCTCGCTGCTCAAGCTGCCGCACGCCAAGCCCTGGCTCACGGGCGTGGCCCAGCTGCGGGGCGATCTCTACGCCGTGATCGACCTGGCCGCCTTCCTGGGCCTGCGCGCCCCGCAGGTGGACAGCGCCGCGCCCGGCGCCGCCGAGGGCCGGCTGGTGATGCTGGCGCCGTCGCTGCAGGTCAATGCCGCGCTGCGCGTCGACCGGCTGGCCGGCCTGCGCGGCGAGGAGCAGCTCGAGAAGATGCCCGAGCCCGAAGGCAGCCGGCCCGCGTTCGCCGCGGCGCAGTGGCGCGACGCGCAGGGCATGGTGTGGCAGGAAATCGACCTGGGGGCGCTCGCGGTGGACGCGACGTTCCTGGACGTGATGGTGTGAAGCAGGTCTGAGAAAGAGGCTCGCGCGGGCCGCGCGGTCCCCGGAGGGGGCCCGCGTCGAGTGCGCCGCGCGCTGCAGGGTCGGGGACTGAAATCTTGCGTGAAGAGGACGAGATGAACTTGTCGGACAACAACAGCAGCCGCGACGCGTCGCAGCACGGCGATCAATCCCAGCAGGGCGGGGACGCCGGCCACGGCGCCGACCTCTCGCACGAGCACGGCCTGGCCGCGCACGGCGGCGACGACGTCGCGCTGCAGGACCCGCCGCTCGACCTGCACTTCGACCCGCAGCGCGACCCCGAGGCCGACGTGCACGCGGGCGATCCCGCCGCCGTGCGCGCGCATGGCGAGGTGCATGCCGGCGCCGAGCCTTCGTCCGCCACGCTCGACCTGGACATGGGCGCGATGGGCCACTCGGCCTTCCCGCTGGACGCCGACGAGGCCCAGGGCCTGGTGGCCTCCGACGGCGCGCCGGGCGGCCCGGCCACCGATACCGGCCCCGACACGGCCCACAGCATCCTCGACGTCGAGGACGCCGAAGCCGCGCGCGCCGCCGTGCGCGACGGCCAGGATTCGATCGACCTGCCGCTGGACGAGGACGCGCCCGCCGGGGCGCTGGCCGCCGGCGCCGCGGGCACCGCGCTCGCCGCCACGGCCGCGGACGCACCGCATTCCACCAACCTCGACACCTCCGTGCTGAACGAGCCCGAGCTGTCGCTGGATGCCCGCACGGGCGAGATCGACGACGACACCGGCGTGCCGCTGATCGGCCGCCGTCCGCTGCCGTTCCAGCAGCGCGCGCTCACCATCCTCGCGGCCGTCGGCGTGGTGGTGTTCGGTGCCACCACCTTCCTCGCGCTGAACGACGCCAGCACCCACGCCAAGCAGGTGGCCGCCAACGGCCAGGCGCTGATGCAGTCGCAGCGGCTGGCCAAGTCGGTCTCGCAGGCCATGATCGGCTCGCCCTCCGCGTTCCCGGAAGTGGAGGACGCCGGCAAGGTGCTCTCCGACAACGTGCACGGCCTGGCCACCGGCAACGAAGCGGCCGCCAAGGCGCCGGCCAGTGCCCAGCCCGCCATCGAGCCGATGCTGCCGCTGGTGGACCGCGCCAAGGCGAACGCCGGCGTGGTGCTGAAGCAGCGCGAGACGCTGACCAAGGTGGGCCAGGCGCTGCGCACCATCAACCGCCAGTCGTCCGACCTGCTGGAAACGGCGGAGACGGTGTCGTCGCTGAAGCTGCAGTCGAACGCCACGCCCGCCGAGATCGCGGCCGTGGGCCAGCTGGTGATGTTGACGCAGCGGATCGGCAAGAGCGCCAACGAGTTCCTGACCTACGAAGGCGTGTCGCCCGAGGCCGTGTTCCTGCTCGGCAAGGACCTGAACACCTTCCGCGAGATCGCCGACGGCCTGCTGCAGGGCAACGCCGACCTGAAGCTGCCCGGCACCAAGGACGGCCCCACGCGCGAGCGCCTGGAGCAGCTGATCCAGCAGTACGAACAGACCCGCAACCAGTCGTCCGCCATCCTGGCCAACCTGCAGGGCCTGGTGGCCGCGCGGGAAGCGCAGGCCAAGATCGTCGAGGACTCGGAGCCGCTGCGCAAGGGCCTGGAGGCGCTGGACGCCAAGCTGGCCGACATCGGCGGCTTCAGCAAGATTTACATTGTGCTGATGGTGCTGTCGGCGTTGTGCCTGCTGGCCGGCGGCTGGGGCTTCCAGAAGCTGTTCGTGCGCAACCAGAAGCGCGCGGCCCTGGAAGCGGAAGCCAAGGCGCTCGCCTCGCTGCGCCAGGAACGTGATGCCAAGCGCATCAACGAAGCCAACCAGGCGGCCATTCTGCGGCTGATGAACGAACTGCAATCGGTCGCCGAGGGCGACCTGACGCAGCAGGCCACGGTGACGGAAGACATCACGGGCGCCATCGCCGACTCGGTGAACTACACCGTGGAAGAGCTGCGCACCCTGGTGGCCCAGGTGCAGGGCACGGCCGGCCGGGTGACGGAGACCACGTCGCAGGTGGAAGCCACGTCCACGGAGCTGCTGGCCGCCTCCACCGAGCAGCTGCACGAGATCCGCGAGACCGGCGAGTCGGTGCTGCAGATGGCGGCCCGAATCAACGACGTGTCCAACCGCGCGCAGGAAACGGCCGCGGCCGCCCAGCAATCGCTGAACGTGACGCAGACCGGCCGCCAGGCGGTGCAGGACGCCATCGAGGGCATGAACTCGATCCGCGACCAGATCCAGGAGACGTCCAAGCGCATCAAGCGCCTGGGCGAATCGTCGCAGGAGATCGGCGAAATCACGGAGCTGATCTCGGACATTACCGAGCAGACGAACGTGCTGGCCCTGAACGCCGCCATCCAGGCGGCCTCGGCTGGCGACGCGGGTCGCGGCTTCTCGGTGGTGGCGGAAGAAGTGCAGCGGCTGGCCGAACGCTCCGGCGACGCCACGCGACAGATCGCGGCACTGGTGAAGGCCATTCAGACCGACACGCAGGACGCGGTGGGCGCCATGGAACGTTCCACGCAGGGCGTGGTGCAGGGGGCCCAGCTGTCCGACGCGGCCGGTACCGCGCTGGTGGACATCGACCGCGTGACGCGCGAGCTGTCGTCGCTGATTGAAGACATTTCCGCGCAGGCGTCCCGCGAGGCGCATTCCGCCAACGTGGTGGCCTCGAACATCCAGCACATCTTCGCGGTGACGGAACAGACCGGCGACGGCACGCGCTCCACCGCGCAGATCGTGCGCGAGCTGTCCCGCACGGCCGAGGAACTGCGCCAGTCGGTGTCGCGGTTCAAGATCGCGTGATGCCGTTGTTGATCCTCGGGTGAGTCACCCGGCCGCCGCCCCTCGCCCGGGCGGCGGCGCCGTTTCCCGATTGCGGGTTCTCGCCGGCCTCCGCCGCGCGACCTGGAGATGACGTTGAGCGAACAAGAGACTGCCGTTCCCGCCGATCTGAGCGCCCTGGCCTGGGTGGTCGACGAGCTGCGCCGCACGCTCGAGACCGCCCACAAGGCGCTGCGGCGCCAGCTGCGCGACCTGGAATCGGCCTTGCCCGACGAGCCGGTGGACGGCGCCGCGTCGGTGGCGCTGCAGCAGGCCCGCACGCAGTTCCACCAGGGCGCCGGCGCCCTGGAGATCGTGGGCCAGACGGAGGCCGCGCGCCTGCTGCGCGCCAGCGAGCAGGCGGTGCAGCGCTTCGCCGCGCGCCCGCGCACGCTCGACAACGCGGCTGCCACCACGGTGGAGCGCGCCTCGTTCGCGTTGCTGGACTACCTGCGCCGCGCCCTGGGCGGCAAGCCGGTGCCTGCCGTCGCGCTGTTCCCGCAATACCGTGACGTGCAGCGCCTGGCCGGCGCGGACCGCATCCACCCGGCCGACCTGTGGGGCGGCGAGTCGTCCCTGCCCATCGAGCGCGCGGGTGCCGTCACCGGCGCCGCGCCGCTCCAGCCCGACGCCACGCGCGGGCAGGTCGAGTCCACCATGCTGGCGCTGCTGCGCGGCCCCGTGGGCCCGGCCGCCACGCGCATGAGCAACCTGTTCGCGGGCCTGGCGGCAGGCGCGCAGGGCCGCCTGGCGGGCCTGTGGGGCCTGGCCGCCGCGTTCTTCGAGGCGCAGGCGCACGGGGCCATCGGCGCCGACGTCTACGTCAAGCGGCTCACGTCCCGCCTGCTGGCGCAGCTGCGCTTGGCCGAGCGCGGGCAGGTCGACATCTCCGACCGCCTGGTGCAGGACCTGTCGTTCTTCTGCGCGCAGGCGTCCGCCGGCGCGGCCCCCGGGGCGGCGATGCCACGCCTGGCCGCCGTCCGCCGCGCGCTGGCGCTGCCCGCGCTCGGCGCCGTCGACTACGAGCAGGAGACGCTGGGCCGCTACGACCCCGCGCTGATCCCGCAGGCCCGTCGCCGCGTCGAGCAGCTGAAGGAGACCTGGTCCTCGGCCACGTCCGGCCAGACGGGCCTGGGCGCCACGCTGCGCGAGCAGGCCGGCCTGGTGGCCGACGCGGTGCGGCGCCTGCATCCCGAGGGCGAGACGCTCGCGCGCTCGCTCGAGTCCGCGATCGGCCAGGTGGCCGACGCCCCGGCCGCGCCCGCGCCGATGCTCGCCATGGAAGTGGCCACGGGCCTGCTGTGCCTGGACGCGTCGCTGGACGACGCCGACCTGGACGAGGGCCAGTTCGGCGGCCGCATGGCGCAGCTGGCCGCGCGCGTGGACGCCGCCGCCCGCGGCCGCTCGCCGGGCCCGATCGAGCCGTGGATGGAGGAGCTGTACCGCCGCGCCTCCGACCGGCAGACCATGGGCTCGGTGGTGCAGGAGCTGCGCTCCTCGCTGGCCGAGATCGAGCAGCAGCTGGACAAGGTCAACCGCAACGCCAACGAGCGCGAGCTGCTGATCCCCGTGCCGGCCAAGCTGTCCGCCATGCGCGGCGTGCTGTCCGTGCTGGGGCTGGACCAGGCCGGCCAGGCCGTCGTGCGCATGCGCGACGAGGTGGACGCCGTGCTGGCGCAGGGCCGGGGCGAGGAGCCGCAGGCCCGTGCGCTGTCCGAGGCCGCGATGTCGCGGCTGGCCGGCAACGTCGGCGCGCTGGGCTTCCTGATCGACCTGCTGGGCGTGCAGCCGCAGCTGGCCAAGTCGCTGTTCCGCTTCGACGCCGAGTCGGGCCGCCTGGAGACCGTGATGGGCCGCGTGGCCCCGGCCGCCGCGCCCGCCGCGGCGCCCGAGGCCGCGCCTGCCGAGGCGCAGCTGATCGAGCAGGTGCAGTCCCTGGCGCAGGCCGCCGCCGCCGGTGATTCGGGCACGTCCGACGCCGAGCTGATGCGCCACCTGGAGGACCTGACCCAGCAGGCCGTCGCCTCCGACCAGCGCGTGCTGGCCGAGGCCGCGGCGTCCGCGCGCACCGCGCTGGCCCGTGCCGGCGATTCCGACGACGCCGCCGCCGTGCGCCAGGAACTGGCCCAGGCCATGACCGAGTTCGTGGCCCCCGCGCCCGAGCCCGAGGCCGCGCCCGTCGTCCCCGTCTCCGCCGACGCCACGGCGGAGGACGACGAGATGCTCGACGTGTTCTTCGAGGAGGCCGAGGAGGTCTTCGCGACGGCGCGCGAGGCGCTGGTCACCCTGGCCGACGATCCCCAGCACTTCGAGGCGCTCACCACCGTGCGCCGCGCCTTCCACACGCTGAAGGGCAGCTCGCGCATGGTCGGGCTGAAGGACTTCGGCGAAGCCGGCTGGGCCTGCGAGCAGCTGTACAACGCCCGCCTGGCCGACACGCCGGTGGAGGCCGATGCGCCCCTGCGCGAGTTCACCGCCCGCGCCCTGGATCAGCTGAGCGCCTGGGTGCAGGCCCTGAGCCGCCGCCAGCCCCACGACTTCACCAGCGCCGCGCTGGTGCGCGAGGCCACCGCGCTGCGCGAAGGCACGCCGCTGGCGGCCGCGCCGGTGGCGGCGCCCCCGGCCGCACCCGTGGCCGCGCCCGCAGCCTCGCCTGCACCGGACGTGGCAGCGCCCGCACCGGCCGCCGCCACGCCCGCGGCGGCCGCACCCGCGCCCACGCCCACGCCCGCACCCGCGCCCGCCCCCTCGGCTGCCACCGCCCCGGCCCTCCTGGCCCCGGTGTCGTTCGGCAGCACGCTGGCCTCCATCACCCGCGCCGCCGCGCCCGTGGCGCCGCCCGAGGCACCCGCGCCCGCGCCCGCCGTCGTGCCGCCGCTGCCGGAGGCCTTCCACCTCGACCTGGACCTGCCGCCCCGCGCCACCGAACCCGCGGAGCACGCGACCGAGGCCGAGCCCTCGGATGACTTCACGGCCACCGCGCCCGGCACCCTGGACGAGCTGGCCACCTCCCCGGCGCCCGACGCCACGGTGACGCTGCCGCCCACGCAGCCGCTCGACTTCGAGCTGGACCTGTCCACGCTGGACCACGTGCCCGCCGCGCCGGTGGCCGAGTCGCCCGAGACCGTGCCCGCCGCGCTGGACGAGCCGCTGCCCGACGCGATCGAGGCGATGGACCGGCCCGACGCCTCGGCGATGCCGGATGCGATCGAGGCCGCCGAGGCGCCTGAGGTTATCGACGCCATCGAGGCCCCCGACGTGATCGAGGCGGCGCAGCCGCCCGTCGCCGACGAGCCCACGCACGCCCACGCGGCCGCCAACGATCCCGAGGCGGCCCAGGCCTTCCCCGAGCCGACCCTGGACGCCACGCCCACGCCGATGCCGGCCGTGGCCGAGGCCGCCAACGACCTGCCCGCGGTGCCCGACGACGCGGACCACTACAAGGTGATCGGCCCGCTGCGCATCGGCATCGGATTGTTCAACATCTTCCTCAACGAGGCCGACGAGCAGTCGCGCCGCCTGTGCACCGAGATGGCCGAATGGGCCCTCGAGCTGCCGCGCCCGGTGGGCGAGGAAGCCGTGGCGCTGGCCCATTCGCTGGCGGGCAGTTCCGCCACCGTCGGCCATGCCGACCTGTCCGCGCTCGCCCGCCGCCTGGAGCACGCGCTGGAGGCCACCAACGCGCGCACGCCGGCCACCCCGGCCGACGCGCAGGTGTACGGCGAGGTGGCCGAGGAGATCCGCCGCCTGCTGCACCAGTTCGCCGCCGGCTTCCTGCAGTCGCCGCAAGCCTCGGTGCTGGAGCGCCTGGCCGCCATCGAGCAACGCGAGAGCGCCGACCGCGCGGATCGCGTCGAGGCCGTCGAGACGGTCGAGAGCGCCTGGATGCCGCCGGTCGACCTCGACGCCGCGACGTCCGCCGATCCCGACACGGCAGCGGGCGCCGACGCCGACGCCGCCGAGATCACTCACGCGGTGATCGACGTGCCCGCGCCACCGGCGCACGAGGCGCCCGTCGTGCCCGAATTCGATGCCCAGGTGGCGTCGGTGGCCGAAGGCGTCGTCGCTCCCGAACCCGCGCCCGCCGAGCCCGCCGCGGTGGTGGTGCCGGCCATGTCGGCCGCCGCCCCCCATGCGGCCGACACCGGCCTCGGCGCGGTGCGCTTCAGCGTGCTGGACGAGGTGGCCACGTCCGGCCGCCCGGCCTCCGACGCCGCCGCCATCGATGCGGACGCCGCGCCGCGCGACGGCAACGAGTTCACGCAGGACCTGGACGCCGAGGACGCGATCGATCCCGAGCTGTTCGAGATCTTCAGCGAGGAAGCGCACGAGCTGCTGCCCACCCTGGCCACGCACCTGCGGGCCTGGGAGGAGGCGCCCGAGTCCAACGCCGAGGCCTTCGGCGCGATGCGTGCGTTGCACACGCTGAAGGGCAGCGCCCGCCTGGCCGGCGCGATGCGCCTGGGCGAGCTCGCGCACCGCGTGGAGACGGCCTTCGAGGACCGCGTGGGCGGCCGTGCCGTCTCGCCGCCCACGATGGCGATGCTGCACACCGGCGTCGACGCGCTGAGCGAGGAATTCGAGCGCCTGCAGAAGCGCGGCGCGGCCCAGCCCGCGCCCGCCGCCGCCACGCCGGCGGTTCCCGCCGCGCAGGCGCCAGCCGCGCCGGCCCCCGCCGCGCAGGCGCCCGTCGCGGCCCCGGCCGCCCCGGCCGCCGCGACGCCGGCCACCGCGGCGCCCGCCGACACGCCGGTGGTGGCGCCTGCCGAGCCTCTGCCCACGCTGGTCGCGCCCACTCCCGCGACGGCGCCTGCCGCCGAGACCGCGCAGGCGCCCGCCGCGCCGTCGATCGCGCCTGCCACCCCGGCGGCCTCGATCGCCACCCCGGCCGAGCCCCGTCAACCCGCCACCATCGACTGGTCGCGCTTCACGGGCGCCAACGCGGGCCCGGTGGTGCGCACGGCCGATGCCGCGCAGTCCAACCCGGCGATGGCCACCGTGCGCGTGAAGGCCCCGCTGCTGGACCGCCTGGTGAACCAAGCCGGCGAAGTGTCGATCACCCGCTCGCGCCTGGAGGCGGACGTCGTGCAGATGCGCGGCTCGCTGAAGGAGCTGACGGAAAACCTGGAGCGCCTGCGCCACCAGCTGCGCGACATCGAGCTGCAGGCCGAGACGCAGATCGCGTCCCGCATGGAGGCCAGCCGCAGCGCCGCCGAGTTCGACCCGCTGGAGATGGACCGCTTCACGCGCTTCCAGGAAATCACGCGGATGATGGCCGAGTCGGTGAACGACGTGGCCACGGTGCACCGCAGCCTGTCGCAGACCGTGCAGTCGGCGGAAGACGAGATGGCCGCGCAGACGCGTCTCACGCGCGCCCTGCAGGAGGACCTGCTGCGTGCCCGGATGGTGCCGTTCGACACGCTGTCGGATCGCCTGTACCGCGTCGTGCGCCAAGCCGCCAAGGAAACCGCCACGCAGGTGCGCCTGAACGTCGAGGGCTCGTCCATCGAGCTGGACCGCAGCGTGCTGGACCGCATGGCCGGCGCTTTCGAGCACCTGCTGCGCAACGCGGTGGTGCACGGCATCCAGGCCCCCGACGCGCGCCGCGCCCAGGGCAAGGACCCGGTGGGCACGATCGACGTGGGCCTCACCCAGCAGGGCAACGAGGTGCGCATCGAGATCCGCGACGACGGCAACGGCCTCGACCTGGATCGCATCGAGGCGCGCGCCCGCAAGGTGGGCCTGCTGGCCCCGGACGCGCCGCGCCCCGGAGACGCCGAGCTGGCGCAATTCATCTTCACGCCGGGCTTCACCACGGCGACGGAAGTCACCGAGCTGGCCGGCCGCGGCGTGGGCATGGACGTGGTCCGCTCCGACGTCACCGGCCTGGGCGGCCGCATCGAGACCGCCTCGGCCCCCGGCCGCGGCACGGCCTTCCGCCTGCTGCTGCCGCTCACGACGGCCGTCACGCGCGTGGTGCAGCTGCGCTGCGGCAACCTGGTCGTGGCCGTGCCGGCGTCCCTGGTCGAGGTGGTGCGCCGCACCCCCACGGCCGACGTCGAGCGCGCCTACGCCACCGGCCTCCTGCAGGACGTGTCGGGCGAGCTGCCCTTCTTCTGGCTGGGCGGACTGCTGCAGGCGAGCCAGCACGGCGCGCTCGTCGGCAAGAACACGTCGATCGTCATCGTGCGCAGCGCGGAACAGCGCGTGGCCCTGCACGTCGACCAGGTGGTCGGCAACCAGGAAGTGGTGGTCAAGAACCTCGGCCCGCAGCTGGCGCGCCTGCCTGGCCTGGCCGGCATGTCGCTGCTGCCGTCGGGCGAGGTGGTGCCCATCTACAACCCGGTGGCGCTGGCCTCCGTCTATGGGCAGCGGCCGGCCCCCGGCGCCGCCGAGGGCACCGCGCCGGCCACGCCGGTGGTGGTGCAGGCCGCCGAGGAAGTGCTGGCCCCGCTGGTGCTGGTAGTGGACGATTCGCTCACGGTGCGCCGTGTCACGCAGCGCCTGCTGCAGCGTGAGGGCTTCCGCGTCACCGTGGCCAAGGACGGCCTGGATGCGCTGGAAAAGCTGCCGGTCGAGCGCCCGGTGGTGATGCTCACCGACATCGAGATGCCGCGCATGGACGGCTTCGACCTGCTGCGCAATGTCCGGGGCGACAAGCGCTGGCACGACCTGCCGGTGATCATGATCACGTCGCGGATCGCCCAGAAGCACCGCGACCTGGCCAACGAGCTGGGCGCCGACCACTATCTCGGCAAGCCGTATGATGAGGAAAAGCTCATCGCGCTGATCCAGGAGAATGTCGCGCGATTGACCACTGCGTGACAGCTGTCCGGCTCTCGCCCCCCGCCGCCGCGTTCAGAAGCGGCGCGGGGGGCCGATAACCCGGAGCGACCAGCGCACAGCCAATCCCTCCATGCCGGAAATCATCGATCACCTTGCCTCGCTGACGGGCCTTCGCGACCGCGACACGCTCGACGTCAGCCTCGCGCAGGCGATGCGCGACCTGATCGCCCCCGAGCACGTGGCCATCTACCGGCTGGTGGGTGATCCGGGCAACGAGCGCTGGCTCACCCGCGCCAGCCTGCAGGCCGGCTCGCCGGCCGCCACGGCCGATCCCGCCTGGGTGGACCTGAACGACCTGCCGCGCGCCGCCGAGCGGCCGCAGTGGCAGGAATGCCTGCAGACGGCGCAGGTGGTGATGGTCAAGCACGTCGACGGCACCACCACCACGCTGTTCCCGGTGGTGTCGGACACGGGCGCCGTGGGCGTCATCGAGGTGCGCACCGCGCGCGCCATGGGCGACAAGACCAAGCGCCTGGTGTTCGGCGTGCTGCGCATCTACCGCAACGTCCAGTCCCTGCTGGACTACAGCGAGCGCGACACGCTCACCGGGCTGCTCAACCGCAAGATCTTCGACGACAGCTTCTACAAGGTGGCGTCGCTGCCGCTGCAGGACGGCTCGCCGCAGGCCGAGGAGCGCCGTCACGCCAACGCGCCCCGCTACTGGCTGGGCGTCGTGGACATCGACCACTTCAAGAACGTCAACGACCGCTTCGGCCACCTGATCGGCGACGAAGTGCTGCTGCTGCTGTCGCGCATCATGCGGTCCAGCTTCCGCTTCTCGGACCAGCTCTACCGGTTCGGCGGCGAGGAGTTCGTGGTGCTGCTGCTGTGCTCCGACGAGATCGACGCCGCGGCGGCGCTGGAGCGCTTCCGCACGGTGGTCGAGCAGTATCCGTTCCCCCAGGCCGGCACCATCACGGTGAGCGTCGGCTTCACGGCGATCGAGACCGGCGACACGCCGGCCGCCGCCTTCGAGCGCGCGGACCGCGCCGTCTATCACGCGAAGAACCACGGCCGCAACCAGGTGTGCAGCCACTCCGCGCTGATGCGCGAGGGGTTCATCGAGGACGACAAGCGCATCGGGGACGTCGAGCTCTTCTGAGCGCCGCCGCCCGGGCGCGGCCCGGCTCGGCATCGGGCCTCATCCTGTCGGCTGACTGAGCAACCGTTGAATCCCCTGGATTCACGGTTGGACGACCGGGGGCCATTGCGGTCCAATCCGGTCCTCGATCCCTCGACGATGATGTACCCATGAACAATTTGAAGGTGCTTCAGGCCGCTTCCCTCCCGGAAGAAGAGCAGGGCGCCGCCGTGCCCGTGGAAGGCATCGCCCCGGCGCCCGTGGCGGCCGGTGATCTCCACACCGACGTGTTCGACGCCGCCACGGGCGAGCCCGTCGCGATGGCCGACCTGCCGCGGCGGGGCGGTGGCGGTGCGGGGGGTGGTCGCGGGGGCCTGCTGAAGGAACTGCGGCTCGGCCAGAAGCCCTGGAAGGCCCGCGCGAAGGCCGCGCAGGCGGCGGCCGGCGCCGACGGCCAGGCCGAGGGGTCGGTGCCCGGCGCGGGCCCCGGGGGCGGGCCCGGCAAGGGCAAGAAACTCGGCAAGAAGGGCGGCCTGGGCCTGGGGCACGGAGGGCAGGGCAACGGCGGGGCGATCCACGGCGGCGCCGGCGCCGGCGGCGTGGGCCCAGGCGGCCCGGCCGGTGGAAGCCAGGCCGGTCCAGGCGGCGGCAAGGGCCTCGGCAAGGGCCCCGGCAAGGGCCAAGGCAAGTCGAAGGGCCTGGGCCTGGGCCTGGGCGGCGGTGGCCGGCGCAATGCCGCCGGCATGCTGCTGGCGGCCGCGGCCATGGGCAGCGCGGCGATGGCGGAGGCCGGCACGGTGGGGCCCACCGGGCAGCCCAATGTGCTGCCGCCCGCGGGCGGCTTCACCGAGGAAACGGTGGTCTACAAGCAGACCACCCGCGGCGACCTGCAATTGCACGTGATGCGCCCCACCGGCACCGCGCCGGCAGGCGGCCGGCCCTGCATGGTGTTCTTCCATGGCGGCGGCTGGCGGCGCGGCTCGTCCAACCAGTTCCGGGCCTTCGGCGCCATGCTGGCGCAGCACGGCATCGTGGGCATGTCGGCGGACTACCGGTTGCTGGAGACCGAGGAGCGCCTGATCCCGGTGGACGCCATCGAGGACGCGCGCTCGGCGATGCGCTTCGTGCGCAAGAACGCGGCACGCTTCGGCTGCGACGTGGCGCGCATCGGCGCGGGCGGCGGGTCGGCGGGTGCGCACCTGGCCATGATGACGGCGGTGAAATCACCGGTGGACGACGCGCACGACGACCTGACGGTCGATCCGCGGCCCGCCGCGCTCATCCTGCTGAACGGCCCGGTCAACTTCGATGAATACCCCTCCCCGGTATCCGTGGAGGAGCGCCGCCGCTTCGCGCCGTACTACCTGCTGGACGGCACCTTCCCGCCCACGCTGATGATGCACGGCACGGCCGACAAGGTGGTGCCGTACCGCCAGGTGGTGGAGTTCCACGACAAGGCGAAGAAGCTGGGCGTGCCCAACTTCTACCTGGTGCCGTTCGAGGGCCGCGGCCACGGCTTCTTCAACAAGGGCAAGGGCCAGCCGGGCGACTGGGACCGCGCGGCCCACGAGATGCTCGTGTTCCTGCACGGACTCGGTTGGGTCTGAACCGAGCCGCGCAGCGGCCCTGGGCCGCTGCGCCTGGCTCGGGATGTCAGTGCGGAACCGGGAACACCTTGTTCCGCGTCCAGGACGAGCACGCCGGCCCTTCCACCTGGCCGTGGTAGGCCTCGACGTTGGTGCTGCCCGCCACGAAGTTGGCGATGGGCGGCCACGGGTCGGTCTGGATGTTCTCGATGTGCGCGCGGGCACCGAAGGCCGCGATGGCCTCCAGCGCGTTGGGCGTGGCCATCGGATCCAGGTCGCCGTAGCAGATGTACACCGGCGCCTGCGGCGTGAAGGTGGGGCCGCTGGTGGTGACGAGGCTGTTGGCCGCCGCGTGCGTGCGCAGCGCCTTGCCCGCGTTGCTGAAGATGGCCGTGTTGGCCAGGAAGTCGGCCACGAGGCCGGCCTGCAGCAGCGGGGCGTTGCTGGGGCAGCCGCCGGGGTTGGGGCCGCCCGGGTCCTTCAGGTTGTACGGGATGACGCAGTTGTTGCGCAGCGCCAGGTCGCCCTGGTACGTGGTGGACGGGATGGCCACCGACGTCGTGGCCGCGAACTCGGGTGCCCACGGGTCGTTGAACACCTGGTGCGGGTCGGTGTACACGTCGCCATAGCTGCGCTGCATGCCGTAGGGGATGAGCGCGCCGGCCGTGGAGTTGGAGTTGGTGGGGTCGTCCGGCAACGTCATGAAGTTGATCATCGTGGTCGACACGTCGTACGGGCCGCTGGTGGGGGACACCGCGACCAGGTGGAACTCGCTGGCGAAGTCGCGTTCCATCGTGCGCTGCGTGGCCATCGTGACGTAGCCGCCCTCCGAGTTGCCGGCCAGGTAGACGTCGCCACTCAGCTGCGTGCTCTTGTGGCTGGTGCCCAGCCAGCTGCGTGCGGCCCGGATGGCGTCGATCACGACGGCCGCGCTGGGCTCGGCGAGCAGGTAGGGGTGGTAGGTGACCGAGGAGCCGGCGTAGCCCAGGTAGTTGGGCATCACCACCACATACCCGTGGGAGGCATACAGCGCGCTGAGCTGCGCGGCCGTGCTGTTGGAGGCCACCGACGCGTTGTCGAACGTGGCGTCCACCGACGTGCCGTGCTGCTGCGACAGCAGCGGGTGCGGGCCGGGGCACGTGGACTCGTCCGGGATCAGCAGGCCGAGCGATGCCGTGGCCGCCTTGCCGTACGGGTCGATGGTGGAATAGGAGATCCGGACGACGCTCACCGGGCAGGTGGCGGTGTCGTTGACCAGCGTGGGGTCGATCGCCGTCTGGTGGTCGATCTGCGCCGTGGTGAAGGTGCCGACGTCGGCCGAGCCCAGCACCGTGCCGCGCTGCGTGTTGGGCGGCGGCGGGGGCGGCGGGGGCGGCGGGGGACCCTGGCGGACGACATTGGTGTCGCCGCCTCCGCCGCATCCTGCCAAGGCTGCGGTGGCGAACATGGCCGCGAGGCTCCAACGGCGCAATTGATCGGATGTCATGACGGTTCTGCTCCTGCGGGTCGTTCCTGGAGCGCGCGAACCTGGAGAGGTGCGCGTGCCCTGCGGTGAGGGTTCAACGGCGGCATTGTCGGGCGCCACCGGACGGCGACGCGGGACGGTTGCCTTTCTTTACCGGTCCTCGATCTCCGCTTGACGCGGGGCTGCGGGGCGACCGGAACCCCGCGACCCGAACCGTTCCAGCGTGCGCTGGCGGGCCTGATCGTGGTCCACAATTGGCAACGGATATGCCTGTCCCATGGTCGGACAGGCAGCCGACAGGTCGGCGGGACGCGCCTTCCAGGGCGCGTGGATGGCCTTGTCGGACAGCGCCGACAGCTCGGGCACGTAGCGGCGGATGAACGCGCCCTGCGGGTCGAAGCGCTGGCTCTGCGTCACCGGGTTGAAGATGCGGAACCAGGGCTGCGCATCGCAGCCCGTGGACGCCGCCCACTGCCAGCCGCCGTTGTTGGCGGCCAGGTCGAAGTCGTTCAGGTGCAGCGCGAACCACGCCTCGCCGCGACGCCAGTCGATCCCCAGGTCCTTCACGAGGAAGCTGGCGGTGACCATGCGCAGCCGGTTGTGCATGTAGCCGCTGTGCAGCAGCTGGCGCATGCCGGCATCCACGAGGGGATACCCGGTGCGGCCCTCGCACCACGCGGCGAAGTGCGCGTCGGCCTGCGGGCCCGTCTCCCACGCGATGTCGTTGAACTCGGGCCGGAACGCGTGCCTCGTGACGTGCGGGTGGTGGTGCAGCACCTGGTGGTAGAAATCGCGCCACACCAGCTCCGACAGCCACGTCTGCGCGCCCGTGCTGCCGCGCTGCACGTGGTCCATCGCCAGCGCCACCAGGCGGCGGATGGACACGGTGCCGAAGCGCAGGTGCGTGCCCAGGTAGCTGGGGCCCTTGCGCGCGGGGAAGTCGCGCAGGCGGTCGTAGTCGTCGATGCGGGCCAGGAACTCGGCCAGCATGGCCTCGCCCCCGCGCGTGCCCGCGGGCAGGGGCAGGCGCGCGAGGTCGGTGGGCTCGAAGCCGAACTCCGACAGGGCCGGGACGGCGGCGCCGTCGCGCCAGGCATTGGCCCAGCCCTCGGGCAGCGGGGCCAGCGCGCCGGCATGGGGCGCCGTGTCGTGGGGCGCCACCACCGCGGGCGTGTACGCCTTCAGCCAGGCGTTCTTGTAGGGGGTGAAGACGCCGTAGGGCGTGCCGGCGCCGGTGAGGATCTCGCGCCGCTCGAAGATGACGTGGTCCTTGGCGCCGAGCAGCCGCACGCCCTGCTGCAGCAGGGCGTCGCGCACCTCGGTGTCGCGCGCGACGGCGGCCGGGTCGTCGTCGTGGTGGGTGAACACGGCCTCGACTTCCAGCTCGCGCGCCAGCGCCGGCACCTGCTCCTGCGCGCGGCCGTGGCGCACGATCAGGCGCACGCCGCCGCGGCCGTGCACCGCGGCCAGGGCGTGCAGCTGCTCGTCCAGGTCGGCCAGGCTGTCGCGGATGAACTCCACGCGCCGGTCCGCGCGTGGCAGCGCATCCAGGATGTCCGTGTCCAGCACGAACGTGCACCACACCTCGCGCGCCCCCTGCAGCGCGGCGGCCAGGGCCGGGTGGTCGTCCGCGCGCAGGTCGCGGCGGAACCAGACCAGGGCGCGCTGGAGGGGCTTGTCGGCGGACGGCAGGGGCAGGGCCATGGGCTTCGATTGTGTGGCCTCCCATGCGGTCACTTAAAATGCCTCGCATGGCCTCGGATCCCATCAACCTGACCAACCAGTTCCTGATCGCGATGCCGGGCATGGTCGACGACACCTTCTCGGGCGCCGTGGTCTATCTCTGCGAGCACTCCGAGAAGGGGGCGCTCGGCCTGATGATCAACAAGCCCGTGGACATCCGGCTGAAGAACCTGTTCGAGAAGGTCGACCTCACGCTGGAAGGCAGCGATCTCGCGGAGCAGCCGGTGTTCTTCGGCGGCCCGGTGCAGACGGAGCGCGGCTTCGTGCTGCACGAACGCGCGCCGGGCGACGCCGATGGCGAGGGCCCCTACAGCTCCACGCTGTCGGTGCCGGGTGGCCTGGAGATGACCACCAGCAAGGACGTGCTGGAGGCGATGGCCCAGGGGCAGGGCCCCCGGCGGGTGCTGGTGACGCTGGGCTACAGCGGGTGGGCCACGGGCCAGCTGGAAGAAGAGCTGGGCCGCAACGGCTGGCTCAACGTCGACGCCTCGCCGGACATCATCTTCGACACCCCGGTGGAGCAGCGCTACGAGCGCGCCCTGGCGCTGCTGGGCATCGACCCGCGGATGCTGAGCCAGGAGGCCGGGCACGCATGATGGGCGGCCCGCCGACCCGGCCTCCCGCCGCCCCGGCGCCCGCCGCCCGTTCCTTCCTCGCCTTCGACTACGGCACGCGCCGCGTGGGCGTGGCCAGCGGCAACACCTTGCTGGGCGCCGCGCGCCCGTTGCGCACGATCGCGCAGGAGGGCGACGCGCGCTTCGACGCCATCGCGGCGCTGATCGCCGAGCACGGCCCCGACGCGCTGGTGGTGGGCGTGCCCTTCCACCCCGACGGCGCCGAGCACGACAATCCCCGGCGCGCGCGCCGCTTCGCCCGCCAGCTGCACGGCCGCTTCCGGCTGCCGGTGCACGAGGTGGACGAGCGCTACACCACCGTGGACGCCCTGGCGGACGGCGCGCGCGATGCCGACGCCGCCGCGGCGGCCCTGATCCTCGAGCAATTCCTGAGAGAGCCCCGATGAGCGATTTGATGCTGGATGCCGAGGCGCTGTACGCCGACCTGCGGCGCGGCGTGCAGCCGCTGCTGACCGACGACACCGTGCTGGTGGGCATCTGGTCCGGCGGCGCATGGCTGGCCGAGCGCCTGGCCGCCGACCTCAAGCGCCCGCCCGCCGGCGTCATCAGCAGCGCGCTGCACCGGGACGATTTCCACGCGCGGGGCATGTCGCACGGCAACGCCCCCACGCAGCTGCCCTTCGCCATCGACGGCGCGCGCGTGCTGCTCATCGACGACGTGCTGTACACCGGCCGCACCATCCGCGCGGTGATCAACGAGCTGTTCGACTTCGGCCGCCCGGCGGCCGTGGACCTGGCCGTGCTGGTGGACCGCGGCGGCCGCGAGCTGCCGATCCAGCCCGTCTACGCGGCCGCGCGCGTGGCGCTGCCGGCCACCCGGCGCCTGTCGCTGGCGCGTGCCGACGACGGCGCCTTCACCTTCGCGCAACAGGAGACCCGCTGATGCTGGCGCGCCGCAACCCGCAGCTGAACGTCCACGGCGAGCTGATACACCTGCTGTCCATCGAGGGCCTGCCGCGGGCGGTGCTCACGCACATCCTCGACACCGCGGGCACCTTCCTGTCGGTGAACGACCGCGAGGTGAAGAAGGTGCCGCTGCTTCGCGGCAAGAGCGTGTTCAACCTGTTCTTCGAGAACTCCACGCGCACCCGCACCACGTTCGAGATCGCCGCCAAGCGGCTGTCCGCCGACGTCATCAACCTCGACATCGCGCGCTCCTCCACCGCCAAGGGCGAGAGCCTGCTGGACACCATCGCCAACCTGTCGGCCATGCACGCAGACATGTTCGTCGTGCGCCACTCCGAGTCGGGCGCGGCGCACCTGATCGCCCGCCACTGCGCGCCGCACGTGCACGTCGTCAACGCCGGCGACGGCCGCCACGCGCACCCGACGCAGGGGCTGCTGGACATGTACACGATCCGGCACTTCAAGAAGGACTTCACGCAGCTCACGGTGGCGATCGTGGGCGACATCGTGCACTCGCGCGTGGCGCGCTCGGACATCCACGCCCTCACCACGCTGGGCGTGCCCGAGATCCGCGCGGTGGGGCCGAAGACGCTGGTGCCCGGCGACCTGCGCGAGATGGGCGTGCGCGTGTGCCACGACATGGCCGAGGGCGTGCGCGACGCGGACGTCATCATCATGCTGCGCCTGCAGAACGAGCGCATGGCGGGCGCGATGCTGCCCAGCGCGGGCGAGTACTTCAAGAGCTACGGCCTGACGGAAGACAAGCTGGCGCTGGCCAGGCCGGACGCCATCGTGATGCACCCGGGCCCGATCAACCGCGGGGTGGAGATCGACTCGCCCGTGGCCGACGGCTCGCACAGCGTCATCCTGCCGCAGGTCACCTTCGGCATCGCGGTGCGCATGGCGGTGATGTCGATCATCGCGGGCAACAACGCATGAGCTCGATCATGGACGACCACAACAAGATCCTCGTCACCGGCGGCCGCCTGGTGGACCCGGCCACGGGCCGCGACGAACCCGGCGACGTGGCCGTGGCCCACGGGCGCATCGTCGCGCTGGGGCGCGTGCCGGCCGACTTCCACGCCGACCGCACGATCGACGCCACCGGCCTGGTCGTGGCGCCCGGCCTGGTGGACCTGGCCGCGCGCCTGCGCGAGCCCGGCCACGAGCACGAGGGCATGCTGGAGAGCGAGCTGGGCGCGGCCGCCGCGGGCGGCGTCACCAGCCTGGTGTGCCTGCCCGACACCGACCCGCCGCTGGACGAGCCCGGCCTGGTGGACATGCTGAAGTTCCGCGCGCGCAAGCTGAGCCGCTGCCGCCTGTTCCCGCTGGGAGCGCTCACACGGCGCCTGGCAGGCAAGGAACTCACCGAGATGGTGGAGCTCACCGAGTCGGGCTGCGTGGGCTTCTCGCAGGCCGAGCAGCCGATGCAGGACGCGCTCACGCTGATGCGCGCGATGCTGTATGCGTCCACCATGGGCCACACCGTGTGGCTGCGCCCGCAGGAGGCGTCGCTGGGCGGCGGCGTGGCGGCCAGCGGCGCGGTGGCCACGCGGCTGGGCCTGTCCGGCGTGCCCGCGGTGGCCGAGACCATCGCGCTGCACACGATCCTCGAACTCGTGCGCCAGACGGGCGCGCGGGTCCACCTCTGCCGCCTGTCCAGCGCCGCCGGCGTCGACCTGGTGCGTCGCGCCAAGGCCGAGGGCCTGCCGGTCACCGCCGACGTCAGCATCAATTCGCTGCACCTCACCGACGTCGACATCGGCTACTTCAATTCGGACATGCGGGTCACGCCGCCCCTGCGCCAGGCCCGCGATCGGGACGCCCTGCGCGCCGCGCTGGCCGACGGCACGCTGGACGCGCTGGTGTCCGACCACACGCCCGTGGGCGCCGACGAGAAGCAGCTGCCGTTCGCGGAAGCCGTGCCCGGCGCCACGGGGCTGGAGCTGCTGCTGAGCCTGTCGCTGAAGTGGGGGCGGGACTCGGGCATGGCGCTGGCGCCGTCGCTGGCGCCCGTCACCAGCGGCCCGGTGTCGGTGCTGGGCGACGCGTTGGGCTCGCTCGCGCAAAGCGCGGGCCGGCTGGTGGAGGGCGGCGTGGCCGACCTCTGCGTGTTCGACGCGGACGCGGTCTGGCAGGCCACGCCGTCGGCCTTGCGCAGCCAGGGCAAGAACACGCCGTTCAGCCCGGGCGCCACCGGGACGCAGTTGCCGGGCCGCGTGCGCCACACGCTGGTGGCCGGCACGGTGGCGTACAGCGCCGAGGCGGCAGCCGCCCGCTGACGTGCGCCGCACGTTCACCGCGCTGCGCCGCCTGTCGATGGCGGTGGCGCACCTGTTCTCCGGCCTGCGCCAGGCGCGCCGGCTGGACGCGCTCACGGTGGCCGAGCAGCACCGCACCATCCAGGCGTGGAGCGCGCAGCTGGCCGCGCGCATGGGCGTCGCGCTCACCGTGCACGGCCGCATACCCGATGGGCCGGCCATGCTCGTGGCCAACCACGTGTCGTGGCTCGACATCGCCACGCTGCACGCCTGCTGCCCGCGTGCGCGCTTCGTGTCCAAGGCGGTGGTCGGGCGCTGGCCCGTCATCGGCCGCCTCACGCGCGTCGTCAACACGCTGTTCATCGAGCGCGAGCGCAAGCGCGACGCGATGCGCGTGGTGCGCGAGGTGGCCGGCGCGCTGCAGGCGGGCGACGTGGTGGCGCTGTTCCCCGAAGGCACCACCGGCCCCGGCGACCAGCTGCTGCCGTTCCACGCCAACCTGCTGGAGGCCGCCATCGTGGCCGACGTGCCGGTGCAGCCCGTGCTGCTGCGCTATTCCGAGCCCGGCATGCCGGTGAGCCGCGCCGCGCAGTACATCGACGACACCACCCTGGTGGGCAGCGTGCTGAAGCTGTCCACGGCGCGGGGCGTGGCCGTGGCCGTGCACTTCCTGGAGCCGGTGCTGCCGCGCGGGTTGTCGCGGCGGGAGCTGGCGCGGCAGGTGCGGGAGCGGATCGGGCATGCGCTGGAGGCCGACCTGAAAGAGGGTGCCTGAGAAGGTGGCAGGTGATGCCTGGCACCCGCCTCGGCGTCAGGGCGACGGCGGCTTGTCCCCCATCAGCCACCGCGGCCCGTCCCCGCGCTCCGCGGCCATGTCCTGCGGGTTGTAGAGGGCGCAACGCTTCAGCGACAGGCAGCCGCAGCCGATGCACGACGTCAACCGGTCGCGCATGCGCGTGAGCGCCGCGATGCGCGCATCCAGCAGCGGCTTCCAGCCGCTGGCGAAGCGCTCCCAGTCCGCGGCCGTGGGCGTGCGGCCGCCGGGCAGCGAGGCCAGCGCGTCCTTCACTTCCTGCAAGGACAGCCCCAGCTGCTGGGCCACGCGGATGAAGGCCAGGCGCCGCAGGACGCTGCGCGGGAAGCGCCGGCGCCCGCCCGCGCTGCGCGTGCCGGCGATCAGGCCCTGGGCCTCGTAGTAGCGCAGCGCGCTGGCGGCCACCCCGGCGCGGTGGGCCACCTCGCCGATGTCCAGCCAGTCGCCGGCGCGCAGCGGGGTGTCGGGGTGGGAAGCGGTCATGTCGAAAGCTCCTTGACTTCAAGTTGACTTTAACTTGCAGAGTCGAGGCCTTCCATCACTCCGGGAATGCTTCCATGGCCATCGCCGCCTCCTCCGTCCGCCCTGCCGCCCCCGCACCCGTTGCGACCGCTGCCGCGGCTGCCGCCCCGTCGCCCCTGCACCGCCTGCTGGACGAGACATTGCCCCTGCCCGCCGAGTTCGGCGGCGGGATGGCCAACCACCTCCCGATGGCCCTGCAGGCCCTGGACGCGCTGGGCGCGGACGAGGCGCGGATGCGCGCGTTCACCTCGCATTACCGCCGCCATTTCGGCGCCGACGACCTGGCCGCCGCCAAGCGCGACGTCGAGGCGGCGACGGCGCAGGCCGGCGAGTCGTCGGCGATGCTGGCAAGCGACTGGACCGCCGCGCTCGGCCGTGTCGACCTGCAGGAGGCCCTGCGCGCGCACTTCACGGCCGCGCTGGCACGCGAAGGCCGGGACGCCTTGCTCCGGCGCGTTCTGCCGCACCTGCTGCCGGGCGTGGCGGCGCAAGCGTTCCACGGCCCGATCCGCGTGGCCCATGCCGTGGAGTCGGGACACGCGGGCGAGCTGGCGCTGGCGCTGGCCTACTGGGCCGCGCGCGCCACCCCGCTGCCCGCGCCCGAACCCGTGCCGGCCAGCACGTTCGACCGCATCGAGCCCTGGCTGCAGGCCCTGGACGACGCCTGGCGCCGCGACGACGTGCCGCCGCTGGAACGCCTGCCCTTCATCCAGGCCCGCCTGGTGCAGGCGGCCGGCACGCGGGCCTATCGCGCGCTGGCGGCGGGACTTGACGCGGCGCCTGGCGATCCGCTGCCGCTGCTGCAGCAGCTGGCCCTGGCGGGCGCGCGCCGCTATGCGCGCACGCGCAACCTCACGATGCTGCACGTGGTGACGGCCACGCGCGCGGTGATGGTGCTGTCACGCTGGCTGCCGCCGGGCACGCCCGGCACCTTGGCGCCCCTGTGGCACGCGGCGGCCGCCGGCAGCCTGGCCGCCACCCTCCAGGCGCCGGCGCAGCGCGAGCGCGTGGCCCCGCTGCGTTGGGTGGACATCCTGGCCCGCGCCCGCGCGAGCCTGGACGACCACGTGGTGAAGCTGGTGCACGCGCTGTGGACGATCGAGTCCACGCGCGAGGATCCGGATGGCGCCTGGGCCGGCACGGTGGCCGTCCAGGGCTGAAGCGACGTGGTGCCAGGCATTGCCTGGCACCAGCCCTCAGGCCTTCCCTTGATTGGCCACCGCCGCCGCGGCCTTCGCGGCGGCTTCCGCATCGCCCAGGTAGTAGCTGCGGATCGGCTTCAGGTCGTCGTCCAGCTCGTACACCAGCGGGATGCCGTTGGGGATGTTGACGCCGACGATGTCGTCGTCGCTGATGCCGTCCAGGTACTTCACCAGCGCGCGCATCGAGTTGCCGTGCGCGGCCACCAGCACGCGCTGGCCCGAGCGCAGGGCCGGTGCCAGCACCTCGTTCCACCACGGCATCACGCGCGCCACGGTGTCCTTCAGGCATTCGGTCAGCGGCACCTGGTCGGGTTGCAGCGCGGCGTAGCGCGGGTCCTGGCGCTGGCCGCGCGGGTCGGTGGCCTCCAGCGGCGGCGGCGGCGTGTCGTAGCTGCGGCGCCAGGCCAGCACCTGCTGGTCGCCGTACTGCTTGGCCGTCTCGGCCTTGTTCAGGCCTTGCAGGCCGCCGTAGTGGCGCTCGTTCAGGCGCCAGTCCTTCACCACCGGCAGCCAGGTGCGGTCGAGCGTGTCCAGGGCGTGCCACAGCGTCCAGATGGCGCGCTTGAGCACCGACGTGTAGGCGATGTCGAAGTCATAGCCGGCCTCCTTCAGCAGCTCGCCGGCCGCGCGGGCCTGCGTGACGCCCAGCGGCGTGAGCTCGACGTCGGTCCAGCCGGTGAACCGGTTCTCGAGGTTCCAGGTGGATTCGCCGTGGCGGATGAGGACGAGCTTGTGCATGGGTCGGTGGGCGGTGAGGTCGAGGTGCGGGCAGCCGGCGATTTTATGCGGGCGCCGCGCGCGGAACCGGCGCTTGCGGCGCCGTGGCCGATAATCGCGGCCTGCTCCGTTTCCCGATCCTCGCCGTGCTGCCATTCCTCCTTGCCAACTGGTACCTGTTCGTCATCGCCGCCGTCTCCGGCGGGCTGCTCGCGTGGCCGGCCCTCAAGGGCGGCCAGGGCAACGGCGGCGTCACGCCGGCGCAGGCCGTGCAGATGATCAACCGCGAGAAGGCCGTGATCGTGGACGTGAGCGAGCCGGGCGAGTATGCCGCCGGCCATCTCAACGGCGCTCGCAACGTGCCGCTGGGCCAGCTGGACGCCAGCCGCGACCTGCCCACCAACAAGCAGCTGCCCGTGATCGTGGTGTGCGCCAGCGGCAACCGCGCCGGGCGCGCGGCCAAGGCCCTGCAGGCCAAGGGCCACGCCCGGGCCGTGCCGCTGGCCGGCGGGCTGGCCGCCTGGCGCGCCGCCGACCTGCCCATCGCGCGCAAGCCGGCGGCCTGACGGCGCGCCCGCGGGGCCGGCTTCCGTGCGGCGCGCGGATTGCCTGTTCCCGGACATCCGTCATACACCCACGCGGGCAAGGCCGCGCGCCGGGCGGGACAATCGTGTCATCAAGACCTGACCCGCCGCGCCGCCGCACGGGCCCGCAAGAAGAAGCACCATGTCCCAAGTCCGCATGTACACCACCCTCGTCTGCCCTTACTGCATCCGGGCCAAGGCGCTGCTCAAGCAGCGCGGCGTCGAGCAGATCGAGGAGATCCGGGTGGACCTCGATCCCGGCCAGCGCGACCGCATGGTCCAGCTCACCGGGCGCCGCACCGTGCCGCAGATCTTCATCGGCGACATGCACGTGGGCGGCTGCGACGACCTGATGGCCCTGGACAGCCGAGGCGGGCTCGCCCCGCTGTTGAACGCCTGACAACCCCGTGCCCGGCCGCCGCGCGCGCCGGGCGCCGTGCGCCATAATCCGCGCGCAGCCCGCGCCGTCCCGGCGCGGGCTTGCCTTTTGAATCCGAGACACACCCCATGGCCGACCAAGACACCACGCCCGTTTTCCAGATCCAGCGCATCTACCTCAAGGACCTGTCGCTCGAGCAGCCGAACTCGCCGCAGATCCTGATGGAAGCGCAGCAGCCGCAGGTCGACATCCAGCTGGCGATGGCCGCGGAAGGCATCGGCGAAGGCGTGTTCGAGGTCTCGGTCACCGCCACCGTCACCACGAAGGTGAACGACCGCGTCCTGTTCCTGGTGGAAGCCAAGCAGGCGGGCATCTTCGAGATCCGCAACATCCCCGCGGACCAGCAGCAGCAGATCCTGGGCATCGCCTGCCCGCAGATGCTGTACCCGTACCTGCGTGCCATCGTCTCCGACGTGTGCACCCGCGCCGGCTTCCCGCCGATCATGCTCGCCGAGGTCAACTTCCAGGCGATGTTCGAGGCGCAGCGCCAGGCGCAGGCCAACCCGCAGTAAGGGCAGGGCGCGCCGCCATGGCCACCCGGCCCGCGATGCGCATCTCCGTCCTGGGCGCCGGCGCCTGGGGCACGGCGGTGGCCATCGCCGCCGCGCGCCGGCATCGCGTGCTGCTGTGGGCGCGTGACGCCTCGCAGGCCCAGGCCATGGGCGCGGCGCGGCGCAACGAGCGCTACCTGCCCCACGCGGCCTGGCCCGAGGCGCTGCAGGTCACGCACGACCACGGCGCCGCGCTGGCCCATGCCGAGGGCGGCCTGGTCATCGTCGCCACCCCGATGGCCGGTTTGCGGGCCACGCTGGCCGCGCTGCCCGCGCGCAGCGCCGTGTTCTGGCTTTGCAAGGGCTTCGAGGCCGCCACCGGCGCGCTCGGCCACCAGATCGCCGCGGAGGTGCTGCCGCAGGCCTCCGTGGGCGTGCTGTCCGGCCCCAGCTTCGCGCAGGAGGTGGCCGGCGGCAGCCCCACCGCCCTGGTCGCGGCCAGCGCCGATCCGGCGTTGTGCGACCTGGCGGTCTCGGCGCTGCATGGCGAGACCGTGCGCATCTACGGCTCGCAGGACGTGGTGGGCGTGGAAGTGGGCGGCGCGGTCAAGAACGTCCTGGCCATCGCCACCGGCATCGCCGACGGCCTCTCGCTGGGCTACAACGCGCGCGCGGCGCTCATCACGCGCGGCCTGGCCGAGATGACGCGCCTGGGCGTGACGCTGGGCGCGCGCGCCGATACCTTCACCGGGCTGTCGGGCCTGGGCGACCTGGTGCTCACCGCCACCGGGGATCTCTCCCGCAACCGCCGCGTGGGCCTGATGCTGTCGCAGGGCCTGTCGCTGGAGGTGGTGCTGCAGAAGCTGGGCCACGTGGCCGAGGGCGTGCACTGCGCGCAGACCGTGGCGCGCATGGCCCAGGAACTGGGCGTGGCGATGCCGATCGCCGACGCGGTCACCGCCGTGCTGAACCGGCGCTTGACGCCCAAGGACGCCGTGCTGCAGCTGATGCGGCGGGATGCGCGGTTCGAGAACTGAGCCCGCGCCTCCTGGCGGCGCTCAGCTGAGCAGCTCGCAGTGCTCGCCCCAGACCAGGCCCAGGTTGCGCGAGCTGCCGCCTTTCCGCCCGAGGATCGCGTCGTAGGCATACCGCATCTGCCGGGCCGCGCGCGCGGGCGGCATCTCGCCCACGCCCGTTCCCAGGCCCGGCACCAGCAGGGACGCGATGGGTTCGGCGCCGGTGCGATTGTGGTTCCTGACCGCGATCAGGGCGGCGCGAAACGCCAGGTAGACGTTCACGGTCCGGCTTACCGGGGCGGGCACGCGCATGGTGGGCGCGCTGACCAGCTGACGGATCTGCGCGTGGCCCGTCGGCACGATCACCGCCTGGCCCACGGGCAGTTCCCCGTCGTGGTCATCGGCCAGCACGGCCTGCAGCCGCTGCTCGAGGCCCGGCCCGAAGAAGCGCGTGTAGACCAGGTCGATGCCGCCATCCATGTAGCCGAAGCTGTTGGCGGGGCTGACGACCGCGTCCGCCGTGGCGTCGAAGATCTCGCCGCCGCTCACTTCCACCTCCGGCGCGTCGGCGAACGCGGATTGCCAGGCGGACACCAGGGCGGGATCCAGGTCGCGCAGGTGCAGCGCGAACGGCAGGTCATCGTCGTGGGTCATGTCGCCCCTTCATAGTGGTTCTGTCGCCAGGCCTCGAACACGGTGACGGCCACGGCGTTGCTCAGGTTCAGGCTGCGCTGGCCGGCCCGCAGTGGCAGGCGCACGCGGCGTTCGCCGGGGAACGCGTCGCGCACCGCGTCGGGCAAGCCGGCGGATTCGCTGCCGAAGACGAACGTGTCGCCGGGGTGGAACGTCGCCTGGGCGAAGGGCGTGGCGCCGCGCGTGGTGAAGGCGAAGCAGCGTGCCGGGTCGACCGTCGCGGCGAAGTCGCTCCAGCAGGCGTGGCGGCGCACGTCCGCGAACTCGTGGTAGTCGAGGCCCGCGCGCCGCAGCAGCCGGTCCTCCATCGAGAAGCCGAGCGGCTCGATGAGATGCAGTTCGCACCCGGTGTTGGCGGCCAGGCGGATCACGTTGCCGGTGTTGGGCGGGATCTCGGGGTGGACGAGGACGATGCGGAACATGCGGGCATTATTGCGGGGCAGGGCAGGACCACTGAGGGCTTCGCGAGCGGGCCCGCCCGCCCTCACGGCGTGCGCGCCAGCACCCACACGTGCACGCGGGCCGCGCCGGCGCGCAGCAGGGCGCGCGTGGCGGCGTCGGCCGTGGCGCCGGTGGTGAGCACGTCGTCGACCAGCGCGACGTGGGCGCCGCGCACCCGCGTGGCGCGCGACGGCGTGACCACGAACGCGTCGCGCAGGTTGGCGGCGCGTTCGGCGCGACCCAGCTGCAACTGGTGGCCGGTGGCGCGCACGCGGAACAGCGCGTCGGCGCAGGCGGGCAGGGCGTGCGCGCGGGCCACGCGGCGGGCGAGCTCCCAGGACTGGTTGTAGCCGCGCTCGCGCAGCCGGTCGGGGGCCACCGGGACGGGCACGACGAGCGGACGGCCGCTTCCGGAAGCTGCGTTACGTGGGACGGCCGCGGCCAGCAGCGGCGCCAGCACCGCGGCCAGGTCGGGCCGCGCGCGGAACTTGAAGGCGGCCACCAGCGCGTCCCACGGCGGGCCGTAATCGCAGGCAGCGACCGCGGCGTGCCAGGGCGGCGGCCTCCGGCGGCAACCCATGCAGGGGCGCGCGGGCGGCGACGATGGCAGCGCCGCTGCCGCTGCCGCTGCCGCTGCCGCTCCTGCCGGCAGCGCCAACGCGCATCGCCCGCAACGCGCGACCACCGGCGCGAACGTCGCCCGGCACGCCGCACACACCCCGCCATCGCTCCACCCACGGCACAGCGCGCAGCGCCCGCCGGCGACGGCGCGCCAGCGCTGCAGGAAGGTGTCGGACATCGGCTCAATATACTGATGCATGTCCCCGCCGCCCCCCGCCGAAACCGCTGATTCCCGCCCTGCGCGCCTCGACGCGCGCGCCCTCGACCGGGCCTGGGCGCGGCTGGTGGCGGCCCACGAGCCGCCGTGGCTGCACGGCGAGGTGGCCACGCGCATGGGCGACCGCCTGCCGATCGTGCGGCAGGTGCCGCGCCGCGTGCTCGATTGGTGGTCGGCGCTGGGCGCCTCCGAGGCCGTGCTGAAGGCTGCCTACCCGCAGGCCGAGCGCGTGCCCGTGCTGCGGCCGGGCAGCCTGGCGGCCGGCACCTCGCGGGCCCCGGACGCGCCCGCGCCCTGGTGGCGTCGCCTCGTGGGCGGCGCGCCCGTCGCCGCGCTGGCCGAGGACGCCGTGCCCGAGCACCACGCGCAGCTGCTGTGGTCGAACATGGCGCTGCACTGGGCCCCCGACATCCCCGCATTGCTGGCCCGCTGGCACCGCGCCATCGCGCCCGACGGCTTCCTGATGTTCTCGACGCTGGGCCCGGGCAGCCTCACCGCGCTGCGGTCCGACTACGCGCGGCGGGGCTGGGGTCCGGCCTTCGCGCCCTTCGTGGACATGCACGACCTGGGCGACATGCTGGTGGAGGCCGGATTCGCCGACCCGGTGATGGACCAGGAGATCCTCAAGCTCTCGTTCAGCTCGCCGAAGGCCGCGGTCGCGGAGCTGCGGTCGCTGGGCGCCAATGCCGACCGCCGGCGGTGGCCCGGGTTGCGCTCGCGCGCCTGGCTCGCGCAGCTGCACGAGGCCCTCGACGCCCGGCGCGACGCGCAGGGCCGCTGCGTGCTGGAGATGGAGGTGGTGTATGGCCACGCGTTCCGGCCACAGCGCACGCATCGCGTGGGTGCGCGCACCGAAGTGGGCCTCGACGAGATGAAATTGATGCTTTCACGGGGACGGAGCGACAAATAGCATCGATTAGAATCCTCAGGTTGACCCTGGCGCACCCGCCTGCAGGGCCTGGACGGGTCCCGGTCCCTCGACCATCGAACTCACGTGACGACAATGAAGATCACTTCCCGCTTGAGTCAATTGACGCTGCGCGCATCCATCGCCGCGGCTGCGCTCGCCACCGGCGCGCTCGCCCGCGCGGACGAGGTCCGCAGCCTGCAGGGCGGCCCGCAGAAGGGTGGCGTCAACTTCCAGCACCCCGTCACGGAGATCGCCCATCAGCAGATGTGGCTGCACAACGTGATGATGGTGATCTGCACGGTCATCTTCATCGCCGTGTTCGGCGTGATGTTCTATTCGATCTTCAAGCACCGCCGGTCGCGTGGCCACCAGGCGGCCAACTTTCACGAGAGCGTGGCGGTGGAGATCGCGTGGACCGTCGTCCCCTTCGTCATCGTGTGCTTCATGGGCGCCATGGCCACCCGCACGGTGGTCGCGATGAAGGACACCACCAACCCCGACGTCACCATCAAGGCCACGGGCTACCAGTGGAAGTGGGGCTACGACTACATCGCCGGCGAAGGCGCGGGCATCGGCTTCGTCTCCACGCTCGACACCTCGCAGCGCGACCTGTCCAGCGAAGGCAAGCCGGCCGGCGACGACTACCTGCTGAAGGTGGACAACCCGCTCGTGGTGCCGGTCGACAAGAAGATCCGCATCATCACCACGGCCAACGACGTCATCCACGCGTGGTGGGTGCCGGCCTTCGGCGCCAAGCAGGACGCCATCCCGGGCTTCGTGCGCGACACGTGGTTCAAGGCCGACACGGTGGGCGACTACTACGGCCAGTGCGCCGAGCTCTGCGGCAAGGAGCACGCCTTCATGCCCATCCACGTCATCGTGAAGTCGGCGGCCGACTACAGCACGTGGGTGGCCGACCAGCAGAAGATCATGAAGGCGAAGCAGGACGACCCGAACAAGGTCTGGACGCAGCCCGACCTGATCGCCCGCGGCGAGAAGGTGTACACGGCCAACTGCGCGGTGTGCCACAAGCCGGACGGCAAGGGCGCCGGCCCGGTCAAGCCGCTGGACGGCTCGCCGGTGGTCAACGACGCCGACAAGAACCTGCAGATCATGACCGTCCTGCAAGGCCGCAACAACGGCGCCATGCCGTCGTGGAAGGCGCTGTCGGACACCGAGATCGCGTCCGTGATCACGTACACCAAGAACAACTGGAGCAACCACACGGGCCAGACCGTGCAGCCGTCCGACGTCGCTGCCGACCGTGCCAAGCTCTGACCGGCCGCGTCGTCCCTCCTGACACGCCTGCCCGTCCGCCCCGAATCTGCTGAAGGACTCTCCTCATCATGAGTGCTGTTCTCGACCACCCGATGGACCACGGCCACGACGACCACGCGCACGGCCATCCGCACGGCTGGCGCCGCTGGGTCTTCGCCACCAACCACAAGGACATCGGCACGCTGTACCTGCTGTTCGCCTTCACGATGTTCATCGTGGGCGGCATCCTGGCGCTGTGCATCCGCCTCGAGCTGTTCCAGCCGGGCCTGCAGTTCTTCAATCCTGAGCTGTTCAACCAGTTCACCACCATGCACGGCCTGATCATGGTGTTCGGCGCCATCATGCCGGCGTTCGTGGGCTTCGCGAACTGGATGATCCCGCTGCAGATCGGCGCGGCCGACATGGCCTTCGCGCGGATGAACAACCTCAGCTTCTGGCTGCTGATCCCGGCCGCGCTGATGCTGGTGGGCTCGTTCTTCATGCCCGGCGGCGCGCCCGCCGCCGGCTGGACGCTCTACGCGCCGCTCACGCTGCAGATGGGCCCGTCGATGGACGGCGGCATCTTCGCGATGCACATCATGGGCGCCAGCTCCATCATGGGCTCGATCAACATCATCGTCACCATCCTGAACATGCGCGCGCCCGGCATGACGCTGATGAAGATGCCG
>OUNM010125579.1_pt1 | contig 46623 bp, 48 predicted proteins | sample 1769961 | NCBI WGS metagenome assembly OUNM01 (sample SAMEA3914820, study PRJEB12502) | metagenome | biome: forest; material: soil | place: USA | collected 2012-03-12 | depth 0.3 m | reverse complement strand
GCCGACGCCACTAAAGATGGCAAAGGCAAGATAATTGGAGATGCCAATGCCGACTACCGCAATTCCAGTGGGTATGTCTTGAGCGGGCCGGAATATTTGACAGTCTTCAATGGATTGACGGGTGCGGCCATGTCTACTGTCAATTATATCCCTGCTAGGGGAACGGTCTCCGACTGGGGCGATAGCTACGGAAACAGAGTCGACCGCTTCCGAGTAGGGATAGGCTATTTCGATGGGAAACGTCCTTCTGCGCTTTTTTGCAGAGGATACTATACCCGCCTGGTCATGGCCGCCTGGGATTGGAGAGACGGCAAGTTGACCAATCGCTGGACGTTTGATGGAAATACAAGTGGAAACAGCGGTTTTAATGGACAAGGAGACCACAGCCTGAGCATTGCTGACGTGGACTATGATGGAAAACACGAGATCATCTCGGGCGCTGCCGTGATCGACGACAACGGCAAAGGCTATTTTACGACGGGCTATGGGCATGGGGACGCGATGCACGTTTCGGATTTCGATCCTGACCTGGACGGGTTGGAGGTTTCCAATATCCAGGAACGATTTGACAAACAAGGGCTCTATCTGTACAGTGCTACCGATAAAAAGGTAGTGTGGACCAAACCCTCTGTAAAAGCAGGGAGCGATGGCGAAGGCCCGGCAAGGGGCAATTGTGCCGACATATCGGCGGCTCATCGTGGAGCGGAATCTTGGGCCGCAGGAGCAGGGCTCACCGGTGTTTTCGACTGCAAGGGAACGTTGACAGACTTGCCACAACCTCCTACCTGCAATTTCTTTAGCTGGTGGGACGGGGACCTTTTGCGTGAACTCCTAGATGGGACATCCATCCGTAAGTACCAAGGAAATACCTTGCTTTCTGCATCCGGGTGTGCTTCCAACAATGGGACCAAGTCTACTCCTTGCCTAAGCGGTGACCTGATCGGCGATTGGCGGGAAGAGGTTATATTCCGTACTTCCGACAATACGGCACTCCGCATTTACACCACCACGATCCCCACTACCTACAAGTTTCGGACCTTGTTGCACGATCCCCAATACCGGATGGCGTTGGCGTGGCAAAATGGGGCGTATAACCAACCTCCTCATGTGAGTTTCTATTTGGGGGATGGGATGACCACGCCTCCTAAACCGGACATTGAAATAGTGAACCACAACGGAGTAGTCACGGGTTTGGAGGAAGAAGACCCGCTTTCTACATTAGGGCTGTCCGGCCTGTACTGTTCTCCCAATCCTTTCTCGCAAGATGCCCACATCCATGCATCGGCACCTTTTGATTTTCTTGTATTGGATTTACAGGGAAATGAATTGGAAAGCGGCCATGGACAAAACGATTACGTGATTGGCTCTTCCCTTTCCGCCGGCATGTATGTAGTTAAAATAAAAGGGGAATCGGGCACTAAGACTTTTAAAATCGTGAAGAAATAGTTTCGTCACCGCATTCTAAAAAATTTAAAAGCCGAAGGCCATGTCTAGCGTACTTGACATGGCCTTCGGCTTTTTACTCCTTACGGTAAAAAGACTTATCTTTTTACAATTTTGATCGTTTTACGCATGCTGACTCCTTCTGTCTTTACCGTATAGATGCCAGATGGATATTGCTCGCCAAGAGATACCGAACCCGCAGCATTTCCTTTCTCTACCAATCTACCTGTTACATCGTACACCGAGTACACAAACGGTTCTGTCAATTTCACTTGGGTAGACTGAACAAAAGGATTGGGGTAACAGGTGATCCTGTCATTTCCCGCGAAACTATTGTCATTCAATCCAGCTATAAGGGGGCGGATGTCCATGACAAGCGTAGTAATGGAAGTATCGGGCAATGTCAAGGAGCCGGATACGGGCAAGGAACCGATATTTTTGTAATAGCTATCCTGAACCGATTGATACAAGGTGGAACCGGTGATGGCTTGCCCGCTCAACTGGATAGACGTCGTCACGGCTTTTGCACCCGTATTGATGAGAATGGCTACCAATTTCGTTCCTGTGGAATCAAGAAAGACCGAAGACTTCAATACCGGATTGGAATTGATCCCCGCAACTCTTTTGAACCCTCCTGATAAAGGTTTGCTGAAATGTTGGAAGGCATAAAAATGGGGATTGATGGAATAGCCTTTGGTAGTCTTCCAGCTTCCTTGGTCATATGGACTTTCCATGTTGATAAGGCCAGTTCCAGGCCATACGACATTCCAATAGAAGAAGGCTGAAGCATTGGCTGAAACCAGTACATTGTTAACCAACCAAGCAGTTTTGAACCATCCTTGATCGAACAATTCAAATTCCGTCATAAAGTTTGGTTTGTCACCAAAATTGCTGGCAATGTCTGCCAACGCACTGTTGTAGGAATCTGGCTGTCCGGGAGAACCTCCGTGGTAGAGGTGGTAGTTGTAGCCATACAAGTACGGTTTGTTTTTGATGGGGGTATTGTAATTGTCAAAATCATTGTATCCTATTCCCAAAGGTTCTGCTCCGATAATTTTAGGAAGCTGTGGCAATCCTTGGATCTGCGCATATACCGAATCCAATGCCTTATCATACCCTGGGTAATCCGAGGTTTCCGTGGGAACGAATTTACACGTCGCCCATTGGGTCGTCAACCAATCCGGTTCGTTTTGGATGCTGATCATGTCCGGATAAATCCCAATGTTTCCATACGCTACCAAGGCGTCATGCCAATATTTCCCAAACTTTCCATATACAAACTGTCCATTTTCCTTCGCCAACGTACCGCTGTCGGTGCTGCCAATGTCTTTCAAATCGGCAGGCGGCGACCAAGAAGACATCAAGACTTTCGCATCCGGGTTGTATTGTTTTGCTTTTTGTACAAACTCCAAGTCTGTGGTAGTGAAGTTTGTTTCATTCCGGTAACTGTTTTGGATTCTCAACCAATCCAATCCCAAGCTGTCAAACAACAACTGGTACATTTCCTCTTTGGCAGGATGGTCGATGACCCAACTGTTGTAAAATGCGATAGCTCCTCCGAAGCCGTCCAAGGTCTGAAATTTCGTAGCAGGTGCTAGGCTAAAAGTATCGGTAATACTTTGCGCGTCACTTCCACCTTGTTGTACGATGCTGATGGCGTCCAATAAAATAGTACCTGTTTGAGGAAACTGGAATTTAAGTTGAAGCCCCGTCTCTGTATACGTAAAAATCCATTCGTACTTTTTCCAATCCGTGGTCAGCGAATAGGATTGGGCCAAATAGGTCGAATTAATTTGCTCGATGACACTGAGGGAGGTACCTGCAGTCGTCGCTTTGGCATAAAAGTCCATGACGTAGGTCTTGCCTACTGTCCCTGTCCATCCTGTGTTGTAAATGGACTGGATGCTCCAAGGATTGGTGCCCAAGGTGGTCACGTTGACCTGAAAGGCTTGGGTACCGTCGTACTTGTCGGTGGTGTTCAGGCTGAACGTGGCTGCCCCACCGTCGCTTGCCAAATTGAGCCAACCTGTCATTCCCGATTCAAAAGAACCATTGGAAACAAGATTTTGGGCGTTTGAAAACAGTGACAGCCCAAGGGCTGTCAAAAAGAGGAATTTTGATTTCATAGTGTATTAAGTTAAGCTAGAATAAGAGAAAGGTATCAAAGTAAGCACTTACTCTTCTTATTACCTAAAATAATTTCATGAAATAATTGTTACTTTGTTCTTTCAAATGGAAAGGAACAGCACTGCTAAAAATTAATTTCTCCTAAAAACACCTCCACGAGGCAACAGATCCCCGCCAAATACAAAATACGTGACCAGTAAGCCAATCTGATAAAGAAGAAAGAATTTTCTTCCTCCTCTACGATTATTTTTTCACCTTCCTTATTGTAGTAATAGGTATCCTTGATTGCCCAGATCCAAACTCCCGACAATATAAATCCTATGCCCGGAAAAAGTAGAGTAGGCAAAGGATACCTGGCAAGAAAGGGGATATTTTGATGCACAGTCTCTAGTACTATCGCAACCCCGATTTGCACGCCTACCACAATAGGGATTAACAAAATTCCTTTGCCCTTGAATTCAAATAACCTATAAAACATGGCTTCGACAAGAAGTGCTTACTGTACTACTACTGTCTTCTGTTGCACCGTGTGGCCATCGTACATCCTTACACAATAAAGTCCCTTGGAAAGACTCCCAAAGTTGAAAGACACATTCGGATAACGCAGTTCGCCTATTTTCTGACCTGCGGCCGTAAATACTTCCATATATGCTCCTTCGCTCGGCCATTCGACGGATACTTGCCCATTCGTCGGATTCGGAAATACTCTCCAATTTTTTTCGGAATTTTCTTCGTTTTCTTCGATTTCAAGAGGAGAGGCACAGCTTACATTGGCAACAAATCCATACCCTTCATTTGAGGAAGGCAGATAGGGAGTTTTGACGCGCATAACGGCTAGCGACCTGAAGGCAGAAACAGGTGAAATCACCTGTGTACCCGTGAATTTAACTGTTAATACACGATCGACATAGACACAAATAGTGTCTTTGCCTACCTGTACATTTTGAAAACGTAGGGAAACCTGCTTCGCTGCATCGTCGCTTTCTGCCGTAAAAATGGTATCGAAATAACAAGGCACCCCATAGGCCATTTGGGAATAGGTATTGGTGTACCGGATGGTACGTTCACAGGCTTTCACGGGCAACGAAACCGACTCGCAATCGGATTGGGTTTTGGTGGTGATGCCGGTAAAGTGGCTCGGAATCCGAATGGTATCGTTACGAATAAATAAAAGGTGCCTAGTCCCATTGTTCCCCTCATTGGATTCAGGGATCTGATTTTGTGGGTCCAGTTGAAAAAGGTAATAGTAATTTCCCGACAAGCCGTTCGGAATTAGAAAATTACGTATCATGGCCGGTGCGCTGCTGTTATAACTGATGGAATCGATCTGTCCTGTTTCCAATACGATATCCTTAGCATCCCATGCCGTGTCGGTAGACAGTGCAGCCCGGTACGCCACCTTTTTGGCTGTCAGGTTGCCCGAATTGTTGAGATAATGATACACTTTAAGAGAAACAGCCCCAGACCAAACTGTGTCCCGCCCGACAAGAATTTCATTTCCCACCAAGTCGATATAAGGAGTTATCAATGTGATGGATGTTGACGCCACGTTGTTGGCCTCATTGCTCTCTGCAACCTGGTTTTTATCGTCGGCTTTGAAGAGCAGGTAATAATTCCCGGGCGACACATTGGGTACCGTGATCGAGGCGATGACATTGCGATAGGAACCCGAATTGATCGAATCACAACTAAAATCGCCCAAAAAAGAATCGTCTCCACTCAACGTAGCATCTGTCGACAAATAAAGGCCCGTCTGAGTTCCAGGCGCCTTGACATTTCCTGTATTGTAGACCTCGAAAGGAAAGATTACTTTTTGTCCGATCGGCATTTTATGAAGGATCGCAAAATCAATGGGATAAGGATAATAATCGTACGTCGGGGCCTGTGTCGCGACTTGAAGGACATGCACTGCGACGTTCCCTCTTGGTCCGAATCCCGTCTTTTCTATATTTGCTTTGCAGAGTTCGGCAAATAAGGGAGCACTTGCACATCCTAAGGCCAACACCATTGCCACGATCAGATTTTTCATTTACCTAATTATTTTATTTCTAAGATAGGGACTGCACTCTACATTCCAAGCTTTTTCTAATCCTTATTCTTTCACTACCTTGTACGAACGGCTTTGGGAAGGCGAAATAAGTTGAATCATGTACAAGCCTTTGGGCCACGCCTCTCCTAAGTGGAGAGAGGTTTGATCGAACATGTTCTTTTCTTCTATCAAAAGTCCATTGGCATCCCACACCACGTATTTTTGTGCTCCTTTTGGTTCTAAGATGAAGTGATCCTTAAATGGATTAGGATGGATGGCAGAAACTATAGCAACAAGATTCGTTTCTAAATCCAACGCCGTACAATTTTGGGCAGAAACGACATAGATGGAGTCTTCTATATTTGAGCATCCGCAAGCAGTTGCCGACACCATTACGGAATATTTTCCAGGTTTTGTAATTTCTAGAGTATTAGCCTTGTTATCGCTTGCAGCCCGTTTCGTGGTAGTGGAACTAGGTATGTGCGAAGACGGATCGGCATAATATTTCCACGTGTAGACGTACGATTTAGCAATGCCGGGCACTTGCAACGTATCCTTAAAATTACCGCATACATACAAGGTGTCTTCCGCCAAATCCATTTGAGGACAAGGATCGGCCAGTTGGAAAGGCACATGCAAGAGCGTGGGCACACAGGCATTCGGCCCGGGCATCCCCAATTGTCCTACATCATTGGCACCTGTTACCCAAATCTGTTTTGTCAGTGTGGCAGGGTCTTGAGTGATGATGTAAAAGTTGCCCCCTCCATCCGATACGCCCATCACATGGCGTGGTGCGCTAAAGTCAGATGTGCCTCCGTTGGAAAAATTGGACACGAGACCTGGAGTATACAAAGACCCGCTTCCTCCATTGTTTATATCCGATCCTATCATTCCTGTTGTGGCGCAGGTCCCTTGTCCCAATTGTCCTCCTAACGTTGTCCCATCTTCGAAATTTAGGGGATAGGCAAAATTCAATCCCCAAGTGTAAAGACTCGTCTCTCTCGTTTTAGGATCTGTGACAATGGCTGCGTTTCCCCCTTGAGAACACGAAATAGTCCCTAAATAGGCGTAGCGGGGATCTACATCAGTTAAAAAATTAAGATCTCCCGTCACCGAAGAAGAGTTGCCATTGGCCACCTTGGCCGCATAGACGGCATCACCGCCTCCCCCTCCTTTGAACCCACCAATCCCCGAATAGGCCGCCCCTACCGACCAAACATATCCTTTGACATCCAAAAACAACCCGTGGATGCTTCCTGCCGAAATGCTGGCAATGCTGTCCAAGAAAGCATTAGCCCCCACAGAAGCATATACATATGTCCCTTTTTTTATTCGCTGTGGGGCAAATTGAACATCTGTCGCTCCATTGCCCCAACTTGCTCCATTTCCCAATTGCCCGTTTGCGTTGTTTCCCCAGGCCCAAACAGCCCCATTTACATCCAAGCCGTAACAGGCATAGTCGGTGGCATCCACTTGTGTAAAAAGTAGGGTTCCTTGAGTCGAAGTCACCATGACAGGCATGTTGGAGAAGGCCATGGTGCCATCGTTGTTTCCCAGCATCCCTCCTATTCTTACATCATCAGCCCCTAAGCTATAATGAAGGGTTACATTGGACCCCCAAGACCAAAGTCTTCCTTGTTCGTCGATGGCAAAAGAAGCGCTCGCCCCCGAACTGATCGTCCGAATCCGGGAAAGGTAAGTGCCTCCTCCTTGGCGTCCGGACAGTACTTTTGTCGGAGTAAGTTGAACATGTACCGTATCATAGGTTGAATAACTTGCTTGCACTTGCGCCATCGTTCTCCCCCCTGTCCCATTTCCCAATTGGCCATCCAGGTTGTTTCCCCATGCCCATACATTGCCATTGCAATCCAAGGCAAGGGCGTGTTGGGCATTCCCACCTTCTACTGCGACAATGGGAGGCGTCCCTACTGGAAATTTCACTTGAGTAGGAATTGAAGAATAGCCTCCTCGTGTCCCGTTTCCCAATTGTCCACACGTATTATCGCCCCATGTATACACGTTCCCTTGATCATCCAAGGCAATGGCATACCGGCTTCCCCCTGAAATTTGAAAGTTTTGTCCGTGTCCAGTGTTTAGACCAAGAAAGAAGCAAAAGAAGAGCAGTAGAATTTCGTTTTTTTTCATAGCGACGAACTGTCAAAAATACATGCAAAGAAAGCACGAAGATTGCATTTACTTCTATTAGGTGGACAAAAAAATACGAGTAATCCGCTAAAAAATGAGGCGCATGGAAAAACAAGTCTTTCTTACCTGTGAAATGATTTTACAAATGCTATAACTCTCCCCTTGCTTTTTGCCACCTTAATTTGGCCACCAAATAGTCGTAATAGGAACTCATCAGATTGTTCTGAGCCGTTTGGAGGGAGTATTCGGTGTTCAACACATCCGAATACAGCACGGCTCCTTGTTGAAACCGCAATTGGTAAATACCGACCAAATCTTTGGCCTGTGCGTAATTTTGTTTGGCATATTGCATGTTCGCGTACGCATTGGAAAGGGCCACGTAAGAAGACTGCAATTCATATTGGATGTCCATTCTTAATTTCTCGATCGTATTCTGGCTCATTTGGCTCCGCAATATGTATTCGCTTTTGGTCTTCGCTTTCAGGAACCCATCAAAAATGGGCACATTGACTTGTAGGCCCAAGTAATTATAAGGATACCACGTAGTGCCGTCGAAAAATTTGAAATCCCGAGAGAGCTGTTGGACGCTGTAGTTGGCATAGAACTGCACCGTGGGCAGATAGCTGTTGTTCTGCTTTCTGATATTCAATTGGTGGCTGGAAATGTTCAATTTCTCCTTTTTGATTTCCACCCTTTCCACATCGGTCGTAGTCGCCAACACGGGAGCTCCGTCCTGATTGGCCACATCCAAACGGTCCGTCAACACGAGTTTCTTGTCCAATGTGAGCCCCAATTGGTTCAGCAGGTTGTATTTGCTCAATTCAAAATTGGCCGAATCCTTTTGCAGCACGATGGTCGTGTTTTGCAAATCCAAGTTGGAACGGTCCAGATCGCTTTTGATCAGGTTATTGTTGTCGAATTTTTGCTTGGCGGAAGCATAATTCACGCGGTTTCGCTGCCAATTGGACTTGGACATCGCATATTTTTCCTGATTGAGCAGCACATCGCAATATGCCTGGGCGATTAACAATTTTACGTCGATGGCACTTTGTTCCAAGGCCATTTTCTGGGATTCCGATCCTACTTTGCTGATCTGCCGATCCATATGGTTGCCCGGATCATAGATATTTTGTTTCAGGTTTAGACTAAAATTATTGTTGTAAGGCAAGCCAAATTTCACCGCCCTGTCGGGAGGGTTGGGAAATTGAGGAGTGGCAAAGGCAGAACCGGGCAGGATATTGGTTTGTAGCGTCGTCCAATACCGAAAATCGGCCGTCCCAGTGATCTGGGGCAGGTTTTTTGTCGTTAGTTTCTTGGTTTCATTGTCGGCAATGGCCATTTGCAAATGTTGGTTTTTCAGATCCAAGCGGTTTTGAAGCCCTATGTCCATGGCCTTTTGCAACGAAAGTTCCAAAGTTTCTGCTTGTTGGGCAAATCCGCACCCAGCATACAGGAAGCACATCGAAAAGAGGAGTAGCTTATTTTTCATACTGTTTTCTACTGTTTATTAGCCCCTGAAAACTTCTGCCGGTTCCAAACTGGTAATGCGTCGAATGGCGAAAAAGCTTCCCCCAATCGACATGGTCAAGGTGATCACAAAAAAGGAAACCCGGAGGTAAATGGGATAATTGAAAATAGTTCCGGCATTGGCGATTCCGTTTCGGAACGCTTCTACCAGCACCATGGCCAAGACAAACCCTATCAAGGCAAAAATGGTGGCTTGGGTGATGATCAATTTCCGGACAAAGGAATTTTTTGCTCCGATCGCCTTCAAAGTGCCATAGTCTTTGATCCTGTCTATGGCAGAAGAATACAAGGTAAGGCCGATAATGAATAAGCCTGAAATAAGGGCAAAAACGATCAAAGTACCGAACGAAATGGCGATGCCGCTTGATTTCAACACGGTCATGATCGTCTCAAAGGCAAAATCTTCGCTCCTCCAAGCTTTGACCCCATAAATGTGCCCGTTGATCTGGTTGATCACGGAATCTCTCCCGATGGCGGGATCCCATTCCACCAAGAAAGCACTGGCTTTGTTATTGGGCAAATTGGCCAAGTACCTTGCCCGCTCGATGGTCGTAAAGGTATAGACCGGCCCTCCAAATCCCCTCACTCCCCGCGTTTGGCCGGCTATATACACCTTGTGCCCGTTCACTTCAAAATAATCGCCCACTTTTGCTTCCCCCAATGTCTTGGTATCGAAGTAGTCGGTAAAAATGGCCCCATCCTGCAACATGTCGGAGGGTTTGCCCTGTATTACATTCCATGGACCGCCAGCAAATGCAGGATATTGCGTTCCTATTAACGAAATGGAGCTCGATTTCCCATTCCCAAACTTGGCCCCACCAATGGCAATGACTACAGGATAGGCTTTCTTTACTCCTTGGATCGATTCCAACTCCCTGGCCAAACGCATGTCCAATTGCGCCAGCGCGTTCACATTGCTGGTGGTTTCGTCCACCACCCAAATGTATTGAGCATTGTTTTTCACCAAACTGGCCATGGCATTGGTCAAAAAGATAAAAATACCCGACTGCTGGCCGATCAAGAAGATGGAAATCACGATTCCCATCAAAGCCCCTAAGGACTTGGGCTTATCATACAACATGAACTTAAGCGCGGTACGGATCAATTTCATGGCCGAAGGATTACAATTTGATGACGCATTCCAACCTACTTCCTATCAACACTTTGGACTTGTCCTGCAATTCTACGCGTACCTCTCTCACACGACGGTCTTCTAAATTGTCCGGCCGGTCCGAAAACAAGGATTTCTTTTTCAAATAGGGAGAGACGAAAATGACTTTTCCGGTCGTCAGGGTATCTTTGGCACCCTGCAAGCGCACATAGGCAGCTTGACCCAATTGCACGCGATGGGCGAATAATTCGTCGATTTCCGTGATGGCCATGTAAGGTCCTTCTGGGGCAAAATCTCCCACAGAAGAGTTTGGGGTCACAATGCTTCCTAACTTTAAATCCAAGTTGAGGATGGTCCCGTCCACATCTGCCCGGATCGATTTGCGGGCTAAAACGGTCTGACTGTATTGGATATCCCGTTCTAATTCCATCAATCTCGCTTCTTGTTGGGCGATCGTCTCTTCAGAGGTGCGGAGATCGTTTTCCAAGCCCTCGAAATTTGTCTTGCTGTCGTCCAAGGCCTGTTGCGTCACGGCCCCTCCTGCAAACATTTTTTGATTGCGCTCAAAGGTGGTCTTGGCATTCGCAAGCTTAATTTTCAAGGATTCTTTGCTGGATTTTGCCGAGCCGATGCTGGCTTTCTGAGTGGCAAGCTTACTTTGGGACTGCTGAAGCTGGGCTTGCTCTACGCCATTTTCCAAAGAAAAAATGACTTGGCCTTTTTTTACTTTCTGGCCTGAGTTGTAGTAAATTTTATCCACGACTCCATTCACCTCGGATGTAATGGGAAGGATTCTTCCCACTGGCTCCACCGTCGCAATGCCCACGACCTGGTCCACGTCCATCTTGGTTTCTTTTTGAACGACTACTTCTTTTTTTTCTTCCTTTTTCCCGCAAGAAAAAAGGAGCAGCAAAGACGAACAAAGTAAAATGTACTTCCTCATGTCAATAGGTTTAATGTTCAAACGACGTATCTTGCTTTTGTACTACTTTTCCATTTTCCACATAGACCACTTTATTGGCATATTCCGTCAAACGGGGGTCGTGGGTGACGACGGCGACGGCCTTGCCTTTGTCTGCCAACGCCCGAAGCTCTTTCATGACGCCCACCAGGGAATCTTTGTCAAGTGAGGCGGTGGGCTCATCGCACAAGATCATTTTGGGATCCGTGACCAAGGCTCTGGCGATGGCGATGCGTTGCTGCTGGCCTCCCGACATCTGTTTGGGCAAATTTTTCCGGCGGTCTGTCATGCCTACTAGTTCAAGTGCCTTTTGGACACGCTGGTCCGCCTCTTGCCCGGATACTCCCAAAAGCTGCAGAGGCATCATAATGTTTTCTTCGGCCGTGAGCGGGGCTAATAAATTGAAGCTTTGAAATACAAATCCGATGGTGCGGAGCCGCAAATCGGCCAATTTGTTCTGGGAAAGCTTGTTCACCTCGGTGCCATCTACCGTGAGCTTGCCTTCCGTAGGATAGATCACACAGCCAAGCAACGACAACAGGGTCGTTTTCCCGGAACCCGATGGACCGATAATGAGCAACAACTCGCCCTCGTTGAGCTCCAAGTCGGTTTTTTGTAACGCCGTGATCACGTTGTCTCCAACTTGATAAATCTTGTTTACACCTTCCAATTTGGCAATCATACGGGCAAGCGATTGTACTTCCGCAAAACTACAGATGAAAAGATAAAAAACAATATGTTTTAGAAATAATTAGTATTAAATTTACTACGATATTGTACAATATGACTCCCACAGCAAACTTAGTAGAGCTTGTCAACCTATGGCACGCCTATGAAAAAACACACGGCACTATTTCGATTGCGGACTTTTGCCGTCTTTACTTGGCGCAACAAGAACCTCCTTCCCCCATTTTTGATGAAGGTCCGGAAATGAAACAGAAAGAAGGAATCCCTCTTTTGAACCGCGCAGGGATCTTATTTGGAAGGTTGACACGTTTCGGCCTTATGTATTCTAAAAAAGCCTTGACGCCTGCCCACCTTTACAACGCCCTTGATTTCAATTTCTTACGCACCCTGAATGAATATGAGAGCTTGAAAAAAAGTGAGTTGATCTATTTGTCTATCACAGATTTCACCACCGGTATCGAAGTCATCAAGCGCCTGACCAAGAACAAGTATGCGGAAGAATTCCCCGACTTGCAGGACAAACGGTCTACACGGATCAAAATTACCCCAGTGGGACAAGAAATTTTATTTGCCGGCCTAGCACAAATCAAAAAAGTAGCCCCAGTCTTTTTCGGTCAGCTTTCGGAAGACGAAATCTATCTTTTACTCCGGATCTTCCAAAAATTGAACCATTACCACACCGCTATTTTTAAAGACGTCCGCAATGCAGAGTTTGAGGAGATTATGGAGAAATTTGGAAATTCAGAATTGAATAGCCTATAACAGTAGCCGACACTTCTACAAAAGGGCTCCTTCCTTCCGGGCATTCCTTTCCCTTCTCCTCTTCCCAAGTTTAGGACCAAATGCACACACACCAAAGGAATGAACGCACATTAAAATCAAGATTTCCAGTGCTTCATGGCACAATTTATTTAAAGTAAAAGCAAGGAAACTTGTTTTGAGATTCTGTCATGAAAATGCGTTACTATTTTGTCCTTCTAAACCTTCTCCTTCTTCGGATCGTCTCTTTCAGCCTACAAGGAGCAACGTACAAAGAAGGGACCGTGCAGACCGATTCCGATTTGTTCCGTGAAAAAGGAGACCGGGACGGAGACGGCGTGAAAGATAAGGAAGACAATTGTCCGGATCTGAAAGGACCTAAAAAAAACGCGGGTTGCCCGGAGATCACCATCGAATTGTGGACTTCCTTCTATGTAGCCTTATCAAATGTCTACTTTCAGTCCGACAGTGATAAACTGACAGAAGAATCGGCCACACCGTTGGATACAGTAGCCTCCTTGATGACGCTCAACAAAGGGTTCATCTTGAAAGTAAGTGGCTATGCAGATAGTTTAGGGGCTGCGGAACACAACAAGTGGCTGTCTGAGAAAAGGGCACAGGTGGTCAAACATTATTTAGTGAACAAAGGAATTCCGGCCAAACGAATCCATGTGGCAGCTTTTGGAGAACGAATGCCCAAGGAACCCAATACGACCCCTACCGGAAGGGCGGCAAACAGAAGAGTGGAATTCGATCTCTTCTATTGAAACGAACAAATCAACGATACTTTTTTACTAAATATAAAATGTTCCTCTTTTAATTGATATAGGTATGAAAAACGAAGCTAGAACTGTAAGAGAAGATGCCAACACAACCAAGGCCGACCTCAAAACCATCATGGAAGACATGCATATGATGATGGAAGACACTTGGATGACAGTTGAAAATGAGATCCTGGTCCTAAAAGGCAAGCAAAAGACCGCCCACAAACAGATCCCTTCTCATTGAGTTCGACACACCAATTTGTCAGAGACAATAGGCTTACCCAATAGGGAACTATTAATGGAAACTCCTTGATTATGCCCTTTTGTAAAGAATTGGCGAGCATTCTTATTCATTACGATCTAAATGAATCGACAAGGAATGCGGTGATTATTGAATCACCCATTTCTTGACCCAGGTCTCGGTGGCATTGCTCAATTTGATTTGATAAATGCCGCTAGGGAGACCTGTAAGCTGAAAGCTTTGTTGCCCTTCATCGCTCAAGGTGAACCTGCGCACTTCTGTTCCATTTAGATCCATGATACTTACATCCATTTGGCCTAAGGTGGTATGGTAACGTAGAATATTCAATTCTCCGTTGCTAGGATTGGGGTACAACAACAATTCCTTTTTCAGCTCTTCCTCTTCTTCCAGCCCTGTCGTAAAATCGCCATTCAACACAATAGGAGAACCCGTAAGTGCGATGGATGTTCCGGTCACTGGGGTGCTCGTGCCAGAAGTGGAGTAATTCCAAGCATATTTGACTGCCCCAGAAATAAGAACGCCTGGAAATGTAAACGTAGCGGAAGCACTTTCGCTGAAATCACGGGTAGTCTTGGCCCAAAGTACATAATAGGTATCTGTCCCTTTCGTGAAAGCAGCTCCGTCTGAGGCTTTGTTCACCGTGGTAAGGTTCAAGGCCGCAGTTTTTACCGCATCATAGGAATAGCCATAGAGCAGCGAAGTGAGCGATTTTACAGCCACACCGGTAGGCGTCAATTTGGCGTTGGCAGGAGTTGCTTTGTTCAAATTGTAATACAAGCCCATGACATCCATCCCGGCTCCTCCACTTGTACTGGCAGATTCATCCACATCGTCTCCTAAGGTAAACAAGTGCAATTGTTGGATCCCATTTTTTTGTGCATAGATAAATGCTTTGGTGACATAGTTTCGCTGGGCGGTATCCGATCCGATCCAAGGATCCGTCAAATCCGTGTATTTTTTTCTGGGCACATTCGTTTCTGTTACGATCCACCTCTTTGCGGGATACGTACTGCCGTACTTGTATTTGGTCAAGACGGTATTAAAGTCGTTTTTCAACCCGATCAATTTTTGTATGGCATAATCCGAATAGCGGAAATAATCCATTTTGCCTTTGGCATTGTTCCATAGGTTAAGGGAAAATTGCGGATAGGAGTGATAGCTTAGCACGTCAAAATAAGCTCCTCCCTTCAAAGGATAATCCGTGCTCACCGCTCCCGCACTTGGGTTATCGGTATTGCGCAATATGGCATCCAAAAAACTCGGATACCCAATCCCCCCCGTGGCAACGTATGAACTAGGGCTCAATGATTTTACCACCTCGTACGTGATGCGCAATAAACGGACATAAGCCGTAATAGGAGCATGGAGGTTTTTCAAATCGCAAGGATTAGGATTATTATCCAGCCAATTGCCCGTTTGGCCAGAGGCTAAATAAGGCAAGGAGGTGTTGTCCGTAAAATCAGGTTCGTTCCATACCTCATAGTACCGCACATAGGGGCCATATGTTTTGACGATGTTGTACACATAGGCCGCATAATAATTGTTTTCGTTGATGGGTGTTTTTTGTGCATCGGTAGAGTCCCAAATAGGCAGGTACATGTTTTTGTACAACAAACTTTTATACGTGGTGGACCCACAAGTAATGGTTTCCGTTGCCTGGTGGGATTTGTATGTAGTGCCCGGATCGTCCATATCCAAGAAAAGGGTAATCTCCTTCATCCCCAACGTGCTCACATAATATTTGAAATTAGAAAGGCGCACATTGATCCCCCATTGCTGGATAAAGGCCTCGTATAATTTTGGCCGGGAAGTTTTACAACCCGCTTTTACCATCAGGTCGGCCAAAAGGTTGTCGTTTGGATTGTTGCTGTTGTACCCTCCATAATAGCCAAAATTCACTCCGTAGGAAAAAACACCTGCATTTGAAGGAACCACATCGTTCGCTGTGAACGAAGGCGTTTGCGCAAAAACTGAACAATTCAGTCCGAGCACTAGAAAAAGTAGTAGTGGCTGAGCTCTTTTCATCACTAATTAAGGTTATGCAAAACAAATATATTCCAAAAAATCAAAAAGAACATGGATTATACGCCATTAGTACGTAATTATCTCATCATAAGACCAACTTATCCTGTTATTTTTCAGACAAATTTCCACAGCTTTCCGAATCAGATGTTCGGGAACCTCCTTGCCGTTCGGCGGGTTGTATGCGGCAAGGGGATCCTAAAAATATACAGATCGCCAAAATAAGGCTTAACGGCCTCTTTTTTCCTGCTTTTGTCTATCTCTTTCATGCGGCCTTCCATAATTTAGTACCTTGGAAAATTTCGTACGGTTCAAACAAAATTTGGCCTTTGTGTATTTCATTAAATAAGATCGAAGCACTGTGATCCACCTACAAAAAATTTCCACAACCGGAGTGGTTCTGGGCCTATTCCTCTTTAGTATCCCTTCCTTTCTATTCGCCCAAACCACCACATGGTCATTGCGGCAATGTTTGGATACGGCCATTAAAAACAATCTCTCTTTACAGCAGACTGCCATCCAAATGGAACTGAACAAGGTCACGCGCAATCAAAGCAAGGCCAACCTGCTTCCCACCGTCACGGGAAATGCGAGCCAAAACTTTAACACGGGCCGTTCTTTGAACCCTGTAAGCAACCAATTTACCACGGGGAATATCCGGACCAACAACTTTTCCCTGACAGGAACCTTGATTCTTTTCAATGGGTTTCAGAATCAGAATACAGTCCGACAAAACACGCTTCTTTATGATGCCTCCAAATACGATGTAGAAAGTGCCAAAAATGACATCGTCCTCAATGTCATCAACGCATATTTGCAAGTATTGTATGCCGACGAACAATTGAAAAATGCGCAAAACCAAGTGGCCGCTTCACAGGCACAATTGGAGCAGACCCGCAATTTCGTAGATGTGGGCAAGAAAGCGGAAGGAGACCTTTTGCAAATCAAGGCGCAGCTAGCCACCGATAAGTTGACAATGGTGAATGCAAAAGGGCAATTAAAAACCGCCAAATTGACCTTGCAGCAATATATGGTGATTCCGGTTACCGACAATTTCGAGGTGGATTATTTCTTGAACACCGCACCCGAGATCGTCAGTTTGGAACCCAATATCGGCGATGTATATACCAAAGCCCTGAATTGGCAGCCTTCCATCAAATCATACCGGTTACAGCGCCAAAGTGCCGAATATGCCTTGCGTGTGGCAAAAGGCACCTTCTCTCCCCGTTTGACGCTGAGTGGGAGTTTGACGACCAATTACTCCAGCGCCAGTAAATTGAACCAAATAAGTTATGTGAACACGACGCAGCAAATAGGATATTTGATGAGCGATGCCAATCAAGTAGTGGTGACCAATGTGAATACGCCCATTACTGCTACCTCCAACTATGCTTTTGACGACCAATTGCGGAACAACTTGTTTAAATCTGTGGCACTTACTTTGTTCATTCCTATCTTCAACAATTTCCAAGCCCGAAACAACGTGCAACGCCAAAAAATAAACATCGAAAATGCCCGGCTGAACGAACAAATCAACCAAGTGAACCTGAGAAAAAACGTAGAGCTCGCCTACGTGGACGCCGAAAATGCATTGGGCAAACGGGATGCGACCAAAGAACAATTGGACGCATCTTCTCGCGCTTATGAGAATGCCAAAACCCTGTCCGAAGTAGGCAAAATGACCACAGCGGACCTTTTGGTGGAAAAATCGAATTTCACCAATGCCCAGTCGCAGTACCTTCAGGCCAAATACGACCTTATTTTTCGCGTAAAAGTGTTGGATTATTACCGGGGCAATCCCCTTAATTTCGAATAGATGAAGATTCCCTTCAAAACCATCGCTTTTTCCTTGATCGGCTTGGCGGCACTCGGCAGCTTGGGATATTATGTCTACCAACAGAAAAAGGAAAAAGACAAGGTCGAATACCTGTTAGCGGAAGTGAAAAAAGGGACCGTGAGCAAAGAAATTACGGCAACGGGAACCTTAAATGCTTCCTTGACCGTAGATGTCGGGACCCAAGTATCGGGCATTGTTTCCAAATTGATGGCAGACTATAACGACGTGGTGAAAAAAGGGCAAGTGATCGCCCAAATCGACACCATCGCGCTCGCGGCCTCCGTGATCGACGCCGAAGCCAATTATTTCAAATCACAAACAGATTTGCTCCAACAGAAAAAAGAATTGGACCGGTATGCGCAGTTATTGGCCAGCAAATCTGTTTCCCAAAGCGATTTTGACCAAGCGAATGCCACCTATTCTTCTGCCTTGAATGTAGTCAAATCGGCGCAGGCCCAACTCAACAGGGCAAAGGTAAACTTAGAATATGCCACCATCGTGGCCCCCATCAGCGGCATTATCATTTCGCGCAACGTTAATATCGGGCAAACTGTGGCGGCAAGCTTCTCCACTCCCACCCTTTTCACTATTGCCAACGACCTGAAGAAAATGCAATTGCAAGCCAACGTGGACGAGGCGGATATTGGGCAAATCAAATTCGGCCAACACGTTACCTTCACGGTGGATGCCTATCCGGATGAAAAATTCCACGGCACTGTGCGGCAAATCCGCTTGCAACCCACCGTCACGCAAAATGTGGTCACCTATACGGTCATTATCGACACGCAAAATCCGGACCTCAAATTATTGCCCGGGATGAATGCCAACTTATCCGTTTTGGTCACACAACATGAGAATGTATGGTTAGTTCCTTTGTCCGCTTTATTTTTCGATCCTGCGACGAACTCTTTCAAAGGAGAACGCTCCAAAAAGGCGACAATTTGGACCGTTTGCGATGCTCCTCCAGAAAACACTGCTCCTCAACAGGATACTTCGAGAGCGTGTCAAGATGCACATGGACTTTTCCTAATGCCTCTCTCGGTGGAAAGGGGTCTCGACGATGGAAGCGTGGTGGAAATTTCCTCCCCTCACTTGACATCGGGGATGAAAGTGGCCATCGGCATAAAAGAAAAAGAAGAGAAAAAAACCCAGGGTTTGCTTTCCCCTCCCAAAGGAGGAGGCCCCCGAAGAGGCTTTTAACCCCACGCACCATGTCCACGACCCTGATCCAAGTAGAAGAACTATGGAAGACCTATCGCATGGGAGGCGAGGATTTTCATGCGTTGAAAGGAATCAGCTTCCAGGTACCGAAAGGCGAGCTAGTAGCCATTATGGGGACCTCGGGTTCCGGAAAATCCACTCTGATGAACATTTTGGGTTGTTTGGACCGTCCGACCAAGGGCCACTATTATTTTAGCGACCTGGACACCACCGCACAAACCAACATGGAACTTGCCCGATTGCGGAGAGACCATTTTGGGTTTGTTTTTCAAGCTTATAACCTGCTACCGCGCACCAGTACCTACGAAAACGTAGAACTTCCATTGTTGTATGCCTCCAAATACTCTAAAGCGGAACGGAAACAAATCGTGGTAGAAGCCTTGGAAAAAGTAGGGCTCCAACAAAAATTGGCCAACAAAAGCAACGAACTTTCCGGCGGGCAACAGCAACGGGTGGCTATTGCACGTGCTATTGTGAACAAACCCAATATCATCTTTGCAGACGAGCCCACCGGAAATCTGGATACCCGGACAAGTTTTGAAATCATGGCCATCTTTCAAAAGCTGAACGAACAAGGCACCACCATCGTGCTCGTCACGCACGAAAACGACATTGCCAATTTTGCACAACGGAAGGTCGTGTTCAAGGACGGTCATATTTTGAGCGACACTCACAACACTTCGCCCACGCAAGCATTGGCAGAATTGGAAAAATTGCCGAAAGACCCTCTATCAAATTCGATCGCATGAGTTGGGGAAATCTGATCTTGACCGCCTTCAAAGCCCTCCTCAAAAATGGTTTCCGCACCTTTTTGACCATGCTGGGCATCATCATCGGGGTAGCAGCCGTGATCGTGATGCAATCGATCGGAAAGGGGACGGAGAAAAGCATCAATTCCCGCATTGCAAGCCTAGGTACCAATCTGATCATGGTCAGCCCCTCGGCGGCCAAATCGCTCGGCGTACGACTGGATGCCGGTAGTCAACAGAGTTTAAAACTCCGGGATGTGGACATTATCCGAAAGTACAGCCATTCTATCCAATACATTTCGCCCATGATACGGGCTACTTTCCAGATGAAATACAGTGGAAACAACTGGAGAAGTTCCATTATGGGAGTGCTTCCCGATTACTTGGCCATCCGTGACATCAAAGTAGTACGAGGAGTCCCTTTTAACGAAGAAGACCTCAAAAACTCGGCCAAAGTGTGTTTGATCGGAAAGACCGTCGAAACTAATCTTTTTGGTCCACGGGTCGATCCCATCGGAAAAACCATCCGCGTAGGATCTACTCCCTTCAAAGTAGTAGGCATTTTGAAAGAAAAAGGGCAAAGCGGCTTTGGGCAAGATCAGGACGACATTGTATTGGCACCGTTCAGCAGTGTCCACAACCGCATGCTCCGTTTGGATTATTTACAACAAATCTATGTGTCCGCGAAAAGTGAAAGCGAGGTGAACGCTGCCGTGGAAGAAATTAGCTTTTGTTTGCGCCAAAGCCATGAATTGCGGGAGAACACAGAGGACGATTTTTCTATCAACACCCAATCCGAGATTGCGGAAACGGCTCGGAACATCACAGGCACACTCACCACGCTTTTAGCCAGTATTGCCGCAGTTTCCTTGCTAGTCGGAGGCATCGGCATCATGAACATCATGGTTGTTTCGGTGACAGAGCGGACACGGGAAATCGGAATCCGACTTGCCATAGGTGCTACTGCAACCGACGTATTGTTGCAATTGCTGTTAGAAGCCATCGCCTTGAGCCTAACCGCCGGGATTTTAGGGATCTTGCTCGGAATTGTCCTATCTACCGTGATTTCCTCCTTGGCAGGATGGGACACCATTATTACCGTTTCATCGATTGTCCTTTCCTTTGTCGTCTGCACGTTCATCGGCATCTTCTTCGGATGGTACCCGGCTAGAAAAGCCGCCAGATTGAATCCCATAGAGGCATTGCGTTATGAATAAGAAGATTTATGTGTTTTAAGAGACACACTGCTCCTTCTTTTTCCTCAAAAAATCGTTAACCAAAACATAATGAGGATTTTTCGTTCCCACATTCCTGATTCGGTTATTTTTGCTTTTTATTGATGTTTTTCGATTTCTTCCCTTGAGCAACTTGGTTCATTTCGAGATTCCCGTCACTTGCCTACATTTTATTTTAAAGTGTCTCTTCCATTCTCCCTACTGTGGAACGAATCCGCTTATTTCCTATCTTAGTAGAATTATATTTGGTAACAAGCAAATGATCGATCCATGAGAACCTTCTTACATCAATTCAGACCTTATGATCCTGCTTTGGTATTTGCTGTCAATCCCGAAGAAAAGACATTGAAACTGAACGATTTTGATAGCACGCCCTATCAGGATCATTTGGATACCTTGATGAAAATGCACATTTCCGTTACCTTCCAAATCCGAAAAAATGGGCTGGAATCAAGAAGTTGGAGGGGATTTGGATTTGCCGGACAACCCGGGAAGATCGTATTTGACGAGATCTCTATTCCCGAATCTACCTATCAGATTACGGTAGGTGTCCATCCCGTCTTCCTCAATATCCAACTTTCCTGCACTACCCTCTAAGCCTTCCCCTTTTCTTATTCCCGCAGGTACCCTTTCGTTCTTTTTCACGGCCCATACGGCCTGGATTTGAAGAAACTAGGCTCTTATTGACCAAAACACTCGGCAGTGCTATTTCTACTCCAGCATATTAATTCTTAGCGGCATGTTTTTTGTCTCCAAAAGTCACTAAACTTGATTGGTCTAATTTTCCCTCTATGCAACCTAATATTCCTTCCTCTGCCCAAAAACGCGTCGTGATAGTAGGAGCGGGTTTTGGGGGCTTTATGTTGGCCCAAAAACTTTCCAAAGAAGACGTCCAGGTTGTCTTGCTAGACAAAAACAATTACCACCAGTTCCCTCCTTTATTTTATCAAGTAGCCACAGGAGGGTTAGAACCCAGCTCCATCTCTTTTCCTTTGCGGAAAGCATTTCAAAAATTGCAAAATGTGCACATACGGATCACAGAAGCATTAAAGGTAGATCCCGCACAACACATCATCACGACTTCCTTGGGCGACATTCCCTATGATTACTTGGTATTGGCAATGGGGGCAGACACCAATTTTTTCGGCAACAAAAGCATCCAACAAAACTCCATTCCGATGAAATCGGTGTCCGAAGCACTTTACCTGCGGAACACTTTGCTTCAAAATTTTGAAAATGCGCTCACATGCTCGAGCGAAGACGAAATGGAAGGGCTGATGAATATCGTCGTGGCAGGCGGCGGCCCTACAGGTGTGGAAGTGTCCGGCACCTTGGCCGAAATGAAAAAAACAGTCCTGCCCAAAGATTTCCCGGAGCTGGACTTCAACAAATTGAACATCTATTTGATGGAAGGATCGCCGAAGGTACTTTCCGCGATGTCGGAACCTTCGTCTTCCAAAAGCAAGGAATACCTTCAGAGATTGGGCGTGAAAGTATGTTTGAACGCACGTGTCAAGGATTTTGACGGCAAACATGTGCATTTGGAAAGCGGAGAAACGATCCGTGCCAACACCATGATTTGGGCTACGGGAATCAAAGCCGCTACCTTGGAAGGAATTCCGGCCGAAAGCATCGGAAAAGGGGGACGATTGAAGGTGGACAAGTTTAGCCGGCTTCTTGGGACCGATACGATTTTTGCCATCGGAGACATCGCCTTGATGGAAGGAGATTCTAAGTTCCCAAATGGACATCCCCAATTAGCGCAACCTGCCATCCAACAAGGAAAAATCCTGGCGAAAAACATCCTACACTTGATCCAAAAAAAGGAACTCGTGCCATTTCATTACAAAGATTTGGGAAGCATGGCTACGATAGGGCGCAACTTGGCTGTAGTGGACCTCCCCTTTTGGAAATTTCAGGGGTTCTTTGCCTGGTTGACATGGATGGTGGTACACTTATTTTCTATACTTGGCGTAAAAAACAAGCTTTCCACTTTCTTGACCTGGTGCTGGAATTATTTTACCTATGACCAACATTTACGCTTGATCATCAAGCCGAAGAAAATGGGCTAGCCGTTCTTGAGTACATTTTAAAAATCCTTTCGAAGCATGGCACAAAACGTGGCAGAACAATTGGTAGACATGTTGGCGGAAGCCGGCATCCAACGGATCTATGCCGTTACTGGAGATAGTTTGAATGAAATCAATGACGCGGTACGTCGGGATGGCCGGATCAAGTGGGTCCATGTCCGCCACGAGGAAGCAGGTGCTTTTGCCGCAGCCGCAGAAGCAGAGTTAAATGGGCTTGCTTGTTGTGCCGGAAGCAGCGGGCCTGGGCATGTCCATTTGATCAATGGGCTCTACGACGCGAATAAAACGGGGGCACCCGTCTTAGCCATTGCCTCCACTTGTCTAAGTACAGAGTTTGGAACCGATTTCTTTCAAGAAACCAATACGTCTAAACTGTTCGACGACTGCAGCGTCTACAATCAACTTGCCACTACCCCGGCGCAACTGCCCAGGATGCTTCAGACGGCCATTCAACATGCCGTACATAAAAAGGGGGTAGCGGTGCTCGCCATTCCCGGAGATCTCACCAAATTGAAAGCGGAGGCCTCTCCCAGCGCTACTTCGTTATTTAAAGTAGCACCCGTGATCCGACCTTCCGATCCAGAATTAAGGGCCATAGCCGAACTACTCAACGCCCATGAAAAGATTTGCCTCTTTTGCGGGATCGGGGCCGCAGAAGCACACGATGAAGTGATCCAATTGGCCGCCTTATTACAAGCGCCTGTCGCCTATTCCTTTCGGGGGAAGATGTCGATCCAATACGACAATCCTTTCGAAGTGGGCATGACGGGGCTTTTGGGCTTGCCTTCCGCCTTTCATGCCATGCACGAAGCAGACGTCATCGTGTTGCTGGGAACTGATTTCCCGTATGTTCCCTTCCTTCCTACCGATAAAAAAATTATCCAAGTCGACCTCCGTCCAGAAAAGCTTGGCAGGAGGGCCGCCCTTACGATAGGGGTATGCGGAGAGGTCGCGCACACCCTTCAGGCGTTATGCCCCCATTTGCTGACAAAAAAAGACGATCGATTTCTCCGCGCACAACTGGCATTTTACGAAGAAGTGCAGAAAAAATTGCTCACCTATGTAGAAGATCCGGGGACACATGACAAGATCCATCCAGAATTCGTGGCGTATACGCTAGACAAACTTGCCGCGGACGACGCTATTTTCACCGTCGACACAGGAATGTGTTGTGTATGGGGTGCCCGTTACTTACGTGCAACTGGCCATCGGAAACTGATCGGGTCTTTCAACCACGGTTCCATGGCCAATGCCATGCCACATGCCATCGGAGCGGCATTTGCCCAACCAGGCAAGCAAATCGTGGCCCTATGTGGAGATGGAGGCATTTCCATGTTATTGGGTGATTTGGCTACGATTGTCCAATACAAACTTCCTATAAAAATCATCGTGTTCAATAACAGGTCGTTGGGCATGGTAAAATTGGAGATGGAAGTAGCTGGTTTGCCAGACAATGAAACCGATCTCTACAATCCGGATTTTGCGCTCGTCGCCACTGCGATGGGCATGTCCTCCCTCTCAGTCCATGCTCATGAGGAAGTGGAACAGGCACTTTCTAGTGCATTTTCTCAACAAGGTCCTGTGTTAGTCAATATTTTTACGGACCCAAATGCCTTGGCCATGCCACCTAAAGTGGAATGGGAAATGATGCAGGGCTTTGGAGTCACGATGGGCAAATTGATGTTGAACGGAAGGATGCAAGAAGTGTGGGACACGGTGAAATCGAATTACAAACATTTGAAAGAAGTGATTTAAACAAGATCCCATGAAACATTTTCCAGTATTATGGCTTTTTTCGTTCGTTTTCTTGATCTGGGGCTGCCAATCTTCCATCGAACAAGAAAAAAAAGAGACAGAAAATCTTGAAAAGGAAATCGTAAAAGATGAACAGGAGCTGGAAAAGGAAGAACAGAAGCTGGAGAAAGAGGAAAACCAAGTAGATCAACCTTTCGCAAATGACACCACCCCAAAAAGCCTTTCCTTTTTGATCCCCTTTCGGGACCGCTACCCGCACGATATCTCCTTCTTGGAACTTCCACTCCTCAAACCGAGGCTGCTTCATTTATTAGGGAAAGAAAAATATGCCTATGTGAAACAGATCTGGCAAGTGGAAACACCTATCGAGATCAAGGACAGCCTTTTTTATGCATGGGGCATGGAAGCACATAGCGGTGGCGACCCAAGTGCGGTAGTTATGGCCGATTTGAATCAAAACCTCCTCTATGTGGGCATTCGACAAAATGGGACCGAAAAGATGTATGCCGAGAACAACCGCCCTGTCCCTCCCCGCTTGATGGAATGGGCCAACGAGCAATAATGTGACGCCCCTCATTTTTCATTTTTGATCTTCTTTATCTGCTACAGCACATTATATAACCCATAAGCATTCTTTTTTATTCCCATTTGCACATCTTCTCTTATATTGCAGTAAAATAAGAAATGTGCGCATGCCATTTATACGTTTTTTCATTGCTTTTCTCTTCATCTGTTGGACTTTCGTCGCATTTGGCCAATCCCAGCCAATAGAAGCCGTCTACCTTAAGAATGGAAACGTAGTAAAAGGTACGATTGTGGAACAAGTGCCCAATGTTTCCCTTAAGATCCAGACCAAGGACGGGAGCCTTTTTGTATTCAAATACGAGGAGATTGAAAAAATAACCAAGGAGGTGTCCATCCAAAACACTTCATCTCCCAACGAATCAAACAAGCGTCCTGCGGCTCCCCAGCCCCCGAAAACACGTTTCGAATACACCAAAACAGGCCTTTGGTTCGGCCCGAGGCTTGGTGTCCTCATGCCTGCGGGCCTTTCCGTAGGAGTGGTAGGCGGGTGGCAACCCAACAAACATCTCGCTATCGGCCTAGGGGCCTCTTTTCACCAGTACATTGATTTCGCTTCTACCCTTGTATCAAACGACGGCGACAAAAACACCTCTTATCAGAACAGTCACGATGCGGAAACTCCCATATTCCTTCCTCTTTACTTTGAAACGCGCGTCTATTTTACTTCCCACCGAATGTCACCCTATATTTTTGGCGATATAGGTTATTCGTTCTTGTTGCAGAACAATCGTTCCCACTTTACCACTTATACCTACAATCCTGCGCAAAATTATTACTCTACCCTCACCTCGGGCGGCACTATGGCAGAAATCGGTGGCGGGGCACGGATGGCTTCTTCCAACAAACTGGCCTTTACGCTTGAGTTTGGCTTCTTCTTCCAAAGCTATACTGCCAAGATCGAACCGGTGGATTCAAATAACACACCCATTCAAGACACATTCTATCAAACGAAAGTGGCTATATTTCCTACTTTCAAGTTTGGCATGTTATTCTAACCCTTTTGCATCCATTGTATGAAAACTAAGATCGCGATTCTCTTCTTTCTTTTCTTGGCAGGCATTTCCAATGTATTCCCCCAGTCTTATTCAAGAGACGTTATTTACTTGAAAAACGGGAGCATCATAAAAGGAACGATCATCGAACAGGTACCCGGCAAGACTTATAAGATCCAAACTTCCGACAACAACATTTTCACCTACACAGTAGACGAAGTCGAGAAGATCACGAGCGAACCTAGTTCCAATCCTGCCCCCCAACCCAGCTCCTCAACTCCAACACCTGCTCCTCCTGTTAAGAAAACAAGCACTTTTGGCAGTAACGGTGTTTCCGGTATTGTGAGGGCCGGCCCTTTGGGATTGCGCTCCTTTACGGCTGCTGCCATCGGGGGCTATAGTTTTGAAGGGCTCTTTTTTCTGGGATTGGGCGTTTCGGTCGACGCTTATAAAAACATCGGGCAGGTGAATCAATCTTATCCTATCAAAGGCATGGACGTATTGCTCCCCGTTTTCCTTGATATCCGTATGTTCTCCGGCCAAAGACGGTTTGCCTTCATGTGGTTGATCGAAATGGGCTATGCCCCTCTTTTAACCAATGCTACCCATTACCGAAGCCAAAACGAAGATGATCAGACATACAACCAAACCACCAAAGGAGGTACCTATTATAACACTGGGGTAGGGCTCCGGGCCTATGCCAGCAACAAGATCGCGGTCTTGCTGGAATTTGGTTTGAAAATCCAAAACTATACCGTGGATGAGCACGAAAACTATTACATGACTATGTACGACAACGTCAGTCAGACATATACCAACACCTATGTCCCGCATGTAAATGTTTCGCCCAAAACGACCGTTACCCCTTACATCAATTTCGGTCTTAAATTTTAACGGAAGCTGCTCTTTCCCTTTTATGAAAACGAAACGCATATCCTCAAAAAAGTACATCTATTCCTGAGAATGTTAGGGTAAGGCTGCAATTTGGTTATTTTTGCGGTCGATACTCATAGGCCTCCCTTCAAAAATGCTCTCCGCCGTCGTCATTACCCATAATGCGCGCACCACGATCAGTCAATGCCTCACGGCCTTGTTGCGTGTCACGGAAGACGTGGTCGTCGTCGACTCCGGCAGCACGGACGGAACCAAAGAAATTTGCCTTTCCCTGCCTGTACGTTATTTTGAAAAAACATGGGAAGGGTATTCGGCCAACAAAAATTTTGGAAATGACCAAGCTGTATATCCTTATATCTTGTCCATCGATTCCGACGAGATATTGTCGTCCGAATTGATCGAAAGCATCCAAACCGAGTTTTCTGGGTCTGGCCCACTTTCCGATGCCTATGCATTGCATTTCATCACCAATTTCGCCGGCAAATGGATCCGCTATGGGAGCTGGAACCCCGAATGGCACGTCCGCATTTTCGACAAAAGGCAGATAACATGGCAATTGATGGACGTACACGAGATGCTCAGCCTCGCCTCTTCCCATCGCATCAAAAAATTGAAGGGAGAAGTGTTGCATTACTCTTATCCTACCAGAGAGAGCCATCTGAAGAAAATAGACACCTACACAGACTTATTTGCCGAAAGAGGGTATAAGGCCGGCATCAAACCTAACCCATTGAAGACATTGTTCAGTCCTCTGTTTACTTTTTTTTCCAGCTTTGTCCTAAAATTGGGTTTTTTGGACGGGTATGATGGTTGGGTGGTAGCCCGGAACAATGCGTTATATACCTATAAAAAGTACAAAAAACTCGCACTTAAGTGGCACAGCGTCTAAGCATACTCGAAGTGAATACGGAAAAAACGTGGCGGGGAGGAGAACGCCAAACCTTTTTCGCGCTCAAGGGATTTCGGCAATTGGAACAAAAGGTAGCCCTTTTGGCACGCCAAGGATATCCTTTGCACCTTAAAGCATCGGAAGAAGGATTTTTATGCCACACCGTGAAAGGGCATTGGGGAGTGATCCCGTTTTTTCTTTGGCATACCCGCCCCTATGACGTGCTCCATGTGCAAACCGCCAGCCTGCTCACCTTCGCCGTGCTCACGAAACCTTTCCATCGCAAAAAAATAGTCTATACGCGCCGCCTGGATTTTGTGCCCAAAGGAGGCTTGACCCGTTGGAAATACAATCAGGCCGATTTGATCGTGGCCATTTCCACGCCCATCCAACAGATTCTTTCCCGATTCGGAGTACGGAAAATAACCGTTATCTCCGAATGCATCGAAGAAAAGAAACTGGACAAACAACGCGCAGAAGATTTGCGTGCGGAGCTTGGCCTAAAAGGGAAAAAAATCATCGGCACCACTGCTGCATTGGTCCAGCACAAAGACCCCCAAACGCTGGTAAAAAGCATTGCCCTCTTGGCTAACGAACGGGACGATTTCGTCTTGCTTCATTTCGGAGAAGGCGTACTCCGGCAAGAAATTGAGGCCATGATCGCACAGGCTGGGATTGCATCTTTTTACAAACTGATGGGATTTCACCAACAGGTAGAGGATTTTTTTAGCATCTTCGATGTCTTCGCGATGAGTTCGGAAGAAGAAGGCCTTGGTAGCAGTGTATTGGACGCCTTTGTGTACGGGGTCCCCGTCGTAAGCACCAACGCGGGCGGACTGGCCGAAATCGTACAAGACAGGGGCACACTGGTACCCGTAAAAGACACCAAAGCCCTTTCAAGGGCCTTGAGCGAAGCCTTGGACGGACCGGAACGCCAGTGGCAGCTCGCCCGTCAAGCCCAGGTTTTTGCCAAAGAAGTGCTGACTGTCGAACATATCCACCAATTGAATTTGGAGGCGTTCAAAGCGTTATTCTGAGGTTCTTTATTCTCCCTCCAGGGTATTGTAATTTTTCATTTGGGCTACCTGAGAAGAAGGAAGAGGCAGTGCAAGTGTATTGCTGATTTCCAGCACATGTTTCATGCTGAACTTTTCCAATTGGCCAACCGAATACAAATCAAATATCTTTTGCAAGCCTTCTCTCGAGTAAATGCCCAATAAAGGTTCCAGGTCTTCCCCATGTTGGTAAACCAAAAAATCATGTGCCCCGTTGTACTGGGAAAACTCTTCCATCAAACGTTGTATCAAGGAAATTTCGACGTCGGGGAGGTCGCAGGCAATCACCAGAAGATCGTGGAAAGGAAACTGATTGTGTACGGAAAAAATACCCCTCAAAGGGCCTGGCACATCGAATCTGTCTATAATCAACCGTTCCTGTTCAAAATGTTCCAAATAAGAGGGTGCTTGTTCTTCCCGAATGGAGATACAGAAAGGCAGGCCTACTTGTTCCAGCTTTCTTGCCGCCCATTCGGCCCATGGAGTTTCTTCCATTTTCAGCAGGCCTTTGTCTTTTCCCATGCGCATGCTCTTCCCGCCGCACAACACGACTCCTACCATTTGGATCGGTTCGTCTGGATAAATAGGATGACAAGACATAGGTATCCGTTACTCGTCCAATCCTTGTTCTTTCCTGCGCCTAGCCGCCCTTTTGCCTTTCATGTCGCGAATGGCCCTAGACCATGCAAAGGCATCCAATACGACGAAACTTTGACGGTTGGCGGCTTTATAGAGATAATAGTTCGTGGCATCCGCCTTTTGTGCATGCGTCACACGGCTCATGATCTGATCGTTGATATTGATGCCGTTATACTGATTGTCGGGGAGTTTCAGTGACAAAAACGCCTGTTTGAAGAGCTCTTCAGTCGGGTAAGGAAACACTTCCAACAGTGGCAATAAGGTGGTATCCTCTTTTAATTCGATGATCAGGGAAATACTTTTCTTTTCGTTATACTGTACTTGAAAGGATTTGGTCGAATATCCGATCGCGCTCACCACCATGCTATCCCCTACTTCTGCAGGAAGTGAAAAATAGCCGTAATAATTCGTAGAAGTACCGCGTCCTGCTTTCGGCACATAAATATGCACCCCAGGGATGCCATATAAACTATCTCCCCCTACTACCAAACCCGTAATCTGCATTACGTTTTGCGTGCCTTGTGCCTTGAGCAACGTGCTGAAGCAACTAAGAAATAAGATGAAAACAAAACGACCTCGCATATCTATCACAGTTAGCGATACAACCACCCATCTATTTTATTGAAGAACCAGCTACTGGCCCGATTCGTTGCCACATAATACCAGGCAAGGGGCACAAAACAAAACATCCCCCTTTTATAAGAAGCCTTCATAAACAAGTCCAACGAAGCTACTTTGTAATTCATCTGGTAATACAGAAAAGTATACGCAATCCAAGCCACCAAGGATATCAGCAAAAACTTCGTCATGTCCACTCTCCACACCCGCACATTCAATGCCAACAATGCCAGGAACATCCAAAAAGTGATGCCATAGAATTGCGTTTCGTACACCGTGAATTCCAAGATGTAATTGATTATTTTGTCTAGTTTTTCTCCGTCCCAAAACAAAGACTTCTCGAAAAAATCGGCAGAATTAGAATGGATCACCCATTTCAAATAGCACATCCATCCTACAAAAAGGGAAAGGGAAATCGCTCCATAGCGTATGAGATCTGCAAATTTCTTCTCTTTTATTGCCATCCAGGTCATGACCAATAGGGTCGCCATAACGAATACGATACTATCGCTCCGCGAAAACAAATTGAATGCCATGGTAAACGCCGATAAATAGAACCATTCGCTGGTCCTTTTATCCGTCCAAATATAAAATGTGATCATAGCCAAACTGGCATATGCCGCATTGGGCAAATTAGTCAAAGCCAAGGCCGCATGGGAGAACATTTCGGGCGCTACCGCCATCAAGACGGTGACGATCATGGAAGCGGTGTGGGTAGTATACACACGGAGCGCACCATAAAAGGCAAGCAACAAGGCGACAAAGAAGACGATGGAGATAATTTTGGACAATGCCATCCCACACAGATAAGGGATCGCATAACTGCATGCTACGAGTGGCGGGTAAATAAAGCGCGCTACTGTAGAAGCATCGGTCGTATAGTCAAACACGCGCACTTTTAGCTTACCCTCTGCCGCGATCATCTTGGCCATAAAATCGTAGCCAGTGACGCTATCGTATTCCATCACAGGCCAATACATGTCCTTTTGATAGATCCCATAGAGCAAGTAGAGCAAAATGCCAAAGAAAAACAGCCAAGTAAAATTGATTTCAGAGATGCCGATCCGTATGCTGCGCAGATTGTCCCAATCGGATTTGTATACTTCCCAATTTTTGAAAAAAGAGGCCACAACACACCCAAAGGCAAGTCCCAACACGGAAAAAAGTACAATGGGAATATGCAGCAAGTCGTACAAAAACATCGTCGCTGCATTCAATCCAAGACCGCACAACATGGAAATCCCCACTTTTAAGGGAAGGTTAAAGCCTTTGCCGAAGAAAGACACAAGGGCATATCCCCAACACCAAATTACCAAAAGAGCCAAGACGATCATTTTCCGCTTTCTTTTAAACTTACCACTGTATACCCAGTCCGTTGGTATTCGGGACCTAATCTTTCCAATCCGTATCCTCCTATGACGGCTATGTAGTCTACTTTGGCAGAATCGGGATCATGGTCCAACGAATACACCACCTTTCTGGGATATAAATAATATTCGCACCAAAATTTGCTCGCAATGCCGCCTCCGTTTAAGCCTTGGGCCTTTTCTAAGCCTCTCACCTTGTGACAACTGTCTTTCGGCGGCAGAAGCACAATGGCAGTTTCCGGAGTGGAATCTTTGATCATCTTGATGACAGCGTAATCATAGCCAATCTTTGCCTGTAATTTTTCATCCAGGGTAAGGCGAGGATACTTTTTAATCAGCTTTAAATTTTCTTTGATGAGGGTATCCTTCAACCATTGGTAAGTGGGGACATTTTTATAGAGCACCAACACGAAAAAAAAGGAGACGACAAGGGCGATGAGATTCATGTGAAAGGCGATCCCCTTCTTTTGTGTTGGAACCTCCTGTTTTGCCTGTGGCGCAGGCGGTGGGACTTTCTTGGACATAGGGTTTAAAAGGGGCTAATTTAGTATTGTTTTCTTTTCCGTTTTTTGAAACACAAAAAGATTGTTCAATCCCAATTGGAATGTTTCGTGCCGAAGCAAAGAGAAACCTGCTTGGGTAAATATGTCGGGGGTTTGAGATACATCAAAGCCATAATGTTCTTCCAGCGACATGCCATGGATAAGACGAAAGAATTTCAGGACTTCCAAAATATGGTCCACTTTGGCGTCGGGAACCGTAATGATCAGCTTCCCGTTGGGCTTCAAGTACTCAAAACAGGCTTTCGAAAAAGAATCCATGACTGTCGCCGGGATATGCTCCAATACAGCCAACAGCGTGATCGCATCAAACGTTTTTCCATTTGGCAGAGCATCTGGGAAAAAGCCCCGAATCAGTTCATATTTTTCTGTTTTTTGTTCCTGCACCAAAGGATCTATGCCAATCCCATACAGCAAATTATTGCCGAGCTTCTGGAACATCAAGGCATCGAAACACCCGATGTCCAATACTTCGCTTTGCGGCGAAATGTGCGCCAAGGCCTTTTTTATGCGCCAATCCTGTAAAAATCGATCTGTATATTTCATTTACATTCGCAAAGATACAACTTAATGGGGAAGCTTATTTTTCAACAATCCGTAGGTGAACGTCCCTAACAAGGCAAAAAGTATGGAAACCAAGAAAACCGAATAGCCATTTCCTACCAACGCATACAAAGGGCCCGGACAGGCACCCGTCAATGCCCAGCCGAGGCCAAAGATCACGCCTCCCGGAAAATAGCCCTTATGGTATACTTTCGGCACTATTTTTACCTCTTCTCCCGCTATTGTCTTTATTTTAAACTGTCGGATGATCCACACGGAAACCGCTCCGACAGCCACCGCCGAACCCATGATCCCGTACATATGGAACGATTGGAAAAGAAACATCTCGCGGATGCGCCCCCAATAAATCACTTCGGCTTTGGACAAGACAATTCCGAAAAAGATTCCGATGAACAAAAATTTGAGGTATTTCATGGGAGCAGAAAATAAGGGATGATCAAATGCGTGCTAATGAGTCCTCCCACGAAAAAACCTGCAATCGCGACAAGGGAAGGCCAATTTAAGATCGACAGGCCCATAATGGCGTGCCCAGAGGTGCAACCGTCCGCATAACGGGTACCGAAACCGACCAAAAATCCGCCGAAGACAAGAAAGACAATGCCTTGCCAAGTTTGCAATGCCTCCCAAGAAAAATAGCGGCTTTCCAATACCTGGATTTCGGCAAAAGAAGAGGTGTCCTGTGCCGAAAAATCCGGGGAGAAGGAGATGAAAAATTCTTCTGGCATGAGGTAGGCATGAGCCACATACCCTCCTAACACAATCCCTCCTACCAACACTAGGTTCCAGATTTCTTCTTTCCAATCGTAATCGAAAAAATCTACTTTCACGGGACTGCACATGGCACAAAGATGTTTCAAGCTGGAAGACAAGCCGAAAGGCTTATTCCCCAACAAGAGCAGTGTGGGTACCATGAGGCCGATAAGTGGGCCACTTATGTACCAGGGCCAAGGCTGTTTGATCCATTCCATCGTTTTTATTATTTAGTCTTCCAAAGGATACATATCATTTAATAATCCTACTGATGCTGATAGACAAGTCCAGAAAGACCATCTTCGGATTTACGTTTCGTTCCAATTGATAATAAGATTCATTGATCCAATGACTGATCCGCTCCACCTTGTTAGGTTGGATGATTTTGGCAAAATTGGCAATAAATTCCTTCTCTTCGTCGGTCAGCTTCACCAAGTTCGGATCGCCATAATTCCAGATGAGCGCCTCCCGCAGCATACTCAGGCCAAATTGGAGCAAATTCTTTTGCGGCTCCTTTCCCATGCCTTGGAATTCTTCTGCCAACTGGACAAGCTCTCCCATTTTTTGTCCGTAGCAAAGCCTGAACCAATCCCGGAATTGCACTAGATTGTTGTCGAGCGTCCCTGAATTCAAGAAAATAGCTTCATTCATGTTTCCATCTGCCAATCGGGCTAGTTGGAGCGCCCTGTCTGGCACGGTGCTCATTTTATGGCATAGTTCTTCCTTGATTTCTTCTTCCGTGAACCGTCGTACCGAAACAAGTTGGGTACGTGACAAAATGGTGGGCAAGATCTTCTCGTATTCGCTGGCGACCAAAATGAACTGCGTCCGTTGGTTGGGTTCCTCCAGCACTTTCAACAAAGCATTCGCCGCTTCTACTCCCAAGAGTTCCGGCATCCAGATGAAGATGACCTTTTTTTCCGCTTCAAAGGGCTTTAACGAGACATTGTAGACGATCCTTCGGCTTTCTTTTACTGAAATGCTGATTTGTTTGCTCTCAATGCCGGCATGTGCGGCCCAATCCCCCAACGTAGGCCACAGATTCTCGGCCAGAAAACTCCGCCATTGGCCCAACATGTCGGACCTGGTCTGGTCTTCTTCTTTTTCGCTTGTGCTTTTATAAGGCAAAATGAAATGAAGATCGGGATGGATGTGCTTCTTGGTCTTATGGCAGATGTCACACTCTCCGCAAGCATCTGTTTCCGTTCGGTGTGGGCAAAGAAGATAGTGAGAGAATGCCAGCGCGAGGGCTACGGCCGCCCCTCCCTCTTGCCCATGAAACAGCAAGGCATGGGCCAAATGATTGCCCCGTAAAGCTTCCCGCAGGGTATTTTTTAGGGGATCTAGGCCCGGAATATCTTGAAAACTCATCGGGGAGCAAAAGTAGTGGATCGAAGCGTTCAGTCCAAAAGGGGAAGGTAACGTTCTTTGATGACGTTGAAATGATGGATCTGATGGCCGATGATCTGGAATCCCAAGGCCAAAGGGGTGACTTCCACTTCAAATGCCATTCCCGGCTGTACCAGCATTTCTTCGTCCATGCTTTTGAACAAGGCAATCGTAGAGTTGCGGGTACAAATAAACTCGTCCCGCAAGTCCTGAAGCGTGCGCCGATTCGCTTGGGCATTGGAGGCGAACAACTGTTCGTCGTACCCCGGCATGACGGTGCGGTCTTTCCTGCTAAACCGCATGGAACGATAGGCCTGCACGCGTTCGTTGTCGACAAGGTGCTGCAAGATATCTTTGATCGTCCATTTATTGGGAGCATATATCCGATCGCCCAGCCTTTCAAAAAGCCTAAAGTCGAAAGCCTGAAAATCTTCCGCGCTGATCACCAAGCCTTGCACTAGATCAATGTCATCCACCAATTGAATGTAGCGGTCAAAGAACCGGGGCATGGGATCTATTTGGGAACGTAGCATGGATCTCTCGTTTGTTCAAAGAAAGGCAATTGGGGGGAGAGTCTCAAGTTTTGGGGATAGTTTGCAAAAATTTTGCCGTGTCGGGCGTTATCACCTGACACATATCTAACTTGATTTGAATAACTCTTATATCAATGTTCATCTCTAGCATACGCCTTAGCGAAACGCGACTTAGGCTATCAGAATTTCCATATCTTTCTAACTCCTTATAAGTATCGATCATGGAAATAAAGATGCAAGTTCCCGAGTATGATGTAACGAAAGGCATAATATACAAATGGGAGACGGGGTTTGAAATAGAAGTTAAACATGACAATGAAACAATCGCCATATCCGCCAATAGGGAGGGTTTGATATCTTTGGCAAATCATCTCTTAAATTTGGCTCAAGACCAGGTTCCTTCTGGATATCATTTGCATTTTGATGAAAGTAACTCCTTGGAAGAGGGGTCAGTCGAGTTGATAATAGAGAAGAAATAAATTTCGCAAGCAGGCACAAGTGAACCATGCACATGGCTATCCGCATACAACATTTACATTGGGGAGGACAATGTGCATAAAAGTATAAAGCTTCAGCTGTTGGTGCCCCTTCAGCTCGATCAGCGCGAACACCAACAACGGCTAGAAATGGAAAATCGTTTTAGACACCTACTAAAAATGGATAGCAAAGAATTTAAAAAAGTGTTTGGAGAGGTGACTAAATCCCATGGATTTGAGAGTGCTTTTGGAGGTTGGTTCAAAGAACGGGAAGAGTGCATAGCTGTTCTTGACTTACAGAAATCGAACTTTGGAGATTATTACCAGTTGATGATAAAAATCTATGTGCAAGGTATATTTGGAAATAAGTATTCAAAATCTAAAGATCTTGTAAAAAAAGAGGTAGGAGATGTTTTTAGAGGTGGGCCGCCATCCTACAAAGATGTCTTTAATTTTGACGAACCAATGGATAATGAGAAGCGAAAAGAGAGGTTAGCAAAGTTGTTCAGTGAATTTATTGTGCCCTTTATTGATAAAGCTTTGAGCCGACAAGGGCTAAAGGAACTTGCAGCCAAAGAAGAAGTTTTTTTACTTCCAGCTGTCAAACAGCAATTAGCATAAAAAGGAAGCCTGACAAGTACACAACACTTCGTAATATAAAGGTAATCCCTACTATCGCTTGCCCTGTGACGAGTGTCAACTTTGGTTGGCTTCCGGCCTCCTATGGTCATGAATACAAGAAATTATTTCGGCCAATGTGAAGAAGTCCGAAAGCCATTTGATTATCACACTCATAGGACGCAGGCGAGCATGGCATAAAGAAAGGCAGGAAAAAATCCTGCCTTTCTTGAAAACAAATATTTAAACAAACTGATTGACCCTTTTCACTATAAGTCTCAGCTCCCTTTTTTAGCAACTTTTTTCTCCTTCACCATCACCTTACAGGGCAACGGTCCTTTGCCTTTGGCCTTTGCATGGCCCCAGGGTTCCTTGGTTTGTTTATGATAAGGGGAAGAACAGGCGGCAACGGACAACACAACGGCTGTACAAATTGCCCAAAACATATGCTGCTTCATGGTGTTCTATGTGTTAATTGTATGTCTTGACAACATACGCTCCATAAAGAACGTTTCGACACCGGATCCTTTTAATCTTGTTTTAACAATCCACTGAAAAGCAAAAAGTTAGCAATTGAAAATCATTTGATCGGCCACTCTAAATACGATATGATTTTTTGCCCTTAAGAAATCATCGTCCACCCACTTTACAATGTTTCTTTCAGTCTGTCTATCTCCCCCTTCTGCATCTCGATGATGCTTTCGAGAAGTTTGATCTTGTCCTCGTAAAGCTGTTTCATCTCAAGGGGGAAATGGATGTTGTGCACATATTGGTGTCCTTTTACATCCCCATAGTTATTGATCGAGATGGAATCCGTTTTGAGCAGATCTTCTGGCGCGACATCCAATGTTTTCGCGATCTGGCACAATCTTTCAATGTTGATGTCCACTTCGTTGCGTTCAATCTTGCCATAGCCATTGATCGACATGTTCAGCTCCTCGGCCATGTTCTCTTGGCTGAGATTCTTTCTTTCCCGGTACTCCCGAATCCTATTGCCTATCTTCATAGTTGCGTAAGACTAACTCACTGTTTACTTTCCAAATACAGATGGGGTGAGAATCCTCCCCAAAAATTGCGAAAAGTTTCGACACATGGAAGAAGGAGGGGCTATTTGTCCTTGCAATGACAAAGGATTTACAAGCATTTGAATAGTGAAATGCGATAGAAACGCAATAAAGAAGCCCTGTTCTTTGTCAAACAGGACTTTTTTAGAAGATATGGAATGTGTTGTGACAAGGGCAAGTCATCAAATGCCGTTCCTCTATCTCAAGATCTCATCGCAAACACAACGTCATACTTGTGAACTGCCTACCCACTTCGTGTTCTTTTCCGTGATTTCCCGGGCCAAATTCAGGTAGCTGATGGACCCTTTACTTTCTGCATCGTGGGCGATCACTGGGAGGCCGAAGCTAGGTGCTTCGCTCAGCTTGATATTACGGGGGATGATGGTCTGAAACACCATGTTGGGAAAATGAAGCTTCACTTCGTCCACCACTTGGTTCGAAAGGCGGATGCGCATGTCGTACATGGTGAGCAAAATGCCCTCTATTTGAAGGGCTGTATTTAGGCGTTGTTGGATGATCTTGATGGTATTCAACAGTTTTCCCAATCCTTCCAAGGCAAAATATTCGCATTGCACCGGGATAATGACCGAATCGGAGGCAGTCAAGGAATTGACCGTAATCAATCCAAGGGAGGGCGAGCAATCGATCAATATGTAATCATATTCCTGCCGTATGGTACCCAATGCATTTTTCATGCGCTCCTCGCGACCGGCGATGTTGATCATTTCCAATTCGGCCCCCACCAAATCCATGTGGGAAGGGAGCAGATCGAGGTAATCGATCGAGGTTTTGACAATGGTTTCTTTGGCCGTGGCTTCGTTCATCATGCATTCGTAAATGCTTTTGGTGATGGTACGGGGGTCGTATCCCAAGCCTGAAGTGGAATTGGCCTGTGGATCGGCGTCGACCAACAAGGTCCGTAGTTCCAAAGCGGCAAAACTAGCTGCTAAATTGATGGCAGTGGTGGTCTTCCCAACTCCCCCTTTCTGGTTGGCAATGGAGATTATTTTACTCACGTCGCACGATAGGTTTTAGAATGAAATGAAAGCCGTAAAGATGTTGGCACGTTGCATAAAAACTCCTTGCTCACCCTCAAAGCTAACAAAACCAAAAGTAAAAAGTTTGATGCATTTCAAAAATGTAATTTGCATTTTGTTTCTTTGCCCATGGTAACGGCGTTCCCTCCTTTGAGACACAGTTTTTTCATATTCAGCATTTTACTTGCCGCCTGTTTATTTTCTTCGTGCGATGGGAAGCGGAAAAAAGAGCACAAGATTTTGCGCTACAATGTCGGGGACGAAACCTTGAGTTCCTTGGACCCAGCCTTCGCCCGTACCAACGCCAATATCCGCGCTACTACCCAACTGTTCAACGGGCTCGTCGAATTGGACAATGAACTGAAAGTAATCCCAAGCTTGGCCACTTCTTGGGACATCTCCCCTGACGGGCGCACGTATACGTTCTTTTTGCGAAAAGGTGTGTTCTTCCATGACCATGCAGTATTTCCTGGCGGGAAAGGCAGGGAAATGACAGCGCACGACATAGTATTCAGTTTCAAACGCATCATCGATTCTTCCGTCGCAAGTACGGGGGCCTGGGTATTCAATGACAAGGTGTTACGCACTCCTTCCGGGAAAATCGCGGACACCTGCTTTCTGGCCAAGAATGACACGACGCTCAAAATTTATCTGGATAAACCTTTCCCTGCCTTTATGGAAATCTTGGCCATGCCCTATGGTTTTGTGGTCCCTAAAGAGGTCGTTCAACAATATGGAAAGGACTTCCGTGTCCATCCGATAGGGACCGGACCTTTCTGTTTTAAGCATTGGGAAGAAACGTCCACTCTCATTTTTCTTAAAAACGACCATTATTGGCGTTTCGATGCTGCCGGAAAACGGCTTCCTTACCTGGATGCAGTCCAAATTTCCTTCATTACCGACAAGACCTTGGCCTTTCTCACCTTTAGCCAAGGAAAACTGGACTTTTTAGTGGGCATCGAGGAAAACTCCCCTGAGCTTTTCTTGGAACAGGATGGCACCTTGAAAGAAGAATTCAAACAACGTTTTGTGTATGACAAGCATCCTTATCTCTATACCGAGTACCTTGGATTCCAAATGGACAGGTCCTTTTACAAGGAGAAAAATCCTGTATTCCTGCATAAGAAAGTACGGCAGGCACTCAACTATGCCGTAAATAGGGAAGAACTGATCGCGTATCTCCGCTTCAACTTAGGCATAAAAGCCGCCACGGGTATGGTCCCCTCTGCCCTTCCTTATTTCAATAAACATCAGGTAAAAGGTTACGATTACAATCCTCAGAAAGCCTTGGAACTCTTGAAAGAGGCAGGATACGAACACCCTTCCGATTTGCCTGAAATCAAATTATATACCAGTGCACCCTACCGCTACATTGCAGAGCACTTGCAAAAACAATGGAGCGATATCGGCATCGCGGTCAAATTGGAGATCAACCAGGCCGCTACGCACCGGCAGATGATCGAAAAAGGATTTGCCCATTTCTTCCGGGGATCCTGGACGGGCGATTACCCCGATGCCGAAAATTATCTCTCATTGTTTTACAGCAAAAACTTCACTCCTTCCGGCCCAAACAAATGCCATTATGCCAATCCTGCTTTCGACGCCTTGTTTGAAAAGGCGATCAAAGAAACAGATCCCGACAAGCGCAACCAACTGTATTTCCAATTGGACCAAATGGTCATGGACGATGCCCCTGTGATCGTATTGTTTTACGACCAGATCATCCGTTTGACACAACCCTATGTAAAGGGCTTGGAAATTAATGCGATGAACACATTGACATTGGAACGGGTGGATATCGTCAAAGAAGAATCGAAATAACGATTTCAGGCGATCCCGAAATGGTGCAAAAAAGTGGACAGAGCCTTTTTAAACGAAACAGGTTCAATCTTCCTAGCTCTATTTTGCAAGGCAATGGCCGCCAACAGATCCCAATGATAGGCGAGGTCTTTATAGGCCCGAAACAAACCTCTGGAGGTGTCATAAATATGGCCGGGCTCGGAGCTGGCGCCATTCAATTCCATGATCCGGATATGTTCGCCTTGGTACAAATCTTCCAAAGAACGCACTTTCAGATCAAATCGGCCGTAATGAAACCCTTCCATATCGGCGACGATCCGATCGAATACATCGTGGATCGGCTCCTGAATCAGGTGCTGTCCGCTGACAAACCGGGTACCACGGCAATGATTCCCGATGGGCTCTAGCACCATTTCTTCGTCCTTGGCAAGAACCCGGTCGATGGTACCTTTCCATCGCACGCTTACAGCTTCCATTTGGAATCTTGCCCGATCGCTTTGCTGCATCAGTTGGGCAATGCTAGAGCTCCCGTCTCCTTTTACCTTCAGAAACTCTTTGATGGTCACAGAAGTAACTTTCCCTTTCACGTCGTTGGGGAGACGGCAGTACAATACACCCAATTCGATGGGGTAGGTCAAAAATTCCTGTACGATATAATCTTGGGAAACACCGGAATGGTACGCTTCCAACTGGGCCATTTCCTGCAACTTTTCGACCTGAAAGCCCCTTTCCCCGATATTGGGTTTGGCAACCAACGGAAATGAAAGCCTAGCCTCTTGTATTTCGCGCTGGACTTGTTCCCAAGAAGTCCCAGTCTTGATGTAATGACTCAAGGGAAGATACGTTGCAGGAATTTGGCGAAGGATGTCGATTTTGCTTTCGCCAAAAAAGCCGCCCAACTCCATGTTCGTATTCGTGGCGGTAAAAAAAGTAAAAGATTTGGTCTTCATGGCCAAAAAGAGCCAATAGGGCATCATGGGAAGATAGAAAAACCACCACGGCCAATATTCGTAGTTCGTCCACTTCACGACAAAAAGGGGAAGTCTCATACTAAGCAAGCGTATAGCGGCGATGTTCCTGACTTAAAAGGTCTTCATAGAACAGTAATGTCCCCTCGGCATTTTTTCGCACAGAAGTAATGCTGACAGTCCTTTTCCTTTCATTTTCCCGTTGCATGACTACACTTTGAACAGGATCTCCCGCTCCCCCAAAATGATGGAAAAGAAGCACTTTTTCTTGGGTAAGATCTGTTGTTTTTCGCAGCCATTCTTTAAACCAATTTTCGCGTTGCAAGATCATCTCCTTCGTGTACAAAGTAACAGAGGACCAAATATGAGAAAATGCCGCGTTCATCTCTTTTAAATGTACGCCATTTCCATCCCATCGCAATTCCGTCAACGCCGTTTCAGTCCCAGATTTCACGACAACGAGCGTGAAAGGCTCTATATCGCTAAAATCATATTTTTCTACATACTGCCTTACATCTTGGTATAAAAAGAAATCGAGCAGGACCAGTCCTCTGCTTTTTCGGTAAGCAGGCTTGGGAATATGTTTCAAAAATGCTCCATTCAAAAGGCAGAGCGTAAAATGGCCGGAGCTGGCGATCCAAGTTCCGCCAGATCGGGGATCTTTAGGAAACACCACTTCTTCCTGATGTACGCTATATACAGCGGGAGGCAAAGAGGAAGGTCTTGCAATGGATTCGTCCCGGTTGGAAGTGAGCACGAACCCTCCTTTTCCCAAAGGCAGATAGGTGACAGTACACATGTTATTTCAGAGCCATCTTTTGTTGGTGCTGTTGCGTAGACTTTGCCACCCCAAGATTTTCAGGCACAGACACTTGAGGAAAATGGGCCATGATGCCTATTTTTATAATGGCCAAATGGTGCGTAGCGTGTTCTATGTTGTAAGCCAATTCCCGATAGAGGGAGGTAGAAATCAAAAATGGATTCCCAGAAGCATAGGCCATGTTCAGAGGAAGATCCTGCAAATGCGTTATTTGTTCCGAAATGGAAGAAAGGGTTTCCAATGCAACCCGCATGTCCACTTCCAGTTGAAGGTTTCGTTCCCTTTTGTCATATTCCAACGTCCTGTTTTCTATCCCCTGCAAAAAACAATGGAAAAATTCGATGATGTGCCGCACGTGTTTGCCGATCGAACTATGGGAAAGGATAGGCAATGGCACCGCATATTGAGACGGACTTAATCGTTCGATCAATTCTATCAGTTGTCCCAGCATTTCGCCCGCATGTTGCTTGCACAATTCCATTCCTGTTTTTATTTGTTTACATTGATCTCTAACGACACTTCTACTTTGTCCGACATGGTCCAGCTTTTTCCGCCTACTTCAAAATCGCGCCGGTTCAGGATCATGTTTGCCACAAACTGGGCTGTTCCTTCCTTTTCATTCCCATGAAATTCGAAGGGCAATACGATTTCTTTCGTCACGTTTTTCATTGTCAACAGGAATTTCCCGACAAATTGACCTTCGCCTGCCCCTTTCGTGAGGCCGACCGATTTCATCTTGATCTTAGGGTAATGCGCCACGTCGAAATAGTCCTCCCCCTTCAAGTGCTTATCGCGCAGATTTATCCCTGTTTTCAACGTGCTTACATCCACGCTGGCCTCTATGCTGCTGGCAGCCAGGTATTCTTTGTCGAATCGGATCGCAGTTTGTAAACCTTCTAATTTCCCGTGGATTGATATGCCTGCATTCTGTACGGTAAATCCGATGCGGTATTCTTTTACTTTCCATAGGGTCTGTGCATTTCCCCTTCCGAAGAAAAGACACATCGCCAATAACATATTAAATTTGAAATTCATCCTCTGCATATCTGGTCCATTATTTGGCCACCAGGCTATTCCATACTTGTTTCCCTTTTGAAAATACTACTTCTTTTTCCATGAACAAACAGTATGCACAACAAGCGAACACAAGCAGTGCATAAAGAAAAAGCTGCCCTCCGTCATCCTGCACCACAATCCCCAAGATAATTACGTGCGCCAAGATTGCCCCGAGCATGGTTCCGAGGCCCAAAAATGCTCCTATCCAACGTGTGCGGGGATACACTAACAAAAGAGAAGCAACGAGTTCCACCACTCCGCTGCCGATACGCCCCCAAGGTTCGGCTCCCAAGGTAGAAAAGATGTACACACTCTCCTCCGCTGCCGAAAACTTAAAAAACAGAGTTTGGAGCATAATGGCCGCTGCAATAAGAGCTGCGACCCATTCCCCTAGCTGCAGGATCGAAAGCCCAAATAGTGTTCGCGACATTCTTTACTATTTTAAAAATCCAGCCCAATTCACATCCGCTTTTTGATGTAAATGGAGGGGATCTTTGTTCCAATCGTCCAAGGTATTGGAGAAATATCCTTTATAGAAAAGAAGGAGTTTCCCCTCTTCGATTTTATAATTTTCACGATCCACTTCTACCTTTTCTCCTTTTGTTCCCATGGCGTACGCACACCACCCACCGTAGGCCGGTTCATATCCGGCAGGGTTGGCTTTGAACAAAGCAGCATTTTGGGCAGAGGAAAACAGGTATCTCACTCCTTTGTAGGAATAAAAGAAGGCTTTGCTCCCTTTTTGCGGCTTCCCAGTAAAATAAGTCGTGACGTCGTATCCTTCCAAGGCCACCCCATCTTTTCCTAAATTAAAGACCTTCTTACGCAACAGCTCTTCTTTTGAAGTCTGTGCATACACAAAAGCGATACAACACACCCAAAAGATACTTACGATACACCACTTATGCATCTTCTCCTGTAGATTAAATTTAATGCCGATACCTGTTTTCCTCTTATTTTTCCAATTTAGTGTCGATCAGCTTGTCGAGGCTTGCCCTTCCTGGGCCCACAAAAAACAAAGTCAGCAACATCAGGATGTAGTACAAAGGGATTTCATAGCCATTGTCGCTCGCATTGAATCCATTTTCCCAATGTACTGTTTTGATTGCCACGATCATCACAATGATCAGAGGAACAGAAATAATCCTTGTCCCCAGTCCAAGAGTAAGGAGTCCTACCCCCAACATCTCTGTACTTGCCGCCATATAGGCGTTGAGTGTCGGCAAAGGCATGCCCATCCCTTTGAACCATTCTGCTACGCTGTGAATGTCTTGCCACTTGGCAAGTGCTGGGCCGTAAAATCCATAGGCCAACACCCACCGCATCGCCAACAAAGGGATATCTTTCAGTTTTTCGATTCTATTCACACATGTGTAATATGTGTCCGTGATAGTTTTCATATTAAAGAAGTGAGGTTTATTTACTTGAATCCTAGAATAAGTTTGTTCTCCCAAGCACGTTCAAAAAAGGCCATGGTAGCATCTTCCACTGCCTTGGCTATAGGAATTTGTAATTCTTCACAGGTGAGCTCCAACACTTTCGGAATGCTTTTAGGCCCCTCTCCTAGCAATTCCAACATGCGTACAAAAGCAGGCGAGAGATCCATAAAAGAAATGCTCCCCGTTTCAGGATGGCGGTGAAGCACCAGAAAATAATTTCCTTGATCTGTTCTGGAAATGTGTTTCGCGTTTTTCAAATGCACGGGGAAGGTGAAATGTTGTATATGGGATTCAGGATTCAAAACCAATCGATCCCGAAACAGGTCTCCCTTTTCTTTGAAATCCACTTTCTCATCTTCCATCATATACAATTCTACTTCCAGCCATTCGAACCACAACAGTTCGAGGAGGAAGGGATATTTTTCTGTCAAGGGATGGCCCTTTCTAGCTATATAGTCATACAACTCTTTGGGCATATACCATACTTGTGCCGAAACGCAGGCATGCTGGCCGAAAAACTCTTCCACCAAGCTTTTCCACTCTTTTTGGGTAAGCAATTCAAATGTCAAAGGATAGGCAGATTGGAGCGTATCGTCCATGACATTGAAGACCAAACGCCTGTATTGGACTACATGCTGCTCTTTTACTCCCGGAATAAAAGAGTAATCCCCTGTTCTGCAATACCCTGCCAGTGCCGACTGGTAGTGGCGGGTCTTTTCAAGCAATGACATATGATGGGACAGATTTTTGTTTGATGGCACGAAGCCTGTCTATTTCCTCTTGCAATTCCGCCAGCTCCGGAATGTTAAAGTCTCTTTCCAAAAGGACGGGAACATCACGACCTAATTTTTGCATGGTGTACTCGAACAATTCATACACAGGATCGATGATCGCCTCGCCATGCGTATCGATGATAAGGTCTTCCGACACTTGCTCATGTCCTGCCATATGGATATACCGAACCCGATCCAAGGACAATTGATCGATAAACTTCTTCGCATCATACTGATGATTGAAGCTGTTCACGAACACATTGTTCACATCGAGCAACAAATCGCAGTCCGTTTCTTTCAAAATAGCGTTGACAAACTCTATTTCGGTCAACTCTGGAGCAACAGGTGTATAATAACTGACGATTTCGATCGCGATTTTCCTTTCCAAAAAATCTTGGATTTGGCGGATCCGCTGTGCCACATGTACGACTGCATCTTCCGTAAATGGGATAGGCAAAAGATCGTACAGGTGTGCGTTGTCACATTTGGCATAGCTCAAATGTTCGGAATAGATCTGGGCATCGTGGGCCGACAAGAACTCTTTCACTTTTCTTAAGAAGATAAAATCAATAGGATCGGGACTGCCAATGGAAAGGGAAAGGCCATGTGTGTACAACGGATATTTTTCCAATGCTTCGAGGAATTTCTTTTTCCAGAATCCCCCCACTCCTATCCAATTTTCCGGAGCCACTTCTATAAAAGAAGGGGACAATGTGGTGCTTTGTAAAAATTCTTCGGCAAAATCTTTACGGAATCCGATGCCTACCATGAGGGTGCTGATTAAAAGGTGATCAAAAAATCCGACAGATGACGTATGCATCTGCCGGAATGGAAAAACAAGATTATTTTTTCTTTTCGTTTTTCTTGTCACCGCACTTGCCTTCTCCACATTTGCCGTCTTTTCCTTTGCCGGCTGTTTTTTTCTTGTCGCCGCATTTGCCTTCTCCGCACTTTCCGTCTTTTGTTTTGGTGCTGTCCCCGCATTTCAATTCCAACGTCATACTGTTCACGCT